>Ga0335075_10016099_pt1 | contig 11187 bp, 10 predicted proteins | sample Lox_Sample_24_FD_206723 | JGI IMG/M metagenome (GOLD analysis project Ga0335075, IMG submission 206723) | Soil microbial communities from Loxahatchee National Wildlife Refuge, Florida, United States - Lox_Sample_2.4 | ecosystem: Environmental > Terrestrial > Soil > Wetlands | place: USA... | reverse complement strand
CGGTATGCTCACCGCCCCGGCCCGATTACTCCTCGATGCCCAGCGGACAGGGCTCGGCCTAACCCGCTCGTTGCACCCTCGCCAGGGAAGGACGCCTTTGCTCAGGCGTTCCGAACTGAAGTTCTGTCGGATTGTGTGCGGATCAAGAGAGTATCTTCTGCCGTCCCGGGCAAACTCAGACGACGGGGGCAGGCAGGTCATCTCTCCGCCGGATGGATTCGGCTGGCAGAGTCAGATGCGCAATCCCCGCGCCGGGCACCCCTGCGCGGCTGGTCCAGAACGCGGATGCCGCCGCTCGCGGATGCCTCTCACACGCGATACCGAACTTTTTCATTCTCGCAATCAAGGTCGTCCGCTTTATGCCGAGTCTGACTGCTGCCCCTCTGTCGCCGCCCACTACCCAGTTCGTTTCCCGCAGCGTTTGCAGAATTGCGTCTCGCTCGTCATGCCTCAGACTCTGAAGCGCCGTCGTGTCAGCAATAGAGTCGGTGCAGATCCGGCCACGCAGATCGGGGCAAATACCGTCCTGCGACAAGATGACGGCGCGCTCGATTACATTCTGGAGCTCACGGATGTTTCCAGGCCAGTCATGCGCGATCAGCGAGAGCAAACTTTGCTCCGGCACCGAGCTGATTTCCTTGCCCAGCCGGCGGGAAAACAACTCGATGAAGTGCCAGGCCAGAGGGACGATGTCGTCGCGACGCTCACGCAGCGGCGGCAGCACGAGCGGAAAAACGTTGAGACGGTAGTAAAGATCGCTGCGAAATTCATTTCGTCGCGCCATCGCCGTGAGATCGCGATGGGTTGCCGCGATGAGCCGCACGTCGACATGCTGCGTGCGGCTGCTTCCCAGGCGCTCGAACTCTCCTTCCTGAAGGACGCGAAGCAGTTTGGGCTGTGCCGCGAGCGGCATATCTCCGATCTCGTCGAGAAAGAGGGTTCCGCCATGAGCGACCTCGAAGCGGCCCGGCCTTTGCGCGATCGCGCCGGTAAAGGCGCCCCTCTCGTGACCGAACAGTTCGCTCTCGAGCAGATCCACGGGCATCGCAGCACAGTTCACCTTCACAAACGGTCGAGCAGCGCGGCCGCTCATGGCGTGAATGCTGCGGGCAACGAGTTCCTTGCCGGTCCCGGTTTCTCCGAGAATAAGAACGGTGGAATCCGTTGGCGCCACGATTCGAGCCTGATCCAGTGCAGCCTTGAGAGCCGCGCTCTCTCCGACCAGGCCCATATCGCGGTGACAAATGGAGCCGGGGCTCCGCATCGGCGAGTTTTTTGGCACGCGCATCTGAAGTCTCCTGGCGAGTTCCCCGCCCTGTTTCTCGGCACATTTACGCCGCCGATGAGCAGCAATGCGCGAGGGCCCTGCGGAGCGCCGCGCGTCCCCGACTTCTGCGGGATTTGACCGCGGGAACCGTGATACCGAGCAGCATTGCCGCCGCGCGGGTTGACTTCTCCTGAAGATCGCAGACTTCGAGGGCGCTGCGCACCGATGCGTTCAGCCGCGTGATCCGGCTCAACAGAATGAGGCTTCGTTCCTTTTCTGAGTACATCGACTCGGGATCGGACCGCGTATCGGCAATCTCAGGAGGCTGAGGAGCGTCTTCTTCGGAAGTGTCACCAAGATTCAAAACCTCCCGGAGCCGCGATTGCTTCCGCTTCCACATGCGCGCTTCGTTGATGGCGATCGTGGTCAACCACGTGGAAAAGGAACTCCGTCTCTCGAACCGGGACAGCGCAACGAATGCTTTGATGAAAGTCTGCTGAGCGATGTCCTCGGCATCGGTTGGACTGCGTGTTATCCGCCGGGCCACCGCCAGAATCCTTCGCTGGTAGCGCAGAATGAGAACTTCAAACGATTGTGAATTGCCGCTCATCGCTTCTGCGACAAGAACGTCGTCAGGCAATTCGCACGATATTGCCGAACCGCTCGTCATTGGAATGCTGTGTGCCGCTGCGCTCATTGGCTTGCTCCTGAAAACCGTGATTGAACTTCGGTCTGACGGGATTAAGCCACACAGGCGGCGAGGAAACCATTGACCAAAGGTATTGACCAGTACCTTCGTATGCCAGCGCGATGCCTGAACATTTCCAGCTCATGCGATCGTGCGGCGCCGCGATCGCGGCAATCCGGTTCCGGTCAGGGATTGACTGCTCCGGTGAAGGAACGGCGTTCGCGAAACTGGAATCCAGGCAGTCAGGAAAAGCGCGATACCAAAGTATCCCAATACCATCGTCCAATTGTTTTCCATCTGCGGTCTCTGCTGAGATCGATTGCGCCGGGCATGTCGTCCATACAAAACCGCGGCCTCAGGATCGCGCGGGCTTTACAACTCCAGATCGGACGGCACAGCAGAGAAGAAGCGTCGCCGTATGCGACGCAACAATGGCGCCAACGCGATGCGAGGAGCTGGAATGCGGTACATAACCCTGGCCGGAAGCATTCTGATGGGTGCGCTTGGGTGCGGCGGCGTTGCGGCTTTCGCGCAGAACAACGCACCAACGACTCCAGCGCCGTACAACCCTCTGGCTTTGAATGAGGTGACGGGATCGCCGCGCACGGCGGTTCAGTCCGGGCAGGCCGACGATCGTTCCCTGTCACAGACGCCTTATCTGGGCGGCATTCCCTCGGGAAAACTCAGCACAACGCCGATGAGCCTCTCTCTTGAGGACGCGGTCAACCTGGCACTCAAGCGAAATCTCGGCGGGGTGCTGGCCTCGGATGTCGTAACCGGCGCGCGCGGACAATTCTGGCAGGCGCTGAGCGAGTTGCTGCCCAACGTCACTACCGCCACCAGTTTTGGAGTCCATCAGAACGACCTGCGAGCGGTCTTCGGTCTATCCATCCCGGGCGTACCTCCAATCATCGGGCCGTTCGGCTATTTCGACGCTCGTGCCTATTTCACGGAGCCCGTTTTCAACTGGGAATCCATTGAGCGAACGCGATCTTCGGAGGAACAACTGCAGTCGGCCGAGCTCAGCGCCAGAGATGCACGAGAGATCATCGTTCTGGTAATCGTCGCCAACTATCTGCTCGCTACCGCCGACGAGTCAGAGGTTGAAGCTGCCACGTCACAAAGAGACACGGCGAAGGCGCTGTTTCAGCAGGCATCCGACCAGCAGACTTCGGGCCTGGCTTCCGCGGTGGACGTGCTGCGCGCGCAGGTGCAGCTGGAGGCGCGCGAGCAAAAGGTGATTAGCGCGCGCAACAGCCTGGCAAAGCAGAAGCTGGCGTTGGCGCGGGCAATCGGGCTACCGCTTGGGCAGCCATTCGAGCTAACGACGCGCACTCCGTATCACGAGCTGATCCCTTCGAGTCTTGACGATGCAATCGACGGCGCATACAAAGCCCGGTCGGATTTCCGGAGCCAGATGGATCGGGTTCACGCCGCGGAACTGGCGAAGCAGGCTGCGGCTGCCGAACGGTATCCATCGATCGGATCCGAAGTGGGCTATGGGCTGTCGGGCGTCAATCCCGGAACGTCGCATGGCACCATCGACGCGGCGATAACGCTCCGCGTCCCCGTCTTTCAGGGAGGGAGAGTGCACGGGGACGTGCTGCAAGCGGACGCAGAGCTGACACGAGAAAAGCAGCTGCTGGAGGATCTGCGCGCCAGAATCGATCAGGAAGTCCGCGATGCGTATCTTGATCTCGCATCCTCCGCCGAAGAAGTATCGGTGGAAAAGAGCGCCGTAGAGCTCGCCACTCAGAATCTCGAGCAATCGCGCGATCGTTTCAGCTCCGGAGTTACCGACAACGTCGAAGTCGTTCAGGCACAGGATGCGCTGGCGATCGCCAACGACGCCTATATCGCCAGCCTCTACAGCTACAACCTGGCCAAGATATCGCTGGGGCGCGCGACGGGAGTCGCGGAATCCCGGTACGCGCAGTATTTGGGAGGAAATTGAGCATGCCCGAAGAAGAGCACGCACAGAGTTCATCGGAAGCAGTCACGCCGGCGCCCGGCACGCCAGCCGGAAACGACCCGGGGGACGACCTCCACGCGTCCGCTTACCCACGCAGACGCTCCGGAAAGCGCTGGATCATAGCCGCGTCGGCGGTTCTGCTGGTAGTGGCCGGCGGCTTTCTTTGGCACTATCTTTCGGGTTTCGAATCCACCGATGACGCGCAGGTGGATGTGCATCTTTACCCGGTGAGCGCGCGAATCCCAGGGTACATCGCGAAGGTTGAAGCCGATGACAACCAATGGGTGGAAAAAGGCGCCACCCTCGTTGAGATCGATCCGGAAGACTACCAGGTGGCATTGGCGCGAGCACAGGCTACGCTCGAAAACGCGGAGGCAACGGCAAAGAGCCTGAATATTGACGTCCCGGTTTCGTCGGTCGCGACGTCGAGCCAGCTGAAGTTCACCTCCTCTGACATTCAGAATGCACAAGAGGCGATTGAGGCCGCGGAGAAGGAAGCGGCGGCCGCTCATGCGCGCGTCCTGGAGACTCTGGCCGAGAATGTAAAGGCACAGGACGACGTTACCCGGTACAGGCTGCTGCTGGTGAAGCAGGAAGTACCGAAACAGGTTTACGACCACGCCTATGCTGCTGCGGCGACCGACGTTGCCGCCATCGCGGCGGCAGAGGCCGACGAAGCTGCGGCCCAGCAGGCTGTGGAGGAAGCACACAGCCGGCTGACTGAGGCGCAGGCTCATTACGACGACGCGGAGGCCGGTCCGCAGCGCGTGGCATCCACGCGCGCCCGAGCCGCGGCGGCCGTAGCCGACGTCAATCAGAAGCGAGCGTCCGTCGAGCAGGCTGAGCTGAATCTGGGCTACACCAAGATCTTCGCTCCGGTATCCGGCGAGGTGACGAAGAAGGTAGTTGTTGGATTGAACGTCGATCCAGGCGAGCAGCTGCTCACCGTCGTACCTCTCGACCAGGTGTGGATCACGGCAAACTTCAAAGAGACGCAGCTAAAACACATGCGCGTCGGGCAGAAGGCGAGTATTAAGCTCGACTCGAATGGCCACACCTACAGCGGCCACGTCGACAGCATCGCTGGGGGAACGGGTCCCATCTTCAGCCTGCTGCCGCCCGAAAATGCGACGGGGAACTACGTCAAAATCGTTCAGCGCGTCCCGGTGAAGATCGTCCTCGATCCTGGAGAAACTCGCGACCACCAGCTGCGGCCCGGAATGAACGTCGAGGCAAAGGTGTACCTGCGATGAGTTCCGCAACGTTGACCGCCGCGCCGGAGCAAGTCGTATGGCGCCCCAGGGTGAATCCGTGGGCGATTGCCGCCACGGTATCGATGGCAGCGTTTGTCGAAGTGCTGGACACGAGCGTCGCCAACGTCGCCCTGCCTTACATCGCCGGGGACCTGGGAGCGAGCTATGACGACAGTACGTGGGTTCTGACCTCGTACCTTGCAGCCAACGCGATCGTGCTTCCCATCAGCGGATGGCTTGCGGAGATTCTCGGTCGCAAGCGGTATTTCATGATGTCGCTGGCCCTGTTTACGTTGAGCTCTCTGCTGTGCGGGCTGGCGCCCAGCCTGCCCCTCCTGCTGTTTTTTCGGGCCATTCAGGGCATCGGAGGCGGCGGCCTTCAACCCATGGCACAAGCCATTCTCAACGATACGTTTCCTCCCGAGAAGCGCGGTTCAGCGTTTGCTCTCTATGGAATCACGGCCGTGCTCGCCCCCACCGTCGGGCCGATGCTCGGGGGCTGGATCACGGACAACTACTCCTGGCGCTGGATATTCTTCATCACCCTGCCCGCAGTCGCTCTCGCCCTCTATTTGACGCACACTTTGGTGGAAGATCCTCCGTTCCTCCGTCGCCTGAAGAAAGGCGGCATCCGGGTGGACTACATCGGAATCTCTTTCCTCGCGCTGGGAGTGGGCTCGCTGCAGATCCTTCTGGACAAAGGACAGGAAGACGACTGGTTCGGCTCGCACTTTATTACGACCCTGGTGATCACGGCGACGGTATGTCTGGTTTCTCTGGTCGTCTGGGAATGGTTTCGAAAAGAGCCGATTATCGATGTCCGCATGTTCACGAGTTTCAACTTTGCGACAGCGAACTTAATGATGTTCATGATGGGATTCATGCTCTTCAGCACTCTGGTGCTGATTCCGGAATTCCTGCAGACCCTGATGGGTTATACGGCAGAGCTTGCCGGGCTGGTTCTTTCCGGCGGCGGCGTTGTATTGCTGCTGATGATGCCGATCGTGGGCCGGCTTACGGCGCATATTCAGGCCCGATGGCTCATTGCGACAGGATGGCTGTGCCTGGCCGTCGGGCTGTTTTATTGCGCCCATGAGATCGATCTGTTCGTCAGCTTCCGCTTTGCCATGTGGCTGCGCGTCGCTCAGGTGGTCGGAATCGGATTTCTGTTTGTCCCCATCACGGCGGCGGGGTACATCGGAGTTCCAGCGGAAAAGGGCAACAGCGTCTCCGGCATGATCAATTTCATGCGCAATATCGGAGGGAGCATCGGCACGTCAGTGGTCACTACGATGATTGCCCGGCGGGCGCAGTACCATCAGCAGATCCTCGGGGGCCATATAACGCCCGACTCCCCTGCTTATCAAGCGGCACTCCACGCGCTGAGTCCGGCCATCGCGCATTCCGGGCTGCAGGCTTCCGATGCCCGCGATCAGGCGATCGCCCGATTCTACGAATTGCTGCATCGACAAGGTGGTGCGCTTTCCTATATGGACATCTTCTGGGTTCTGGCCGCTCTTTGCTCCATCATGTTCGTGCTCGCTTTCTTCCTGAAGAAGAATGATCCCGGAGCAGGCGGAGATATCGCAGTGGGCTGAGGGAGATCAGAATGATTCGAGCCATCACAATAGAGCGCGAGTTTGGCTGCGCTGGATCGGAGGTCGCCGCGCAGGTCGCCCGCAGCCTCGGGTGGCAACTGTGGGACGAGCGGCTGACCCAGGAAATCGCGCGCCTGACGGAGAGCACTCCGGAGGCGGTGGAGCGGATTGAATGGCGCACCGATCCCGTAGTGCATCGCGTTTTCCGGGACTTTCTGCGCGGCGCTTTCGAGGGAGGTTTGCCTCCCACCAGCCGGCTGCACATGCTCGATGCGCGCCGGATCGCCGAGGCTTCGAAAACAGCGGTCAGCGTCGCCTTGTCCAGCGGCCCCTCCGTCATCGTCGGCCGAGGTGCGCAGTATTTTCTGCATAACTGCCGGGATGTTTTCCATGTATTTCTCTATGGTTCTCGCGATCACAAAATCCGCAGACTCATCTCCGAAGGAACGCCAGAGGGAGCGGCGATCGAACAAATCGACACCATTGACAAGGCGCGCGCCGCGTTCGTGCAACAATACCTCAAACTGAAATGGCCAGAGCCACACTTGTTTCAGGCTATGTTCAACACCGATATGGGAGAAGAGCGCGCGGCCGCGATGATTGTCGAGTGCCTTAGACAGGCCGCTGGCTCGCGCGCCTCCTGAACTGAGAGCTTACAGGTTCGCCGGCCTCAGACCGGCGCCGTTGGGGCTTCGTTATGACGAATTGTTTGCTCCGAACTGTGCAAGGCGCTGCTCAATTCAGCCACAGGCGGCTGGAGTTGGTTTCAGTGTTAGCCTGCGTTCTCACATTCTCCCTGGTTCACGCCGCCGCTGGCCAGGACCAACCGATTTCCTCTCGCGATTCTGCCGTCACCCCGGTAATCGTTGTGGGATTTCTCGGCGGATTTGTAAGGAATAACGACGTCCGCCACCCGGAAGTGCGCATCATTCGACGCCTGGAGAAGGAAGGAGAACCGCAATTGCACGCGATTGCAGTTGAAAACAGGCACAGAGCAGAGGCGCTGCGAGAGGTACTACGCTGGCTCGACACAGATGGAGACGGTCGTCTCTCGGAAGCGGAAAAGCAAAGCGCTCGCATCATCCTTTTCGGACACAGCTGGGGCGGCTCGGCAGTCAACAAACTGGCCCGGGACCTGGATCGCCGCGGGATTCCGGTACTGCTGACGATCCAGGTGGACAGCATTAATAAAGGATGGGGGCACGACTGCATTGTCCCCGCCAATGTAGCGACGGCGCAGAATTTCTACCAGACGCGCGGGCTGATCCATGGATGCCGCCAGCTCCGGGCGGCAGATCCGGAACGAACGCAAATCGCCGGAGATGTGGAGTTCGAATATACGTCGCAATCGACGGGCTGCCGATCGTTCTCCTGGTTCAATCGCCATGTCTTCAAAACGCACAATGCGATGGAATGCGATCTCCGCGTCTGGTCGCGGATCGAAAGGCAGATTCAGTCACAATGTCGCGAAGCGGAGCAGGTTCGTATGGCCGCCGTTCCTTCGACGGCGATCGCCGACCATGGTGACCGATGACAAGAGGAGCGCCGGATTTCTGAACCTCTGTCGCTGACGAACCTCAGCCTGCTTAAGTCATTGATCCGGCTGCGAAGCGTCAACGGGTTGTTCCGATCAATGCCCGTCTCGCCGGATTATTGAAGCTGAGGCGAGCTCTATGCCGATTTGGCCTGTTCCATGGCAATCGAGCTCATGACGGGACCTGGGAATCCATGCCAGTCACGCTCAGCCGAGCCGTTGTCTTCACCGTTGAGGCGAAAGATCGGCATTCCATGACCCGTGCTTGCCCCCAGCCGTTCCGCCATTCTCACCAGGTCCGGAAGCGAATTCGCCCGCATCTTGCGCATCACCTGACCTCGATGTGCTTTCACGGTGATTTCGCTGATCCCGAGTTCACCACCGACCTGTTTGTTCAGCCATCCCGACGACACCAGCGCCAGGACCTGCCGTTCGCGAAGCGTGAGAGAGGCATACCGCTTCTGCAATGCTCGCTTCTCGACCGTGCGCGCCACTGCAACGCGGCTTTGTGCCAAAGCTCCTCGCATGGCGCTCAAAAGCTCCTCTTCACGGACAGGTTTCGTGAAGAACTCCACGGCGCCGGCCTTCATCGCCTGGATGGCTTCGGCCAGATCCGATCGGCCGGCGAGAAAAATGACAGGAATTTCCGGCCGTTGCGTTATCACGCGCTTCTGCAATTCGAGGCCGCTCAGGCCCGGAAGGGAAACTTCAAGCAGCAGGCAACTCGGGACCAGCTCCAGCCGGGGGTGCAGGAACGCTTCAGCCGATGGGAAGATGACCGGGCGCCAGCCCTCACCCGCAACCAACTGTGCCAGCAACTCGCAGACGGAATTGTCCTCATCGACAATGAAGACAACGGGGGTGGCCTGCGAGCATTCTGAAGATTCGAGGCGATGGCCCGCCGTGGCCGCAGAGGCTGATTCACTTGTGAATGTCGAATTCGCCTGAAAGAAACCCATTTCGCCCTCCGATCAATTTCGCAATGAGGCCCGGATTCGCTGGTACGGGGTCCGTGCTTTCGGCGCTGGGGAATGGAGACTGGCCCGGTAAAGAAGAGCGCCGATTACGAGAGTCACTATGCGATCGGAGGAGGTGCGCGGACAAGACACGATGGAGCGAATCTCAACCGTTCGATGGTTGAAATTCAGGTTCGACTTTCGGGGGAAGGAGGAAGCCGCGTATTCTCAGCCGGCAATATACTTTCTTCCGAACAGGCGGGCATCGATCGACCACGCGCCTGGGCCGATCATGGCCAGAGTACCGCCGAGGACGGCAAGAAGGACTGCGGGGAAGGCGTTGCCGGCTCTCGACAACGCGATCCACACTTCGACAATGGCGATGAGCGTTCCCGCAACAGGCGTCCACAGGCCAGTCAGAATGAATATCCCCAGGAAAGCTCCAATGGTTTCCGGGATCAAAAGACCGGCAGCCGTTGGGGTCGCCATTTGCCCGATCCCGTTATAGAGCAGAGCGAACCCCGTTACGAGTCGTTGCAGGAGAAGGCCGAAGCCGGGCCAGCCATTCGCGAAAGTAGAGAAAAGACGTTGCAAGGAGCCCTCAAATCGGAGGGTACGGCACGCGCAACGGTGCGGGAAGCACTGAAAGCCGGAACCAGAATCATACTTTTGGGTGAATCAGAGTTCGATAATTCCCCGCCGGAGGCCGATGGTTACAGCGTGGGCTCGATCGCTGGCGCCGAGCTTCGACAGGATGTTGGTCACGCGGCTCTTGATCGTCGCTTCCGCAACAGAAAGCACATCGGCGATCTGCTTGTTGGAGTTCCCGGCGGCGATCAGCTGCAATACCTCAATTTCGCGGCTGCTTAGTTCATCATCGGTGGCGTGCTCGGCCAGTTCGGCGGCAATCTCCGGCGGGATCTTCTTTCGTCCTTCCTTCACCGCATGGATCGTATCAACCAGTTCGCGATCGTGCCCTTTGAGGATGTAGGAACGTGCGCCGGCGCGAAGGGCGCGAAGTACCTGAGCATCGCCCTTATACGTCGTCAGCACAATAATCCGAGCCGAGGGGAATTCGCTCAGAATCCGCGTGGTCGCCTCGATCCCGTTGAGACCGGGCATCTGCAGGTCCATCAGCGTAATGTCGGGGCGGTGGGCTCGGAATTTCTCGACAGCGTCCTCTCCGCTGGAGGCTTCCGCCACGAGCTTCATGTCAGGCTCTGCGTTGACCAGGGCCGCGAGGCCTTTGCGGAGGAGCGCGTGGTCGTCCACGACGAGGATTCGAATTGTGTCAGGAACGGTCGTCATCTCTGGCTGTCCTGCGGAAGAAGTGGAATCGAGACCGATGCTGGCGTTTCCCGTAGGCCATGGCCGCCGGCACAGCCAGCTGCACCTCTGTCCCCGCACCAGCCTCGCTCCAGAAATCGAGGCGCGCCCCGATGCGCTGGGCCCGCTCACGCATCCCGGGGATGCCCCAGTGTCCGGAAACCTCGCCGGACTTCAGAATCTCCGGGTCCATTCCCTTGCCGTCATCCCGGATCCGCAAGCGAAGGTGATTCTCATCGTAACGGACTTCGACCTCGATGTGGCTGGCAGCGGCGTGCGTGAAGGCATTCCGGATTACCTCTCGGGCGATGCGGTAAATTTCATCCTGCAACATCGACGAGAGATCCTGCTGCCTGCCCTCGACGATCACACGATAGTCCGGCGCGTGCTCCTTCAGATCGTGAGGATCGGCCAGTTCCCGGCCCGTGGCATTCAGCAACTCCGGCAGGCTGCGCTGCACGGCTGCCTCCGGCCGCAGGTCGCGAATGGCGGCGCGCCCTTCCGTAATGCCTTCCTCGGCGGTGTGAATCGCCTCATCCACGACCTGCATCGCGTTGTCGGCATCGCGCTGGAGCAGCTTGCGGGCCGCCTGG
>Ga0335075_10016097_pt1 | contig 11187 bp, 7 predicted proteins | sample Lox_Sample_24_FD_206723 | JGI IMG/M metagenome (GOLD analysis project Ga0335075, IMG submission 206723) | Soil microbial communities from Loxahatchee National Wildlife Refuge, Florida, United States - Lox_Sample_2.4 | ecosystem: Environmental > Terrestrial > Soil > Wetlands | place: USA: Florida... | reverse complement strand
CCGCCCTGCTGACCGCACTCACCGAGGTCGGCGACCTGGTCGCAGACGAGCACGCCGCCGAGCGCCGCGCCATCGTCCAGGCCAGCCCGGAGCTGCAGGAGCGGGGGCTGACCAAGTACGCCGCCGTCACCAGCGCACTGGCCGCGGCACTCGAGCAGCGCGGAGCCGAGGCGGCCACCGCCGCGCTCCTCGCGCCGGTCGGCACCGCCATCTTCCGGGCCGCGTTCGACCGCTGGGCGGAGCAGCCGGAACGCGCGAGCCTGGCCGACCGTATCGGCGAGACGGCGGCCGAACTAGCCGCCAACATGCAGCCCGCCGCCCTGCCGAGCAGGCACCGCCGCCGACCAGCAGCCGGGCGGGCGACCTGACGCCGCCGAACCCGGTTTTCTCCGAGATGGCCAAGCAGGTAGCGGGGCTCAGTGACGCCCAGACATGCGTAGGCCACGGTAGCCCGGTCTCGCGCCCACACAGAACGGTGTGATCTGCGCGGCAATCAGGCCTTCGATCGCAGTACTCCGCGACACACGGGAGGAAACATGACGCGCACGTCGGCTGCCCACCCGCACGCTGTACGCCGCTCCTCTTCGACTGGTGACCTGCGGTCTAGCGTCTGGTACTCCAAGACCGCTCTGCTCGGGCGATCACGGGGACGTCTGTCGACGCCCGTGTTCGTAGCGTCGCCGGAATGTGCGTCGGTGCCTGTACCTGGCTATTGCTCAGCCGCGCGACCAGCATCTCCACTGCCGCCACGGCCTGACGTTCCGGATGCAGGTCCAGCGCGGTGACCGGCGGATCGCCTTGGCGCGCCGCGACAGTGTCCACGCCAGCGGCGACCAGCAGGTCGTCCGGCACTTTTCTGCCAACGGCTTTGGCTGCGCGCAGGACTCCGCGCACAAACCGTGCCGCGTCTGCGAAAATCGCGTCTGGCGGCGCGGTCCCGGTGAGCAGGCGACGCGCGGCATTGAATGCGTTCCGCTCACCATGGACCATCGACACGGATACTGCCAGTCTCGGGACGGCGTGCTCATCGGTCCATGCTGTGTAGGCGTTGAGAGTCTCGCTAGCCCAGCCCCATCCTGGTTCCGGCACTAGCAGTGCGATCCGCCGGGCCCCTCGCTTAGCGAGATGATCGAGCATCCGCCGTGTAGTGACATCGGTCGCTGACGTGACATACCACGGGTTCTCTGGCCGACCATGGTCTCGCTCGATGGTAACCACCGGCAGGCCCCGCTCAGTCAACAGGCTTACCCGCTGGTCGCAGGGCGAGGGATCGACAACGATGCCGCCGTCGATACCGAATCCCGTCAGTCGTGACTCGGCTATCGTCGGCGGCAGCAACATGAGCGCGTACTCGCGGGCGAAGGCCGTCGCGGCCGCGGCGCTCGTCAGTCGCATATAAAAGTCGAGGCTCAGTGCCTCTTCCTGGCCGCCATCGCCGGCAACCGGCAGCAGCAAGCCAAGCGAGCCTGTCTTGCCTGAACGCAGCCCTCTGGCATGGTGATTGGCTCGATACCCGAGTTCGCGGACGGCGCCCGCGACGCGAGAGCGGGTAGCCGGGTCGACGCGGCCCTTGCCATTCAAAGCATGGGAGACCGTGGTGGCTGACACACCCGCTAACCGCGCGACGTCATGAATGGTCGGGCGAATCGCTATCGGCTCTGCCACCGAAGTCCTTCCGCGCACGCCCTCACCTGTGCTCCAGCCGCCGTTCGACCAGGTCATGCAGGCCGTCGCCGACGACATTGACCGCCAGCACGCTGAGCACGATGGCGATCGCCGGGGGCCACAGCTGCCACCAGTAGCCGGCAAACAGGTTGTCGATGCCGGTTGTGAGCAGGTCGCCCCAGCTCGTGGCGGGCGGGGGAAGGCTCAGCCCGAGAAACGCCATCGCCGCGTAGATGTAGATCGTGTCTGCCACCTTGAGCGTGGCGTTGACGGCCACCACGCCGAGCACGTTGGGCATCAGGTGCCGGAAAATCACATGCCAGTGCCGGGCGCCAAAGACCCGGCTCGCCGACACGTAGTCCCTGGAGCGCAGGCTCAGCACTTCACCGCGCACCAGCCGGGCGGTGGACAGCCAGCTCGCCGCCGTGATCGCCAGGATGATCACGAACAGGTTCGGCGTCATAATCGAGGCGAGCAGGACCACGAAGAACAGGAACGGGATGGCCAGCACTGCGTCCACCACGCGCATCAGGATGGCGTCGAAAACACCGCCAACGTAGCCAGCGATAGCTCCGTAAACCATGCCGAATGCCGTGGCCAGGATCGAGACCGCGAATGCGACCTCAAGCGTGGTCTGCCCGCCGACCATGAGCTGCCCAATCTCGTCGCGGCCCTGTGGCGAGGTGCCAAGCAGGTGAGCCGCCGACGGCGCCCGGTTCTCCAGGATCAGGTTGGTGGCAGTCTGGTTAGTCCGGTACAGCAGCGGGCCGACGAAGCAGAAAAGCGCCACCCCAACGATGATCACCAGGCCCGCGATGGCCAGCCGGTTCTGCGCCGCGGCACCGGTGACCATGCGCAATCGCTTGGCCGGCAGCCGTGGCGCTCGCCCGCGCGGCAGATCCTCCGCCAGGACCGCGTCAATGGCTGCAGACTCAGCTGGCGTAGGCAGCGCATTCCCGTCGACGCCTCGGTCAACTGCGGACATAGCGCACCCTCGGGTCCAGCATCGCGTAACCGATGTCGGCGAGCAGCGAGCCGACCACAACCGCTGCGGTGACCACTAGCACGACGCCGAGCAGTACTGGGTAATCGCGATCCTGCGCGGAGTTCCAGAACAGCAGGCCGACGCCGGGGAAGTTGAAGAGGGCCTCCACGATCAGCGCCCCGGAGAACACGTACGGCAGCGTCAGCCCGAGCATTGTCATCGTCGACGTCATCGAGTTGCGCAGTACATGGGAGAGCAGGACACGGGGTGAGGAGTTCCCGATCGCGTACGCGGTCCTGACGTAGTCCTCCAGCAGGTTGTCGATCACTGAGGACCGCATGTACCTGCTGTAGTAACTGATGTTTCCCAGCATCAACGTGAGGATGGGAAGCACGAGCACGGTGACGTCGGTGGCAAGGCTGGCCCCGAACGAAGTCGCCGTCGATGGCAGCACCGGCAGGTCGAGGCTGAGCACGATGATGAAGATCACGCCGAGCAGGAAGTCCGGCATCGCGTAGAGGATCAGCGTCGCGGCATTCAGCACGTGATCGTCTGGCCGGTTCCGGCGGTATCCCTGCCAGATGCCGATCGGCACGGCGACCGCGATGGCCAGGAGCGTCGAGATGCCGACGAGCAGGAGCGTCCGCGGCAGATACTCGATGAGCAGGCTGGCTACCGTCTGGTTCATCTTGTAGGAGAACCCGAGGTTGCCTTTGAGCGCGTTGATCAGCCAGACGCCGAACTGCACAGGTAGCGGCTTCAGCAGGCCCTCGGTGCGCTCAAGCTGGAGCACCTGGTAGGGCGACGCCTTAGGCCCGAGTTGGGCGCGTACCAGCCCGCCTGGCAGCGAGTGCAGGAGGATGAACACGATCACGGACACGATGAGCATGACCAGGATCGCCTGTATCAAGCGCCGTATCAGGTAACCGGTCACGGGCCCGTCAGCCAGCCATTCATCGCCTCACCACGCTTCGCGGACCTGCGGCCGGTCACTTGGTGTAGTACCAGTTCTCCGGCATCGGATTGGCGAACACCTGCTGCGGTTGCCAGCCGCGCAGGGTGTCCTTGACCACCGAGATTTCGTTGTCCACAGTGGGGAACCACAGGGCGGCGACGTCACGAGACAGGTAGTTCTCCTGCGCGTATAGGTACTTAAGCCCAGTCTGCTGCTCGGCTGCTGAGATCAGGCTGTCGGCTGCCTGCGATGAGTATCCGCCCGCCCAGTAGTTGCCGCCGGTGTTGAACAGTCCGTCGGAACTGGGGTAGACGTCACCCTGGCCGAAGTTCCACATCCATGAGGAGTAGATCAAGATCCCCCAGTTACACGGCCCTGGCGGGCAGACCCCGCCGATCGAGAACATCGTGGTCTCGGTCTGCGGGTTCAGGGTGACCTGGATGCCCGCGCTGTTCGCCGCGGTCTGGTAGGCCTGCACCTCTGACAGCAGCGTGGGCGAGCCGGTCTGGAACATCATCGAGAAGCTCAGCGTCCGACCGGCCGCGATGCCCGCGCCGCAGTCGGCGGGGCCGGTTCCCGGACGCTTGCAGACCATGTAGCCGCCCGCGCCGGGCGCCCAGCCATGCGCTGTCAGCAGCGCCCGGGCCGCCGACACCGAGTAGGGGTCTGGATCGGTCTTCTCCTGCGGGCTCACGTACGGCGAGCCGGGCAGATTCGGCACCGGCCCGTAGGTGTACTGGCCGAGACCATGGAACAGCTGGGTCATGTACAGCTTCTGGTCAACCAGATGCTGCAGAGCCTCGCGGATGTAGAGCTGGCTGACCAGCGGCCCATAGGTCTTGCTGGTGTAGCCCAGTTCCGCCCACTGCACGTACTCGGGCGCCCAGGGCGCAATCGTGAAGCCCTGGCGCTGTAGCGTGCCCTCGAGGCTGTAGTCGCTGAAGGGCAGATAGCCGTAGGTCACCGTGCCTGCCCGCAGGGCATCGACCTCGGCGGTCTCGCTGGGGAAGCTTTCGATCACGAACTTGGCCAGGTGCGGCTTGACCGGCCCGGAGTAGTGTGCGTTGGGCTCCAGCGTGGTCTGGAAGGTCGTCGGATCGTAGCCAGTGAGCTGCCACGGACCATCCACCACCTTCCACAACGGGTTGGTCGCGTAAGTCGAGACCTGCTCGGACTGGGCGAACAGGTAGCTGAAGACCGCCTTGGCGCCCGTGGCCGTCAGGTCATAGCTGCCCACCTTGCCTGTCGCGCTCGTCTTGTCCCAGGCGTGCTGCGGCAGCGGGTAAATCCAGGTGAGCTGGTTGTCTTCGAACCACTGCCGGCTGAATGAGCGTGTCAGGTGCATGACAATCTCGGACGAGCTGGGATAGCTGACGCTCTTGATGTCGTCGGGCATGGCACCCGGCGAGTACCAGGAGTCCTTCGCCTTGTTTGCCCGCTCCAGGTTCATGAAAAATTCGACGTCGCGAGAAGTGACTGGCGTGCCATCAGACCACTTGTAGTGCTTCAGGCGGATAGTTACCGTCTGGTTGTTGTCAGACCAGACCGGCGGGTAGGCCAGGCTGAGCGCCTGGTCGATCACCGGCTTCGATCCGTCGCCCGCGAAATAGAGCGGCCGCCAGATCGCTTCCTCCACATTGAGATCCCACGGCTCGTTGTTCGCCTCGTTCTCGATCGGGAAGAGCCAACTGAAGTCCTCGCCTACCGGTAGTGCGAATGTCGCCGTGCCGCCCGCGACGGCCGGACCTGCCGGACCCGCCGACTGCTTGCCAGCGGCGGCCTGATTCACACAGCCTGCGACGGCGAGCAGGGCTAGTGCTCCTGCTACGGCGCACGCGCGATGCCCCCAGCCGGTAACTGACCCGCCCGTTATCGATGCAAGGTTCATTGCCCGCCTCCCGGTCAGCCGAGCTATGCCGACGAGGGTTCACGCGCTGGCAAGCACGCTTACCAAATCGCAGTCAAACGCCGCTTCTTCCACCGTTTTCGTTGCCAAAACGATTTCAATTGTGGTGAGATTATTCCTAAAGCACCCTGTTGTCAACGGATTGCGCAAAGCTTGTAGCCCTTGCCAGGGCGGCGAATCAGGCGCGGCTGCCTGGGACGCAACTATGGGCGGCCAGACCGAGGAGCGTCACTGCATGACACCGGTCCTTGAGGTCGAGAACCTCGTCACGCACATTGAGCTCACGAGCTCTGTGGTAAAGGCAGTGGGCGGAATCCGCATGCACATCGAGGCGGGCGAGACTCTCGGCCTGGTCGGCGAGTCCGGATGCGGGAAATCGATGACCGGGCTTTCGGTCATGGGCTTGCTGCCGCCCGGCGGCCGTGTCGTGGGCGGTTCAATTAAGCTGGCCGGCCGGGAGCTGGTCGGCCTACCGAAGTCTGAACTGCGCAAGATCCGCGGCAGCGAGATTGCGATGATCTTCCAGGACCCGCTCAGCTCCCTGGACCCCACCAAGACCATCGGCTACCAGGTCGCGGAGCCCGTGCGGCTGCACCGCGGCGCCACAAAGCGAGGCGCGCTCGAGCGGGCAGCCGAAGTTCTGGCGCTCGTCGGCTTGCCGCGACCAGCGGAACGGCTCGGGGATTACCCGCATCAGCTCTCCGGCGGGATGCGGCAGCGGGTGATGATAGCGATGGCGCTGGCATGTGAGCCCAAGCTGCTGATCGCCGACGAGCCGACGACCGCTCTGGACGTGACGATCCAGGCGCAAATCCTGGACTTGCTGGATGGCCTGCAGGCCCGGCTCGGTATGGCCATGCTGCTAATCACGCATGACATGGGCGTCATCGCGGGGCACGCCGACCGGGTCAATGTCATGTATGCCGGCCGGGTGGTGGAGACGTCGGGCACCGCGGCTGTCTTCAGCCGCATGCGCCACCCCTATACCAAGGCGCTGCTCGGCTCGATCCCGCGCGTCGAACAGGATGCCGCTACGCAGCTGGCAAACATTCCCGGCCTGCCGCCCGACCTGTCGAACCCACCGCCGGGCTGCCGGTTCGCACCGCGGTGCAGCAGGGCAAGCGAACGCTGCGACGCGGATGAGCCGGTGCTGGCCGGCGAGGCCGGGCACATGTTCGCGTGCTGGTACCCGGTGGATGGCCCGCTCGATCCGGGCGCAGAGGGCGGAAAGCGGGCAGAGCTCACCGTGACCGAGGCGGCGCCGCGACAGAACGGGCAAGACGCCGCTCAGGGGACCAGTCCCAGCGAACCGTTGCTGGAGTTGCTCGACGTGGTCAAGGAGTATCCGGCCACCTCCGGAACCGTGCTGCACAGGAAGGTGGGCGCGGTGCATGCCGTGTCCGGGGTGTCTTTGACCGTCAGAGCGGGAGAGACGTTCGGCCTCGTGGGCGAGTCGGGATGCGGGAAGACGACCATCGGGAAGGTAATCGTCGGCTTGGAGCAGCCTGACTCGGGGACGGTGACCCTGGCAGGAAAAAGCCTGGCCGCCCTGCGCGGCGCCGCGCAGCGCAGGCAGCGCCGGGACCTTCAGCTCATGTTCCAGGACGCCTACTCATCGCTCGACCCCCGGATGCGGGTGGCCGCCATCATGCGCGAGCCCATGGCAGTACAGCACATGGGTGACCGTGCCGAGCAGAGGCGGCGAGCCCTCGAACTCCTCGACGAAGTAGGGCTCGCGCGCAACGCAGTCGAGCGTTACCCCCACGAGTTCTCCGGGGGACAGCGCCAGCGCATCGGCCTCGCCCGCGCGCTCACGCTCAACCCGCGGCTGATCGTTGCCGACGAGCCGGTGAGCGCTCTGGACGTCTCCATCAGGGCCCAAGTCCTCAACTTGATGAAACGGCTGCAGGCTGACCACAAATTGACGTACATCGTGATCTCGCACGACCTCGCCGTCGTGAACTACATGGCCAGCCGGATCGGCGTGATGTATCTGGGCAAGCTGGTGGAGCTTGGCTCCAGCGACGATATCTACCGTCGGCCGGCCCATCCTTATACCTCAGGTCTCATCGCCACCATCCCGGTGCCCGACCCAGCGGCCGCGCGGGCACGCAAAGCAGTCATTACAGGAGAGCTGCCAAGCCCTATCAACCCGCCTTCGGGCTGCCGGTTCCGCACTCGCTGCCCGTACGCGCAGGAGCGCTGCGCCGCTGAAGAGCCGCAGTTGCGTTCATTCGGGCCTGGCCATGTGGCCGCTTGCCACTTCCCGTTGCAGCGCCCAGCACCCGATCCTGGCGCGGTAACGGGCGTGGGCTCACCGGCGGTCGCTGCTGACAGCGCTCGGAGTTAGGCGCCGGTGAGGTGATCACGCGCTTCGCTCCAAACGGAGCGGTCACTGCCGCGAGCCACCTGGCCGCGACGGCCGGGACCGCGATGCTGGACCAGGGTGGCACTGCAGTTGATGCTGCGATCGCCGCAGGAGCTGTGATGGCAGTAGTGGCGCCGCACATGTGCGGGCTGGGTGGTGACCTTTTCGCCCTGGTAGGGCAGGACGGCCAGCGTCCAGCCGCGCTCAATGCTTCAGGCCGTGCTGGCTCGGGCGCCAACCCGGAGCGGCTACGGGCCGAAGGTGCCGGGGTGATGCCGCTCCGTCACGACATCCGAAGTGTCACAGTTCCAGGCTGCGTTGACGGCCTGGTCGCATTGCACGAGCGGTTTGCAACACTGCCCCTGGCAGATCTGCTGGGCCCCGCTCAGCGGCTGGCGGATGGTGGCTTTCCGGTATCTCCCACGCTCGCTCAGGCGTCCGCGGAACTTGCACCGGACGAGCGCAGGCTCGCCTTCGGGTCGCCCCGGCTGCTCGTGCACGGTGACCGGCTCGTCCTCAAGGGGATCGGCGCGCTGCTGCGCGACGTTGCCGCGCACGGCAGGAAAGCTTTTTACGAGGGGCCAGTCGCAGCAGAAATAATCAAGATCGGCGCCGGCGAGTTCACCGAGGATGACCTCCAGGCCCAGCATGCCGATTGGGTCAAGCCCCTGGACATGCTGCTCTTCGGGCGGCGCATATGGACAGTTCCGCCCAACTCCCAGGGATATCTCACGCTGGCCGGTGCTTGGATCGCAGAGCAGACCGGGATCCCGGCGGATCCGCTAGCTGAACGGTGGGCGTTCCTGCTCGTCGAGGCAGCCAGGCAAGCAGCCTACGACCGGCCAGCGGTGCTACACGAAGACGCCGACGGGGCAGGGCTGATAGCTGCATCGCGCCTGCGGCCGCGCGCTGCCGCCGTGAGAGAGCGGGCCAGCCGCGGGCTGGCAGACATTTACGCCGACGGCGGGACTACGCACCTCTGCGCTGTCGACAGTAAGCGCACCGGCGTCTCGCTCATCATGTCCAACGCCGCGGATTTCGGTTCCCGTCTTGTCTTGCCCGGCCATGGGGTCTTCCTGCACAACCGAGGCATGGGATTTTCGCTCCAGCACGGTCATCCCGCCGAGTACCGTCCTGGCCGCCGACCGCCGCACACCCTGGCGCCCCTTATCGTCACCGGTCCGGGGTGTGAGCTCGATACCGTGCTCGGGACGATGGGCGCCGATGCCCAGCCGCAGATATTGCTGCAGTTGCTGGTGAGGATTTTTGCCCACGGTCAGCAGCCCGGAGCAGCGATAGCTGCGCCGAGATGGGTGCTGAGCCGCGAGCCAACCACCGAGTTTGACATCTGGCACCTAGACGCGCCGCCGCTCGTCCGGGTCGAGCACGGCGCCCCCCCGACATGGTCTCAGGGCCTCAGAAAGCGCGGCTACAAGGTGGTTGAGAGCTCTCCCGGCGAGCAAGCATTCGGCCACGCCCAGATGATCCGGATAACCCGCGAAGGACTGCTGGCCGGCGCCGCTGATCCACGTTCCGGTGACGGGTCATTCGCGGGGCATTGAAAGCCAGACTCCAGCTGGTCGCGGATTTCGGTAGCTGAGGTGATCAAGTGACTGGGAGCAGGCCCCATCGGTACGTTTCATTCTGGTACTCACAGCTGGAGCCACCTCCCGCTCGCCGGGAACCTCTTGTTGGCAGACGCGAAGCCGACGTCTGCATCGTCGGCGGCGGCTTCACCGGGTTGTGGACGGCCTACCAGTTGCTTCGGTCGAATCCTTCACTCACTGTCGTCGTGCTTGAAGCAGAGGTAGTGGGATTCGGCGCTTCGGGCCGCAACGGAGGCTGGGTGGAGGGCCGACTGGCCGGGAGCCGGGAGCATTGGGCCGCCCTCGGAGGGCGAGCCGGAGCGCTCGCGCTGGAGCGTGCCGTCCAGGCAACAGTCGACGAGGTGGGCGAAGTGGCCGCAGCGGAGCGGATTGACTGCGCGTTCCACAAGGGCGGCACGCTCACCGTCGCACAGACGCCATTGCAGCTCGAGAAGGTACGAGCCCAGGTCGAAGACGACCGGATGTGGGGACTCAGGCCCGAGGACAGCGTCCTGCTGGACCGGACGTCAGCGGCCGAACGCGTGTCAGTCGACGGAGTGATCGGCGCCCGGTACAGCCCTCACTGCGCCCGGGTTCAGCCCGCCAGTCTGGCGGTCGGTCTCGCCGAGGCGGCAGAGCGGGCCGGTGCGACGATCTACGAGGGGACGCATGTCAGCCGCATCCGGCCGAGGATCGCGCAGACCGCCGACGGTGAGGTCAGATCGAAGTTCGTCGTGCGGGCGACCGAGGGCTACACGGCCGGCCTGGCGGGTCAGCGCCGCGTCATGCTGCCGCTGAGGAGCTCCATGATCGCGACAGAGGTGCTGAGCTCAGCCACCTGGGCAGCTCTCGGCTGGCAGCAGGCAGAGACCATGCTTGATGGCGCCCGGCGGTACGTGTACATCCAACGGACCGGCGATGGGCGGATCGCCATTGGCGGCCGGGGCACGCCGTACCGATACGGTTCGGGGACCGAGTCGGAAGGCCCGCCGCCGAGCGAGACTGTCCGCTCGCTCCGCCAGCGGCTCATCGAACTGTTTCCCGTGCTGACCGATGTCGCTATCGACGGCGCCTGGCAGGGGGTACTCGGTGCGACCCGTCAGTGGGCGCCAGCTGTCGGACTCGATCGCAACACCGGCCTCGCATGGGGCGGCGGCTACGTCGGGGAGGGCGTAGCCGCAGCGAACCTGGCCGGCCGGACCCTTGCCGATCTCATCCTAGGCCGCGACAGCGAGCTGGTCCGGCTCCCGTGGGTCAGGCCGCTCGGCGGGTCATGGCCGCCCGAACCGCTCCGGTATGTTGCGGTCCGGGGTGTCAACGCCATGATGCAACTGGCGGACAAGCGGGAGTGGCGCACCGACCAGACCTCGCTCGTGGGACGTGCGGCCCACCTGATTTCGGGCCGCTGATCACCGCCACCATCGCAGGAATGCGTTCCACGAGGCCTATCCGCTGCTCCTCGTCATTGCTGGCGGCGACCGCCACGGCCTGGCTGCACGGGCCCCTCCAGGTAATCGGTTCAGATCCAGTCGTGCGAGACTAGGCACATTGGAGCCAGCCTCGGCTGATCGCCATTACCAGCCGGTTTCCCTCAGATTTTTCTTTGCTGTTGCAGAATCCGATCACATAGGTGAGCTGCGCTAACCGCCGCTCTGCGCGCCGACCTCGGTTAGTCAGTATGCCGTAACCTTTGCGGAGTACAGACCGTTATGCACGTTTACT
>Ga0335075_10016096_pt1 | contig 11188 bp, 10 predicted proteins | sample Lox_Sample_24_FD_206723 | JGI IMG/M metagenome (GOLD analysis project Ga0335075, IMG submission 206723) | Soil microbial communities from Loxahatchee National Wildlife Refuge, Florida, United States - Lox_Sample_2.4 | ecosystem: Environmental > Terrestrial > Soil > Wetlands | place: USA... | reverse complement strand
ACAACTGCTCGACCGTCCTCATCTACGGTTTCAAGCGCGGCCTGAACGACTACCTCGCCGCCACGCCGGCCGCGCCGGTGCGCACGCTCGCCGACATCATCGCGTTCAACGCGGCGACCCCGGGCGCCATCGTCTACGGACAGCAGCTCGCCCTCGCCGCGCAAGCCCTCGACGTGACGCCCGGCAGCGCCGACACCGCACGCTACGAGGCCGACCGCACCCAGGCGCTCGACGGCGCGCGAGCGGTGCTCGACGGCGTCTATGCCGGCGACGATGGCGTGCTCGGCACGGACGACGACGTCGACGCCATCCTGTTCTCGGAGAACGCCGGCGCCGGCACCCCCGCCATCGCGGGTTATCCCAGCATCACGGTGCCGGGCGGCCTGCTCGCAGCCACGGGCGCCATCGCGAACCCATTCCCCTCCGGCGTGACATTCTCGGGCCCCGCCTTCAGCGAGCCGCGCCTGATCGCGCTCGCCTATGCGTTCGAGCAAGCCACGCTGCGGCGCGAGCCGCCCGCCAGCACGCCGTCGCTGCCGAGCGATCGTGTCGTGCGCTGAAGGCAGCCGCCAAAGCCCGCGCCGCAATCGGCGCAGATTGACTCGGCACGCGGCGGTTCTGCGCTGAACGCAGCCCAAAGACGGGTGGAGCGAGGGCAGAACTATCCGAGCAGACCGGGGAGCCCTGCAGCACCGCGCGATTGAGGGTCCGCCGCGCGCCAGCTCGTGCTTTGCTGCACACCTTCCCCTACCAGTAGGTTTTCATGAACAGAGTTTGCTTGGCTTCCACCTTCGTCATCGCGTTCGCCGCGCTCGCCTGCTCCGACGACGACTCCGGCGGCGCCACCTCCACGACGAACCCCAATCAACCCAGCGGCAGCGCCGGCTCCGGCGGCAGCGCGGGCAGCGGTGGCGGCGGCAGCGCCGGCAGCAGCGCGGCCCCCAGCGCCGGCAACGGCGGCACGTCGAACGAGGGACAGGACGACGACGTCGGTCTCGATCCGAACGACGACGATGATGATGACGACGGCAACGGCAGCGGCAACGCCGATGACGCAGACGCCGGAACGGCCGATGCCTCCACCCCGCCGGCGACCGGTGACGCGGGCGCCCCCGGCGACGGCGACACCACGATGAGCTTCTTCGTCACCAGCCGTGGCGGCCCCGACGGCGCCAACCTCGGCGGCCTCGCCGGCGCCGACGCGCTGTGCACCACGCTCGCCGCCGCCGTCTCGCCCGAGCTCGGCGCGAAGACGTGGGCTGCCTACTTGAGCACGACCACCGTCAACGCCCGCGACCGTATCGGCGCGGGGCCCTGGTTCAACGCCGCTGGCGTGCTCGTCGCCACCGACGTCGATCAACTCACGGACCCCGCGGCGCTCGAAGCGACCTGGGCAGCGGGCGACGCGACGATCGCGCTCGACGAGCAGGGCAATCAGGTGCCTGCGGGTGGCGCTGGCGGCGTGCAGCACGACATCCTCACCGGTACACTCGCCGATGGCACGGTAGCGGACGGGTTCACCTGCGGCGACTGGACGGCGACGACTGGGTTCGTCGAGATTGGACACTCGAACCGCGGTGGCGGCGGCACCGACCGCACGTCGTGGTCTTCCGCGCACAACGATCCCGCTGGCTGCGCGCCGGCCACCGCTCCCGCGCCGAACGTCACCTCCGGCGGCGGCCGCGGCTCGATCTACTGCTTCGAAGTGAACTGAACGGTTCGAACGCGAGCCGTCGCATCGGCGGGGGCCTGAGCTCCAGCGCTGCTCAGTCTCCCGCTGCCGGCTCCTCGCGGATGGCATCGGCGAACTTGCGCGTCAACCGCACGAGCTCGTCGATGTCGTGCGCGTCCCAGCTGTCGAAGATCACGCGCCCCATGCGCTCGCGGGCGGCATCGACCCGATCGGTCATGGCCTTGCCCTTCGCGGTCACCACGGCCTCACGCACGCGCCGATCGCTCGCGCCCTCGCGGCGCTCGACCAGACCGAGGCTCTCGAGCTTCGCCACCTGGCGGCTGACGGTCGTGTAGTCGCGCCCCGCGCGGTCGGCGAGCTCGACCACGCCGATCGGTCCGAGCCGCTCGACGCCGACGAGCAGCGGAAACAACGCGCGGTCGAGCGGGATCCCGGCGGCCCGGATCATCGCTTCGTCGCGCTGCGGCCGGTTCATGGCGCTGACGATCTCGATCAGCGCACCGTGCAAGGCGCGGATCTGCTTGGATAAATGTGCATTTTGCACGCTTTTTCGGGTCGCCATCGGAGTCGCCTGGATGCGTGCAGATTACACCCGTTTGCCCTGCCTGCCACTCGGGCGGTTCATGTGTATTTTGCACATGACTCCTCGACAACCCGCAGCGCCGGTCTCAATATGTGCAAAGTACACATAACGGAGACGGTCATGATGTCGGATGAATTTGCAGCGGACGTGTTGATCTGTGGCGCTGGCGCGGCCGGCCTCACGCTGGCGATCGATCTGGCACGACGGGGCGTGTCCTTCCGCCTGATCGAAAAGCTCGCGGCTCCCTTCCACGGCTCGCGCGGCAAGGGCATCCAGCCGCGCACGCAGGAGGTGTTCGAAGACCTCGGCGTGCTCGATCGCACGCTGGCCGTCGGCGGCGAGTACCCGCTGCTGCGCGAGTACCGAGGCGACGGCAGCTACACGGATTCGGCGGTGATGGAGCGCTCGGAGCCGACGCCCGCCGAGCCCCACCAGCTCGCGCTGCTGGTGCCTCAGTTCCTGACGGAGCGCGTGCTGCGCGAGCGCCTGCTCGAGCTCGGCGGGCGCGTCGAGTTCGGAAGCGAGCTGGTGGAGCTCGCGCAGGACGACGAGGGAGTGACGGCGCGCGTGCTGGGCAGCGACGGCGAGCGTGTGCTGCGCGTGCGTTATCTGGTCGGTGGCGACGGCGGCAAGAGCTTCGTGCGCCACGCGCTCGGCGTAGGCTTTCCGGGCAAGACGCTCGGCGTGCGCGCGGTGGTGGCCGACCTGGTGCTGAGCGGACTCGATCGCGACGCCTGGCACCGCTTCGGCGAGGGCGACCTGCAGCGCCAGATCGCGCTCTGCCCGCTGCCGGGTACCGAGCTGTTCCAGCTTCAGGCGCCCGTTCCGCTCGAGGGCGACGTCGAGCTCTCCGCCGAGGGTCTGACGGCGATGCTGGCCGAGCGCACGGGGCGCAGCGATCTGCGCGTCGAGGCCGTCGCCTGGGCGTCGGCGTATCACATGAACGCGCGGCTCGCCGATCGCTACCGGGTCGGTCGCGTGCTGCTGATGGGCGACGCCGCCCACACGCATCCGCCGACGGGAGGGCAGGGCTTGAACACCAGCGTGCAGGACGCCTACAACCTCGGCTGGAAGCTCGGCGCCGTGCTCCGCCACGGCGCGCCCGACGCGCTGCTCGACAGCTACGAGGAAGAGCGCCGCCCGATCGCCGCCGGCATGCTCGGCCTCGCGACGAAGCTGCTCGACGCCGCCAAGCAGGGCTCGATCCGCCGCGGTCGCGACGTGCATCAGCTCGACCTCGGTTACCCTGACTCGTCGCTGGCGCTGGCGGGGCCCGAGCGCTCGAGCGTGCTCGGCGCCGGCGAGCGCGCGCCCGACGCGCCGATCCGCGGTTGCGCCGGACACGCCAAGCGCTTGTTCGAGCTGTTCGCAGGCCCCCACTGGACGCTGCTCGGCAACGGCGTCGAGCGCGAGCGCGTGCCGGCTCGCGCCGGGCTGCACGTCCACACCTTCGGGCCGCGCGGCGAGCTGGTCGACGCCGGCGGTCACGTGCGCGACGCCTACGGCTGGTCGTCGGGCGACTGGGTGCTGGTGCGTCCGGACGGCTACGTCGGCGCGATCGTCGCCTCCGATCGGCTCGACGCGCTCGAGCGCTACCTGGCGAGCGTCGGCCTGGGCACGCAAGAGCCGCGCGCGAGCGCCCGCGCCTCCGGAGAGAGCTGAACCATGGCGAAGGCGTTCTCTCTCCGCAGCTGGGCGACACCGCTCACCATCGGCTCGTTCTTGCTGATGGGCGGCACCGGCGTGTTGATGTTCTTCGAGCTCGATGGCGGCCTCACGGCGGTGGTGCACCAGTGGTTCTCGTGGCTGTTCCTCGCGGTCGCCGCCAGTCACGTCGTCGCCAATGGGCGCGCTTTCGGCAAGCACCTCGGTTCGCGCGGCGGTCGAACCAGCGTCGCCGCGCTCGGTGTGGTGCTCGTCGCCTCGTACTTCTCGTGGGGTCTGGTGACGGGGCCGCAGCTGAAGCGACCGATCGAGCGCGCGCTGGTCGACGCACCCTTGTCGTCGCTGGCCAGCGTCACGCACACACCGCTACCCGAGCTGGTGCACCGGCTCGCGGCGCAGGGGGTGAGCGCCAGCGGCGCCGAGTCCGTCCGCGAGTTGTGCGCCGAGTCCGGCGTCGACGAGAACCGCGTGCTCGGTGCCGTGTTCCTCGCGCAGTGAGCTCGCTCGGGTCAACGCGCGAGCGGCACTCGTGTTTCGGGTTGGGTCTATTTCGAGCTCCGACTCCAGCGCTGCGCGACGACGTCGAGCGTCGCCGAAACGCCAGGGTTGGGGCGCCCGCGCCAGAAGTCGAGCACCTCGGCGGGCACACGCGCCGACACCGAGCGCCGACACCGAGCGCCGACACCAATGTGACAACTGCGTCGTGATCGCGTCATTTGAGTGACGGGTTCCGAAAGCGGTGCGACAATCCGGGGTGCCTCGGATGGTGTGGTTGGGCCTCGGCGCCCTGTGGTTGTCACTCGCGGCGAGCGGAGCCGAGCGAGTGGCGTTGTTTGTCGGGGTGACGGCAGAGGGCGAGCAAGCCTCGTTCGCGCCGCCGCCCAGCGCGGAAGCCGACAGCGACCGCGTCGCGCTGGTCGAGACGCGTCGGGTCGTGCCGAGCGAGGGCTTGCCGCCCGACGTCAGCGTGCGCGACGCGAACAACAACCTCGACGTCGTGCGCCACTCGGACGGGCGCGTCTACCTCGCCTTCCGCACCGCGCCCAACCACTTCGCGAGCCCCGACACCGCGATCTACGTCGTCAGCAGCGACGACGAGCGCCGCTGGGATTTCGAAGCGCGCTTCTCGCTCGGGACAGACTTGCGCGAGCCGCGCCTGCTGTCACAGGGCGGGCGCCTGTTCCTCTACGTCAGCAAGCTCGGCAAGGTGCCCTACGCCTTCGAGCCTCAGGGCGTCTGGGTGTCGGAAAAAACCGGGGGCGGGCAGGGCGCCGCACCGAGCTGGAGCGCGCCCGAAGAGCTCGAGCTGCCGGGGCACATCGTCTGGCGCCTGCAGAACGTGGGCGGCCGCGGCTGGATGACGGCCTATCGCGGCGGCGGCAACATCTACGATTTTCTCTCGCCCGAGCCGATCGGCGTCGGCCTGTTCACGAGCAACGACGGCCGGCACTGGGCCGCGGCCGATGCCGCGCATCCCTACGTGTACGAAGGCGGCGTCAGCGAGACGGATTTCGAGTTCGCGCCCGATGGCGCGCTGGTCGCCGTCGGCCGCAACGAGGCCGGCGACGTCCAGAACGGCTTCGGCTCCGTCGTCTGCTCCGCGCCGCCGGGCGCCATCGGCGACTGGTCTTGCGCGAGCGACAGGCGCAAGTTCGACTCGCCGCTGCTGTTCTCCCATGCGGGCGAGATGTACCTCGTCGCGCGCCGCACCGTGAACGCCGACGGCGCCTACGATCGCGGCATCGGCTGGGGCGCGCTGCGCAGCATCACCAATCAGCTCGCCTACATCTCGAGCGCCAAGCGCTGCTCGCTGTTCCACGTCGTGCGCTCCGAGGGGGCCGCCCCGCGCGTCGCCTTCATGCTCGATTTGCCCTCGCGCGGCGACACCTGCTTTCCCGCCGTCATCGATGACACCGATCCGGACCAGGTCGTACTCTACAACTACAGCTCCGACATCAATGGGCCCGACGTGGCCTGCTCCCCGCCGAGCGCGCCGGCGCCCGTCAGCGCCGTCGTGCCGCCGCGCGGATGAGGCGGCGGTAGGTGGCTCGGCTCAGAAGATGTGGTTGAAGTTGACGTAGACCCCGGTGTCTTCGTCGCTCTGCGCGTATTCCACCGTGATGATCGTCGCCAGGTTCCAGGCCGCGCGCAGCGCCAGCCCCCCGTTCACCTTCAACCCCGCGAGCTCGATGTCGCCGACCCGATCATCGACGCGCCCGGCGTCGACGAAGGGCACCACCATCCAGGCGAAGCGTTGCCCGAACGGCTCGCTGCGCGCGAACGTCCAGCGCAGCTCGGCGTTGCCGAGCGTCATCACCGGGCCCACGAAGCGATCCTGCTTGTAGCCGCGGAGCGTGCGCAACCCGCCCAGGCCCTGCCGCGGATCTTCCAGGTACGGGATCCAGTTCATCGCAAAGAACGGCGTGTCGCTGCTCTGCACCACGAACGTCAGCCGCGTCGCGAGCACCAGATCGGTCAGGCTCGGCAGCAGCGACACATAACTCCGCGCCGCGACCATCCCGCGCAGCCACGTGTACTCGGAGCCGAGCAGCGCCGTACCCACGTCGAGCGCCGCGTCGATCAACACGCCGCGGTTCGGGTCGGGTTCGAAGTCGCGCGTGTCGAACGCGAGCCCCAGGCGCAAGAAATCGTTGAAGCCGCCTCCGCAGCCGACGATCGCGCCCGCCGCGCAGTCTTCCGACAGGCGCGTCGGCCCCTGCGTGGCGCGCACCTCGTCACCCCCGGCGTCCACGCTCACTCGATCGCCCGTGTAGTCCTCGACGTCGTTGTAGCTCAGACCGACGCCCACGAGCGGCCGCAGCACGCCGCGCAGCAGCGGCCGCTCGAGCGCCAGCAGCAGCATCGGCTGCGTCAGCTGATAACTGTCGTAGCGCGTGCGGGTGACCCCGGCGGCGTCGACCCGATCGAGCGCGGCCTGATACTCCTCGTAGTCGTCGAACGTCTGCCCCGTGCCCGAAACTCCGAGCCGCCCCATGCTGCGCGAGCCGATGCCAAAGTAGTGCTGATCGATGTTGCGCTGAAAAATGAGCGCGCCCCGAAACGTGAACGCCGAGCCGAGCACGTTGCGAGCGTCCACATCCAGCCAGTGAAACTGGTAGCCGCCCGTCGTCGCGAAGGCCTGCAAGAACACCCGATACAGGTACGGCGTGTAGGCGAAGCGCGGGTCGCTGCGCTCGCCGTCGAAGAAGTAGTAGGCGCGCCCGCCGAACCCGAGACCCGTGTTCGAGTCATAGTTGATGAGCGGCAACCCCGTGAAGTAGCCGCCCTCGGCCTTCTCGGCGTACTCCTTCTCACCGAGGCGACGGCGCGGATCGAAGCCGTCGGGAGCGGCATCGGGCGACGCCTCGGCGGATGCTTCGGCAGCTGTTGCGGATGGCGAATCGGGCGGGCTGGCACGGGCGGGCGCGCCGGCGGCCAGGGCGGCCGCAACGGCGGCGTACGGCACGCATCCGCCAGCACTGCGACGCCGCCGCCATCCCGTGCGAACCTGCCGACGGTCCACCACCATCACCGAGTCATATCACTCGCCGGGCGTCCGCGACGAGACGTCCGCGCGCGGCCGCTGGAGGAGGGGTAGACAAGTCTGTCTCCCTGCACTAGACCCCGATCGATGGCAGGGGAGATCGAAGGCCAAATCCTCGAGACCGCGAGCCGCCTCTTCTTCACCCAGGGCTACGCGCAGACGGGCATCAACCAGCTGATCGACGAGTCCGGCGTCGCCAAGCGCACGTTTTATCGGCACTTCGCGTCCAAAGAGGTGCTCGGCGTCGCCTACCTCGATCGCGGCGCCGCGCACTGGCTCGCCGGGCTCAGCAAGGCCGCCCGCGTCCGCGTCACACCGCTCGAGCGGCTGCGCGCGCTGTTCGCTTTCCTCGAGTCCTTCGCGCTCGAGACGGAGTTTCGCGGCTGCGGCATGCTCAACATGGCGGCCGAGTTCGCCGATGCCGGGAGCCTCGTCCGTGCGCGCGTGCGGGCGCACAAAGTCCGGCAACGCGAGCTCTTGCGCGAGCTGTTCGCGCCGGGCGTCGACACCGCGACCGCCGACGCCGTGCACGTCTTGATCGAAGGCGCCATCGCGGCCGCCGCGGCGCACCTCCACGTCTGGCCCATCCGCTCCGCGCTGCGCGCCGCGGAGACGCTGGTGGGCGAGGGCACTCTGCGCCCGGGAGCTCTCTCCACCGCCCCGATCCCCTTGCCGCGGCCCTCGACGCTCCGGAAGTTCACACCCCCGAAAGGTACCCATTCATGAACGCGCCGGATCGGCCCGCCCCGGGGCCCCTCGCCGTCAGCGAACCGTGGGACTTGGTGTCCGAGGGCTACGCCGCCGAGAGCGCGGCCGTCATGCTGCCGTTTGCGCGCCACGCCATCGAGCTCGCTCGCCCCAGCGCCACGGCGCGCGTCCTCGACGTGGCGACCGGCACGGGCATCCTCGCGCTCGAGCTCGCGCCCTCGGTCGCGCGCATCGATGCCGTCGACTTTGCCCCCCAGATGCTCCGGCAGCTCGAGCAGCGGCGCCGTTCGCTCGGCCTCGACAACGTGCACGCCCAGGTCGCCGATGGCCAAGCCTTGCCTTTTGCCGACGGGCTCTTCGACGCCGCGTTCTCCATGTTCGGGCTCATGTTCTTCCCCGACCGCGTGCGCGGCTTTGCCGAGCTCTGCCGCGTGCTCGCCCCGGGCGGCGTCGCGGTCGTCTCCAGCTGGGCCCCGATCGACCGTTCCCCGCTGATGACGCTCATGTTCGGCGCCCTGCGCGCGGCCGACCCGACGCGAGCCGCGCCACAACCCAACTGGCTGAGCCTGGAGAATCCCGAGGTGTTCGAGCGCGAGCTGGCGGGCGCGGGCTTTCGCGACATCAGCGTTCGCCCCTTCACCCACGCCGTCCCGGTCGAGAGCGCCGAACAATTCTGGGACGTCACCACGCGCTCGAGCGCCCCCCTCGTCCTGCTGAAAAAGCGGCTCGGCCCCGCCGAGTGGCAGCGCCAAGAAGCGCTCGCTCTCGCCTACCTGCGCGAGCACCTCACCGCTGCCACCACACTCTCCACGACCGCATACCTCGGCTTCGGAAGGCGTTAGCCTCTTCCGCCTAGCTGTGCCCCAGCACCGCGTGCGGCACGTACGGCTTCGCCAGCGCCGCAACCTCCTCTTTGCTCAGCTTCAGCTCCACCGCCTTGACGGCCGTGTCGATGTGCTCAAGCTTCGACGCCCCGACGATCGGCGCCGTCACTCCCGGCTGCGCCAGCACCCAGGCCAGCGCCACCTCGGCGTTCGAAACGCCGCGCTCCGTCGCGATGCGGCTCACCGCGTCGACCACGGCGTAGTCGGCGTCTTCCTTGTACATGCTCTGCGCGAAGCCGTCGCTCTTGCCGCGCGTCGTCTCGCCCGCGCTGCCCTTCGGACGGTTCTTGGTGAGGAAGCCGCGCGCGAGCGGGCTCCAGGGAATCAGCCCCACGCCCTCGGCGACGCAGAGCGGGTTCATCTCGCGCTCTTCTTCGCGGTACACCTGGGTGTAGTGGTTCTGCATGGTGACGAAGCGGTGCAGCCCGAGCCGGTCTGCCGTGTAGAGCAGCTTGGCAAACTGCCAGGCAAACATCGACGACGCGCCGAGATAGAGCACCTTGCCGGCGCGCACCAGCTCGTCGAGCGCGTCGAGCGACTCCTCGATCGGCGTGTGATGATCGAAGCGGTGGATCTGGTACAGGTCCACATAGTCGACGCCGAGGCGCCGCAGGCTGTCGTCGATCGCGTGCTTCACGTGCTTGCGCGACTGGCCGCGCTGGTTCGGGTCGTCGCCCATCGGGTTGTGCAGCTTGGTGGCGATCACGACTTTGTCGCGCTGCACGCCCAGCTTCTTCAGCGAGTTGCCGAGCACCACCTCGCTCTGCCCGACGGAGTACATGTCCGCCGTGTCAAAGAAGTTGATGCCGTGGTCGAGCGCCTTTTTGATGAACGGCAGCGAGTCGGCCTCGCCCATCACCCAGTCGCGCCACTCGGGTGAACCGAACGTCATCGTGCCGAGGCAGATCTTCGATACTTTGAGCCCTGTCGTTCCCAGATTGACGTATTGCATGAATCACCTCGGCGAGTTCGGGGAGCCCATGCTAGCCTGCTAGCAGCGGTTTTCGATGGGATTATTTGACGTTCACGCCCACCTCACGCACCCCGGCCTGCTCGCAGACATCGAGGGTGTGGTGTCCCGCGCCAGCGCGGCAGGGCTCACCAGCATCGTCAGCAACGGGCTGAACCCGAGCGACAACGCCGCCGTGCTCGAGCTGGCGCGGCGCTACCCCATCGTCAAGCCCGCGCTCGGCCTCTACCCGGTCGACGCGGTGCTCGCCGAGATGAACGCCGCGGGCGAAACCTATCCCGGCCAGCGCGAGGTGTATCCCACGCACGAGGCCATCGCCTGGCTGCGCGATCACGTCGAGCAGGCCTTCGCCGTCGGCGAGATCGGGCTCGACGGCTACTGGGTCAAAGAGCCCTTCTGGCCCGCGCAGGATGACGCGTTCCGTGCGCTCGTGCGCATCGCGATGGACGCGGACAAGGCCATCATCATCCACACGCGCAAACGCGAGCGGCGCACCTTCGAGCTCCTGAAAGAGCTCGGCGCCAAGCGCGTCGACTGGCACTGCTTCGGCGGCCGCCTCACGCTGGCGCGCGAGATCGCCGCGCACGGCCACTACCTCTCCATCCCGGCCAACGTGCGCCGCTCCGAGTCCTTCACACGCATGCTCGAGACGCTCCCGCGCGATCGCCTGCTGCTCGAGACGGACTCGCCCTATCTCGGCCCCGAGAAGGACGCGCCGAGCGAGCCCGCCCACGTGCGGGGCACGGCCGCCTTCGCCGCCCAGCTCTGGAACACGAGCGAAGCCGCCGCCGCCGATCAGCTCGCGTCCAACTTCGAAGCGCTGTTCGGCGTGGCGCCCTGAATCACGCGCTCTGAACCATCCGAGCGAGCGCGGGCTCACGCGCCCGCGACGCCGTCGGCCACCTCGCGGCGCGCCGCCTCCAGGCGCTCGAGGAAGCCGCGCTTCCAATCGTCGACGCTGCTCGCTGCGCTCGCCGCCACCGATGCACCGCCGAACAAGATCCCGCGCGAAGAGCTGACCATCCCGCCCTCGAGCGGCGACGTGCTGCCGCCGCTGCGCACGAACCCGCGCAGCGCCGCCGCGAGCGAGCCGCCTTGCGCGCCATAACCGGGCACCAGAAACAGCGAGTGCGGCAACATC
>Ga0335075_10016094_pt1 | contig 11191 bp, 9 predicted proteins | sample Lox_Sample_24_FD_206723 | JGI IMG/M metagenome (GOLD analysis project Ga0335075, IMG submission 206723) | Soil microbial communities from Loxahatchee National Wildlife Refuge, Florida, United States - Lox_Sample_2.4 | ecosystem: Environmental > Terrestrial > Soil > Wetlands | place: USA: Florida... | reverse complement strand
GGAACGACATGATGCCGGGGGTGAGGAACTCGAGGTAGGCGGTCCCCGTGCCCTGGGCGCTGGTGATCGAGGCGAAGCCGTACCCGAAGAAGACGAGATACATCCCCGGAAGTCCGATCAGGATGACGAGGCTGCCCGGGTCGGTGTTGACCCGGATGTTCCGGTAGATCAGCCGCAGCAGGTTAGGGGGCGCCAGACGCCTCACCCCCGTGGTGGACCGAGCGCAGGAACACGTCCTCGAGCGTGTTCTGGCGGACCGTGAGCCACTCGAGCTGGACCCCGGCCCGTGGAGCGACCTCGAGGATCCGCGCGAGGGCGGCCTTCGGGTCGTCGGTGAGGATCACCGCCGTGGGGCCGTTCACCGTGACGGTCGCGCCGGCCCCGAGCGACTCGGTGAGCGACGCGTAGAACCGATCCGCGGGGCCCCCTCCGACCGTGAGGTCGATCGTCTTCCGCCCGCCGTAGAGGCGTTTCAGGTTCTCGACCCCGTCCAGCACGAGGATCCGGCCCTCGTCGATGACGGCGACCCGGTCGCAGAGGTAGTCGGCCTCCTCGAGGTTGTGGGTCGTGAAGACGACGGTGAGGCCGCGCCGCACCTCGGCCCGGATGGAGTCGAGGAGGGTCCGGCGCATGATGACGTCGAGCCCGACCGTCGGTTCGTCCAGGAACAGGATCTCCATGTCGTGCATGAACTCCCGGGCGACCTGCACCCGGCGCTTCTGCCCGCCCGAGATGTCGAAGGCGCGCCGCTTGCGGATGTCGCGGAGCTCGAATCGGTCGATCAGCTGCTCGGCGCGGCGCCGGCGCTCGTCGCGGGGCACGCCCCAGAGCATCCCGTAGATGTCGAGGTTGCCCTGGACGGTCGTGAAGTCGAACGACTCGGCCTGCGAGACGACGCCGATCCGACGGCGGATCCGCTGCCCGTCCCGGGCCGGGTCCATCCCCAGGATGCGCAGCGTGCCGGACGTGGTCTGGATCAACGTGGTCATCGCCTTGATCAGCGTCGACTTCCCGGCGCCGTTCCGCCCCAGCAGCCCGAACACCTCGCCCCGACGGACCGCGAAGCTGACCCCGTTCAGGGCGAACTGGCGCCCGTTGTAGGTGTGGCGGAGGTCCTCCGCCCGGACCACGACGTCGCTCGGCCCGGGGAGCCCGGGACGGATTTCCGAGGCGCTCAACGGGCCGCAGACTACGCCCGCCCCCGATAAGCGGTGCTCACCGGCGGAGAGCACTGCGGAGGAGGTCCCGACCCCGGCTTCCCTCCCGGGTCCAATCGGCGGGCTCGAGGTCCGCTCGCTCCGGCGACCTCCCCGGCCGGTTCACACGACCCGGAACCGATCGATCTGGACCCGCACGCGACCCATCAGCTCCGCCGAATCGATCTCCAATCCGTACCGACGGAAGTAGCGCCCCAGGGATGCGATCCCGCGCTCCATGGCCTGGAGCGCCTCGCTCAACCGGACCCAGGGGGGCCAGCCCAGTCGGTCCACCCGCAGCCCCGCCGCCAGGTCGATGAACCACGGCTGCCCGTGGTGGACGAGGATGTTGAAGGGGCTCAGGTCGGAGTGGACGATGCCCGCCTCGGCGAGGCCCTCGACCCCGGTCATCGTCGCGTCGAGGAACGGCTCGGGGTCGTCAAGTCGAACCTGCTGCAGCATCGGAGCGACCGACTCTCGGTCGCCAAGGTACTGCATCGAGAACATGTTCTCGATCCGTCGGCCGGGCTCCGGAACCCGGGCGCCCCCTTGCCAGGCGTAATCGAGCAGATCGAACTCGGCCAGCGCGCGGTGACCCATCGATTCGAGCTTGATCGCCCCGCCGCCCCGGTGGGCCGTGCGATACTGCCGATAGACCTTGACCGCGATCAGCCGGTCGGCGTCTTGGCAGAGGTAGACGTCCGCTTCCTTGCCGGACCCGAGTCGTTGCCCGACCTCGGTCGCGAGACCGCAGTCGAGGATGGCGTCCGCTACCTCGCCGTGCGTAGGTTCCGCGAAGCCGATCCGGCCGCTGCGGACCTTCCAGTGCACGCTCTTGTCCAGATATCCGTCGTTGGGCATCGGTTGAACCCGGCCCAGGTCGGTCGACTCAAGCGAAATGGATGCGGGCGCCCCGGTACGTGGGCTAAGGCCGATCAGTCAGTCCACGGTGCGGCGGCGTCCCCTTCCGTTGCCATTTCACCGTGAACCTCCCAGCCCGTGGCCGACCCGCTCACGTCCGAGCGCTATGTAAATCCTTGGTACCCTATGGAAAGGCGACCGTCCGCGGGACGACGAGTCGCGCTCCCCTCTCGCCTCCGTTCGCCCCCCCGAACTCGCCGCGAGGCGAGTTACCTTCGGTTCAGCCTGAGGTTATGTCGCATGTCGCGACTCGGGGTCCGGTGCGTCATGACTCACTCTAAGGAGACGGCGGGAAAGTCGTCGGAGCCTCAGCACGTGTTGGTGACGGGAGCGACGGGCAAGCAAGGCGGCAGCCTCGCGATGTCGCTCCTTCGACGGGGCCACCGCGTGCGCGCGTTCACGCGCAAGCCGGACAGCCCGGCCGCGATCGAGCTGAAGGGTCTGGGCGCGGAGATCGCCGCCGGGGACCTGGGGGACCGCGCATCGGTCGAGCGGGCGGCGAAGGGCGTCGACGTGGCCTACCTCGTCGCCACCCCCTACGAACAGGGGCCCGAGGCGGAGGCCCGGTTCGGCACGACCGGGCTCGACGGATTCCGGGCCGCGGGCGTTCCCTACGTGGTCTATTCGTCCGTGGGCGACGCGGACCGTCAGACCGGCATCCCGCACTTCGACAGCAAGGCCCGGGTCGAGGACCATCTCAAGAGCCTCGGACTGGACTACGCGATCGTCGCCCCGGTCTTCTTCAACGAGAATCTGCTCGTCCCCTGGCTGGCCGGGGGACTCGCGCAGGGCGTCCTCGCGACGGGGGTCCTGCCGGACCGCACGATCCAGGTGATCTCGCTGCCCGAGATCGCGGAGTTCACGACGCTCGCCGTGGAGCAGCGGCCCCGCTTCCGGGGCCGACGGGTGAACCTCGCCTCCGACGAGACCACGCCGCACGAGATCGCCCAGCGGCTCTCCGTCGTCCTGGGGAAGACGATCTCCTACCACGCGATCCCGATCGACGAGATCCGGAAGCAGAGCGACGACATGGCCCAGATGTACGACTGGTTCAATCGGGTCGGCTACAGTGCCGACATCCCCCGGCTGAAGCACGACTTTCCCGAGGTCCACTGGAGGACCTTCCCCCAGTGGGCCGAGGCCCAGGATTGGGCTCAGGTCCTCTCCCCGCCCGGGCGCACGTAAGGTTCGCCCCGCGAGCCGGGGCCGGAGTCGTGTGCCGGCGCCCGCCCTCGATCGATCGGGCCGATCCTCGAGGAGATCCTCGGCGCGACCGGCGGTGGCCGGGATCCACGGGCGTCCCTCAACCGCTTGATTGAGGCGAGAGGCCCGTGCAAGCAACCCCGACAGCTGGGCGGCCTCAGCCCTAGCGCTTCTTCTTCTTCGCCTTCTTGCCGCCTTTCTTGGGCATGCCTACCCCTACGCACATCCCATACTTTTGTAGTCCGGTCCGCCCGGTTCGGTGGAGACGTCGGAACCGGACGGCCCGAGTAGGGCATCGGGCGACCCCCGGCCCCCCGGGACCGGGGCCCAGCTCCGTCCCCCACGCGCCCGGATTACGCGGAGCTCGAGTAGCGGTCGACGAAGGTGAGGAGGCGCTTCCACGAGTCCTGGCACGCGTCCCGGTGCTCGGCGAACGAGCGGTCGAAGTAGCTGTGCGGCGCGCCCGGGTAGGTGTGGGACTCGACCGCGATCCCTCGGTCCCGCACCCGCTGCGCGAACTGCTCGAACTCCTCGGGGGTCGTGCCCTGGTCGGCCCCCCCCAGGAGCATCAGCAGCGGGGCCGTCATCTTCGGGATCGCGTCGCCCGCCCGTTCCATCGGATGACCCCCGTAGAACCCGATGCATCCGGCCAGGGCGTGGCCCTCGGCGGATTGGCGCCAGGAGAGCGCCCCGCCGAAGCAAAAGCCGATGGTGAAGACGGGCAGCTTCGGGTTCCCGGAGTCGGATCGAAGTCGGCCGACCGCCGCGGCGACGTCGCGGGCCACGCCGGCCGGGGTCACCGTCGGGAAGTGGGCCTTCCAATCGAACGAGTCGTCGCGCTTCCCGACGCCCGCGCTCCGACCGAAGTAGTCGATCGCGATCGTGCGGAAGCCCGCCTCGGCGCACCGGACCGCGAGGTCCTCGTAGTAGGGGTGGAGTCCCCGCACATCGGGAAGGAGGACCACGCCGGCGCGCGCGCCGCCAGCGGGGTTCGCTCGATAGGCGAGGAACCGGTTTCCGTCGGCCGCGGTCAACTCGACCGGGCCGTGATCACCGACCGGTCCCTTGCGCGGCGGCTCCGGGGCCCTGGACTCGTCCGTGTGGCACATGCGGACCCGAAGACCGAGCCCCTCCTATCGCTGACGGGCGAGCTTCAGCACACCGACCACCGGCTCCGCTGCCCGCCTCGGCACCGGCCCACCGGGACGGTTCCGCCGGAGCGCTGATCCGGTTCAGCTCTCGTCCTGGTTCCGGCGCATGAACGCGCGGCTCTCGCCGAACATGACGGCGCCGGCCAAAATGAGGGCGAAGCCCCCGCTTCCGATGACGTCGATCTCGAAGCCGTGGGCACCAGTGCCGGCCGATCCCCCGATCAGCAGCCCCCAGACGATGCAGGCCACGAAGACCAGCGCGCCGGCGACCATCAACGCCCGGCCGACTCGGTTGTTGCGGAACACCCGGGGGCTGATCCGTCCCAGCGAGTTGGCTGAAGAGCCCTTGGGAGTAGACGTCATCGCTCGGCCGGTAGACCGCCCGACCCGTTGAAGCCTTCCCTAGCTCGGCGTTGTCCCGATCGGCTCGTCGAACCCCGGTCGGGGTGCCGCCCGATCCGGAGGGCGGCCGGCCGGCTCGAGGCTACAGCACCTTCCCGCCCCGGACGACGGGAGTTCCGTCCACCGAGATCTCCGAACCGGCGATCGTAAACCAGGAGAAGAAGCTCGAGCGGTTCGTGCCGCTGAGATACTGGTTTCCCCCGATCTGAAGCGAGACCGCCCCGGCTTCAACGGTCTCGAGGTTCGGGACGTCGTGCACCGCCGGGTTCAGCCCGAACTTGAGGATGCTCGTGCGGTCCTTGCCGGCGGAGCCCGTCTCGTACTGGCGGGCGAACTCCTTCTCTCCCGCATCGAAGGAGTACGAGGCCAGCCTTCCGCGGGAGAATTCGAGGGCCCCCCCATGGTGCCAATTCCACCAGATGTTGGTCCGCCGATTCGCCCGGAAGCTCCCTTCCGCCGTCCTGGAGTCGAGGGCCACGTCGACGACGCCGGACGGGAACTGCTGGAGCATGCCCGAGGGCGGATCGCCCTTCCGATAGGCGCGGGGTCTGCCGTCGGCCAGCCGCGGGGTCCCTCCGTCCAGAGCGACCTCGAGGTCGGTGCCGTTCGGGTGGGTGATCCGGACCTTCTTCCCACCCGATAGCGCCTTCATGAGGCGCGCCCCGGCCTTGCCCATCGCCTCCGGATCGGTAAGACTCGCTCGCAGCATGCCTTCTTCCCACTGGGCCCGGTCCAGACCCCACTGCCGGGCCCGGCCCTCGGTCACGAACCCGGTGGTCATCCGGAGCCCGCGAAGCCCGGCTTTGCGGGCGGTCGCGTACCACTGACCGAGCCAGCCAAACGCCTCGTTGCCCGGCTCGTCCGGTAGCTGCTCGATGCGGTCGGTGTCCGCCGGGCCCCAGAAGTTCACGTAGACGTCTGCGGCGCCCACCGCCGCGAACTCCGGGGCACTGGACTCGCCCAGCAGCTTGCTCTGCTTCCGGTCGATCGCCCGCCACCATCCGTCCTCGTCGCCGTAGAGGACCAGCACCTTGGCGCCCGCCCGGCGGATCTCGTCGACCACCGCGAGGGCCATCGGCATCGTGTGGTCCCAGGACTCGACGATCGCGTTCTCGCCCGCCCGGACCTTGAGGTACTTGGTCACGACATTCCGGGCCGCGTCGCGCTGCAGCTTCGAAGGAAGCGCCGACATGATGGGTCCCATAACCGCTCGAGACTTTCAACGGTTGCGTCGTCCGGTGCGAACCCCTTCGGAGCCGACGAACGATCCGGCGCGAACCTTCCGTTCTCCCCCGTCTCGCGCCCAGCGCGCAGGCCGCATGTCACCGGGACTGGACGTTCCGCCCGGGGTGCCGCGAAGGCGGCTCGGGACGATCGGGTGGAAGGGTCGTCCCGCGGCCCTAGGCGAGCTCTTCGTAGTAGGCCGCGAACGGGAGGAGCGTGGCGTACGAGGGGTCGGTCGGCTGGTACAGAACCACCTGGTTCGCCCAACCGAGAAGGCCCTGGTACGCGGTCGCGTTCGTGAAGGCGCCCGGGAACTCCGCTTGCACGTCAGCGCGCTGGTCGTAGACCAGCATCAACGCGTAGTAGTATCCGAAGGGCGCGAGCGTCGCCGCGTCGCTGTCCGGGAACACTCCGGTCACCACGTCGCCGGCCCAGTTGACGAGGTCGGTGTACTCGGAGAGGTCCGAGCTGGCGTTCGGGAACGCGGCCTGGAGGTCGGCCCGCCCGGAGTAGACGCCCATCAAGACGGAATAGTAGTCGGACGCGGGAACGATCGAGGTCGACTCGAGCACGAGGATGTATGCCGATCCCGCCGCGGTCTGGCCGCCGTGCGCCTCGCCCGGAGCCCCGATGACGATCCGATTGCCGTCCTCGGCGACCGCGCGGCCGAACCCTCCCTGAAGGGAGAACGAGGGGCTATAGAATCGGTCCAGCGGCGTCCCCTCGGCCGCGTCGAACACGTAGGCGATGCCGCCACCCCTCTGGCCGACCGAAGTCTCTCCCGGGGCGCCCACGACCACGGTGTAACCGTTCGTGGCGACGGCATACCCGAACTCTCCATCCGCGATGCCGAACGGGCTCACGAGGCTGTGCGTGAGGTTCCCCTCGGTGACATCGAAGGTGTAGGCCCGGCCGGTGAGCGTGGCGTTGTGGGACATCTCCCCCGGGGCTCCGACGGCGAGCGTTTCGCCCCCGAGAGCGACCGAGTTCCCAAACTCCCCCAGGGTCTGGACGTTCGGGCTGGAGAGCGCCGCGACGTGCGTATAGCCCACCCCCCCATTCCGCGCGATGAGGTAGACCATCCCGGCGGAGTCGTTCTCTCCGACCGTTTGGAAGGGCGCGCCGATCGCTAGGTAGCTCGAGTCCGCGGCCACCGAGTACCCGAATCGAGCATTGTCCACCGGGGCGCTGGGAGTCAACTCAGCGGACGTCCGGCCCGTCACGAGGTTGAACACATAGACCACGCCTGCGTCACTTCCAAGGTCGAACTCCTGGAACGGGTCGCCCACGACCAGCGTCGACCCGGCGAACGCGAGCGACCAGCCGAAAGACGCTCCGGACGAGGCGAGCGGGGCGCTGAGATTGTAGACTAGGGCGTCGGTCGTGGCGTTATAGACGTAGACCGTACCGGCGTCCGCGATCGATCCGACGCTCTCCCCCGGCGCTCCGACGGCGATCATGCCGTCTCCGATCGCCACGGACTTTCCGAAGTGACCACCGATCGTGGAGTTCGGACTCGTCAACGTGTGAATGGGAAACCCGCTCGCGGAGTCGAGCGGGATGACGTAGGCATTGCCCGCAGTCGCAGTGCCGTTGCCGGTCTCGTCGGGCGCCCCCACGACCATCAGTCCTTCGCCGACCGCCGTGGACGTTCCGAACTGTCCCCCACCGACCAGGTTCAGGCTGGTGACCTGGAGCGGAATCTGGTCGAACACGTACGCGGCCCCCGCGTGGCTGATCTCCGAGACTAAGGTGCCGGGTCCTCCCATCGCGGCAAATCCGGCGCCCTCGGCAACGGAGGAGCCGAACGCCCCCGCGGCGGGCTGGCCGGGCGCATTGAGTTCCGCGGTGACGTTCGACGCATCCGCGATCCCGTAAACGTAGACATTTCCGGCATCGACGCTCGTGCCGGACTCCTCGCCGGGGGCTCCGACCAGGATCGTGGAGGTGTCCACGGCCACGGCCACGCCGAACTCACCCCCGCTGGTGAGGTCCGTGTCAGTGAGGCTGGTGGCTTTGGTCGTGGCGAGGTCGATCTCGTACGCCGCCCCCGACTCGTTCTGGCCCGGCGCTCCGGACACCAGGGTGGTGCCGTTGAGCGCGACCGCCTGGCCAAACCCGGCACTGGTGTCAGGAAACGGGTTGGCGAAGGCATAGAGATCGTCGCCGGTGGAAGTCGTGTAGACGTAGGTGTTCCCCGAGGTAGCGTTGAATCCGTTGATCTCCCCCGGTGCGCCGATCGCGACCAAGCCGCCGTCGATATCGACTGACGATCCGAAGTGACCCTGGGTCTGGGGCACGGGGCTGGTGAGCTGCCGGAGTTCACCCGTCGAGAGCGTGAACAGATCGACGGCCCCGGCCCCGACGTGACCCATGCCGGCGAGAGTGTTGCCGGGCACCCCGACGGCGAGATATCCTCCGCCGAGGGAAACGGAGATTCCGAAGCGGGCGTTGAGTGTGGCGCTCGGGTTATTGAGCGTCGAGAGCAAGGCTCCCGCGTCGTTGAAGAGGTACACGCTGCCGGCGTTCGTGAGCCCGGCGACCGTCGTGTTGGGGGCACCGACCGCCACGAGATCGCCCGCGGCGGCCACCGAGTATCCGAAGGCATCCGCGGTGTCGACCACCGGGTTGTAGAGCGTGACGACCGCTCCGGTGGCCACGGTCTCGAGGTACACCATGCCGACGTCCCCATCCAACTGGGTTTCGTTCGGAGCGCCGACCACGGTGAGCGTTGGGGTCACCGCGATCGACTCGCCGAACTGACCGTTCGTGGTCGGGTTGGGGCTATACAGCGTAGTTGGGAGGAACTGCGGGTCTACTGCCTGTGGCTCGTACGGCTGGGGGGCCGTCGGTGCGGCATTGGGGGCGGGCGGGGAGGCCAGGGGCACGAAGAGTACCATGAGAGCGGCGGCTCCCACGGCAAGCACCGCAACGACCCACGAGACGCGACGCGACGGAATCCTTCGCCGCACGGCTCGGGCCATGGGTGAGCGGGCGGATTCCACCGGCGTCCATAAAGGCAACGTCCGCAACTTGGGCGAGGACCGCCCAACCGCTGAGCGCTGTCGGTAGTCGTAAGCTGAATTGCACACCACCACACTGCCCCGGAGGCTTACGTGAGCTAGTGGACTACGGGCGCCAGATACGGAGGATCGACCGGGCGGGGATGAAGCGGGTTGTGCCCGAACCTCGGTGGGAACCATGACGACAATTCGCACAATCCCGGTTCACCAGATCGTCGAGCGCACCTATCCTCGGCCTGTACCGACGGACCGGGACGAGATCGCGAAGGCCGCCGGAAGGGCATTTGACGGCGTGATGAGCCAACTGGGTCACGAGGCGCGCGAGCGACGTCGACCCTCGGCCTCGGCCATGCGCGCCCTCGGGGAGCGGCTCTTCGACGAAGCGCTCGAGGAAGCCGGCGTGGAAGCTCCGGCTCCGGAGCGAGAGAAGATACTCGGCCAACTCCGAGGGATGCTCCAGGCGTACCGCGGGAGCGCGATCTTTGGTCTCGCGCGCCCCAAGACGCGGGTGATCCTCATCGGTGGACGCGTCGGAGTGTACGCTCAGCCGGACTACTGGGATGGAAAGAGCCGGATTTACGAGATGAAGAGTTACCGAGCCATTCCCCCTTCGCCCGACGTGGCTCTACAGGTCCGGCTCTTCCAACTCGCTTACCCAGGATTCGAGACGGTCCTGATCTGCCTCAATCGCCACGCCAGCCCTGTCGAGACCACCTCTATGATGGTCCCGTCTCCCACGTCGCAAGAGGTCGCTGCCACGCTCCGCCTCGCCTTCGACCTGGGACAGGCTTTCGGCGAAGAGAAGGTCCTCGAGTACATGGAGGGCCCCTTCATGCGCTACGAGCTCTCCGCCGCTTCCGGCTGAGTCGACCCCGGTCGGAGGTCGGCTCGGACTTCGGCGCACCATTGCTGGGCTTGCCTTCAACGCCGGGTCTTTCGTTTTCGGGCGCGAGCCCGGGGCTTCGCCTGCCCCTCGACAGGGCCCGGCGCGCGGGACTTGAGAGTTTCTCGCACCATATGGGTAGGAGCCTCGAGTAGCCAGAAGATGTTGCCGTCAGGGTCGGCAAACTTCGCCATCGACCCCCACTTCTCCTTCTTCGGTGGCACGGGGAACTTAACCCCGCCCTTCCGCATGCGCGCGACGAGCTCATCCATCTCGTCCGTCACGAACGCGATGCCCGAGTCGCCCGGTTCCAACGGGGCGAACCCCGCGCAAAGATGCAGGACAAACCGGTCTCCCGGCGGGGCGATCAAGGTCGCATGCCCGCCGCCTCCTCCGATTGTGAACGAGGCAAACCCGAGGTTCTCCTTCCACCACTTGGCTGAGGCTTTCGAGTCCGAAACGACCACGGCAACATCTGCAATCGCCAACATCCCCGCCTCGCTCTCGAGTCGGTGAAGCCGAAGCGGGCTTTCCGCTCTCCGGAGAGGTCACGGAACGGATCCCAGAAGAGGCGAATTCGAGGTCAGCCTCAGCGCGTGTGGGCCCGGTCAGCTTCACCTGGAAGTCACTTCGTCACGCAACAGCCCATCTCGACGGCCACGGTTGTCAGCGAGCCCGGCGCCGTCCCACGACGGACGAGTCTCGAGTCGACCGCGCCCTCGAGCTGCATCGGGTCGAGCAAGCGCATTCCCCACCGTTGTCGGCACGGAGCGATGCAGCAAGTTCGGTCGGTGATTATAAGTAAACTTGAGGACCTCGTTCGTGGACGTCAGTGACGAAGCGGACCGGACGGGAGGGTCGTTGCTACCGTTGCGTCTACCGGTGGCGCATCCGAAGGCGGGGAAACCCGGCAGTCTGCCCCCGCTGCAAGTCTCGACTCTGGAACGTACCGAAGATTCGTCCCGTGAAGCTTGGAGACGGCCTCGGAATCGAAGAGGTCCTCGGACCGCACCGCAGGGAAGTAGCTCGTGCCGCCAAGAAGCATGGCGCGGTCGAGATTCGAGTGTTCGGGTCGGTCCGGCGTCGCGAAGCCGACTCTCGGAGCGACCTCGACCTGCTGGTTCGTTGGCGTCCCGGCGTCTCACTGCTCGACGTAGCGCGCTTTCGCCTCGCTGTGCAGGGAGTCCT
>Ga0335075_10016093_pt1 | contig 11191 bp, 9 predicted proteins | sample Lox_Sample_24_FD_206723 | JGI IMG/M metagenome (GOLD analysis project Ga0335075, IMG submission 206723) | Soil microbial communities from Loxahatchee National Wildlife Refuge, Florida, United States - Lox_Sample_2.4 | ecosystem: Environmental > Terrestrial > Soil > Wetlands | place: USA: Florida... | reverse complement strand
CAATGCGGACGACTAGCTGCTTGCCGGGGTTGATCTCCGAGAAGTTCGACAGACTGGCCCACCCGCCGGGCGCGTATTCCCAGGTCAGGCAGCGCATGTGAGATACCGAAGACTGGCCTTGGCCATTGTTAACCGTAGTCACCTGGTCAGGATTGTGTTCCCAGAATGCCTGGCGGCCGTTGACCTTGGGGGCCTGCACCTCAGCGTCGTTCGAGCCGCACGGGTGCACCGGTACGTTGGGCTGACCGGGCAACCGCTGGTCATTGGGGCAGTCGATCTGGTTTCCGGCCCGGTGGCATGCGCCGATGGCATAGGCGGTCAAATTCCACGGGCCGTCGTTCAGGTTCTCGGTATTTGCATCGATTGTTCCCCACGTGTTCGTCTGAGCAAGATCCGTTTGCTGGCTAGGCGCTGCTGGCTCGTTGGCTGGCAGCCAGCCGAACGTCGCATACGGAGCCAGCGCACTGAAGTGCCGGCCTGTCCCGGTATTTGGTCCGTGCGCGTGGCTACCAAGGGGGAGGCTGATACTGCCGACAGCGATTGCCGATACAGCGGCAGCGGCAAGTACGGGCACGCCGGCCGCACGCATCAGCCGACGCCGCCGCAACCGGGCGCGCCCGTCGCGGAGCCCCTGCTGGATGCTGACCCTGGACTGCGGTTGTTCCTTATCTGCCATCTCGTGGAGTGCCCTGCCTATCGACTCTCGGAGGACCCCGTCTCCCGACTGTTCACGCATGGTTCAGACCCTCCTCACCACGGCCGCCCCTGCGGGCCGCGACGGATGAGCCGACGTCGGTGGCGTCGGCGCGGGTTGTGTCGGAGTTCGGGCTGAATGCGATGCGCAGCGAATCGAGAGCCTTCGATGTCTGGCTCTTGACCGTGCCTGGCGTGCAGCCCAGTACCTGAGCTGCCTGCTCGACAGACAGGTCGCAGTAGAAGCGGAGTATCAAAGTGGCGCGCTGGCGCGGCGGCAGCCCGGCTATCGCGGCCTGCATGTCGAGCGAGGTTTCCGCGTCAGTAGTGGCCGCCGGGCGGTCCGGGAGCTGACTGGTCAGCGTGACCCGGCGGATCCAGCTCGACCGGCGCTCTTCCAGGAACTCGCGAACCACGATGGCGCGAACATACGCGTCCATGCTGTCCGCGGCCTTCGCCTTCGGCCAGTGCACATACAGCTTGGTGATCGCGACCTGAACCACGTCGTCGGCCCGGTGCCAGTCCTGGCACAGCAGGATGGCAAGGCGCCGCAGGGAAGCTTCCCGAGTTGCCACAAAGTCCGCGAACTCGGCGTCGCGCGATTGTGTCATCGGCCGTGCCAGCCGCCCGTTGTGCTCACATTGACAAGACGGGAGCAGGAGCCGTTTCGGTTGCCCAGACTCGCTACCCCGCTGGAGTCAGTTTTAGCGACGGCGGTTCCGGCTCGTGACCGCCCGGCGCCGGAGCTATCGCAGCTGCCTGCTCACGCAACAGGAAGCGCTGCAGCTTCCCGGTGTTGGTACGCGGCAGTGCGGTAACGAACTCCACGGCCCGCGGATATTTATACGGCGCAATCCTTGCCTTGACCAGGTCCTGCAGTTCGCGCGCCTTGGCGTCGTCGCCGGTCGCCCCTGCCCGCAGGATCACGTATGCCTTGACGATCTGCCCGCGGGCTTCGTCCGGTGCTCCGACCACACCGCATTCGGCCACGTCGGGGTGGCTGAGGAGAACGTCTTCGATCTCCGGGCCGGCGATGTTGTAGCCACCGGAGATGATCATGTCGTCGGAACGTGCCTGATACCAGAAGTAGCCGTCGCCGTCCCGGATGTAGGTATCGCCGGTCAGGTTCCAGCCGTTCCGCACATAGCTTCGCTGGCGCTCGTCGCTCAGGTACCGGCATCCGGTCGGGCCCTTGACCGCGAGCCGGCCCAGCTCGCCGTCCGGCACCGGCCTGCCGTCCGCGTCGACGATCGCCGCGGTGTAGCCGGGTACCACCCTGCCGGTCGAGCCAGGCCTGATGTCGTCGTCGGCAGAGGAGATGAAGATGTGCAGCATTTCGGTGCTGCCGATGCCGTCGATGATCTTCACGCCGGTCGCCTCGTAGAACGCCGTCCAGGTGGACTCCGGCAGGGGCTCGCCAGCCGACACCGGCCTGCGCAGGCCCCGTAGCTGATCGCCTTTCCCGGCCGCGAGCATCGCCCGGTAAGCGGTCGGCGCCGTCGACAGGACGGTCACCCCGTGCGCGGCAATGTGATCGGCCAGCTCGGCAGGCGTGGCCTTCTCCAGCAGCAGCGTCGCTGCACCCACCCGCAACGGGAACAGCAGCAGCGCGCCGAGGCCGAACGTGAAAGCGAGCGGCGGTGTCCCGGCGAACAGGTCGTCCGGTTCCGGCTTCAGCACGCGCGCAGAGAAGGTATCAGCCACCGCGAGCAGGTCCCGGTGGAAGTGCATGGCCGCTTTCGGCCGCCCGGTCGTCCCCGATGTGAACGCGATCATCGCCACGTCGTCGGCGGCGGTCTGCACTGAGGCGAAGGTGGCTGGTTTGGCCGCGGCGGCCGCGATCAGGTCGCCAGGGTCAGTGGCGCCGAAGGTGACAATCCGCAAACCGGGCACCGCTGCGGCAGCAAGTTCGGCCGTGAAGCGGTGATCGCACAGTGCCAGTTGGACCTGCGCGATGTCGCAGATGCGGCCGAGTTCGGCGGCGCGCAGCATCGGCATGGTGGCGACCGCCACCCCGCCAGCCTTCAGGACGCCGAGCCAGCACGCGGCCAGCCATGGGTTGTTCGGGCCGCGCAGTAGCACCCGGTTGCCAGGCACCAGGCCGAGGTCTTCGGTTAGCACCCGCGCTACCTGGCTTGCCCGGTCCGCGGTTTCGCCGTAGGTCCAGGTCTCAGTTGGTGACAGCAAGCACCGGCGGCTCGCTTTGTCGTTCCCGGTCGTGAGGTTAAGGAGCTCGTCAGCGGCGTTGAGGCGGTCCGGATAATGCAGCTCAGGCAGGGTGAACTCGAGATCCGGCCACAGATCGGGGCTCGGCAGGTTGTCCCGGCAGAACGTGTCGGTATAGGCGGACGGCGACAGTTCCATGCCCGGACCCTCCTCGGGACGCCACCAGGACCGTCCCAGTATGCCGTTTCCGTGACGGTAGTCAATGAATCGGCCTACCGGAGCCGGGCAGCGCCTGTGCTGCGAGCGTCCTCAGCGCTAGGTTCTGACGGTGGCCGCCTCCAGCGCAACCGGTAGCCAGGCCGGCTTTCAGGCCGTCCTGGCTGGCGTGTCTGGCAGCACCTGCGCGAAGCGACGAGGAAAGTGGTAGGCAGGGAACGCCGGTTTGGCAACCGCAGCGAACGAACACGATACGGTTAGCGTGCTTGCCGCAGTTGAGGTCGTTCTGTACTGGCTTAAGGCAGTTCTCGGCGGGCCGCGCCGCGACTGACACTGACAAGGAGTCGCGATGACTTACCAGCCCTATCCGACCGGGGGCGGCGCCAATCAGATGGGGACGGCTGAGCGGCCGCCGCAGCCCCCGTCCCTGCGCAACGCGGTCCGGCTGATGCTGGCCGGGGCCGCCCTCGCCCTGATCGGCGTGATCGTCACGCTCGTGTTCAGCGGCAAGATTAAGACCGCCGTGACCAACGCCGCGATCAAGGGGAACAAGACCCTGGTCAGCGAGGGCAAGACGCCGCTGACCACCGCGCAGATTCACTCGCTGGCGAACGGTTTCGTCGGATTGCTCGTCGCTGGCGGGGTCGTGGGCATCCTGCTCTGGCTGTGGATGGCCTGGGCAAACAACCGTGGCAGGAACTGGGCGCGGATTGTCGCCACGGTCCTGTTCGTGCTGGACACGATCGCGGTTTTCCTGGAGGCCGGCCGGGCCAGCGTCTCACTGATCGTCATCGCCCTGGGCTGGCTGATTGGCCTGGGTGCGGTCGTGTTGTTGTGGAACCGGCAGACGACGCAGTACATCAATGCCTCCCGGATGTCCTGACAGACCCCTGCGCCCGGTGGCCGGGTCAGCCGACGACGGCATAACCCTGAACTTCGACTAGGGCAGCGGCGTCCCAGAGCCGGGACACGCCGACAGCCGCCATGGCGGGGTATTCGCGTCCGGCGAGTCGCCGCCATACGGTGCCGAGTTCGCGTCCGTGTACCCGGTAGTCGGCGAGGTCCACCGCGTAGACGGTAAGGCTGGCGAGGTCAGCGGGTTGACCGCCGGCGGCGGCCAGCGCGGCAAGCAGATTGGTCAGCGCCTGCTCGAACTGCTCGACGATGGTGTCGCCGACGATCGTGCCGTCGGCGTTCAGCGCGGTCTGCCCGGCAAGGAACACCATCCGGCTGCCAGTCGCGATCACCGCGTGGGCAAAGCCGGATGGCGTCGCCAGTGACGGCGGATTGACTCGCTCAATGCTCACTGGGACATCACCCTCTGTTAGGCGGCTGCGTGGTCACAAGTCTCAAGGATCATTGGGTCGGTGGTCAGCTAAGCCGGCGGACTCGCCAGTAACAGAGCGCGCCCAGGCCTGCGCCGAGAACGAGGAAGATCCCGGTATCCAGCCATTGGAATGCCCAGTACCGGCTGGCGGGCTGATACCTGACCGCCAATTTCACGCCATGGTCAGCCAGGCATGCGATGAAGTTGTTCTTCGATACGCACGCAGGCGATGTCGTGATGGCGTGGCCAGCTGCAGTGATCGGCTGGCTGCTGATGAACCAGCCGCCGGGCAGGCCGCTGACCGAAGTAACCGACAGCACAAACTGGCCGCCCGACAAAGTCGTGATGCCGTCGAAGTTAGCGGTGCTCAGCGCCTGGACCGATCGCACTGGGGGGATGAGGTGTGGCCGGACGACGGTTGGCCAGAAGATCTGGATCACCGCGAAGATCGCGAGCGTGACGGCCATCGCCGGCAGCGTTCGGCGGATCAGCACACCGATGGTGACACCGAGGACGAAGCCGAACGCCGCATAGCCGATCGGCGCGACACCAGTTGCGCCGAAGAGCGGGGGTGCCAGCCGGTTGATGCTGAGCGAGTTCTGCCCGGCCTTCTGGGCGGCCTGGTAGAGCGGGCTGGCCCACCAGGCGGTCATCAGGCTGAGCAACCCAGCGGTGGCCATACCTGCCAGGCAGATGAGGCCTAGCTTGACGGCGATCCAGCGGGCTCTCGTGACGCTCTGACTCCAGGCCAGCCGGAAGGTTCCGGCCTCGAACTCGCGCGCGACGAGCGGCGCACCCCAGAACAGGCCGATCAGCGCCGGCACGGCATACACCAGGAAGACGCCGCCATAGAAGATCAGCTCGGTCGTGCTGCCCTTCACCTGGTTGATGAAGTTGCCGGCGTCCGTGCCGCAGCCGGACTGGCAGGTCGCTAGTCCGCTGCTGTCGAACAGCGAAACCAGATGGGGCCCGGTGCCGAGCAGGGCCATGGCCACCGCAACGAGCGCGGCGCTTGCCACGATGGCCTGGGCCCGGAACTGGCGCCAGGCAAGCCAGATCATTTGTGGTACCTCCTGATAGCCAGGTGCGGGCTCACGCCCGCCGCCGGCGGATCTGCCAGGTGCAGAGCGCACCGAGGCCGGCCGCCAGGACGAGGTAGATGCCTGTCTCGGCGCCCTGCAGCGGCCAGAACCGGCTCGCGGGCTGGTAGCTGATCAATTGGCGGAGGTGCAGGCTGTTCAGCCAGTTGCTGCACGCCTCCGGAGGGGCCGAGTTGCTCAGGCATACGCGCGCCGGCGGACCGTCGAAGACCCGGCCGGACGGGGTGATCGTCTGGTTCGAGAGGATCAAGGCGCCGGGCTTGCTGAAGTTCCCCACGAGCGTCATCGTCGCCGGGCCCTTGCCGGATGTGTTGATCGCCAGCTCGTCAGCAGCGTTGGCATTGAACGGCGCAGTCGCCTGTACCGGCGGGATCAGGTGCGGCCGCGCCAGCTGCGGCATGATGACCTGAACGCCGGCGAAGATGACAAGTGTGACGGCCATCGCGGGCACCGTCCTGCGGATGAGCACGCCCGCTGTCACGCCGAGTGCGAACGCGAACGCGGCGTAGCCGAGCGGCGCGACGCCCCGTGCGCCGAATACCAACGGGGCCAGTCGGTCGAAGCGGGGGCTGGGCTGAGGGTAGTTCAGGGCATGGTCGATGGGGCTCGCCCACCAGGTGATCGCCAGGGCGAGCAGGCCGACGGTCGCGACGGAGACTAGCCAGGTAAAACCGAGCTTGCCGAGCGCCCAGCGGGTGCGGGTGACGCTCTGGCTCCACGCCAGCCGGTGCGTTCCGTGTTCGAATTCACGGCTGATCAGCGGTGCGCCCCAGAAGATCCCGATCAGACCAGGCGCCAGGTACATCACCACGAGTCCCGCATAGAACAGCTTGCCGTAAGTGCCGGACTCCAGCTCGTTGATGAACTGCTGGGCCAGCGCTGCGCACATGGCGTGGCAGCTCGGCAGCCCGATCTGGTCGTATCGGGTGGCGAGGCCGGGACCAGTGGCACCTAGCACGATCGCCAGGACGGCCAGGATTGCGGCGCCGCTGATGGCTTGCCAGCGAAACTGCCGCCAGGTGAGCCAGATCATCGCTGCTCCTCCAGGATCTTGATGGCGGTTGGCGCAGCGGGACCGGCAGCTTCTGTTCGTGCCAGGCCCATGTAGGCCAGTACCAGGTCTTCCAGGTCGATCTGGCTGACCGTCCAGCTCGGGTCGAGTACCGGTGCGTCGCTGCGAACCAGGATCGTGCTCTGCCGGTCGGTGTGACTTGCCGTGACGATGTGCTGGCCCGGAGACAGGGCGGCGGGATCACGGCGCGCGCCGGTCAGAAGCTGATGCGAGGCGAGCAACTGGTCAACCTCGCCCGCTAGCTGCACGCGCGAGCTCATCAGCACGACGAGATAATCAGCGATCCGTTCCAGGTCTGCCACCAGGTGCGAGGACATGATCACGCTGACCTGGCTCTCTGCGGTTGTCTCCATCAGCACCTGGAGGAACTCGCGCCGGGCGAGCGGATCGAGGCTGGCGATCGGCTCGTCCAGGATCAGCAGCTCGGGTCGTTTCGCGATGGCCAGCGTCAGGGCGAGCTGTGCGCGCTGACCGCCGGACAGGGTGCCTGCCTTCTGATCCGGCACGAGTCCGAGCTGATTGATTCGCCTGGTCGCCAGTCCGGCGTCCCAGCCAGGGTTCATGTGCGCCCCGAGCCTGAGATGGTCGGCGACGCTGAGGCCGGCATAAGTAGGTGTGTCCTGTGCGACGTAACCAACTCTGGCGAGCTGCTGAGGTCCGCTGCCCGGCGCCCCGCCGAGCACGCGGATGGTGCCCGTTGTCGGCTCAAGCATTCCGGTAGCGAGACTCAGCAGTGTCGTCTTGCCGGCGCCGTTAGGACCGACGAGGCCGACGACGCGCCCGACCGGGATGCTGAGGGTGCAATCCGAGAGGGCCCAGCGGCGCCCGTACTTCTTGCCGAGCCCGCTAGCTTCGATCGCCGCGGTCATGCTGCTTCCTCCTGAAGGGCGGACCTCACGGTCTGCTGGTAAATGCCGTCGATGCTCTCGGCGTCTAGGCCCGCCGCCCTGGCCTTGCGATACCAGAGCAGCAGTTCCTCGCTGAACTGCCGATGCGCCGCGATCGACGCGTCAGTCAGCGTCTTGGTCACGAACGTGCCCACGCCAGGCTTGGCCGCTGCAAGTCCCTCGTATTCAAGCTCGCGGTAGGCCTTAAGCACGGTATTGGGGTTGATCGCCAGGGCCCCCGAGACTTCCTTGACGGTCGGCAGCTGATCGCCCTCTCTGAGCAGACCGAGCCGGAGCGCCTGCCGTACCTGCTGTATGAGCTGCAGATATGGAGCAACCCCGGACCGGCTGTCGAGGTGAAACTCGATCACCAGGTCTCCATTTATCTAGGTGACTAGCACAATAGATCCCTAGGGTGCTCCGCGTCAACAGCCCAATCAGTGGCTAGATGCACTTGGATCAAAAGCCGTAAGTCGGCTAATTCGGGCGGCCTGGTTCTCACTTTTCACGGATCTTGTCCGCGTCGTGGGCCAGTTGTCCCGTTTCGTGCGTCCGAAATCAGTGAAAAGACACTGCGTGCCCGCGTCGCTACCGAACGTGCTCGGATCAAACCGATTGCGTCGTGGTTAGCCTGTGCCAGCGGCGGCGAATAGGGTCCCGTTGCAGCCGGGCCGGGCGTCCCTGGGCGACGGGGAGCGGGACGCAGAGCAAGCCGGGGCGTGACACGCCGCGGCAATTGCAGCCCAAATGGCGGAACGCTCGTTACGGTGAGCATCATGGCGACTCGTGCGCCCAGCGGCGCAGCGCGCCCTCGCGCCGGCACGGCCAGCCGCCCGCGACAGTCGGGCAGCTCGCCTCGCGGCAGATCCGGGGCTTCGACCCGCAACGGCCGCGGCTCGGGCTATTCGAATAGCCGGTCGCGATCGACGGGCCGTGGCAAGTCCACCGGCCGCCGCGTCACTAAGCCTGCGCCGCCAAGCAATCCGTTTGTGATCCTGGCAGGCTGGGTCGTCGCCCTCCTCGCGGCCATCTGGCTGGGCCTGGCACACACGGTAGGTGCGGCCTGCCGGATGGTGGGCCGCAGCGCGCGAGATCTCGACCCGCTGCACCGCCGGGACGGGATCGGCCTCACGGCGCTGTGCGCCGCGATTGTCCTCGCCGTCGCGGTCTGGTGGCACGTGGCCGGGCCGCTGCGGCCGCTCGGCACATTCAGCCACTCAATGCTCGGCTCGGCGTCGTGGATCGGACCGATCCTGCTGGCACTGCTTGCGTGGCGGTTCCTGCGGCACCCGGACCGCAACGCCGATACCGCGCGGATGGTCATTGGCTGGATAGCGCTCCTGACCGGCATTCTCGGTCTGGTGCAGATCGCCTCGGGGACGCCGGGGCTGAGGGAGGGCATTGCTGCCATCCGGTCGGCGGGCGGACTGATCGGGTACGCAGCTTCAGCCCCGCTGGCTGCCATCATCACGAAGTGGGCCGCGGTCCCGGTACTCGCCCTTATCGCCGTATTCGGCTTGCTGGTGATAACCGGTACCCCGTTGCACCGCGTTCCCGATCGAATTGCCGAACTGCGTCGCTTCCTGCTGCGCTGGGACGTCGCTGCTGGCGACGAATTCGATGCGGACGACAAGGCGGGCAAGGCTGGCCAGGCTGACAGGGCCGGCCGGCCCTCGGCGAGGCTCAGCCGGCGCCGCGCCGAGGCGCTTGAGGTCGGCGCCCGCGATCAGGCGTACGAGACCCCGCTGCTGGGCGGCCTGCTCAATCGCGGCCAGCTACCGAAGAACCTTCCGAAACTCGACGACGGGGCGGGAACGACGGCTGCGGAGGCCGCGGCCGCCGCGCCCGGACTGTCGTTCGGGCCGGACTCGCCGGCCGATGATGCCTGGCCCGCGGCTGGCGAGCCGGATGCCGCAAGCGCCGCAGCGGCCAGCAAGCACTCGAAGAAAGCAGAGCAGCTCACCCTCGCGGCAGTGACTGATGGCAGTTACACGCTGCCGCCCGTCGCGCTGCTGAAGCCAGGCACCGTGGCCAGGGCCCGGACCAAGGCCAATGACGCGATGGTCGAGGCGCTGTCCGCGGTGCTCGAGCAGTTCGAGGTGGATGCGCAGGTCACCGGTTTCACCAGGGGACCGACGGTGACGAGGTACGAGATCGAGCTGGCGCCCGCGGTGAAAGTTGAGCGGGTCACCGCGCTGTCCAAGAACATCGCCTACGCGGTGAAGAGCGCGGACGTCCGGATCCTGTCGCCGATACCGGGCAAGTCCGCGATCGGGGTGGAGATACCGAATACCGACCGGGACATCGTCAGCCTCGGCGACATCCTGAAGTCTCCGGTTGCCACTTCTGATCAGCATCCGATGGTCGTCGGTCTCGGCAAGGACGTCGAGGGCCGGACCGTCGTGGCGAACCTCGCGAAGATGCCTCACATGCTGATAGCGGGTGCGACTGGCGCGGGCAAAAGCACGTGTATCAACGGCTTGATCACATCCATTCTGCTGCGGGCGACGCCGGACGAAGTGCGGATGGTGCTGGTCGATCCGAAGCGCGTGGAGCTGGCGGCATACGCGGGGATCCCGCACCTGATCACGCAGATCATCACGAATCCCAAGAAGGCATCAGAGGCCTTGCAGTGGGTCGTCGGGGAGATGGAGCGGCGCTACGACGACCTGGCCGCCTCTGGCTTCAGGCACATGGACGACTTCAACAAGGCCGTCCGGGCCGGCCGGGTAGCAGCGCCGCCGGGGTCAGAGCGCGAATATGTGCCCTACCCCTATCTGCTGGTCATCGTGGACGAGCTGGCGGACTTGATGATGGTCGCGCCGAGGGACGTTGAGGACGCGGTCGTCCGGATCACTCAGCTCGCCCGCGCGGCCGGCATTCACCTGGTGCTCGCCACCCAGCGGCCGAGCGTGGATGTAGTCACCGGGCTGATCAAAGCCAACGTGCCGTCCAGGCTGGCGTTCGCGACGTCGAGCCTGACCGACAGCCGGGTGATCCTCGACCAGCCGGGAGCGGAGAAGCTGGTCGGCCAGGGCGACGCGTTGTTCCTGCCGATGGGCACCAGCAAGCCGATCCGGCTGCAGAACGCGTTCGTCACCGAGAAGGAGATCCGCGAGATCGTCGCGCACTGCAAGAAGCAGGCGGAGCCGGTCTACCGCGAGGACATCGTCGCGCCAGAGGGCAAGCAGCGCGAGATCGACGCGGACATCGGCGATGACCTGGACGTGCTTCTGCAGGCGGCCGAGCTGATCATTACCACGCAGTTCGGCTCGACCTCGATGCTCCAACGCAAGCTCCGGGTGGGCTTCGCGAAAGCCGGCCGGCTCATGGACCTGCTCGAGAGCCGCGGTGTAGTGGGTCCCAGCGAGGGTTCCAAAGCGCGTGACGTGCTGATCCGCCCGGACGATCTGCCGGGCTTGCTGGCGTCGTTGCGCGGCGAGGACTGATTAGTTCGCCATCGGCTGGCGCGGCAGCCGGGCTGGCGACAGACTTGACGAGCCACTCCGAATCTGGACCGCCCGTCGCCGGACGGTAACCGGATGTCTACACTTAGTGACCGGTCTCAGGGCTTGGGATCCGGGAAATCGAACGTCGGGCCATGCGGGCCAAGCCGGCCGGCGGCCCGAGTCGGGATGCACCATGATTAGTGGAGGCGCTGCGTGAGCATCGGCGACACCTTGGCGGCAGCGCGGCGCCAGGCCGGTCTCACTGTCACGCAGGTTAGTCA
>Ga0335075_10016092_pt1 | contig 11191 bp, 6 predicted proteins | sample Lox_Sample_24_FD_206723 | JGI IMG/M metagenome (GOLD analysis project Ga0335075, IMG submission 206723) | Soil microbial communities from Loxahatchee National Wildlife Refuge, Florida, United States - Lox_Sample_2.4 | ecosystem: Environmental > Terrestrial > Soil > Wetlands | place: USA: Florida... | reverse complement strand
GGTATCGGGCGCCGCTGTGTGATCAGGATGCGGGCAGCGTGGGCCAGGTGTCTTCGGCGCAAGGGCTGATCTTGCCGCCCGCGCCGTTTCCACCCTGGAGTGGAGGCGAGCCACCCCTGGGTGGACATCGGGCCGGGCCGCTTGATCCACCGCCGGGCCGGCGACCCGGGCCTCACCTCGCCGTACGCTGGCTGGTATGGACATCGGAGCGCCGGCCAGGCCCACGCTGGCCGCGGTGCGGCTGGCGCGTTCTCATCGCGAGGCCGCGCTGCAGCGGCTCAGGCCGGTGGGGCTGATCATCCTGGCCATCGTGGTGGCCGCCGCGTTCCATAAGACGCCAGGCCCGGGCGCGCATGGCGAGATGCTGGGCGTCACCATCGCGCTGGCCGCGCTGGTGGCCGGCGGGGCGGCCGCTTTTGGCATGCCCAGTGGCGCCCGCCGGGAGATGGTGGTGGTACCCCTCGCGCTGCTCGTGGCCGGCACGATGATGCTGGTCTGGCTGCAGCCGGCCGGATCGGGCAGCCTCGGGTTCTTCGTCACGGCCACCGCGGTGATAAGGCTGATACCGGAGCGGCGAGATCGGCTCATAGCCGTGGCCGCGGTCGCCCTGGCCAGCGTGGTCTTCGTGCTGATCGCAGCGGGGGTGCGCGTGCACGACCATCGGCCAGGCGTGGCCAACCTGCTGAGCGCCGTCCTGCCCGCCGTCGTCTGCGCGTTTGCCGTGTATCGCGGGCGGGCGGACCAGTACAGCTACCAGATGGAGCGGCTCCTGATTGATCTCGAGCACGCCCAGGACGCCGAGGTGCGGGCGGCGGCCCTGGCCGAGCGGCAGCGGGTGGCCCGGGAAATGCACGACGTGCTCGCGCATTCCCTGTCCGGGCTCGCGCTGCAGCTCGAGGGCGCCCGGCTGCTGGCCATCGACGATCCGGCGGATCCCCGGCTCGCCGACACCATCGAGCGCGCGCATCACCTGGCCAGGTCGGGGCTGCAGGAGGCCCGCAAGGCCATCGGCATGCTGCGGGACGAGGAACTGCCCGGCCCGGAGCGGCTGGCCGCGCTGGCCGCCGAGTTCGAGTGCGACAGCGGCCTGCGCTGCGACCTCACGATCACCGGCGAGCCGCACGAACTTGGCTCTGAGGCCCGGCTCGCGCTGTACCGCGTGGCCCAGGAGGCGCTGACCAACATCCGCAAGCACGCGCGTGCCGACCGGGTCAAGATGGGCCTGAGCTACGAGCCGGACGGCACCCGGCTGACGGTCGAGGACACCGGCGCTGACCGGTCACTGCTCGTCCTGCTGCCCGGCCGCGAAGGCGCCGCCAACCGCCCCCCCGGTGGCCTGGCTGACGGTACGGCCGGCCGCTTGGCCAACGGCTCCGCTGTCCGCGCTGCCGAGGGAGGCGGCGGTGATCGCGGCTACGGGCTGACCGGGATGCGGGAGCGCGCCGAGCTGCTCGGGGGCAGGCTGACGGCCCGCGCGACCGGAAGCGGGTTCCTGGTAGAGCTGTGGGTCCCGGCGTGACCGGCCCGGTCCGGGTGCTGCTCGCCGACGACCAGCGGGTGGTGCGCGACGGCCTGGTCCTGCTGCTCGGGCTGCTGCCCCAGATCGAGGTGGTCGGCGCGGCCGCCGACGGCTACGAGGCGGTGGAAAAGGCTGCGGCGCTGCATCCGGACGTCGTCCTGATGGACCTGCGGATGCCGCGCTGCGACGGCGTCGAGGCCACCCGCAGGCTGCGAGAGCAGCAACCGGACATCAAGGTGATCGTGCTCACCACCTACGCGGATGACCGCTCGGTCATCGAGGCTCTGCGGGCCGGTGCCCGGGGCTACCTGACCAAGGACGCCGGGGGAGCCGAGATCCAGAAGGCCCTGCATCAGGTGGTCAGCGGCCAGGCGGTCATCGACCCGGCGGTGCAGCACCACCTGGTGGACGCGATCGCCGTGACCCCACCGCCCCCCCTCGCCGGGCAGGCAGATTCACCGGCCGCGCCCCACCCGCCTGCGCTGCCGGCCGGGCCGCTTCCCGGCGGCCTGACGCCCCGCGAGGCCGAGGTGCTCGGGCTGATCGCCGAGGGCCTGTCCAACGCCGAGATAGCAGCCCGGCTGGTGGTCAGCGAGGCGACGGTCAAGACCCACGTCAACCACCTGCTGGCCAAGATCGGCGCTCGTGACCGGGCTCAGGCGGTCAGTTACGCATACCGCAGCGGGGTCGCCTGGCCGCACCGGTGATGGCTTTACGCTGACGGCCGCCTGGCGGCCGGCCGTCACCGGCCGTTCAGTAGGCGCCGTGACCTGCTGGTGACGCTCTCCGGCCACGGCGCCGCAGCCGGATGAGTCCGGCCGTGCGGTGCGCGCCATTTCAGCTACCGTACTTCTATGTCCGGATTGCAATTCGTCGTTGACTTGTTCAGCGCGCTTGCCTGGCCGGTCGCGATCGTGGTGATCGTGGTATTCCTCCGCCGCCCGATCGTCGACATCCTGATGCAGCTGGCGTCCGGCCTGCGGCGGCTTCGCTCCGGGCAGTCCGACGCCGAGTTCGACAAGACCGTCAGCCAGGTCAAGGCCGAGCTGACGGCCACCGTGTCGGCCGGCAGCCCGGGCTCGCTCCCGGTGCTGCTCAGGTTCGCGGCCGCCACCGAGGACGACCCGCCCGCCGCCATCGGCCAGGGGTTCGGAGCGGTCGAGGCGGCGCTGCGCGACCTGCTCGGTTCGACCGGCAAGCTGGTGCCGGTGGGTACCGGTGATCCCACCGCCGTTGCCCGCTTCGCGCGGGACCAGGGACTCGTGCCCGAGTCGATCGTCCGCGCGGTCGATGGCGTGGTCACACTGCGCAGCGCGGTAGCCGCCGATCCGGCCCGGGTGACGAGGGATCACGCGGTGAAATTCCTGGCGCTCGTCGATGCGCTGCTGTTCGCGATAACCGCGCAGCGGGACCGGTCCATTGCCGGGCAATTGCCGCTGCGATGATCTCCCGGCCCATTGCTATTGGCGCGGTCTAGATCCGCAGTAATGGGGACGTAAAGGTTGTCTCCCCGGTCACCCTGCTGTTTCCTGGTGTTTGGCCAAGTCCCTTAGCGTCACCGGCTGGAATGTCCGGCCCCGCGGCCGGGCGGTCGGCGCCAGAAGGAGGACCGGATGCAGCATTCACAGCTGAAGAGCCACTGGCGGCTGGGCGTCGCCGTGGCCGGGTGCGCGGCGCTGGTGAGCGCGCTGGGCATCGGCTTAGCAGCCACCCCCGGGCTGGCGTCGGCCGTGAAGCCGGCCGTCACCGGTCACGCGGCCGCGCCGAGCGACTGCCATCTCGCCAACGGCATCAAGCACGTGGTCCAGATTGGCTTCGACAACGTGCACTTCTTCCGTGACAACCCCAACGTCCCGTCGGACCTGGAACAGCTGCCGAACCTGCTGCACTTCATCGAGGGGAACGGCACGCTCCTGTCGAACAACCACACACCGCTGATCGCGCACACCGGCGATGACCTGATGACCACTGCGACCGGGCTGTATGGCGACCGGCAGGGCATCCCGATCGCCAATGACTACCAGACGTATAACCCGAACGGCACGACCGACCCGGCCACGGTCTTCACCTACTGGAACGACGCGATCGACGACACCGCGTCGAGCCCGGCCGCCGGGCACGACACCAACCCGACCCTGGTGTACTCGCCCACCCCGCCGGCCACCAGCCGCCCGGCGGTGAAGCCGGACACGATCACCCCGGCGCCATGGGTCCCGTTCACCGAGGCAGGCTGCAACGTGGGCGAGATCGCCACCGTGGACCAGGAGCTGGAGAACCCGTCGCCGGACCTGGCCGAGGTGTTCGGCCCGAACTCGCCCGAGGTCAAGCAGCTCAACGCCGACCCCGACCCGTACAAGGACCCCGAGGTCGCCGACTACATCGGCCTGGCCGTGCACTGCGCCAAGAGCAGCCCGTTCTGCGCCGACGCCGAGGCGGTCAAGTACGGCGAGACCAAGCCGTCGCACACGGCCGTGGCCGACCGGCTGCCCGATCAGCCCGGCGGCTACAACGGCTACCAGGCCCTGTTCGGGCACAAGTACATCGCGCCCCAGCTCGGCGCGGGCCAGCCGAACGTGACCCACGACGGCTACCAGGTGACCAACGCGGCGGGCAACCTCGTCGATGAGTTCGGCAACCAGATTGACGGCGCGTACCTGACCAGCTACCCGGGCTTCCCCGGCTACGACTCCATCAACGCCGCTCAGTCCCTGGCCTACGCGGCGGACATGCTGGAGCACGGGGTGCAGGTGACCAACATCTACATGGCCGACCTGCACGGCAACCAGTACATCCCCGGGATGACCGCGTGCACCAACGCCCCGGCGGCGCTCGGCAGCGGCAGCGCGTGCTACATCGACCAGGCGCGGTATTACAACCAGGCGTTCGGGATCTTCTTCAAGCGGCTCGCGGCCGATGGGATCACCGCGAAGAACACGCTGTTCGTGGTCAGCTCGGACGAGGGTGACCATGAGGCCGGCGCGAACGTCGGCCGGGCCATCCAGCCCACGCCGGCCAGCTGCGACGGCGTCAAGGTCAGCGGCAACACGGTGACCCCGGACGTCGAGTGCACGTACCCAGCAGGATCCTTCGGTGAGCTGGACGGCAACGTGACCGGGCTGCTGGCCGAAGAAGAGCACAACACCACCCCGTTCAGCCTCGAGGCCGACACCGCACCGGAGTTCTACCTGACCGGCAAGCCGGGCCCGGACACGTCCACGGTCCGGAACTTCGAGCGTGCCGTGGGGGGCCTGACGGCCGACGACCCCTACACCGGCAACCCGAAGCAGAAACTCGCCCTCGACTTGGCCGACCCGGCCGCGGAGGCGATCCTGCACATGGTGGACGCCGACCCGGCCCGGACACCCACGCTGGCCATGTTCGCCAACCCGGACTACTACCTGCAGACCGGCTCGGCGAGCTGCGACCCCTCCGGCCTGAACGGGTGCGTGTACCAGACCGACTCCTACGCCTGGGATCACGGCGCCTACGCGGCCGAGATCGACACCAACTACGTCGGGTTCGTCGGGCCGGGAGTCCGCAACCTCGGGCTGGACGGCCCGGCGGCGAACAAGGGCACGACCTCGTCGGGCCCGGACAGCGGTCTGATCACCGTCGCCGATGATCATTTCCCTGGCCCGTGGGTGGATGAGACCGACATCCGGCCGACCATCATGTACCTGACCGGGCTGCGGGACGCCTACGAGCACGACGGCCGCGTGATCACGCAGATCCTCAGCGACCCGAACCGCGCGCTCCGGGCTCCCGGCGTCACCACCCTGGGGGAGTGCTACAAGCAGCTCAACTCGAGCGTCGGTGACTTCGCTGCCGACACGCTGCAGGCCGACACCAAGGCGATCGAAAGCAGCAGCCCGGGCGACCGGGTGTACCTCCGCACCGACCAGGCACTGCGGGCCCTGGAGGTCGTCCGGGACCACCTGGCCGGGCAGATCAAGGGAGAGCTGGAGGCGGCTGAATTCTCCGGTCAGCCGGTCTGGAACGCGCGCGGGCTGACGTTCGCCTGCCAGGAGGTCATCCGCGGCGCGCAGCTCCTGGACAGGGCGACGAGCTAACCGGCCGCAGCGGCCAGCATCGGCGGTCCCGGGCGCGATCGGCGCCCGGGACCGCCGGCGTGCCCGGGATTCAGGGTGCCCGCCTGGCGGGTCGGTCACGCGCTCCGGGCCCCAGCCTGGGAGACTGGCTGGAACTCCGGACAAGCCTTTGGCGGGGGCGGTGCACAGAAGGGACGCATGCGATGGCCGAACCGCACAGCGCTGTCGAGGTGCACGGCACGGTCGCCGCGCGCGGGGCAGTGAATGGGAGCGATCCGGATGCGATCGTGGCGCAGATCGAGCGCACCCGGGAGAGCCTGGCGCAGACCATTGACACCATTGCGGAACGGGTCAGCCCGGCGGGCAACATGCGCCGCCTGCGCGAGCGCGCTATTGAGCAGGCCGCGCGGCCTGAGGTGCGCCTGGCGCTGGCCGCGGTCGGCCTGGCGGTGGTCAGCGTCACCATCATCAGGATCTGGGGCAGGCGCAGAAGCAAGTAGCGGATAGCCGGAAACGGCCGACACAACGGAAAGCAGCGGGAAGCAGCGGAACAACCCGGTCAGCTGGGTGGAATCTCCCCGGAGCCGCGCTGGACGAGGCGGGTAGCCACCTCGATGCGCTCGGCCGGGCCCCGGTCGCCGGCCAGCCGCCGGAACAGCAGCTCGGCCGCCGCCCGCCCGAGCCTGGCGACATCCTGCGCCACCACGGTGACGCCGGGAGTGAGCAGGTCGGCCAGCTCGAAGTCGTCGAAGCCGACGAACGCCAGCGTGCGGCTGAGCTCGCCGCGCTCGGCCAGCACTCGCAATTCGCGCAGCGCGGTCACGGAGACTCGGTTGTTTCCGCAGAACAGCGCCGTGATCGGGGCCGGTCCGGCGAGCATCTGGCGCAGCGCAAGGCCGACGCTGGCCGCCGTCGGGGACGACATCGCGATCCACGCCTCGTCCACTCTCAGCCCGGCCGCGGCCATGGCCTCCCGGTATCCGCGGTGGCGCAGCATCGAGGTATAGATGCGCGGGGCGTCGCCGATGAAGCCGATCCGCCGGTGCCCGCTGCTGATCAGATGAACCACGCCGGCCAGGGCGCCTGCCACATGGCTGCTGAGCACCGTGTCGGCTTCGATCAGGCGGGCCGGCCGGTCGACGAAGACCGTGGCGATGCCCGCCGAGATCTCGGGCAGCAGGTACGTATGATCATCGGACGCAGGGATGACGACGAGGCCGTCGACCCGCCGCGCGCAGAACGCGAGGGCCAGCTCCCGCTCGCGCGCTGGATCCTCGTCGCTGGACCCGGTGAACACCAGGTAGCCGTGCTCGTGGGCCACGTCCTCGACCGCACGGGACAGCACCGAGTAGAACGGGTCCCCGATGTCCTCCATGATCAGGCCGATCGACGCGGTCTGCCCCTTGCGCAGGATGCGGGCGCTGTCGTTGCGCCGGAAGCCCAGCTGATCGATGGCGGCACGGACCCGCTCGGCCGTCCCTGGCGTCACCCCGGGCTCGCCGTTGACCACCCTCGAGACGGTTTTCAGCCCGACGCCCGCATGGGCGGCCACATCCTCCATCGTGGGGCGGCCGCGGGGGGCTGCCCCTCCGCCTGGCCGCTCGTCAGTGGGCATCCGGGTTCCTCTCGTGTCGGCAGGGTGCCTGATGACAACGTTATCTTGCCCCTTTACCTGGCCTGGCAGGCTGCAGTTGAGCCGTTCCGCCACGGCTTGGCCGCCTCGGGAGCGACCATTTCCGCCCAAGACCAGGGATATCACCCGGCCCGGGCCGGAGGAATGGCTCTTGACAACGGCCACCTATAAGCGAAGTATCGGGTTTGTCGTTTGACATCGTTGTCAGTTACGGGGCTGGCACTGCGCTCGCAGCGGGCTGACGTGGCTCCGGGGGGTTGCGGAGCGGTGTGCGGCCGCACCCGGGAGGACGACAATAATGAGACCCAAGCACACGACGCACCTTGCCCGCTGGCCGGTGGCGGTGACCCTGGCCGCGGCGGCAACCCTGACCATCGGCCTGTCGCTCGGCGGCGCGGCCGCGGCGGCCACCGCGACCCCCCACCCAACGTCGAGCGCCAGCCCGCACCCCAACCCGAACCTCAGCCCGCAGTCCAGCCCGAGCACCAGCCCGCATACCTCCCCGAGCGGCGCGGCCGGCGCGGCCGGCGCGGCCGCCGCGAGGAAATTGACCGCAAGGCACGGCATCACCTGCACGAAGACGGCCAGCGGTCACCTGGCCAACTGCGCGAGGCCGGTGCCGAAGAGCATGCTGCCCGCGGGCGCCAGGAATGCGGCCGTGCTCAGCCAGCCGGTCGGCGACCCCGCCGCGCTGGTCGACACCCGAACCTGGACCAGCGGCGGCGGGAACACCTTCCCCGGCGCCGACGTGCCGTTCGGCATGGTCCAGTGGAGCCCGGACACCTACCCCGACCGCAGCGCCGGCGGTGGTTACGGCTACGGCGACACCAAGCTCATGGGCTACAGCCTGACCCACCTGTCCGGCCCGGGCTGCGGCGCGGGCGGTGACGTGCCGATCCTGCCGATGACCGGCGCGCTGCCCAGCGGCAACCCGAATAACGACATGACCTCGTTCACCAACACCGGCGAGGTCGCCCAGGCGGGCTACTACTCAGCGCAGTCCAACATGCCCAACACGATCACCTCACAGTTCACCGCCACCCCGCACAGCGCCATGGGCCGGTTCACGTTCCCCAAGACCACCGCTGCCGACTTCCTCATCCAGCTGCAAAACAGCCAGAACGGCGACGCCGGCGACAGCGCCCAGATCGTCGGGAACGACGAGGTGATGGGCTCGGACACCAGCGGTGACTTCTGCGGCGAGACCGACAACGACGGGCAGTCGCAGCTGTACACGGTGTACTTCGACATCATCTTCAGCCAGCCGTTCACCGCCTCGCAGGTGATCACCGAGTCCGGGCAGACCGACCCGGCGGCGGCGTTCCTGACCTTCAACACCACCTCCAACCCGGTGATCGACGCCAAGGTCGCGATCTCCTACGTCAGCACGGCCAACGCCCAGCTGGACCGCCAGACCGAGAACCCGGGCTGGAACTTCAACGGCGTCAAGGCCCACGCCCAGGCCAGCTGGAACAGCCTGCTGGGGCGGATCAAGGTCTCCGGCGGCAGCTACGCCCAGACCCAGGAGTTCTACAGCCTGCTGTACAAGGACTTCCTGCAGCCCAACATCACCAGCGACGTCAACGGCCAGTACATGGGCGCGGACATGAAGGTGCACACGATCAGCGCGCCGCAGAAGAACCAGTACGGGATCTACTCCGGCTGGGACATCTACCACTCGCTGGCCCAGCTGCAGGCCATGCTCGACCCGTCAGCGGCCGGTGATCAGGCTCAGTCGCTAGTCAACTACTACACGCAGGACCAGATCCTGCAGCAGTGGGGCTACCTGAACCTGAACAACTACGTGATGGTCGGTGATCCGGCCCAGTCGATCATCTCCGACTACTACGCCTTCGGCGCACATAACTTCGATACCAGCCAGGCGCTGACCGACATGCTCAAGCAGGCCACCACGGTCAACGACGTGCGGCCCGCCGAGGCCCTGGAGCAGCAGTACGGCTACATTCCGGCCGACGCCGCCATCAACCACTGCTGCAACCCGCACGGCACCGTGGCCACGCTGCTGGAGTACGACACCGAGGACCTGGCCCTGGCCCAGTTCGCCGCTTCCATGGGCGACACCAAGGACGCGACCATGCTGGAGCAGCGGGCCAACAACTGGGAGAACCAGTTCGACCCCTACAACGACCTGCTGAACCCGCGGGACGAGAACGGGCAGCTGGTCCCCGGCATCGTCCCGACGTTCCCGGACAGCAACGAGCTGTACTACGTGGAGGGCGACGCCTACGAGTACCTGTGGAACACCCCGAACGACTACCCGGCACTGTTCTCGCTGCTGGGCGGCGACTCCAAGGTCATCCCGGAGCTGACCCAGTACCTGTCTCAGCCCAACGGCTACGGCATGTACGACCAGGTCACCAACGAGTTCGACCTCGGTGAGCAGAACGCGCTTGACTACGCAGGGGACCCGGCCGGCGCCCAGCTGGCTGACAACACCATCCGCAACACGGTGTACCTGCCCGGGCCGAGCGGCCTGGCCAACAACGACGACCTGGGCGCGGAGAGTTCCCAGTTCATCTTCGAGATGCTCGGCTTCTACCCGGAGAACTCCGGCAGCGGCAACCTGCTGCTGAACGGCCCCGGGTTCCCGCACGCCGTGATCAACCTGCCCAACGGCCGGACGATCGTGGTCAACGCGCCGGGCGCCTCGCCCACCGACTTCTACGTGAAGTCCCTCACCATTGACGGCCGGCCGGACAGCCGCCTGTACGTCCCGTACTCACAGCTGTCGCAGGGCGCCGTGCTCAACTACGGGCTGTCGACCAGCCCGGCCTCGTGGGGCAGCGCGCCGTGGGACGCCCCGCCGTCCTACAGCGCGGGCCTGCGGCCGGTGGTCGGCTACACCTCGAGCCAGCAGGTGACGGTGGCTCCCGGTGCCTCCACGACCGTCCAGGTCGAGGCGCAGAACGCGACCGGCTTCCCGCAGCGCGTTCAGGCGAGCCTGTCGGTGCCGGCCGGATCCGGTCTGACCGTGACGCCGGGAGGCGGGTCGTTCCGGGTGGCTCCCAACGGGAGCGGGTCGATGACGGTGACCGTGACGGCCAGCTCGTCGGCGGCGCAGACGTTCTACACCGTTCCGATCACGCTCACCGACGGCCGCAGCACGCTGCCGACGGTGAACCTGACCGTGCTGGTCGCCACGCCGGGGAGCCTGCTGACCGCGTTCAACAACGCCGGAATCTCCGATGACAGCAACGTCACCGGGAACTTCGATAGCGACGGTTTCAGCTACTCGGAGCAGGCTCTGACCGCGGCCGGCCTGGTTGCGGGCCAGCCGGTGACCGCCGGTGGCGTCCAGTTCACCTGGCCGCTACCGAGCCCGGGCTACCCGGACAACGCGATCGCCGACGGCCAGCAGGTCACGGTGAACGCGCCCGCGGGCACGCAGACGCTCGGGTTCCTCGGCGCCGCCACCAACGGCCCCAGCCAGGGTGTCGTCACCCTGCACTACTCCGACGGCAGCACATCGCAGTACTGGCTGGGCCTGAGCGACTGGACGCTGAACGGGGGCAGCGCTTCGGCGCCCTCGTACGGCAACCAGATAGTCGCGACCCTGCCCTACCGGGACTGCATGGGCTGCACCGGCCCGGACGACACCAAGACCTACGTCTACTACACCGGCCTGCCGGTCGACCCCACGAAGACGCTCACCAGCGTGACGCTGCCGCTCGGGGCCACGCAGGGTGAGCTGCACGTCTTCGCGATCGGCACGTCCACCAGCGCGCTGCCCGCGCCGGTGGCCACCTCGGTCAGCCCGGCTACCGCCTCGGCCGGCCAGGTGGTGACGATCACCGGCTCCGGCTTCGGCGCCACGCAGGGATCGGGCTACGTCGCGTTCTCTGACAACGGCATCAACTGGGGCTCGCCAGGGAACAGCGCCACCTTCCAGGTGGACAGCTGGAGCGACACCTCGATCACGTTCACCGTGCCCACCCCGAGCGGGACGAACGGCATATGGGCGGTATCGCC
>Ga0335075_10016091_pt1 | contig 11191 bp, 10 predicted proteins | sample Lox_Sample_24_FD_206723 | JGI IMG/M metagenome (GOLD analysis project Ga0335075, IMG submission 206723) | Soil microbial communities from Loxahatchee National Wildlife Refuge, Florida, United States - Lox_Sample_2.4 | ecosystem: Environmental > Terrestrial > Soil > Wetlands | place: USA... | reverse complement strand
TGAGCACGTCGGCGGACGGTTTACGCAAACCGCGCTCGATCTGGCTGAGGTAGGGATTGCTGACACCGGCCTTTTCCGCCAACTGCCGCACCGACACTTGCGCCGCCTCGCGCTGCGCCTTGATGAAACTGCCGATATCAGACGCAGCGGTAGACACCACAGCGGAAAGCTTCTCCTCCTGCGGCATACCTCTCCCTGAGTCCTCACTTCGGCATGGTCGGTGCGAACGCGCCCACAGTAAAAGCTAGTGCTAGCTTTTGCAAGCACTCTTAGCTGTGCTCAGAAAAGCAGCTGGGCGACCGCGTAGATGACCAGCCCGGCCAGCGAGCCGACGACCGTACCGTTGATCCGGATAAACTGCAGGTCACGGCCGACGTGCAGTTCGATGCGCCGACTGGCCTCCTCGGCGTCCCAGCGCTCGATGGTGTCGGTAATAATCGCTGTGATCTCTACCCCATATTGGGCGACCAGATGCTCGGCGGCCCGCACGATCCAAGCGTCCACCTTGTCGCGCAGGTCGGCGTCATCGCGCAGCGATTCGCCGATTCGCACCACCGCGTCGGTGATGCGGGTGCGCAGCGCGCTGGACGGGTCGTCCACACCCTCGAGAACCAGGCGTTTCAGCGTCTTCCAGGCCGTCGCGGCGGCGTTGGTGACCTCCTCGCGGGCCATCAACTGCTCTTTGACCGCCTCAGCGCGTGCGATGGTCGCCTCGTCGTGCTGCAGGTCGTCGGCGAACTCGAACAGGAAGCGGGTCGCCGACCGGCGCAGTTCGTGGTCGGGGTTGCGGCGCACCTTGTCGGTGAAGTCCATCAGCTCGCGGTGGATTCGGTCACCGACGAGGTGGTCGATGAATCGCGGTGACCAGCCGGGCGAATCGCGCTCGACCACCCGCTGGATGACCTCTCCGGCGTTCAGCGACCACTGAAATGCCCGGTCAGCCAGCAACTGGATCAGGGCTTCCTGCCGATGCTCGGCCAGCAAGGTGGCCAACACCCGGCCTACTGGCGGACCCCACTGCGGCTCGGCAATGCGCCGCACGATCATCCGGTCGATGACCTGTTGGACGTCTTCATCGCGCAGCAGTTCCACCATGACCCGCAGCACGGTCGCGCTCTCGGCAGCCACCCGCTCGGCATGCGACGTCTCCGACAGCCACTTGCCCAGTCGGCTGGGGATCTGCGCGTCGCGCAGCTTGGTCCCCACGACCTCCGGCGAAAGGAAGTTCTCCCGCACGAAGGTGCCCAGGCCCTCGCCCAGCTGATCCTTCTTGCGTTTGATGATCGCGGTGTGCGGGATCGGTATCCCGAGCGGGTGCTTGAACAGCGCGGTCACCGCGAACCAGTCGGCTAAGGCGCCGACCATGCCGGCCTCCCCCGCGGCCCCGACATAGCCCACCCAGGTGGCGGTCACACCGGCTGACTGCGCCCACCGGCAACCCAGGAACACCGCAGTGGCGCCGATCAGAAAACTCAGCGCCACCACTTTCATGCGTCGTAGCGCCCGACGCCGTTCGGCATCGGCCTGGGGGTCCGCCCCGGCGAACGACTCGGCGAGGGACGCGGGTTTGCGGGGTTCCAATGCCGGCAACGCCGCCAGCTCGCTGCGCGCCGCCCGCGGGCCTCGCGGGTCGGCTCGGTGTTTGGGTCCCGGATTGGGTCTGTCGTTCAGTCCCAGCGCCACCCCACCATCATCCGCTATCGGAGTTGCTGTCCGGGCAATGCACGCCGGGAAGGGCAGTTTTTGGCCGCGCGCTGAACAGCGGTAACTGTTACCGGCTTGGGGGCGAAGCTCCGTCGTAGGAGGTGCGAGGCAAGAAATGCGCGTCGATAAGCCGTACTATGTAGGGCGTCTAGTGAGTTGATGGGAATCGGCGATAGTGGCAAAGCAGGTAGCCGCCGGGACGGTAAAAACCGATGGCCGCAAGCGACGTTGGCACCAGCACAAGGTGGAGCGCCGCAATGAGCTGATCGACGGGACGATCGAAGCGATCCGGCGCCGTGGCCGCTTTGTGAGCATGGATGAGATCGCCAGTGAGATCGGCGTCTCCAAGACGGTGCTGTACCGCTACTTCGTCGACAAGAATGATCTGACGACCGCGGTGATGATGCGGTTCGCGCAGATCACCCTGATCCCGAACATGTCGGCGGCGCTGTCGTCGAATCTGGACGGCTTCGAGCTGACCCGCGAGATCATCCGGGTGTACGTGCAGACCGTGGCAAACGAGCCGGAGCCGTACCGGTTCGTGATGGCCAACAGCTCGGCCAGCAAGAGCAAGGTGATCGCCGACTCCGAGCGGATCATCGCCCGCATGCTGGCGGTGGTGTTGCGCCGCCGCATGAAAGCGGCCGGGATGGACGTCGGCGGGGTGGAGCCGTGGGCCTACCACATCGTCGGCGGGGTTCAGCTGGCCACGCACTCGTGGTTGCTCGACCCACGGATGAGTGCTGACGAGTTGATCGACTATCTGACGATGCTGAGCTGGAGCGCGCTGTGCGGCATCGTGGAGGTCGGTGGATCGCTGGAGAAGTTCCGTGGCCAACCGCATCCGTCGCCGATCGTGCCGCCGCTAGGTTCCTGATCATGACCCACATGACGGTTCGCTCCCGGCTCAGCTCCTGGGCGTACGCCCTGCGTACCACCAACCCACCACCGGGCGGGCCGGTCGACTTTGTCACCCGCTGGATCGTCGTCACTCGCGCTGCGGTGCTGCCGATGACCTTGTTCGCCGGCCTAGTCGCAGCGCTGCTGGCGATAGGCCGGCCCGGCTTCGATTGGCGCTGGCTCGTTCTCGCGATCACGGGAATTCTGTTGGCGCACACCGTCAATAACTTGATGAACGACCTCTTCGACACCCAGACTGGCCTCGACAGCTCCAACTACCCGCGGGCGCTCTACGCTCCGCACCCGGTGCTTTCGGGGCTGGTCAGCCGGCGCACCCTGCTCACCGCGATCGCCGTGGTGAACCTGGCCGACCTGGCAATCCTGATCGTGCTCACCTGGGCGCGCGGCTGGCCCGTCGTGGCCTTCGCGCTGTCGGGTTTCGTGCTCAGCGTCGCCTACACAGCGCCGCCGGTACGACTCAAGAAGCGTGGCCTCGGCGAGCCCGATGTGCTGGTGGTCTGGGGTCCGCTGATGGTGTGCGGGACGTACTACTCGGCGGTCGGCAGCGTCGGCTGGGACGTGCTGCTCGCATCGCTGCCCTATGGGCTGCTGTGCACGACGGTGCTGATGGGCAAACACACCGACAAGATCCCGTACGACGCGCCGCTTGGCATCCGAACGTTGCCGGTGATCTTCGGGGAAGCTCGCGCTCGCGCGGTGACGCTCGGGATGATGGTCGGCTTCTACCTGCTGGTCGTGGCGGCGGTGCTGGCTCGCGCGATGCCGTGGCCGGCGCTGCTCGTCGTGGCGGCGCTGCCCCGGCTTATCAAGATATGGGCGTATTTCCGCCGTCCGCCGCCCGCAGAGCCGCCGGCTGATTTCCCGGTGTGGCCGCTGTGGTATGCCGCGCTGGCCTGGGTGCATGTGCGCCAAGCGGGCGCGTTGCTGGTGGTGGGCCTGGCGATCGGCGCGGCACTACACGCCGTCTGAGCCAGCCACGAAGCGGCCGCTATTTGGCCAAAGTGAACTGACCGATGTTGCTGATGTCGCGCCGGAAGAAGTCCGCGCAGCCGGTCAGGTACTTCATATAGCGGTCGTAGACTTCCTCGGACTGGATCGCGATGGCGCGTTCGCGGTTGGCCAGCAGGTTCTCCGCCCACATGTCCAGCGTGCGCGCGTAATGCGGACGCAGCAGGTGCACCCGCTCCACGGCGAACTTGCTGGCCTCCGACAACTCGAGAATGTCCTCGACGGCGGGTAGCTGGCCGCCCGGGAAGATCTCTGTGCCGATGAACCGCATGAACTTCAGGTCGCTCATCGTCACCGCGATGCCGTTGTCCTGGAAGTACTTTTGCTTGTGTCCCAGTATCGTGTGCAGCAGCATCCGGCCGCCGTCGGGAAGAATCTCGTATGCCCGCTCAAAGAAGGCGGGGTACCGCTCGGCCTTGAACGCTTCGAACGCACCGATGGTGACAATCCGGTCGACCTTTTCGTCGAACTCTTCCCAGCCTTGCAGTCGCACCTCAACGTTGCGTTCCGTCGGGATCTTGGCCAGCTTGGCCCGGCTGTACTCGCTCTGGTTGCGGCTGAGCGTGATGCCGATGACGTTGACGTCGAACTTCTCGATCGCTCGCTGCATCGCGCCACCCCACCCGCAGCCGATGTCCAGCAACGTCATGCCCGGTTCGAGGTTGAGCTTGCCGAGCGCCAAGTCGAACTTGGCGTTCTGCGCCTCTTCGAGGGTCATGTCGTCGCGCTCGAAGTATGCGCAGGTGTAGCCCATAGTCCGGTCAAGGAATAGCGCGAAGAATTCGTCCGATACGTCGTAGATCGACTGCGATTCTTCGTAGAACGGCGTCAGCGTTGGCATTGGTGAAGCTCCCGTCTTGGCCCCAATTCAACCGGGAACTGTATCAGGCCGGACGCCCGATCGCCGTTTGCAGCAGTTTCACCTGCCCGGATCGTGACCTGGCTGGGCCTATGCCTTCACCAAGGTGAACTGTCCCACCTCGGAAATGTTCCGCTGGAAGAAATCGGAGCATCCGGTCAGATAGTGCATGTAGCGGTCGTACACGTCAGCGGAGGTCGCCGTAACGGCCTCGTCGTGTGCGGCTTCCAGCTTCGTCGCCCAGGTGTCGAGTGTCCGAACGTAATGGGCGGTCATTTTCTGCAGTTCATCTACCGAAAATCCCGCGCCCGTTGAGTATTCGACGACGTCCTCGTCGCTCGGCACCGCGCCGCCGGGGAAAATCTCCGCCGCGATGAACCTCATGAACCGCAGATCGGTCATGGTGATCGGGATGCCCATCTCCGGCCAGCGCTTGAGCGGGTGGCCCATGATCGTCTGCAGGACCATGCGACCGTCGCCGGGCATGATGCGGTAGCACAAATCGAAGAAAGCCTTATAGCGCGATTTAGGAAATGCCTCGAATGCCTCGATGCTGACAATGCGGTCGACCGGCTCGTCGAACTCCTCCCACCCGCGCAGCAGGATTTGCCGGGAACGTGGGCTGTCGATCTGATCGAGTAGCTGCTGCCCCAGGGCGTATTGGTTTCTGCTCAAGGTCAGCCCGACGACGTTGACGTCATACCGCTCGACAGCGCGCTTCATCACCGAACCCCAGCCGCAGCCGACATCGAGCAGCGTCATGCCGGGCTGAAGGCCCAGCTTGCCCAGGGCGAGGTCGATCTTGGCGATCTGGGCCTCTTCCAGGGTCATGTCATCGCGTTCGTAGTACGCACAGCTGTAGGTACGCGTCGGGTCCTGGAATAGCCCGAAGAAATCGTTGGAGATGTCGTAGTGGGCTTGAACATCCTCATAGGCGGGCCGCAGTTTCGGCGTGCCAGCCGCCCAGGTGTCCGTCATGACAAATTAACCTTTCAGGTGAATCTGTTCAGGCCGCCGATCGCGCTGTTCTACACGAACTTTATAACCTCTCTCACAGGTTCGTGCTAAGCGGGAGACTTTTCGCAGGTGAACTGGCAGACGTCGGTATAGCCGCCGCGGAACAAGTCGGCGCAGCCGGTCAGGTACCGCATGAAGCGCTCGTAGACCTCCTCGGATGTGACGGCGATGGCCTCGTCCTTCTTCGCGTCGAGATTGGCTGCCCAGGTGTCCAGGGTGCGGGCGTAATGCGGGCGCAGCCGCTGTTTGCGGGTCACTGTGTAGCCCGCTTTGCTCGCGTGCTCCTCGATCTGTGCGGCCAGCGGCAGGCGACCACCGGGATAGATCTCGTCCATGATGAACTTGATGAATCGCACCGTCGACATCTTCAGCGGTAGCTGGCGCTCTTTGACCTCTTCGTCGCTCGGGATGATGATGCTGTGCAACATCATTACGCCGTCGTCGGGCATCAAGTTGAACGTCTTCTTGAAGTAGTCGTCGTACTTGTTGAAGCCGAAGTGCTCGAAAGCGCCGATTGACACGACCCTGTCAATCGGCTCGTCGAAGTCCTCCCAGGGCTGCAGCCGCACTTCCATGTGACGCTTGCTGGTCGAGTTCGCGAACCAGTGGTCCTCGATGTGCTGCTTCTGATTTTCGGACAGCGTCAGCCCGATGACGTTGACGTCATATTTTTCGACCGCACGCATGATCGTCGAGCCCCACCCGCAGCCGATGTCGAGCAGCGTCATCCCCGGTTGCAGGCCGAGCTTGCCGAGGGACAGGTCGACTTTGGCCCGTTGCGCCTCCTCGAGCGTCATGTCGTCGCGCTCGAAATACGCACAGCTGTACGTCTGGCTCGGGTCCTGCCACAGCCGGAAGAACTCGTTGGAGATGTCGTAGTGGAACTGGACTTCCTTGGCATTCGACCCGCGGGTCTGCGCCGCGGAGTTCGACAGCCACTTGGACTGAGCACTCGGTGTCGCGCTTGAGCTATCTGCCACGGTCATTCCTCGACAATCAAATCACGAATCGGGGCCGTGCCAGCTGCTGGACACGCATCAATACTTTCCGAACACCAGGGCGACGTTATAGCCGCCGAAGGCGAAGGAGTTGCTGACAGCGTACTGGTAGTCGCCAGCTCGCGGCTCATCGGTGACCACATCCAGTTCGATCTCCGGATCGAGCTCTCGAAGGTTCAACGTCGGCGGGATGATGCCGTCCCGCAACGCCAACACCGTCAGAATCGACTCCACTGCGCCCACCGCGCCGATTGAATGACCGAGCGCTGCCTTTGGTGCGTAGACGGCCGGCGCGTGCGTCCCCAACGCTCGCCTGATTGCCGCCGCCTCTGCCAGATCACCGGCCACGGTCCCGGTGGCGTGGGCGTTGATGTGGTCGATGTCGCCCGGGGCAAGGCCGGCAAGTTGGATCGCCCGGGTCATCGCGTCACCGGCTCGCTCACCGTTGGGATCATTGCGCACCGGATGATAACCGTCCGACGTGATACCGGCGCCCATCACGCGGCCAATGATGTTGGCCCTGCGGGCTTTTGCGTGCTCCTGGGTTTCGATCACCATCAGAGCGCCCGCTTCACCGAACACCAAGCCGTTGCGCTCTTTATCGAACGGGCGGCACGCACCAACTGGATCATCGTTGTTCGTCGACAGCAGGCCCTGGCGCGAGTACGCCGCGATGGGCACCGCCTCGATCTTGGTCTCGACGCCGCCGCAGATCGCGATGTCGGCCTCGCCGAGCACGATGTTGCGCCAGGCCAGCGCGATCGCTTCGGCACCGGAGGCGCAACCGGACACCGGGGTGATGATCCCGGCCTTGGCGCCGCGTTCCAGCCCGACGGCCGCGGCCGCCGCGTTGGGCATGGCCTTCTGCACACCCAACGGGGAAATAGCTCTGATACCCCGCTGACGGAGCTCGTCATTGAACTGGACAAACTCCTCGGTCGAACCCATCGCGGTGCCAACGGACACCATCAACCGGTTGGTGTCGATGTCCGGCGATCCGGTGTTCTCCCAGACCCGCCGGCCAAGCCGTGTCGACATCTTCTGCAGAAACAGATACCGGCGAAGTTCCACGTGCGTCAGTTCATGATCGAAGTCCTCGAGCAGGTGTCCGCCGATGCGGACCGGTAGGTCGAACTTCTCGACGAACGGATCTTCGAGCTTGCGGATGCCACTCTGCTCGTCCAGCAGCTTCTTCCACGTGCTGTCAGCGTCCGTGGCCAGGGCGGTCGTCATCGCGAGGCCGGTCACGACCACATCGGGAAGACCATTTCCGGTTGAGAGCTCGGCCATAGCGCGGCGTCGTTCCCTCCTCTACGGCTTCAGAGCGTCCTTCCACCAGTCTGATACCCCGACAGCTACGAATAAACCCGTAGACCCGGCCCAGCCGGGCTGCCGAAAACTGACTACAGCTAATAAATTGGGCGTCGGCAGTGATTGCTGCGCCCTGACGAGGGGTATAGGTTCGCGATGACGTCGCGCGGAAGTCAAACCGAAACTGGCGACACCGGCCTGAAGCCGAATGTCGGCAACATCCAGTCGCACTACGACCGGTCGAACGAGTTCTTCAAACTGTGGCTGGATCCGTCGATGACCTACAGTTGCGCCTACTTCGAACGCGACGACATGACGCTGGAAGAGGCGCAGCGCGCAAAGCGTGATCTGGCGCTCGGCAAGCTAGGGCTGCAGCCCGGCATGACGCTGCTCGACATCGGTTGCGGCTGGGGCTCGACCATGCGGCACGCGATCGAAAAGTACGACGTCAACGTGATCGGGTTGACGTTGAGCGAAAACCAGCTTGCGCACTGCCGGCAAAAGTTCGCCGAGATGGACTCTCCGCGAACCAAAGACGTGCGGTTGCACGGCTGGGAGGGGTTCGACGAACCGGTCGACCGCATCGTGTCGCTCGGGGCGTTCGAGCACTTCGCTGATGGCGTCGGCACTTTCGAGCGATACGCCGACTTCTTCAAGATGTGCTACAACGTGCTGCCCGATGACGGCGTCATGCTGCTGCACTCGATCGTGGTGCCCACCGAAGAAGAAGGCGCACAGATGGGGCTGAAGCGCACGATGTCGCTGCTGCGGTTCATCAGCTTCATCCGCAAGGAGATTTACCCCGGCGGGCGGTTGCCGACCATTCCCGTTGTCGACGAGTACGCCACTGCGGCCGGCTTCGACATCACCCGTCATCACCTGATCGGGCACAACTACGTTCGCACCTTGGACACCTGGGCCAAGGGTCTGGAAGCCCACAAGGACGAAGCGATCGAACTCAAGGGCGAAGACGAGTACAACACCTTCGTGAAGTACCTGACCGGTTGCCGCGAGTTGTTCCGCGACGGGTACACCAACGTCTGCCAGTTCACGATGGAGAAGCCGGCCGCCTGATCGATGGTTACTTGGTCAGGGTGAACTGGGCGACCTCGGTGATTCCCCGGCGGAAGAAATCGGCGCAGCCCAACAGGTAGCGCATGTAGCGGTCGTACACCTCTTCGGACTGGACGGCGATGGCCCGTTCACGGTTGGCCTTGAGATTGGCCGCCCAGGTGTCCAGGGTTCGCGCGTAGTGGGGATTCAGCATTTGGATCTGTTCGCAAGCGAATTCGGCCGCTTGGGAAAACTCTTCGATGTCTTCTTTGGACGGTAGCTGGCCGCCCGGGAAGATTTCATGCTGGATGAACCGCATAAATCTGAGATCGGTCATCGTGACCTTGACGCCGTGGTCGTGCCAATAGGTCCAGGGATGCGTGTAAATGCTGTGCAAAAGCATCCGACCGTCGCCGGGCATTATGTCGTAGGCGCGTTCGAAGAAGGCCGGATAGCGCTCTTTCTTGAACGCATCGAAGGCCTCGACGGTGATGATCCGGTCGACCTTCTCGTCGAACTCTTCCCAGCCTTGCAGCCGCGCTTCCGCGTTGCGCTTGGTGGGGATGCCGGCCAGCTTGGCCTGGCTGTACATGGCCTGATTGCGGCTGAGCGTGATACCGACGACATTGACGTCGTACTTCTCGGCCGCCCGGACCAGCGCGCCACCCCAGCCACAGCCGACGTCGAGCAACGTCATTCCCGGCTCGAGATTCAGCTTGTCCAACGCCAAATCCAGCTTGGCATTCTGCGCCTCTTCGAGCGTCATGCCGTCACGTTCGAAGTACGCGCAGGTATAGGTCATGGTCGGATCGAGAAACAATGAGAAGAACTCATCGGAAAGGTCGTAGATCGCCTGCGACTCTTCGTAGAACGGCCTTAACCCACTCATTACAGTTTTACCTACCGAGTTTGCCCCGACTCGTGCATTAACCACGATACCGCAGCGGGAACGGCCGCACATCCGAAAGGCATGGCGCTCACTGTAACTGGCGCCGGAATCTCAGTAGGAGTAGAAGCCCTTGCCGGATTTCTTGCCCAGCTGACCGGCCTCGACCATGCGTTGCAGCAACGGCGGCGGGGCGTAGTGGGCGTCCTTGAGCTCGTCGTACATCGCGTCGGCAATCAACTTCATGGTGTCGAGCCCGATGAGGTCGGACAGCCGCAGCGGACCCATCGGATGCGACAGGCCGGCAACGATGGCGGTGTCGATGTCTTCGATCGACGCGACACCCGACTCGACCATCCGGATGGCCGACAGCAGGTAGGGCACCAGCAGGGCGTTGACCACGAACCCGGAGCGGTCGCTGCAGCGCACCACCTTCTTGCCGAGCACCTCGCCGGCGAAGTGTTCGACGCGCTCCAGCGCCTCGTTGTTGGTGACGAGCGTGTTGATCAGCTCGACAAGCGGCAGGACCGGCACCGGGTTGAAGAAGTGCAGACCGAGCACACGGCCCGGATTCTTGGTCGCCGCAGCGATTTTCATGATCGGGATGCTCGAGGTGTTGGATGCGAGCACGGCGGTGGGGTCGGTGACGATCTCGTCGAGTTCGGCGAAGACCTTGGCCTTGACGGCCTCGTTCTCGACGATCGCCTCGATGGTCAGTTGACGGTCGGCGAGGTCGGACAGCGTGCTGGTGTAGCGCAGTCGTGCCAGGGTGGCATCGCGCTCGTCGGCGGTCAGCTTGCCTTTGCTGGCGGCGCGCTCCAGCGACGCCTCGATCCGGGCCTTGCCCGCGGCGGCCAGCTCGTCGGTGGGCTCGTAGACCACCACGTCGGCTCCGGCTTTGGCCGACACCTCGGCGATGCCCGCGCCCATCTGCCCGGCGCCGACAACGCCAACGCGCTCAATCGCATTGCTCACTTGCAGGTTGTCCTCTCGATATGCGTCAGGCCCCGCCCAGGGTTTCTGGGCGGGGCCTGCGCTGTCAACTTCGCGGGATCAGCCGCTCAGAAGTTCGTTCTCTCGCCGAACGTGTATCTACGGCGAGAAATCGTCCAGAAAGCCGCCGTGGTTGCACGCTCGCCGTCAGGGCGCCGAGGCGGGCTCAGTGGAACTGACCCTCTTCGGTCGAACCCGCCAGAGCGGTGGTGGACGAGGTCGGGTCCACCGTGGTGGCGATGCGGTCGAAGTAACCGGCACCGACCTCACGCTGGTGCTTGGTCGCGGTGTAACCCCGCTCCTCGGCGGCGAATTCGCGCTCCTGCAGCTCGACGTAGGCGCTCATCTGGTTGCGGGCGTAGCCGTAGGCCAGGTCGAACATCGAGTAGTTGAGCGCGTGGAAGCCGGCCAGCGTGATGAACTGGAACTTGAATCCCATTG
>Ga0335075_10016090_pt1 | contig 11192 bp, 8 predicted proteins | sample Lox_Sample_24_FD_206723 | JGI IMG/M metagenome (GOLD analysis project Ga0335075, IMG submission 206723) | Soil microbial communities from Loxahatchee National Wildlife Refuge, Florida, United States - Lox_Sample_2.4 | ecosystem: Environmental > Terrestrial > Soil > Wetlands | place: USA: Florida... | reverse complement strand
GCGAGCAGGTGCTCGGTCGTGTTCAGGCTCATGTCGGCCGCGGGGTCGCTAGCGTGCGGCAGGCTGCGGCCGCAGTTGCGCTGGTCGAAAATGATAATCCGGAACTTCTCCGGGTCACACATCCTCCGGTTTCCAGTCGTGCACCCTGAGCCCGGGCCGCCGTGCACGATCAGTACCGGCACGCCAGCGGGGTTCCCGCAGGTCTCCCAGTACACGAGGTTGCCGTCTCCGGTGTCCAGCATGCCGGTTTCATAGGGCGCGATATCTGGATACCTGGGCATGCAGACGATCCTATTGGCCTCGCAGGCTCAAGCGGCGCTAGCTGCGCGCGGTCACGGGGAGGCGGTCGGGCGGGCGTTGCCAGTGACTGGGTGAGCGGGCCAGGCGACCGCGTACTCTGCGTCGCCGCCTTGGCTGAGCCGCGCGTAACGGACCAGTTCGCAGATGATGCCGGCGTTCCCCATCGCCCAGCCTGCGCGTGGCTCCAGGTCGCTCGGAGTCGCGCGGTGCTCCTGGTTCGACCACCGCACCCCGCTGTCATCGACGGTGGCGCGTGCCGCGAGGTCGTCGACCAGCACGTTGGCGAAGTCGAAGTCGTCGCCTCGCTCGGCGATGCGGTCGCACGTCAGTGCGAGGACGCCAGCGGTTCCGCAGCACCGGGCGTTGTTGTCCCAGAATCCGGGCCGGATCCGGCGCGGAAGTCCGGACTCGAGGACGGTTCGCCAGCAGCGGTCAGCCAGAGCCGTCCACGCCCCATCTCGAGTTATCCGGGCGAGCAGGCGAAAGACCTGGGCGTCGCCGACCGGGCCGTTGCACCAGCCGTAGCTGTAGCGCTCGATCACGTCCGGCCGGTGAGGCGGGTCGGAGTGCGGGACGAGGAAGCCGTCCTGGCCGGCCTCGTTCCGGCCCACCACGTCCGCAGCCCCGGCGAGCGCCACCTCGATCATGTCCTCCCGGCCGGCCGCTTCGCCCACGGACGCCAGTGCGTAGACGATGCCCAAAGTGCCGTAGGCGATGTGGTGCGACCGGGCCGGTGACGGCCGTACCGCCCAGTTGACGCCCCGGCCGGTCCGGTCGGCTGCGGCGAGGTACGGGGCGACTGCGGTGACGGCCAGGTCGAGGTCGCCCGCCTGCAGCGCACCGAGGCCGATGCCTGCATTACCCATGAACAGCTCAAACATCTCGTTCCATCGCTGCCCGTCGAAGCGCTCACGGACCCGGTCCAGCGCTCGGTCCGCGGCCGCGTCCCGGCCAAGCGCGCGCAACGCGACCGCGACGCCCGCCAGCCCGAAATACAGCGAACAGCCGTGAATGTCGTCGACCTGCGCGCTCAGCGCATCTGCACCCGCTTCGGCGGCGAGGCGATACCGCTCATCGCCGAAGTGCTCGTGTGCCTCATGCAGCGCGAGCACCACCCCGGCCAGGCCGTGGTACAGGGACGGATCCGCAGGGTCTACACCCGTCCCGTCGAGCAGCCAGTCCGCAGCGCCACGCGCCAGACTCGCGGCCTGAGCGCCACGCGACAACTGATCGGGCCGGCTCATAAGCCGAGGCTAGCGAAAGGCGGCAGTGCCGCGTGGTACGTCGCCGGCCGGCCTCGAGGCCGCGGCCGGCCAGCCCCGCTCGTAGCCCCGGGCTTGCATTGAACATCGACCCGGCCTGTCCTCGATGTCTTGAGACATCTGCCCTGGATGTCCTAAAACAGAGTGAGGGCTTAACTGAGCTCATTGACCGGTGCTCGGTGAAAGAGCAGGGCGACGCGGCCCTGCTTTCCGGCAGAGGCGAAAGGCGGCACATGACAGAGATGACGAGTACGCCAGCATTCATGGTTCCCGAAGACATCGCCAGGCTTCGCCAGCTGGCGGATCCGCAGGTATCACCGACGGGAACGGCTGTCGCCTTCACTGTCAGCGACCCCGATACCGACTCGAACACTTACCGGCGCCAGATCTGGCTCGCCCCCGCCGACCCAGCAGACGGAGAGCCGCACCCGTTCACCGGCAATGGGCACGAGATCCTGCCACGCTGGTCCCCGGACGGCAGGCGGCTCGCTTTCGTCTCCGCCCCGCCGGGGAACGGCCCGTCGCAGATCTGCATCCTGCCGGTGGCTACCGCAGGCGAGCGCATAGTTGTGTGCTCGTGGTACGGCCCGGTCACCGAGCTGGCCTGGTCACCGGACGGCAGCCAGCTCGCGTTCGTCGCGCGTGATCCCGACCCCGAGCAGTACGGCAAGCCAGGCCAGCCGCGCGAGGCCAAGGACATGCCACCGCGCCGTGTGACGCGCCTGCTCTATCGCCTGAATGCCGCAGGCTGGACGACCGACAGGCCGAACCACATCTTCGTGGTGGCCGCTGACGGCTCCTCCGCGCCGCGCACTGTGACGCCCGGGCCAGTCCAGGCGGATGGCCTGGCCTGGTCGCCCGATAGCAGCCAGATCGCCTTCACGTCCGCGCGCCACGACACCTGGGACCTAGACCTCGCAAACGATCTGTGGGTGGTACGGGCGGACGGGACGTCTGAGCCAGAGCGCCTGACTGACAGCCGGTCGTCGTACTCGCGTCCCTCGTGGTCGCCGGATGGGCGGCACCTGGCCTGCTACTTCAACCGGACGCCGCTTGAGCACCCCCGCCACCGTCAGGTCGCTGTGCTCGAGCTGAGTTCGCGCCAGCAACAGGTCCTGACCGCAAACCTCGACCGGAACTGTCAGCTGCTCGGCCTGCTCGTCGCTCCGTCCTGGATCGGGGATCACCTGCTTTTCCTGGCCGAAGACAGTGGCAATGTGCACCTCTACCAGGCGAAGGCCGACGGGACCGGGAAGCCAGAGATCATCGTCGGCGGCGACCGGTGGGTGTCCGACTGGAACTGGGCCGCGGGAACGCTGGCATTCACTGCTGCCACGCCCACGAGCACGGGCGAGCTGTTCGTCAAGAGCCTCAGCGCCGAGAACCCGCAAGACGGGGAGAGCGAGGAGCACGCGCTCACCAGGCTGACGCAGCCATTCGCTGATGCGATCAGCCTCCGCTCTCCGCAGCGGTTCACTGCCCGCTCTTCGGACGGCAGCGAGGTGGAATGCTGGGCGATGCCGCCCGCCGGAGCACGCCCGGGCGAGAAATACCCGACGCTGCTGAACGTTCACGGCGGACCGTTCACTCAGTACGGCAACCGGTTCATGGATGAGTTCCAGCTCGAGGCCGCTGCCGGCTTCGGTGTGCTGTACTGCAACCCGCGCGGGAGCTCCGGGTACAGCGAGCAGTGGGGACGGGCGGTGCGGTGGCCCGAGTGTGAGAGCGATCCCGGCACCGGATGGGGCACCGTCGACTTCGAGGACGTGATGGCCTGCGTCGATACCGCCTGCGAGCGTTTCGACTGGATTGACCCGGCCCGGCTGGGCATTCTCGGTGGCTCCTACGGCGGGTACATGACCTCCTGGGCGGTCGGTCACACCGACCGGTTCAAGGCGGCATGTTCCGAACGGGCCTGCAACAACCTGACCACGATGGAGCACAGTGCCGACATCGCCGGGTTCATGCGCAGCTATATCGGGCGTGATCATCTATCGGATCCGGAGGCCTACGCGCGGCACTCACCGGTCACGTACGTCAAGGACATGACGACGCCGCTGCTGATCCTTCATTCCGAAGACGACCTGCGCTGCCCGATCGCCCAGGCAGAGGAACTGTTCGTCGCCTTGCGGCTGCTGGGCCGCGAACCGGTGATGATCAGGTTCCCTGCCGAGAATCACGAACTCAGCCGCGGCGGGTCACCCAGGCACAGGATCATGCGCGCCAACCTGATCCTGGACTGGTTCCGCGAGCGACTGTGAACTGTCTGCCGGTGTCAGTGGGGGCTTGTTGCGACGCCCAGCACGCGACGAAGCGCAGGTCCCCACTGCAGTGACCGCACGCCCTCGTCATGGAGGGACTGCAGGGCGGGGTCGTCGCCAGGGTCGAGGGCGGCGGCCTCTTCCCACAGCGCCCGCTCGCATGCCAGCCACGACGGGCGTTCCCGTACCTCAACGTCCGTGAAACCCGCCTGATGCAGGTCGCCAGCGAGGTCAACGCGGCGCAGCCTGGGACTGAGCCGCTCATCAGCGCGGTCGAGCGGCTCCCAGGATGTCAGCGCAGCCCGGCCACCCGGCTTGAGGACCCTTCGAATCTCGTCGTAGGCGACGGCCGGCTCGTCGGGGAACTGGATGGCGTCAGTGCACAGCACGGCATCGACGCTGGCATCAGGCAGGCCCGTGGCCGTGAGGTCGCCCGTCAGGAAGCTCGCGTTGTTCACTCCCAGCTGCGCAGCCTGCTCCCGCGCCTCCATGAGCGCCTGCTCGGCGAAGTCCACGCCCGTGAGCTGCGCCCCGGCTTGCTTAGCGACTAGCAGGCCATAGGCACCCCGGCCGCAGGCGAGGTCAAGCAGCGAGCTCCCGGGCCCGAGCCGCAGCTCCTCGGCCAGCTCCGGGATCGCTTCGGCGGGGACCACGCCGGCTCGCGTGCCCGGCGGGAAGCCCATGTGCCGGTTCATGATCTCGGCGACGGTCGGCATGGCGGCCTGGTTTGCGTACCAGCCGTCGAAGTACTCGGCTGACCGTGGCTTCGGGGGCATTGGGACAGTGTAGGTGCATGACAAGCGAGGGGAACGCCGGGATATCCGGTGGAGCTCTTTGACCTGGTGGCGCGGTACGCGGGTCAGCCAGTTCATACTGCCCTGGAGATTGGCGCCGGGACAGGTAAGGCAACCCGTCTGTTCGCTGAACGGGGGGTGACTGTCACCGCCACCGAGCCTGACGGGGCCATGCTCGCCGAGTTGCGTAAGCACGTGCCAGCAACAGCCAAGACCGTGCAAGCCACGTTCGAGGAACTGCGACCGGCCGAGAGCTACGGGCTGGTCTATGCGGCCGCAGCACTGCACTGGACGAACCCAGAGGGCCGGTGGTCGCGCATGGCGGCACTGCTGGAGCCGGCTGGCGTGTTTGCCTCGTTCGGCGGACCATTCGAGCTGGCTGACCCGGTGGTGGCGGAGGCCGTCCGCGCGGCTCGTGCGCCATTCCTGGAAAGCGACGACGTTCCCTCTCCAGACGGAACGCCACCAGGACAGGACATGCAGTGGCCGGGCACGGAACTCCGGCGGTCTGCATGGTTCGAAGATGTTCGGCAGCTCGTGATCGAGCGGCGCCTGACGATGAGTGCTCGCGACTACGCCGGCTATCTGTCGACCGTCTCGGCTTATCTCGAATTGCCGGCCCTCGAGCGGCAGCAGGTACTTAGCCAGATCACGCAGGTACTACCTGAAACCGTCGAGATAGCCGCCGACATCACTGTCCATCTCGCGCGTCGGCGCGGCGAGGAGTAACGCCGCTAGTTAGCCGTGCTGCTGGACCAGCTGGCGCGACGCTGAAATCGACTGGGATCAACCGGGCCGTCTTGCTTACGATCGGACGCATGCCAACCTATGAGCCAGTGGACCTGTCGGCTGCCTGCAACGCCGGCGTGGAAGTTCTCGGTGATGAGTCTGGCGATGCTCCGCTCGGGAAGGTCGAACTGCGTGGCTTGCCGTTCCTGATCGGGTCAGAGCAGCGGACCGCGGAGCGGTGCTTACTGCTGCCAGGCGCTCCGACGTCAGTCAGGGTCGGCCGGCCGGCGCGGTGGGTGATCGTCGCGCACCGGCTGCTCAAGCCGGGCGCGCCAGCCGGTCATGCCGTCGGGCAAACCGTCGCGGAGTACGCGTTTCACCTCGCCGACGGCCAGGTGGTGGTCGCGCCAATCCGGGAGCGGTTCGAAATCCAGGTCGTGCCCCCAGGATGGGGCCGCCTGCCGTTCCTCGCCGTCACCGACACCAGCGATAGCAACTGGCCGCGTTTCCAGGGTCGATGGGGCGACGCCGGCTTCCGGCTGGTGGAGCACAGAATGGGATGGCCCGCCGGATACTTCCTGTGGTGCTGGGAGAATCCTCATCCGGACCAACCGCTTGAGCGGATCGAGTTCATTCCGCGCGGCGGCGGGTTCGTCGTCGCCGGCATCACGACCAGTGATCTTGATGAGCACCCATTCGCCCACGGGCCAGCGCGTCCGGTGCGGCTCGTGGTCAAGGACGAGCGGAACGGCGTCCTTGACATCGAGGTGGACCGCGGTGTGGCGACCTATCCGCAGCCGCTTCCCGGCGATGATGACCGGGCCGGCTGGGGAGCGACCGACGGAGAGTCCGCATATACGTCGATCGCCGCGCTGCCGTCGGCGACCGTGGCGGTCCGCCAGGGCGACGACGAGCTCGGCCGGGTGCGCTGGGGCGACGTGGCACGGGACGGGCGGGCGGACGCGGGCCGGGTCTCGCTGGAACTTGTGGAAGACGGCCGCAACTGGGTGCATGTCAGCGTCGTCGACGATGCGACCGGGCGGCCAGTGCCGTGCCGGGTCCATTTCCGGTCGGCCGATGGGATTCCCTACCAGCCGCACGGCCACCACAATCACGTCACGCAGAACCTCGACAGCTGGCATTACGACGTCGGCGGTGACATCCGGCTCGGTCAGCGCAGCTACGCGTATATCGACGGCACCTGCCAGGGATGGCTGCCGCGAGGCGAGGTCGTCGTGGACGCGGCGCGCGGATTCGAATATGAGCCGCTGCGGGAGACCGTGCGGATCGAGCCAGGTCAGCGGGATCTGACGCTGCGTATCCGGCGCGTCGCTGACATGGCTTCTGAGGGATGGTGGTCCGGCGACTCGCACGTGCATTTCCTGTCGACCCCGGGCGCTCAGCTCGAGCAACGGGGCGAGGATCTGCACGTCGTCAATCTTCTGCAGACGCAGTGGGGAGCGCTGTTCACTAACACCGAGGACTTCTCGGGCCGGCCCAGCGTCATCGACGGCGGCGGTTACGTAACCTATGTGGGCCAGGAAAACCGGCAGCACATGCTGGGCCACGCACTCTTGTGGAACCTGAAAGAACCGGTCATGCCGTGGTGCAGCGATGGCCCCGACGAGGCCGAGCTCGGCGGCGCGCTGGACACGACACTGAGCGACTGGGCCGACCGCGCGCACGCCCAGGGCGGCACCTTCATCGCGGCGCACTTCCCGAATCCGAATGGCGAGCCGGCCGTTCTCGTCGCGACCGGCCGGGCGGACGCGGTCGAGATGCTCACCCACGCCGACGACGCGATCCTTGAGTACTACCGGTATCTGAACAGCGGCTACCGGCTGCCGCTCGTCGGCGGCACCGACAAAATGACAAGTGACGTGCCGGTCGGCCTGTATCGCACGTACGCGCGGCTGGACGAGGAGTTCAGCTATGAGGCCTGGTGCCGGGCTGTCCGGTCCGGCCGCACGTTCCTCTCCGGCGGGCCGCTGGTGACGCTCTCGGTCGACGGGGTCGAGCCAGGCGGCACCGTCGAGCTTTCCGGTGCAGGAACGATCAGTATCCGCGCCAGCGTGCGCAGCGTCTTCCCGCTCCGTTCGCTTGAAGTCGTGCGTAACGGCGAGGTGGTTGCGAGGGCCGAAGCCAACGGCGGACGGCAAGCCGAGATCAGCCAGGAACTGCGGATCGACGGCAACTCGTGGCTAGCCTGCCGGGCCTTCGGTGTCGACTACCACCTCGACGGGTGGGGTCGCCGGGTTTTCGCGCACACCTCGCCTGTCTACGTTGCCTGCGGCGGCGACTGGACGATGACCGACCCGGAAGGCATCCGTTATATCCGGACGCTTGTCGAGGGAGCCCGCGAATACGTCCGCCACACCGCGGTTCGCAGGTCCGACCAGTTCACTACCCACCATCACGGCGAGGCCGACCACCTCGCCTGGCTTGAGCGGCCGTTCGCCGAGGCACTGCGCGCGCTGGACGAACGCGGCGGCGGGTGATGAGCAGCGGGCGAAGGCCGGCCGCAGCCGATGACAAAGGCGGGCCGCAGGCCCTGATGACCGTCACTGACCATCCTCCCAGGCTCATCGCGACCGATCTTGACGGGACGCTGCTGCGGCCGGACGGTTCCGTCTCGGAGCGCGCTCGACGAGTGCTGTCAGCGCTCGGCGAGTCAGGCATCGAACTGCTCTTCGTCACTGCCCGGCCGCCTCGCTGGGTCGACTCGTTTGCCGATGTCGTGGGCGCGCACGGAACCGTGATCTGCAGCAACGGAGCGTTCGTCTATGACGTGCTGCGGCGCACGGTCATCAGGGCGCACGGGATCCCGCCAGCTGTGGCGAGGGCGATCGCAGCAGACCTGCGAGCCTCGCTGCCCGGCGTCGGATTCGCGGCAGAGCTACCCGAGGGGATACGCATGGAGCGGGAGTACCCGGTCGTGCATCAGCAAGACGTACCTGCTGACGACGCTTACCGGTCCATTGACGCCATCCGCCAGCCGGTAGGCAAGCTGCTCGCCCGCTCCCTTCAGGTCCCTCAGGCGGAATTCCTGCCCCGGGTTGTGCGAATCGTCGGCGAGCGGGCCGAGGTTACCCAGCCGGGTTTCGATGGCCTGGCCGAGATCGCCGGTGGCCTCACCCCGGCGGGCACGTGATGACAGGCAACTCCGCCGGCAGCATCCCGCAATACCTTCCTCTCAACGAGACAACCCGCGCAGATTACCCAACAGCGAGCGCGCATCCCGGCGGCGGGAGCGTAATTCGATAGTGCGATCCGCTTGGGCGGGAGAGCATGGTTTGCGTGGTCAGGACTCGGCGGTTGCCCCCACAAGGCGGGCTGCCGCCGGTAGGTAGCGTTTGCGGCGCTGTCGTGGAGATTGCCTGTGACGAATCCGGGTTCTCCGGCTCCAACTTGCTCGACGCGGCCACCCCGCTGTTCACGCACGCGAGTGTCGACCTGCGCGTTGACGAGGCAGCCGAACTCATCCAGACGCTCCGCTCCGGGTTCCGGTGCTCCCTGAACGAGCTAAAGTCCGGGCAGCTTCTCCGCGGCCCGCAAGCGGGTGCGGCATTCGAGTCGTTACTGGCAGCACTGAGCAGCCGAGCGCACGTCTACCTGGTCGACAAGGAGTACTTTCTGGTTACTCGAATCGTCGACCTGTTCCTGGTGGAGCCCTCCTACGCGGCTGGTACTCGCTTGACCGAGGGCAACCGTGCGGCTGCTCTCACGCTGTACCGGGCCGGGCGGGCGAGTACTCACGGCTGGAGTGTCTTTCTCGCCACCTTCGTCGAACTGGTCCGGACCAAACGGCGGCATCAGCTCGATCGCAGCGTCCTGGAGCGCTTCTTCCAGGCGCGCGATGCGCTGGCACGATCCGGCCTCGGCGCAGAGGCCGAAGGTGTCCTGGACGGGCTGAGCCGGACGCGGGTAGGGGCGGTCTTGACCCGGCTGGCGCACGACGACCGGTCGATCCCGCCACCGCTGGAGCCGATGCTGCCGGCGCTGGCCGAGACCGTCCTGTTCTGGAGCGGCGGCCGGCGCCAGGTGCTGGTGATTCACGACGAGCAGAGCGCTCTCACCGCCGACCGGTTGAGGCGTCTCCAGCACGCGCTGACCGACGGCGCCACCTCGCCGGCCGCAGGTGCCCAAGACGCCGGGACGCAACCGGCAACGATGTCACCGTTGGCTGGGCTGGTGACAGTCGACTCCCGCGACGATCCGCGCGTTCAGGTCTCCGACCTTCTGGCCGGGGTCGCCCGGCGGCCGCCGGATATCGGCAATGATGGCCTGCTCCAGTCGTTCCTCTCGCCGACCTCACTGCGCGATCCCCGAGCGATGGCCATATCGGCCCGCCACGCCAGCGCCCGTACGATGACGGCGTCAGCCATGTAACTGCTGACATTTGTCATCGCGAGCCGGTGAACCATGGCACTACCCCGCGCGGACGCGGCGCGACACCCTTGCGTCATGGACACAGCCACAAGGAACTACCCGGCCGGCGAGCTGAGGGTCTCCGACGCTGATCGCGACGGGGCGCTCCGCGAGCTGAGCGAAGCCTTCCAGGTCGGCCGGATCACAGCCGACGAGTTCGGCCAGCGATCCGAGCAGGCACTGGGCGCCCGAACCGGGAAAGAACTCACAGTCCTGCTCGCCGACCTGCCGCAAGACCGCGCCTCCGCTGACACCACTGCGACGCGGAGATGCCATCGCAAGCTGGTCGCCCGGATATACGCCGGCGCATCCGCTGCGGCCGCCACTTCCCTCGCCGCACTCGCAGTCACCAACGCCCTCAGCGACCCGGCGCGAGCTCACTACTGGGCCGGCACGATAACCCCGGCGGCGATAGCGGTACTGCTCCTGGCGGTATTCATCGTCCTCCTGCGCGTCGCACGTGCAAGCCGGTGCGAACCGCGCGGGGCAGCTCGCTAGCTCGTTGCGCAGTCTCTGTCAGCGGCCAGCCGGGTCTCAGCCCCTCGCCCGGAGCCGCAACGCTTCGGCGATGATCGTCAGCGTCTTCAGATGGCCGTCCACCGAACCGAGATTTGCTCCCATGGTGTTGACCGAGACGTGCGAGGCTCCGGCCGCTCGCCAGCGCTCGACATGGTCGATCAGTCTCTCGGCGCCGCCCACGCCCCAGCTGACCCGGCCCTCCATGCCGATTGCCGCAGGATCGCGGCCTGCCTCCGCGGCTGCCTGTGTCACGATCCCCCGCGCCTCGTCCAGCTGGGGACCCGGCGGCACCTGCGGGAACCAGCCGTCCGCCAGCCGGCCTGCACGCTGGTAAGCCGGCCTGGACTGAGCGCCGAACCAGACCGGGATCGGCCGCTGAACCGGCAGCGGCGCCAGTCCGGCTCCGGTGACCGTCTCGTGCTCACCCGTGAAGGTGACGCTCCGCTCGGTCCACAGCCGCCGCATCAGGTCGACCTGCTCGCCCACCCGGCGCCCGCGATCGGCAAAGTTCTTGCCGAGCGCTTCGTACTCGACCGCGTTCCAGCCGAGGCCGATGCCGAGCCGGAACTTGCCGCCGGTCAGCAGGTCAACCTCGGCGGCTTGCTTGGCGACCAGCGCGGTCTGCCGCTGCGGCAGGATGATGATGCCGGTGACGAGCTCAAGCGACGTGATCCCGGCCAGGTAGCCGAACATCACAAACGGCTCATGAAAGGTCGTGTCTATGTCGTAAGGCCCGTTCCATCCCTGATGTACAGCCGGATCGGCGCCGAGGACGTGGTCGTAGGCGAGGATGTGGGTGAAACCCAGCTCGTCAGCCCGCTGGCCGTACGCACGGACGGCGCCGCGGTCGCCGCCCATCTCTGTCTGCGGAAATACAAGGCCGATGTTCACGACAGAAG
>Ga0335075_10016088_pt1 | contig 11192 bp, 5 predicted proteins | sample Lox_Sample_24_FD_206723 | JGI IMG/M metagenome (GOLD analysis project Ga0335075, IMG submission 206723) | Soil microbial communities from Loxahatchee National Wildlife Refuge, Florida, United States - Lox_Sample_2.4 | ecosystem: Environmental > Terrestrial > Soil > Wetlands | place: USA: Florida... | reverse complement strand
GATCGAAACTTCGTCCGTCTCGTTTCATGCCCCTGCTTATGCAGACGAGATCAGCTTGTACAAGTATCAAAATGTCGCCTTAATTATCGACTTGTGAGTAAGACGCCGCGGAAGAAGCTTGGGCCGTCGGTTGCCAGCCCCGCCCTTCAGATCGCCGCCGCGTAGGCCGGCCGGCGTGGATCGGCACCAGCCGCGATCAAGCCTGTCGCCGGATCGGTGCGGATCGCCTCGACGCTCCCGGCAAGCCAGGTCCAGTCGGGCCAGACGCTGATCTCGTGCCCGCGACGCGCCAGCGTATCCCGAGTTGCTGCCGGGATCCGGGCCTCCACCGCCAGGCGGCCAGGGAAGTACTCGAACGGCGCGAAGGAGGAGGGGAACGAATAGCTGGCGACGCGTGGCGCCTCGATTGCCGGCTGCAGGTCCATGCCGAAATGCAGCACGTTCAGCAACACCTGCAACATCGCCTGGGTCTGCACGTCGCCGCCTGGCGTGCCGAACGGCATCACACCGCCGTCTCGCGTGACCACGATCGCGGGGTTTGGCGTCAGCCGCGGCCGTTTGCCGGGCGCCACGCCGCTGGGGTGCGTCGGGTCGGGCCGGCTCTGGCTGCCTCGCGAGGACGGCGTGATGCCGAGACCGGGAATGACTGGCGAGGCGGACATCCCGTCCGATGGCGTGGCACTGAACGCATTACCCCAGCGGTCCACCGCGCAGGCATAGGACGTGTCGGTCTCCACCCGCGGCAGCGCCGCGCCGGTTGCGGTAAATCCATGCGGGCCGGCATCCAGCGGTGCCGGCATCTCCGGGCACGCACGTTCGGCACTGAACACAACGGCGCGCCGGGTGATGGTTTCAGGCGCCAGCAGTCGGTCGATTGGAACATCCACGAAGGCTGGGTCGCCGAAATAATGCTCGCGGTCGGCGAATGCGAGTTTGAGGCATTCGACGATCACGTGCAGATACTCGGGCGAGTTGTGCGCCAGCCCGTCGATCCCGATGCGCTCCACCAGCAGTAGTGCTTCGAGCAGCGCCGGCCCCTGGCACCATGGGCCGCACACCATGACCTCGTGCCCGCGCCATGTCTGGCGCACCGCGGGCTCGAGCCGCGAGCGATACTCGGCAAGGTCCTCGGCCGCCAGCAGCCCGCCTTCGCGGCGATGAAACGCGACGATCTCGCGGGCGATGTCGCCGCGATAGAATGCGTCGCGCGCGGCGGCCAAACCGGCCGCGCGGCCGTAGCGTGCCGCGGCTGCCTTCTCCTGGTCGGCGACATAGCGGATCGTGTTCGCCAACTCGGTCTGCACGAATTTCTCGCCCACTTCAGGGGGGCGACCGCCGGGGAGGAAGAGCGCCTCGTTCTGCGGCCAGCGCGCATAGTCCGAGGCATGCACGCGGATGGATTCGGCAAACAACGGGTAAACGGCGAAACCCTCCGCGGCAAAGCGGATCGCCGAGGCGGCGACGTCACCGAAGCTCATGGTGCCGTGACGCTCCAGCGCGGTGATCCAGGCATCGGGCGCTGCCGGCACAACCGTGCGTAGCACGCCGACGGGGATTTGGCCGCCATGGTTGCGCATGAACAGATCGGGCTTCAGTGCGCGTGGCCAGTGACCCAGCCCGGCGATGGTTTCCAACGTACCATCGGCAAGGCGAATCATGATCGGCGCGACACCGGCGAAATTCACCAGATCGGGCTGCAGCACGCCGAGCGCGATGCCAGCGGCGCAGCCCGCGTCGATCGCGTTGCCGCCGGCTTCAAGGATCGAGAACCCGGCCATGGTCGCAAGATAGTGACCCGCGGACACCGCATGGCGCGTGCCGCAGATGGTGGGCCGATGAGAGGTCATTGCATGCCTCCGCTGCCGCTTGCTTGGACCGCGGCAGTATTCATTCGCATCGCCGATCGTGCAACAGCGGCCAACGCCTCTCCTGGTTTGCGGCGAGCTGCGGGATCGGTTGCCCACGGATTTGTGCGCGGCTGCCCGACAAACGCCATCGAACGATCCGAATTCCGCCGTCGGTCCGATCCACGCTGAGACGGTCGAGACAACCGTCGGAAGGAGGTCCTCTGGTGATGAGCGCTGCACGAGCGGTCGCCGATGCTGTCGCCCGCAACGAGTTCCGTGTGTTCGACCTGATCGCCAACGAGATCGCCTTAGCCGACGAAGACCGCCGGCGGATGCTGCGGCTTTCCACACAGCAGTGGCTGGCATGGTCGCGCCTGCGCAACGCTGGCGCTGTGCCGCAGGAGCCGGTCCTGCCGGTGATGCTGTGCCGCCTGGCTGCGGCGAGCTACCGTCTGGCTGTCGCGGCGGAGCGGATGGGCGAAGCCGGACCAACCCAATCGTCGGAATGGGCTGCCGCCGCGTAGCCACCGGCGCCGTGCCGCCTCCCCGGAGCTGATCGAGCCGAGGCGGATGCCGCTGGCGACGGCCAATCCGCGGAACGGACTATAACGGCCTGCTTCCAATCACGGGAGCAAAGCAGAGCTTCCTGCGGCTGTATCGAGCGCGGTTCTCGGCTGCCCAGACCGGGGTGGGCTCGCCAAGACGATGCTCAATTGCCTGTGAGCAATCGAAGCCGGGCTGGCTCCCGATCCAAGCAAATTCGTAATGTCAGCCCGGATCAGGTTCGCCCGCTGCCGGACCAAGCGCGGAGAGCTCGCGATCAGGGAGGGACGGAGCCGTGGCGGGGGTCGCTGTGGAGCACCGCAGCACATATCGAGCGTACCCGTCTGGTAAGCTCCCGCCTTCATTGTACCCCGATCGATACAAGGTCCCTTACCGAATCCCCGGAACGGAGCGCAGGTCATGGACGAGCTGAGCCGCAGCGGCGAAGCCGACACTACCGCTGTCGAGCATTCGAACGGCGGCGCTGCGCCAGGTGGCGCGGTCCACAACCTGTCCGACCCGGCGAGCCTCGAAGCCGACGAGCTGCTCGAGGCGCTGCAGGCTGTCCGCATCGGTAATTTCTCGGTCCGGCTGCCGGGTCAGAGAATCGGGCTGGCCGGCAAGATCGCTGACACTTTCAACGAGATCGTCGCCGCCAATCAGCGCATGGCGCAGCAGCTTGAGCATGTGGGCCAGCTCGTCGGTCGCGAAGGGCGCACCCGCCAGCGGGTCAAGTTCGGCCTTTCGAGCGGCGCCTGGGGCGAGATGGAATCGTCTGTCAACCTGCTGATCGACGACCTGTTGTGGCCGACCACCGAAGTGACCCGGGTGATCAGCGCGGTCGCCAAAGGCGATCTGTTGCAGACGGTACCGATGGAGGTCGATGGCCGTCCCCTCGCCGGCGAGTTCTTGCGTTCGGCGAACATCGTCAACACGATGATCAAGCAGCTCAGCGTGTTTACCTCAGAGGTCACTCGCGTGGCCCGCGAGGTCGGCACTGACGGCAAGCTCGGCGGCCAGGCGCAGGTGCGCGAAGTCACCGGTGTGTGGAAGGACCTGACCGAGAGCGTCAACTCGATGGCGTCGAACCTGACGGCGCAGGTCCGCAACATCGCCGAGGTGACGATCGCGGTGGCCAGCGGTGATCTGTCGAAGAAGATCACCGTCGATGTGCGGGGCGAGATCCAGCAGCTCAAGGAAGCCATCAACACGATGGTGGATCAGCTCCGCTCCTTCGCCTCGGAAGTGACGCGCGTGGCGCGCGAGGTCGGTACAGAGGGCAAGCTGGGTGGCCAGGCGATCGTTCCGGGTGTCGCCGGTACCTGGAAGGATCTGACCGACAGCGTGAACGCCATGTGCGGCAACCTGACCGACCAGGTGCGCAACATTGCGCATGTGACCACCGCCGTGGCGCGCGGCGACCTGTCTCGCAAGATCACGGTCGATGTGCGCGGCGAAATTCTGGAGCTGAAGGACACCATCAACACGATGGTCGATCAGCTCAATGCGTTTGCGTCCGAGGTGACCCGCGTGGCGCGCGAGGTCGGCACGGAAGGCAGGCTGGGCGGGCAGGCACAAGTCCCCGGCGTTGCCGGAACCTGGAAGGACCTGACCGACAACGTCAATTCGATGGCGTCCAATTTAACCGGCCAGGTGCGCAACATCGCGGAGGTTTCAACTGCAATCGCTCGAGGCGACCTGTCGAAGAAGATCACCGTCAACGTTTCCGGCGAGATTCTCGAGTTAAAGGAGACCATCAACACGATGGTCGATCAGCTCAATGCGTTTGCTTCGGAAGTGACCCGCGTGGCCCGTGAGGTCGGGACCGACGGGCGGCTCGGCGGACAGGCCAACGTGTTGGGGGTCGCCGGCACGTGGAAGGACTTGACCGAATCGGTCAACTCGATGGCCTCCAACCTGACGGCACAGGTGCGCAATATAGCCGAGGTTTCTACAGCGATTGCCAATGGAGACCTGTCGAAAAAGATCACGGTGCACGTCAGCGGCGAGATCTTGCAGCTTAAGGAAACCATCAACACGATGGTTGATCAGCTCAACCGTTTTGCCGGGGAAGTGACGCGCGTGGCGCGCGAAGTTGGTACGGAAGGCAGGCTTGGTGGCCAGGCGCAGGTCTCCGGCGTTGCCGGGACGTGGAAGGATCTGACCGACAGCGTCAATTCGATGGCCTCCAACCTGACCGGGCAGGTGCGCAATATCGCCGAGGTGGCGACCGCGGTGGCGCGCGGTGACCTGTCTCGGAAGATCACCGTCGATGTGCGCGGCGAGATCCTGGAGCTAAAGGATACCATCAACACGATGGTCGATCAGCTCAATTCCTTCGCCGGAGAAGTGACGCGCGTGGCGCGGGAAGTCGGGACGGAAGGGCGACTGGGCGGGCAGGCGCAGGTCTCCGGTGTGGCCGGGACGTGGAAGGACCTGACCGACAGCGTCAATTCGATGGCCGGCAATCTGACGGGCCAGGTGCGCAATATTGCCGAGGTGGCGACTGCCATCGCCAACGGCGACCTCAGCCGCAAGATCACTGTCGATGTGCGCGGCGAGATCCTTCAGTTGAAGGAAACGCTGAACACGATGGTCGATCAGCTCAACCGCTTTGCCGGGGAGGTGACGCGGGTGGCGCGCGAGGTCGGCACCGAGGGCAAGCTCGGCGGACAGGCGCAGGTGCCGGGCGTGGCCGGGACGTGGAAGGACCTGACCGACAGCGTGAACTCGATGGCCGGCAGTCTGACCGCGCAGGTGCGCAATATCGCCGAGGTCACCACCGCGGTGGCGCGCGGCGATCTCAGCCGCAAGATCACCGTCGATGTGAAAGGCGAAATCCTGGAGCTGAAGAACACTATCAACACGATGGTGGATCAGCTCAATGCGTTTGCTTCGGAAGTCACTCGGGTGGCGCGCGAGGTGGGGACCGAAGGCAAGCTTGGGGGACAGGCGCTGGTGCCCGGTGTCGGCGGCACGTGGAAGGACCTGACCGACAACGTGAATTTCATGGCCTCGAACCTGACCGGGCAGGTGCGCAATATCGCCGAGGTGGCGACCGCCATCGCCGATGGCGACCTGTCGAAGAAGGTCACTGTCGATGTGCGCGGCGAGATCATGCTGCTCAAGGAAACGCTGAACACGATGGTCGAGCAGCTCCGCTCGTTCGCCGCCGAGGTGACTCGCGTCGCCCGCGAGGTGGGCACGGAAGGCCGGCTGGGTGGACAGGCGGTGGTGCCCGGTGTTGGCGGCACGTGGAAGGACCTGACCGACAACGTGAACCTGCTGGCCGCCAACTTGACGACCCAGGTGCGCAACATCGCCGAAGTCACCACTGCCGTCGCGCGTGGCGACTTGTCGCGCAAGATCACGGTCGATGTGAAGGGCGAGATTCTCGAACTGAAGAACACCATCAACACGATGGTGGATCAGCTCAACGCCTTCGCCTCGGAAGTCACGCGCGTCGCGCGCGAGGTGGGGACCGAAGGCAAGCTTGGCGGCCAGGCCGTGGTGCCCGGCGTGGCCGGCACCTGGAAGGATCTGACCGATACCGTCAATGTGATGGGCGCCAACCTCACCGAGCAGGTGCGCGGCATCGTCAAGGTGGTCACCGCGGTGGCCGGCGGCGACCTGAAACAGAACCTGACGATGACGTCGAAGGGCGAAGTGGCGGCGCTGGCCGAGACCATCAACAACATGATCAACACACTGGCCACCTTCGCCGATCAGGTGACCTCGGTGGCACGTGAGGTGGGGGTAGATGGGCGCCTTGGCGGTCAGGCGAACGTGCCCGGCGCGGCCGGCACCTGGAAGGACCTGACCGGCAACGTGAATCTGCTGGCTGCCAATCTGACAACGCAGGTGCGCGCCATCGCAGAGGTGGCGACCGCCGTCACCAAGGGCGACCTGACGCGATCCATCCAGGTCGAAGCCCGCGGCGAAGTGGCGGAGCTGAAAGACAACCTCAACACGATGATCGACAACCTGCGGCTGACCACCGACCGCAACACCGAACAGGACTGGCTGAAGACCAACCTCGCCCGCTTCACCAACATGCTGCAGGGCCAGCGCGACCTGGCGACGGTGGGTCGCATGCTGCTCTCCGAGCTGGCGCCGCTGGTGGAGGCGCAGAACGGGGTGATCTACCTGGTGGACACCGAAGCGGCCGCGCAGGGGGCGCCAAGCCTCGAGTTGCTCGCCGCCTATGCCGATGGCGGTCCTGCGGGCCATCCCGAGCGGCTGGCATTCGGCGACGGGTTGATCGGCCAGTGCGCCGCCGATGGGCGACGCTTGCTGATCCCGGAAGTGCCCGACACGGTCGTGCCGATCCGCTCGGGCATGTTCAAGATGGCGCCGCGCAACATCATCGTGCTTCCGGTGCTGTTCGAAGGCCAGGTGAAAGCTGTCATCGAGCTGGCCTCGGTCGCCAGCTTTACCGATCTGCGCAAGGCGTTCCTGGAACAGCTTACCGGCGGCATCGGCATCGTTCTGAACAGCATCGAGGCGACGATGCAGACCGAAGGGCTGTTGAAGCAGTCGCAGCAGCTCGCCACCGAGCTGCAAACCCAGCAGCGCGAGCTGCAGCAGACCAACGAGCAGCTCGAGCAGAAGGCGCAGCAGCTTGCCGAGCGCAATGTCGAGGTGGAGGCGAAGAACCAGGAGATCGAGCGGGCCCGTCGCGAGCTGGAAGAGAAGGCGACCGAGCTGGCGTTGACCTCGAAATACAAGTCCGAGTTCCTTGCCAACATGTCGCACGAGCTGCGCACGCCGCTGAATTCCATCCTGATCCTCGGCCAGCAGCTTGTCGATAATCCCGATGGCAACCTGTCGGGGCGGCAGGTGGAGTTCGCCCGCACCATTCATGGCGCTGGGACGGATCTGCTGAACCTGATCACCGACATTCTCGACCTGTCGAAGATCGAATCCGGCACGGTGTCGGTCGATGCCGAGGAGATTCCTCTCTCCACTCTGCAGGAGACTGCCACCCGGCCGTTCCGCCACGAGGCGGAGACCCGGGGCCTCTATTTCGACATCGAGATCGACTCCCGACTGCGCAGCATCACGACGGATTCCAAGCGTGTGCAGCAGGTGTTGAAGAACCTGCTGTCCAACGCCTTCAAGTTTACCGAGCAGGGCGGTGTCCGGCTGACCATCAGCGCGCCGGACGGCGGCTGGAGTCCTGGCCATCCGGTGCTCGACAATACGCCGTTGGTCATTGCGTTCGAAGTAAGCGACAGCGGTATCGGCATCATGCCGGAGAAGCAGCGCATCATCTTCGAGGCGTTCCAGCAGGCGGACGCCTCAACAAGCCGCAAATACGGGGGCACCGGGCTGGGGCTGGCGATCTCGCGCGAGCTGGCGAACCTGCTCGGCGGTGAGATCCAGCTCCGCAGCTCGCCCGGCGTCGGAAGTGCCTTTACGCTTTATCTGCCAGTGATTTACGTCGGCCCGTCCTCGCCCTCGCCAATACGGCTGCCGGGGGTGCAGCAACCGGCCCCGGCGGCGGAATCGCCGACACCGATGCGTACGCGGCTGGTCGAGCATCCGATCGAGCAAGTGCCGGACGACCGCAAGATGATCGTCCCGAGCGATTCTGTGTTGCTGATCGTCGAGGATGATCCACATTATGCTCGCATCATGGTCGATCTCGCTCACGACCATGGGCTGAAAGTTCTGGTGGCTGCGCGCGGGACGGACGCGTTGGCATTGGCGCGCCAATATCGCCCGGCTGCCGTCTCGCTCGATATCTTCCTGCCCGACATGCTCGGGTGGACCGTGCTGAGCCAGCTCAAGCAGGATTCGGCAACACGCCACATCCCGGTGCAGATCGTCAGCCTGGACGAGGATCGCCAGCACGGTCTCGCGCGCGGTGCGTTCTCGTTCATCAGTAAACCGTCCAGCGCCGAAGGTCTGCGGCTGGCATTGTCGCGCATCACTGACTATGCCCGCTCGCAGCGACGACGCCTTCTGGTGGTCGAGGACAACCCCGCCGAACGGCTGAGCATCACCGAGCTGCTGGGCCACGACGACATCGATATCGTCACTGCCGAGACCGGCGCCGGGGCGATCGAAGCAATGCGACGCGATTCGATGGATTGCGTCGTGCTCGATCTCCGCCTGCCCGACATGTCCGGCTTCGACGTTCTGGAGCGTATCCGCAATGACGAGACGCTGTCGGACGTGCCGGTCGTTGTATTCACCGGCCGCGAGCTGTCGCCCGAGGAAGATGCACAGCTCCACGCCATGGCCCGCAGCGTCGTGGTCAAAGGTGTGGAATCGCCCGAACGGCTGCTGGATGAGACGGCGTTGTTCCTGCACCGGGTGATCGCGGACCTGCCAGCCGAAAAGCAGCACATGCTGGAATGGCTGCACAACTCTGATGAGAACCTGGCTGGACAGAAAGTGCTGCTGGTCGATGATGACGCGCGCAACATCTTCGCCCTTTCCAGCGTGTTGGAGCGCCGCGGCATGGAGGTGCTGACCGCCACCACCGGGCGGGAGGCGATCTCCATGCTGGAGGAAACGCCAAATCTCGCCATCGTGCTGATGGACATCATGATGCCCGAGATGGACGGCTATCAGACCATGGAGGTGATTCGGGCCAACCCGCGGTTCCGCCGTTTGCCGATCATCGCGCTGACCGCCAAGGCGATGAAGGGCGACCGCGAGAAATGCCTGGAAGCCGGTGCATCGGATTATCTGGCGAAGCCGGTCAACACCGAACAACTTCTTTCGGCACTGCGGATCTGGCTGCATCGCTGAGGCTCGGGGTAGGAAGATGGCTGAGAACGATAAGGTCAACATCCTGCTGGTCGATGACCAGCCGGCCAAGCTGCTCAGCTACGAGCTGATCCTGAGCGAGCTAGGAGAGAATCTTATCAAGGCGTCGTCCGCCCGCGAGGCGCTGGAGCAGCTTCTGCGCAAGGACATCGCGATCGTGCTGACGGACGTTTCCATGCCGGAGCTGGACGGCTTCGAGCTGGCGGCGATGATCCGCGAACACCCGCGCTTCCAGCAAACCGCTATTATCTTTGTGTCGGCGATCCACCTGACCGATCTCGACCGGCTGCGCGGCTATCAGGCTGGAGCGGTCGATTACCTGCCGGTGCCGGTGGTCCCAGAGCTGCTGCGAGCCAAAGTGAAGGTGTTCGCGGAGCTCTTTCGCAAGACCCGTCAGCTCGAACAGCTCAATGCCGAGCTGGAGCGCCGCGTCGCCATGCGCACCGCAGAGCTGGCAGAGGCCAACGCCGAGCTGGAACGGCGCGTCGAGGAGCGCACGCGCGAGCGCGAGGCGGCCCTGGCACAGGTGCACGAGATGCAGAAGATGGAGAGCCTCGGGCAGCTTACCGGCGGCGTGGCGCACGACTTCAACAATCTGCTGATGGCCGTGCTGGGCAATCTGAGCCTGCTGAAGAAGCGTCTGCCACCGGACAATCCAACGATCACGCGGTGGATCGACGGTGCGATCCAGGGCGCCGAGCGTGGCGCGACGCTGACCAAGCGCATGCTGGCCTTCGCCCGGCGACAGGAGCTGAAGCCCGAGACGGTCGAGTTGCGCGCGCTGATCGAAGGCATGGCGGAGATGCTTCGTCGCACGCTGGGCCCGACCATCGGCATCGAGATCACATTCGAGCCCGACCTGCCGCCGATCCGTGTCGATCCCAACCAATTCGAGTTGGCGCTGCTCAACCTTGTGCTCAACGCCCGCGATGCGATGCCCGATGGCGGGCAGGTCAATATCGTCGCCTGCCGCGAACGTGCCGCGACTGGGCTGCCGGAGTTGGGTACCGGCGAGTTCGTCTGCGTCCTGGTTGCCGATACCGGCGCCGGCATGGATGAAGCTACGCTGAAGCGGGCGAGCGAGCCGTTCTTCACCACCAAGGGCGTCGGCAAGGGGACCGGGCTCGGCCTGTCGATGGTGCACGGCCTTGCTGCCCAATCAGGTGGTGCCATGCAGATTTCCAGCCGCCCCGGGGCGGGCACCTCCGTCCGGCTGTGGCTGCCGGTTGATGGCTCGGCGCTGAGGCAGGCAACGGCAAAGGTGGAGCCGCATCCGCAACATGAGCGGAGATGCCGCGTGCTGGTGGTCGATGACGACCCGCTTATCTCCGCCAGTACGGCGGCGATGCTGGAGGATCTCGGGCACGTCGTTATCGAGGCATCGTCGGCGGCGCGTGCCCTGGAGGCGCTGCGTATCGGCCCGCGAATCGACCTGGTGATCACCGATCAGGCCATGCCGGGAATGACGGGCCTGGAACTGGCGCGGCAGGTGCGACAGGGCTGGCCCGGCACGCCGGTCATCCTGGCGAGCGGGTATGCCGACCTGCCGGATTCGGCCGATGTGCCGGTCCCGCGGCTCGCCAAGCCGTATCAGCAGGCGGAGCTTGCGACCTGCATCGCCACCGTGCTGGGCGGCGGCAACGTCGTGCCGATCGACCGCGCCCGGCGGGCGTGACGCTCAGGCCGGGAGGTCACCGTCCGTTGCGGCTGGTGGTATTCTTGTGCACGACAGCGAGCGCGATGCAGACGAACGCGGCAAGGCGAAACAGATAGAGCCAGCTCTGTTCCTTGGACGGAACGCCGCCCAGCGTCAGCAGCGCCTGGTTGAGCGCGAGCAGGCAGAATGCCGCGGAGAACGCCAGGAACAGGAGGTCCCGGCTGCGCGTCCAGAAGCGGGCGAAGAACAGGGCGCCGACCAGGAACCCCATCGTGGTCATGCCGGAAAAGAAGGCGGCCGTCATGGCTCGGCTCCGCCTACGTATCCCACACGAAGCCGTAGATCAGCACGCCGGTGGCGAACAG
>Ga0335075_10016087_pt1 | contig 11193 bp, 12 predicted proteins | sample Lox_Sample_24_FD_206723 | JGI IMG/M metagenome (GOLD analysis project Ga0335075, IMG submission 206723) | Soil microbial communities from Loxahatchee National Wildlife Refuge, Florida, United States - Lox_Sample_2.4 | ecosystem: Environmental > Terrestrial > Soil > Wetlands | place: USA... | reverse complement strand
ATCAAGTGCCTCTTCAAGTTTTTGATCTCTTTGAACTACCAAAGAGAGACTACGTAGCATTGAAACCTGAGCCAAAAGATCCATAATATGTGAATGCCCGTAGTCATCCTCATGGATCCATGAAAGGCTAAGGCGGCGAATTAAACCCGCTGGTTCCGGACGCTGATGGCAAGTACGAGATAACAGAGCAAGTTGCGGGTCTCTCTATAATCTATGGGAAAGACACTCTATGATGTTATAAAGCCTGATTGCTGCTAAAGAGTCGAAACGTCTACTCATGAGCGCGAGGCTGTAGAGATTTCGACGATCGAGAATATCATAGGAAAAAATGGGAAGAAGAATTTCGTCCGGTAGATCAATTATTGAAACTCTGTTTGAATTCATGATTGAAGCCTGATTAATACATGCGTGAAAGGAGAAACAACAGTGCAAGTCATGCAGTCAGGTAGTGCAACGGAACGGAACAAGTGGTTGTTCCGTGGAAGTAGACAAAAATGGGGGTCGCTTCGGTCGATTCGACTTTTTGACGCGACTGCGGAACATCTAACCTTGTTACTTTATTTACGGCCAGCCTCCCGAGTGTGGGATGGCATTCTACGCTCATGCGCTGCAATGGCTCCTGACCACTTATAATATTGCGTCCTCAGATGGCATCCCCAGTGACAAATAAACGCGCCAATAAATATCCTAATCTTGTTGGACAATCTAGTCGTCAAATCGGTGCAAGACCACTGCTTGTAGAAACCCCGAGGCGGTCATTCAAGAGGAATATTCTTCATAGTGCGACAGAAAGCGGACTTGAAGCTGAAGGTATCGTGGAAACAAGTGGCAAAGTTTCTGTTATAGACTTAACTGAGAGCCCAATTGCTATTCAGCCTTGTGCATCTCGTGGGGTAAGTTAACTGTGCATCCTCGGTGGGTCTTGACATGTCGCTGACTTACCTCCTACTTGCAGCAACCAAGACGAAGCACTTACGAAAGGATTATCAAAAATAGTAAAAATAAGAAGCGGGAAAGGAGTCCAGAAGTGTACGGAGAGACCGTGGAAACTTCTCAAGAGAGTGAACCTGTGAGACCAGCCAAGCGGAGGAGAAAGATTCAGACAACCGAGGAACCATATAGCACTGCTTCGTCTTCGCCCATTCAGCCTGCAAATAAGCGCGCGAGAAGGTTCTTCGTGGACGCTTTAGCAAAGACTTCAATATTCAAAGAACGGGACTTACCTCTAAGCCAGAAAGACGAGATTGAAGATAGTTACGAAGCAAGCAGGACCCTAGAATCGAGCCCATTTGCACGTATAGTTGTGGAGATCCCAATTTACGAGGATTTTGACAGAGACGCTTATGCTAAGGTGTCCATATCATCTACTCAGTCTACAATCATCTCTCAGTTAGAAGCGCCCTATCAATTTCCCGTCATCCAGCAAGATCCATCAAATTCTCGCTTTGACGAGGTCATAATTCCATACTCTCAAGACTTTCTTGGCGGTTCCAGCACTGAGTCACTGCACTGTGTCACCACAGGAAGTCCTTCGGATAGCCGAGCAGTGACCTGCATTCCAGGAAGCTCGATCGTCGAGGATAAAGATCTCATTCTTGAAGCATTGTCGCGGGTCCAAAATTGTGTGGGAGCTTGTTCCACTCATTCGGCATCATTTATTGGACAAAACTTAGGTATAAAGTCAACTGAAGCTTGGCAAGGTGCACAGATAGTTCCTTCGTTAGAACTATCCGCATCGCGGAGTGCGCCAGCTGGACTGAGTTTCGAGATTTTCCGGGACGACACTGAACATCAAGGTAGTGATTCGCAGCAAGAACGTTCGCAAGACACCTCGAGGAATTCTGTGCTAAGCCAAAGAGACGCCAATTCTCAGCGCTCTTACTCTCAGACGAAAGGATCAAGAAGCGCAAGTTCAGGATCCCAGAATAATTATCATCTCTCCAAACCTCAGGTCACAGAGAAAGTCACCACAGAGGGAAATCCGGAGTACTCTGCGGAAACAGAGTCAAACAGATCGCCTCGAAGACCGTCGCCGCCTCCTTTGAAGCCCCTGCATTTTCTGGACGCCTCTGGTAGCAATCTTCTACAGCGGCCATATACCCCTTCGGATAGCGAAATGGCAGAGTCAGCGGCCGCAAGTGCTAGCTCCAAGATGAGCTTCGCAGAATTGGCAATGCAGGCACGGGACAAGGTGAGGGCGAGGCTTGAAGCGCCACCAGCTGTCACGAAGTGTGAGCCTCTATCTTCATTACCCGCGTCTAATATTTCACATCAAATGCTACCAGTAAGAGAGAACGTTTCTGGAATGCCTCCTCCGGCTTCTATTGAGGATAATCCGGATGACGAAGAACAACCCAGTGAGAGCGGTGAGGTTATACTCAGTTTACCTCCGATGAAACCAACTGATCATGTTATACTGTTACCTTTGGCTTCTATGGTCCGCAATGTATACAAGGCCACCATTACGAATCGCCGTCGCGAGATTGTGGCTTTCATCAACCACGAGGAAATAGACCCTAAGTTGCTGGAACTGATGGACGCAATGGTTGAAGAACTTAAGATGCTCACAGATCATCAGGACTTAATCACCGACATGTCATTAACGCAGTCTAATGTCCCTGATGAACATCAAGCTAAGTGGGCCGAAACATGCAGCACAAAATGCCTTTTCATAAGGTACCTATTGGACGACTTGCGACGGGAGGAGAAGCATGTTGCTATTCTTGCTCGACCTGGAAGAATGCTAGATATTTTGGAGTCCATTCTCAAAGTCAACGGTTTTATCTACGAACGACCAGACCGACCTAGTCGATCAAATAACAGAGCTGTTGGATCTCTGAGAATTACATTACTTCCTACTGGTCTCAATGGCGGACAATATGTTGTTAATCGAGCTGACGCCGTCATTGCTTTTGATGAGACATTTCATGTGTCGGAACGTTATTCTAACGTCCTTCGCACGCATCTTTATGAACCCGGGAAACTTTCGCCATTAATTTCATTAGTGGTCGCGTACTCCGCCGAACATCTTGAGCTCTGTTTGCCGAAGTTCGACGATCCTATCGAGAGGAAGATGTGCCTCGTTAACTTCATCGCACAGAAACGTGAGAGACTCGGCGACTTAGATGACGGACTGCCTTGGCCACAACAAGCTGCCACCGCAGTTGCTCAATACTTGCGCGTTGATGATTCCAAATGGCCGCTGCCAGAAATTCCAGATATCACGGGGCTTGAAGTAGACCCCAGTCAACAACAACAAATCCAATCTGGCTTGATTTCTCAGTCTCAAGATCAGGAGCCATTACTGGCAATGACTCCACACGGCCCCATAAAAAGAACATTAGTAAGATGTAGCCATTTATCTTATGAAGGCTTGCTGACTCTGAGTTAGAGAGCCGAAAGTATCAGTGGACCGGATATTGACTCGACGAAACGAATGAGGATGACACCGACCAAAGGAGAAATAGCCTCCAGTGGAGATGTCACCCGTGTCAGTGATACTGTAGGACACAGGTCACAGGTACCGCCAACCTCAACCGGTGACGCAGCCTATGAGGCTGTCGCCAAAGTTGATGCACTCGATGAGGAACATTCAAGCCATCTTTTGTTACTACTGGAAAAAGTGAGTATACCTAATTATATAGATCATCATAGCGGATCTGATCAAGTGGCAGGTCGACAGTCTAGAAATAGAACTTCAGAATAAAAAAAGTACGGAAGAGCAACTTCATTCGATGGTCAAAAGCTTGGAAGCCCGTCTCAAGGATTATATCTCAACCATCAAAAAGCTAGAGCCTAGGCTTCTACAAGCCATCGCCGACCGTCGCAAGTTCCAGGCTGAACGTGACGCTGCAAAGTCACAGGCAGTGACACTTACTCAGAGCATCGAGGCTCGTGTCACCGAGATAGTAAAGCTCAAAGAGGATAAGTTGAACCTCGAAAAGGAGCTGGCCACAGCACGAACAGCCCTCACCAATTCTACCATACCTGAAATTGCTCAGCTTGCACAAACCCAAGAACAATTGCGAACACTGCAAATAGACAAGGAGCGATTAGAGAAACGTATCTTAAACATGCAGAAAGACTTCGAATTCACCCGCGACTCGTACCAAAAAGCATCATCCTACACAACGGAGCTCAGGAACGAGCTGGAAGAGCTAAAAGAAGAAAATGCCGTCTTACAGCGTAAAGCATCAGAAAACACAGTTCGCGTTGCAGAGATCCAGCGCGCCAACGAAGCAAAAGAACGCGAAGAGAGAATCGACGAGCTTGAGGCACTGCTGCGAGACCGCGATCAGGAGCTTCGGAAGAAGACCGAAGAGCTGAAGATTAAGACGAACGGTAGGAGAGAGACGAGGGGGACCAGTGTGCCAAGGAGTCCGCGGATGGGCAGTGGGGCCATGAGTCCACGCCCGCACTTCACACGAGCGGCTGGGGGTAGTCGGGGTGGTAGTCCGGCGCCGGGAGACGCGCGGGAGGGCTTTAGGGATGCGACGCTATTTCCCTCTTCAGTACTGGCGAGCTCGAGATGGACGCATCTGACAGATCGATGAAGGGTGAATCTCTGGAGTCAATAGCAGAAATACTTGTTGGTATATGATCTGGCGTTTAGGCTGGGCTCGATGTGGACGACGTGATACTCATGATATGGGCATACCATAAGGTGCCATACAATAGAAAATGTAGCTCTTTCAAGCCAGTTAACGCGAGGTTTTTATGAACTCTTGATTTGATACAGACTGTACACAATGAAACCCGCGCGGATGCTTTCGCAGACGCTCGAGGCGTTTTTCTATCCCATCACATTCACACAAATCCCCTTGTCGTTTACACAGCTCCTTATCCCATCGATCGTTCTTATATTCCCAGCTAGCTAGCTACCTATTTCGCTTCTTCAGGATAGAGGTCCTCCTTCAGGGATACGCCTAGTTCCTCTCGTAGCGGCTTGAGCTCTTCTAGATACTGGTCGTATTGGCCTTTGTTCTCGACTTTTGCTTTGATACCTATCATAAATCCGTCAGCCAATGCCCTCACATCTTCCCATGTTCCATCATCACAATCTCGAAATCTTCATCTCGATACTCGACATATGGTATTGAGTCGCTGTCCATGTACGTACCCTCGAAGATCCGCACCGCAGTCGGGAAGTCATTGACTCTCCTCGCGGCCTTCAACGCAGCTGTGAGCACCGACGGCGCGGGGACAAGATCGTACGCGAAGGCATTGTTCAGATTACGCTGTTTTAGAGGGACTCGTCAGTGCCGAGTCTTCAATGTGCAGAGAAGCCCTGGTATAGCCGAGGGAAAGAGATTGCATACCTGAAGCTCGAAAACATCCTGCACGCCGTCGAACTCCTTCTCGAATCTATTTCCAGGATCCAAGGTCAGTGATCCGTAAGCCGTTGAGAGCGCTGCAATTGAGAGCTCTTGCCAATGGCTTGCCGGAACGGCGAGGTTGGGCGATGGCAGATGAGGGAACGCTGGGGGAGGGTCAATTGGACCTGTACTTACCTGGCAGTGAATTCCTCGAACGTCTCCTCATGGCCGTGTGACGCCTCTTGGCCGTCCTTATCGGCCGCGAGCTTCGCACTGGTGCTGAAGCCACTCGAGCTGGCGACCGTCACGCTGGGTGCGAGGACCACAGACCGCGAGGAGCGAGGCACGGTGTGGCGGATGGAGTGGGACCGGAAGAGGGTCGAGCGAGCTGCGACACGCAGGAGAGATGTTGACGACATCAGGAAAGTGGGAAGGGGGACGTGTTGCGGTCTTGGGAAGAGCTATTGAGGTTGGAATTGAGGTTTTTGGAGATCTTATGCGAGAGGTGTTTGGGAGGGCGACGTGATTGGTTGGGCGGGAGGGTGTTAGTCAGCGGGAGTTTTTTCAACTCGGGATTCGACGGCAGCGGATTAAGGGTGGTATCATTCTGGTGGCACCACCGTGATAACGCTGCTGCTACATCTGTATCTTCGGTATGATTGATGAATGTTATCTCAATCTCACAACAGCTTTACACCTCCTGCCACCAATTACACATGATCCGCTCGAAAGTGCCAATCTACCTAAGTAGAGCAGAAGGTGGAGGAGAATTGGGTGCCTACGAAATGGTGATATCTAAGGAGATCAAAGCCAATTACCTAATACCATCTCAGATCCACAGAAGGAATACTTTAATGTGATGACAACCGAAATCGAATACCATAGAACTATCGTAATCTCTCACCGTTTTCATCAATTCAAATTATTTCTGTTGTTTCTTCTTCTCGTTGTTTTATAGGCTGTCGCCGACTTCGCAAGCCTCTATCTGCACATGAGCACATTCTGCGCAATGGATCCAACATCACTATTACACTTATATACATTCTCGATAAGTGACGGCGCGTGGTACTCTTCCACTGCTTTTTCCCGAGCTTAGCAATCCTATCACTTTGTTCCTTGGCCCGCTTTTATGCCTTTTTATAAATTCTAATTTGACTAATATGATAACTAGGTGCATGCAAGTTTGGGAGTTGCATATTGGGAGTTCGAAAACAATAGTGGTGTCGAGGCCGTCGAGGTGAGCGGTAACGGCGGCAAAGTATTGTGGAGCTTCCCAAAGCTCGGGAATCTAAGGCTGCAATTGCAGCAGCGATGAAAGCTTCTTTCGCTACGGAGCACCAGAAACGTGAGATAAGGGGCGGTCTGGAGGCTGACATGAAGGAGTTCAAGAAGGAGATTGTGAGGATGGTGAGGAGGAGCAGGAGTGGAAACCACAGAACTGATTTCAATGACGTAAAGAGGAACAATAATAGGAAGTCATTCATCCAAAAGATTTTTTTTTTTTCTCTCGTCGATATATGCAAGCTTCATCATACAGGCCTGCTGATTGGTATTATAGTGCTCCGTGCTGCTTAGTTGATATGCTGTATAGATCCTCCGCCAGCAAATTAGATCACAGCGTGCTAGCTTGCAACGTTCTCGCTAGTTGACATGTCCTTGAACTTGGTTATTTGATACAGCAAGACCGTAGCAGGCCCTACCAGTAAAAGCACGTTTGAACTTCTCAGCAACTCCTTGGATTCTGATGAAAAGCAGCGTATTTCCAAAGCAAAATAACAGATATTCTCTTAAAATATCGCTCCCCTGCTCTACTAATGCCTGTCAAATGCGCTCTATATAGGTTAGTTTCAGTTCTTGAGTTATCTATGGGGAGCATTAATATACCAAAATTGTTGTACCACTCCTCATACCTTTCCAGGTCAACCGCCCTCCCATCGCAGTATTGAACAGGCTGCCACTCACAATCTAGATAGTAGCAGTCGCAGCAACGCTTATGCCTGCAGTCCAGATTTGTGCAATATTCGCTCCCTACGTCCACCCAGCTTTGGGGATTCTCGGCGTCAATTTCATTGATCTTGCAACACTTCATTGAGACTTGTTAGCATGCTTTGTTTGAAATTTGGTTGGAATAGTTGAAATGAGCGTAGAGAGGAGATAAGTACTGACGGCATGGCAATTCCAGTGTTTTATTTTTGTACTTTGCCGATTTGTTTCAGTATCATTGCTGTTGACGTAGGAAAAGCCGAGGAGCGCAAGAGAATCAGTGTCAGGATTGTCGGCATAGAGGCGGATACGGGTGAGAGATGCAGTACTGTCCCTTTCATTCCTATCCCTATGCGTCCTGTGCCCCTCAGTAGGCTCTCTCTCAGTGCCATTTCTTTCAGTCCCGCCACTTCCAATATCATCACCCCTGTAATTTCCATCCTTCACAGTACTACCACTTGATGTTGATGCCGTTGCTTCACTTTTTACCGGACTCTCCAAAGGGCTTGTTTCCGGACTTTCAGTTGGGTGATGCGCTAGTGGAATGGTGACTTTTAACTTCTGTTTCGATAGCTTATTGGGCAACATGATGATTTCTAACTCCGTAAAAATGTAGGAAGCAAGCTGACTCTTATGAACTCCTGAAAGCTATGAATCGGAATCTTGTGGATCAGAATAAATCATTCATTTAAGCTTAGGCTGTAAATTTAGAAAGCTCACTCTTGATTCTGGTATATCCTTCATGCCCTTGTCAAGTGAATCATGTGGATTTTTGTTGCAAGATGCAAGATATAGAGTACTCTAGCAGAGTACTCCAAGTCTTGCACATCGAAATTGAACTTGTAACCTTATCTATCCTCTTTGTAGAAACAGCAGTAAATGTCGTAATCTCGATACGTCGTCGTTCGCCGACTAGAAGCAGAGCGTTGACAAGAGGATGAGAATCCACAAGGAAAAGAAAATATCTTCTCTGGCTATAACTGCCGTATTCAACTCCCCGTTTTTCTTTCTAGCCTGCATTTCCCTTGATAAGGAAAAAGGAAACACCGGGGCCCATCTGGGATACATTTCACGACATTTCCAACGCCGCTATTTTGTGCTTTAAAGCAGCTATGGAGTGCCTTGTGACTTCCTCGTTCTCTAGTACCAGGCCAAACTCAGCATGAAGCATTTATGCAGGCGACCGTTTGTGCGACTTACCACAGAAAATACATGTTCGGTCCTGAGAGGCGACACGCAATGATGCACAACATGGCTTGAACTGAACAGTGCGATGCTTTTCAAGAAATTGGAAGTACTCGCCTGCGAAGAAAGTTTTGCTTCTTGCCGTTTAAATAAAGCCGGTGACTGCCAAAATCCATTGCTAAAACCTTGTATGATCCAACCTGCAGAACGAAAGTGGGACTTTCACATGCCGAGGCATACGATAGCCACATGGAAAGATAATCAATTATTGGGAAAGGCTATACTACGTATATCATCATATGTCGCTGTGCGATGTGGCCAAAAAAGGAGCAGCAGTGTGTGAAATAAGAAAATCGCCCACATTGGAGGGCGAAAAGACTTGGCATGAGATGTGAAAGATTATCTCATTTCTTCTGAAGGCATCTCCCAACAACGCTGCTTTTGTCCGGGTGCAGACCATGAAAGGAAAGGGAATGTGGAGATGCTTTCGGTGGAGGATTGACAGGTTGTAAAGCAGCGTCCGCCGCCAACCGAAATTAGCTGCACTAGCGCCGAAAGAGGGAGTGCCGCCACCGAAACCTGTCTCCTTTAAACTTTGTATCTTGTTTTCGGGCACTTATTCCTCCCCCATAACTTTCAACCACCTCTAATTCAGTTCAATTCTTGTCACTCCTTCGAATCACTGTAGGTGGGCGCTTAACCATTCTTGAACGTTCGTATTACGTCGGCCTTTCCGACCGGCATTCGAGGCGTTTCGTGCTGCATATACGATAAATTCCATTTCTTCCGACATTCCGAAATCTTCAGTCCTTCATAAAGTTGCGGAAACCGTCCCTACACTTTCGCATTGCAAACATCATTAATTCAATATGTCGTCTTCTCCGGTAGACATTCTCAAGGCATTGCCACTGCCAACAATTGATCGCCCCTTCGGTGTAGAATTATGGCCATACTTTGACAAGGTCTTCACAGCCGTCAAAGGCTACCATCCTCAAGATTTCGACTTCACTCCTCGTGGTACGCCAATGTCAAGTCTGAAAGAGGCGGCCGGCATGATTCTGACATACTATGTGATTATTTTCGGAGGAAGAGAACTCATGAAGAACCGACCAGCGTTCAAGCTGAACGGCCCTTTCATGATTCACAACTTTTATCTTACGGTGATCAGTGCCATTCTTCTGGCTCTCTTCATTGAGCAGTTAGTGCCGACTGTCTACAGGCATGGAGTATACTATGCTATCTGCGATCACAAAGGTGGTTGGACAAATCAGCTTGTTATATTGTACTATGTATGATATGTAGCCCCTTCACAGGTCTACACTCACTGATTTGGCATAGCTGAACTACTTGACAAAATACCTTGAACTCATTGACACCGCATTTTTGGTGTTGAAGAAAAAGCCACTGAGTAAGATTGACCCTCATCCTTTCAAGGAATCATTGCTAACAACTGGGGAAGCCTTCTTACACTGCTACCATCACGGTGCCACCGCTTTCTTGTGTTATACCCAATTAATTGGCCTTACGTCCGTTTCCTGGGTTCCTATTACCCTCAACCTGTTGGTACATGTCGTTATGTACTGGTATTACTTCCAGAGCGCCCGGGGTATTCGCATCTGGTGGAAGGAATGGATTACACGTCTTCAGATTATTCAGTTTGTCATTGATCTTGGGTGAGTCTATTTAACATCTGCTAGCTCCTATTCTCATTCCTCCCTTTTTTTTTCCATCCCTCTTCACTCCACCAACACCTTTGATATTTCTGAAATCTCGCTGATGACCGGACGGCTTTGTTTATTGGGCCTCTTTCAACTATTTTACAGATTCCTATTGGCCTTCTATCCCTCACTACGGCACTTGCGCAGGTGAAGAATTTGCAGCTTTCGCGGGGATGGGCATAATCAGTTCTTACCTCCTTCTCTTCATCTCATTCTACATCGCGACATATAGAAAAGACGGAAAGCGACCGACTGGCCGCAAGGCTGCAAGATCCCTTAAAGATGCTGAACTGCCCGATATTGCGGCACTTACAAATGGAATGATTACTTCAGAGACGTCAAATGGACATGCCTCGACTACGGCAACACCAGGCCGTCCAGTCACACGATCCCGCAAAGCTTAGGATCTTACTCTTCGAATCATACTCCAAAAGAAATCCAACAAGGTATTGCAATTGCTGCACCGAGAGGAGTAGCTGGCGCCGCAAGTTTTGATGTTCCAAATCGCCGTAGATGCGCCGTGACGGCAGTCACGTTCGTATTATAGACACCCTAAGATGTTGACATGCTCGTACGAAAACTTCTTTTGATTGTGTTATTATGGATTGAATCTGCATGGCTCGGCGATAAAGTGGGGTGTGGAATATTTGTTGTAATAATATAATTAATGAGTGTCAGAAATGATGTCCCTTAACTAAATTGACCTACGGATAGCACTATCATCTCAATCTCAGAAAAAATAAATGTGATTTAATATACAACAAAGGTCTGAGCTATCCACATCTTTTAAAATTCTTGAGCTGCCACCCAATTTTTTGAAGCTATTCCTAGGCCTGCAAGTTGCAAGCACCTGCGTAAGTGCGAACACCTTATATATCTATGCCATATGCCCACCGATGATTAAAATTGGAGACTTTCGCGCCTTCATACCTAATTTTTAAAGCAATTTGCACCTACAATCATGGTTCAAGTAGGCGACGTCTTCCCATTAA
>Ga0335075_10016084_pt1 | contig 11193 bp, 12 predicted proteins | sample Lox_Sample_24_FD_206723 | JGI IMG/M metagenome (GOLD analysis project Ga0335075, IMG submission 206723) | Soil microbial communities from Loxahatchee National Wildlife Refuge, Florida, United States - Lox_Sample_2.4 | ecosystem: Environmental > Terrestrial > Soil > Wetlands | place: USA... | reverse complement strand
CAGTACCAGGAAGGCCAGCAGCAGGGGCGGTACGCCGGGGACCGGCCCGGCTGGGCCGAGGAGGGCGAGTGGTTCGACCCGGGTGCCCAGGACAGGCCGCAGTGGCGGCGGGACGAGCCAGCGGGCCCGGATGAGGGGGACGGCGGCTATGACGATGACGAGGACGGCGACTACCGGGCCGGGCCGCCTCGCAAGCGCGGCAAGCTGCGCAGGCTGGCGCCGTGGGTCGCGGTCGCGATCATACTGATCGCCATCGCCATCCCCGGCCTGTACGCATATCACCTGTACCAGGACAAATACCATCCGGCCGATTACGCTGGCGTCGGCACGGGCAGCGTGACGATCGAGGTCCAGTCCGGCGACACGGCGAGCAGCCTGGCACCCGACCTGCTCAGCAAGGGCGTGATCGCGAGCACCCGCGCGTTCATCCTGGCTGCGGAGCACAGCTCCGACCCGACCGGCCTTGAGCCCGGATTCTTCCGGCTGCGTGAGCACATGCAGGCATCGCTGGCCTATGCCGCGCTGCTGAACCCGGCGAACCTGGTCGCCTACAAGGTCACGATCCCCGAAGGCCTGCGGCTGAGCCAGATCATCCCGGCACTGGCCGCCGCCGACCCGCACATCTCTCAGGCCCAGTTCGAGCAGGCGCTGAAGAGCCCGCAGCTCGGGCTGCCCAGCTACGCCGCCGGCAAGGCCGAGGGGTACCTGTATCCCGACACGTACCAGTTCCCGCCGAACTCCACCGCGCTGAGCGTGCTGCAGATGTTGACCAGTGCGTTCAGCCAGGAGGCGGACGGCATCGGCCTGACCCAGGCCGCGGCCAAGGTGCACCTCAAGCCCGCCCAGGTCATCATCGTGGCCAGCCTGGTCCAGGCCGAGGGCGGCAGGCTACAGGACTTCCCGAAGATCGCCCGGGTGATCTACAACAGGCTGGCCCAGGGCATGAAGCTCGAACTGGACAGCACAGTGATGTACGGCCTGGGCACGTACGGCATCCTCGCCTCGGACGCACAACTGCAGAGCGACTCTCCGTACAACACGTACAAACACAGCGGGCTGCCGCCCGGCCCGATCGACAGCCCGGGCAATGCCGCGATCGAGGCGGCGCTCAACCCGGCATCCGGCGACTGGCTGTACTTCGTCACGGTCGATCCGAAGACACACGAGACGCTGTTCACCGATAGCCTGACCCAGTTCGAGCAGTACGAGCAGGAGCTGCGGAACGCTCTCGGGCAGGGGGGCTTATCGCGGTGAAGGCCGCCGTCCTGGGCTCCCCGATCGCTCATTCGCTCTCGCCGGTGCTGCACACCGCCGCGTACACCGCACTCGGCCTGGACGGCTGGTCGTACACGGCGATCGAGTGCGACGCGGCGCGCCTGCCGGCCCTGATGTCCGGCTGCGGCCCGGACTGGGCGGGCCTGTCGCTGACCATGCCGCTAAAGCTCGCCGTGCTGCCGCTGCTCGACCAGGTGGACATGCTGGCCGCCGACACCGGTGCGGCGAACACGGTGATCTTCGCCGAGGACGGCGCCCGGCACGGGTACAACACCGATGTGGCGGGCATGACCGCGGCACTCGCCGGGGCCGGCGTCGCCGCCGCACGGTCGGCGACCATCCTCGGCGCCGGCGGGACCGCCCGCTCCGCGCTGGCCGCGCTGCGCGGCCTTGGCCTGGCCGAGGCGGTGGTGCTGGTCCGCGACCGGGCGCGAGCCGGCGACCTGATGGCCGCCGCGCGCAGGCTGGGCATGGCGGTCGACCTGCGCCCGTACAGCGACGGGCTCCGCGGCGGGGACCTGCTGATCTCCACCGTGCCGGCCGGTGCTGCCGATCACTGGGCAGAACAGGCACTGGTGCCCGGTCACCTGCCGCACGCCGTGCTCGACGTGGTCTACCACCCGTGGCCCACCGCCCTCGCCCAGGCCGCGATGCGGTCCGGCATCCCGGTCGCTAGCGGCCTGGATCTCCTGTTGCACCAGGCGGCCAGCCAGGTAGAGCTGATGACCGGCCGCCCGGCCCCGCTGGCCGCCATGCGCGCCGCGGTAACCGCGGCGGCACGATGACCCGCCGTGCTCACCGTGCCGTCCCGCCGTCCCGCCGTGCCGTATCGGCCGCGCCGCCGCGCGCGCTGCGCCGGACAAAGCCGGATATAACCGGTATCGGTCCACTTGGTGCAGCCACCTGACGGCCGATTCTCTCGAATAACATGAAGAGTCACCTCTTCGTGAAGAGCTACCTCGAAGACCTACGGGGTCAGCTCCTCACAAAAGGGGCAATCCCGCACGCTAACTGGCTCTGATGCACTTTACGGGGACGGTTTGCGTTCGGTGACACGATCCGGTGCGGCTCGTGCTGGCCTAGGTGGCGCGGCGTGAAAGCAACGTGGAAGTTTACCGCTTCGTGCCCGTCTGTCATACGTATACGACGGGTAGACTTCCACGTTGCGGCAGAGTTCCACGTTAAATCGAGAACCGGGCCATCTCGTGAGTCACAAGGACACCTTGCGGCACGCGAGCAGCTTCCTTGCCCGTACGCCACCCGCCGGGAGCGCGCAGCTGGTCAACAGCGACCCACGAAGTCCATCAGAACCCAAATGGGCTCTGGCCCACTTTACGAGGAGGCCGGTTGTCGGCCCTGGCTGCCCGAAGGGTGCTTCTGTGTAATCTAGCTGGCTGAGACAGTTAATCGAATTATCGTGTGCAGTTGTACTCCTCAGAGGGGTACAACTGCACACGATAGCCGGAATCGGTTACCGTGCGGGTGTTATGCCCCGTTCTGGCCGCTCACCGGACCCGCGGTGTCCGTGTCATCGGAGACGACGTTCCAGAAAGTGTGCCAGGAGCCCGCTAACCGGGCTCCTGGCACGTCCACCTGTCCCTACGGAGGTGTCAGGGTGCCTGCGGGCGGTCCCGTTTGGGGAGCTTTGCGACGACGGCGTCGTAAGAGGCGTCGATAGCCTCGGTGATCTCGTCATCGGGGATTGCGCCGCCGCAGCGCAGCGAATTCCAGCCAGAACGGCCGATATAGGCCATCGCCTTCGCGTCCTCCGGGTACCGGTGCAGCCACTCGTCCGCGACATCGCGGGTGGGGCCGCATTTGAGGCCGATGCTCGCCGACGTTCCCGAGCCGAGGAACGCGAAGATCTTCGGCCCGACCTTGGCGACCACATCGCCGTCCCACGGATCGTCCTGCCACGCGCCGGGTTTGGCCAGGCAGTAGGTGAGCACCTCGTCCCACGTCACGACGGACAATTCTGCCATAGCGGCCCTTTGGGCGCTTACCGCCCGTACGCCGGCACCGCGGGCGTGGCGGCCAGGATAGCGGCGGCCGGGATAGCGGCCGGGATAGCGGCGGCCGGGATAGCGGCGGCCGGGATAGCGGCCGGGATAACGGCGGCCGGGATAGCGGCGGCCCGGATAATGGAGGGGTGACTCTGGTGGGGACGGTCGGATTCGATCTCGACATGACGCTGATTGACTCGCGGCCGCAGACGCTGGCCGCGTTCGCGGCGCTGGCCGGCGAGACCGGGGCGGCCATCGACTTGGCCGCGGTGGACCGGCGGCTCGGCATCAAGCTGGAGGATGAGGTCGCGTACTGGTTCCCTGAGCTGGAACGGGCCGCCGCCGTGGCCACCTACCGGCGGCACTACCTGGCGTCGGCCGAGCAGACGGTCGCCCTGCCTGGCGCGGCGGAGGCGCTGGCCGTGGTCCGGGCCGCCGGGGCCCGGGCGGTGGTGATCACAGCCAAGCATCCGATGTCGGCTGAGCCCTCCCTGCGGGCGGCGGGGCTGACCGCGGACGAACTGTTCGCGCACGTGCACGGGGACGAGAAGGCAGCCGTGCTGCGCACGCTCGCGGCGACGGCGTACGTGGGGGACAGCCCGGCGGACATGACCGCCGCCGTTTCGGCAGGGACGCTGGCGGTGGGGGTGGCGACCGGGTCGTTCGACGCCGGAGCGCTCCATGACGCGGGCGCGGACGTGGTCCTGGAGTCGCTGACCGGGTTCGCGGACTGGTACAGGGCTTCGCGGCCCGGACGTTCTCGGTGAGCCGGCCGGGCAGCGTCCAGCGCCAGCCCTGACCCCGCGAGCCCTCACCAATCGGCGTCGGCGCCTAGCGGCTGACCTCGGCTAGCTTCGCCCGGGCGGCAACCGTGCGGGGGTGCCCGCCGCCGAAGTGCTCGGCCCAGGCCGCCGCGTTTGTCCGCAGCTCACGTTCCGCCTCATCGCGCCTGCCCTGCCGGCCGAGGATCGAGCCGTGCAGCGTGCGAGCGGTGAGGGTCAGGTAGTGCACCGGGCTCAAGGCCCGGTTACCTTCGGCGACTGCTTCTCCCGCCGTGGTTTCCGCCTCGGTGAGCTTTCCCAGGCCGAGCTGCGCGGCAGCAAGCCGGATCCGGACGTTCACCAGGGCGTTCGGCCCCGGTGGCCGCAGGTCGCCGAGCATCCGCTCTACCTCTTCGTACCGTCCCTGGGCGTTGAGGCTATCGGCTAGACCGCAGCGCAGCGCGAGCAGGACACCGGACCGCATCGCCGATGCTTCTGCCTCGGGTATCGCCGGCCGGGCTAGGGTCTCGGCTTGCGCGTGCAAGCCGCGCCCGTTCAGCACGGCAACCTGGTGGCCCACGGCGGCGAACCGCAATCTATCCGCGGTCGCATGAGGCCAGACGCGCCGGGAGTCCCTCATGGCCGCCCAGCAGTCTGCCTCCGCCTCGTCGTACCGGGCAAGGTAGGCGAGCTGGCCGGCGCGGCTGATCCGTAGCCCTACGACCACGGCGTCCTTGTTTCCGCGCAGGAGAAGGACGGCGTCGTAGCATTGCGTCATTTCCTTCACCGCCTCGGCGTGACGCCCGAGGTTGGCCAGCGCGGCAGCCAGGAACTGCCACGCGGACAGGTAGGGTTCGCCTGCCGGGCCGGAGCCGGCGTAGGCCGCCATCACCGACCGTGCGTCCGCCTCAACGTCCGCCGGCCTCCCTTGGGCCAGGGCGCTCGCCGCCCGCTCGGTTAGCTCACTGGTGGCCCGGTTTCGCCGCCCTGGGGCGAGCCGCGTGATCCGGGCTTTTGACAACGCCATCCCCGTCACCTTTTCGATCTGAAGCCGCTAGCGAGCGGACTGTGCCGACTCATTCAACTGCGTTGGGCGGTGTCCGTGGGATGAGTCCACAGACGGCTTACCCGCCATAGCCGCGGCACGATCCGGGACCCTTGAAGCCGGCAGCGCGCGACGCAGGGAAAGGTAGACTTCTTGCTGTTTGTCCGGAGCAATACTGTGCTCACGCCCCAATTGCTAGCCGCGCTTATGGCGAACGGAGCGGTAGTTATACGAGCGTTGCCATGACATCGGGCAAGGATGGAGAATGGCTTACGCACAAGCAGGCTGCGACGAATGCCATCGAGTCGATTCATTTAACGCCCGGCTGCGCCGCGCCACCCGGGTCCTGGTAGTTCAGTGGCACTGTCACCGTGCCGCATTCTTCCCGGGGGTCGCGGGTGGCGCCCTTGGCGGGCGGCGGGCACGCGCCCCAGGCGATCGAGTTCCGGGCGTCCTGCGGCTGGACGGTATCGGCTAGGGCCGCGGAGGCCGTGGCGCTAGCGGTCTGGGCCGAGCTGGCCGTGCCGTCGTCGCGCGCTGACGAGCAGGCGGTGACCGAGGTCGCAGCCAGGGCTGCGGCGCCGAGCAAGGACGCGCGGCGGATCCTGGACCAACCGTGACGTGGCGTTGTCATAGTTATGCGTTAACCCGTCAGGTCAGTTGAATACCGGAGGTCAAATTCACGGCCGGAGTGGGATGGCCCAGACGCGGGTCCGGGAAACGAGCCCGTGTACAGGGCTTTGCAGACCCCGTAGGGCAGGTACCGGGGGTAGATCAGCAGGGCGCGGGCCATCTGGCGGATTCTCGGCCGGTGCGAGGTGAGCATCCGCTCGGCGTAGCGCCAGGCGGTGACCTCGTCCGAACCGGGTTCCAGCGTGGCACGGAAGTGCCTAGCGTCACCGCCGTCGTCACGCCAGTTACCCAGCCAGGCGGCCAGCTCGGCGTCGTCGTCCAGGACGGTCCAGTCGCGGAGCCGCTCGGCGATCTGGCCGGCCGCGTGGATGACGAACGCTTCCTGGCCGCCCGTGGTGATCGCGTGCACCCGCCCCGCGCTGGTAGCGCTGTGCCGGATGCTGGCGGAGGTGAACTTGGCGCCGGTGGCGAGCGCGGCCACGGCATGGCCGGCTTCGTGCCAGGCGGTGACCACCGCGGCCGTGCGGGCTGGCCGGTAGGTCTGCGCGTAGCCGCCGTCATAGCGCTGCCTGATCCAGTGCTCGTGCACGACCGACTCGTCGTCGTAGCGGACCAGGCGGTCCAGCTCCGCGGTGATAGCGTCGAAGTGGCGCTGCTGAGCGGGGGTCATCGAGGAGTGAGCAGGCAGAACTCGTTGCCCACGGTGACATTAACCACGCGGTGAGCTTACCTGGCGCGATCCGACTCGAACGCCCGGGGCTGGCGGGTGAGCCACTGCCAGAACGTCCGGCGTGGCGCACGCGCGGTGATGCTTCCACTGCCCACAGTGCCGGCGACCTCGATTCTGAGCACCTCGGGGGCGTCCGCCCGCCACGGGTGCCTGATCTTGACGTTGCCGCTGCGGACGGACACGTCGTCGGCGGTCACGACGATGCCTGGCCTGGTGATCAGCGTCAGGCTGCCGCTGCGGATCTGTGCGTCGATGCGCAGCGTGCGCTCCGGGGTCTGCGCCCTGGTGAAGTCCAGCGTGATGTTCCCGCTGGTCACCTTAGCCTCGATGCGCTGCGGGACCACCCACTGGCCGTCACGCTTGGCGCTCCCGCTGCGGCAGTCGATCTTCACCAGGTCCTTGGCTGCGGCAGTCGAGACTGGCATCGCCTGCGGAGCGGCCGGCAGGTCCGCGACCAGGACGGCGAGCTCGCCGTAGGTCTTGGCCGTCAGCGCGGCCTCAAGCCGCTCGTCCAGCTCCTCGCCGGTCAGCCTGCCATCCCCGGCGGCCACCCGGAGCGCCTCGACGATCCGGTCGCGGTCCTCATGGGACGCCCGCAGCTCGTTCCTGGCCAGCTCGCCGCGTCTGCCCTGTTCCGCCATGAGAGAACTGTAACGCGCCGGCCCCCTGCGACGCGTTCGGTGGAGCCGTACCAGTTAGAGTTCATTGTGAGCTTTTTCCCGGATTGGTTAGTGAATGACTCACTTACTCGTATACTCGCTGCTCGTGACCAACAAGCATGAGCGCCTGCCGGAGCTGATCGCCGCGGCGGTGCGGGTGTTCACCCGCGAGGGCTACCGGTCCGCGAGGATGAGCGCGGTGGCGGCCGAGATGGGCGTGACCGAAGCCGCGCTGTACCGCTACGTGGACGGCAAGGAAGCCCTGTTCGGACTCGCGATCAGGCACGCGCTGCTGCTGGAAGACCTGCCGGCCGGCGAGCTGCCGCTAGCCGCGGTGCCGCTGCCCGAGACGGTGCGGGAAGTGCGGGAGTTCATTACCGAGGTCGTGCCGTTCGGCACGCTCGCCGCCGCACTGTCCGGGTCCGGGCCCGGTGCCGAGGGCGCGACGGCCGAACTGGAGAAGATCCTTCGCGAACTGTATGAGCTGGAGTCCAGGACCAGGGAGGCGGCCGACATGCTGGAGCGGTCGGCCCGCGAGCTGCCTGAGCTCGCCGACTTGCTGAACACGGGTTTCTACCGCCCGGTGCTCAGCGCGCTGACCTCGTACCTGTCGCTGCGGGTCGGTGCCGGGCTGCTGCGGCGCACGCCGGACCCCGCGGCGACGGCCAGGCTCGTGCTGGAGACCCTCACCTGGTTCGCCCGGCACCGGTTCTCCGATCCGTACGGGACGGCGATCAGCGACGAGCTGGCTGAACATACCGCCGTCGATGCGCTGGTACACGCGCTGGCGGTCACGGCATGACCCAGCACGCGATCGAGGTCAGCGACCTGACGATGAGCTACGGTGCCGTCCGCGTGCTGCGCGGCGTGTCGTTCACGGTCACCGCCGGCGAGGTCTTCTGCCTGCTCGGGCCCAACGGGGCGGGCAAGACCACCACGCTGGAGATCCTCGAAGGCTTCCGGCGACCGGATGCGGGCTCGGTTCGCGTCCTCGGCCTGGACCCGGTCGCGCAGGCCTGCCGGGTCCGCGAGCGGACCGGCATAGTGCTGCAGGAGTGCGGCTTCCCGAGACAGGCTAAGGTCGGCGAACTTATCGAGCTATGGCGCGGCTACTTTCCCCGCGCCCGGCCGCTGGCAGAGCTGCTGTCGGTGGTGGAATTGGAGCCGGTGGCGGGACGACAGGTCCGGCACCTGTCCGGCGGGCAGCGTCGCCGGCTGGACTTCGCGCTTGCGCTGGCCGGGGATCCCGACCTTATTTTCCTTGACGAGCCCACCACCGGCTTCGACCCGGAGGCTCGCCGCAGGCTCTGGTCCGCAGTGGAGAACCTGCGCGGTCTGGGCAAGACCGTCGTGCTGACCACGCACTACCTGGATGAGGCCGAGCGGCTCGCGGACCGGATAGCCATCTTGCGGGACGGGGTCGTCTCGATGACCGGGACCAGCGGCGAGGTCGCGGTGCGGTCGGGGCTGGGTACCAGGGTCTCGTTCCGCACGCCGACGCGGGTTCGCGGCGGGGCGGTCGCGCCGCCGCCCGGCGTTGGCCTCCAGGTACACGGGACCGAATCGGTCTGTCACACCGCTAACGCCGCGGCGACCATACGGACGCTGCTGGCCTGGGCGGCCGAGCATGCCCTCGGTGACCTGGAAAACCTGAGCGTGTCCGCGCCCAGCCTGGAAGATGCCTACTTGCGCCTGACCGGCGCGGCCGAGGGAGATGCCGCGTGATCCGGTCGGTCCGCCTAGCTGCCCGCCAGGCGGTGCTTGAGCAGCGCAGTTTCTGGCGCAGTGCCGAGTACGCGCTGCTCACGTTCGCGCTGCCGCTGATGCTGCTGCTGGTGGTCGGCGGAACTAACGCGGGCGACGACCTGCCCGGCACCCGGCTCAAGCTCACGCTGTTCTTCGTCCCCGGCATCCTGGCGTTCGGCGTGGTCGTCGCCGCGTACGTGAACCTCGGCTCGAAGATCGCGGTGCTACGCCACGACGGGGTGCTCAAGCGGATCAAGACGACACCGCTGCCCTCGGGCGCCTATCTGGGCGGCCTGCTCGCGAGTACGGTCGCCACCGCCACCGGGATCGCCGCGTGCACCGGGCTGATCGGCTGGCTGGCGTTCGGAGCCGTCCCCCGCCCGGCCGGGCTGGCGGCGCTGGCGGTGGGCCTGGCCGCGGGCATCGCGTGCTTCGCCGCGCTCGGTCTGGCGGTCAGCTCGGTGATCAGGAGTGCTGAGTCGGCGGGCCCGGTCGCTACCGCCAGCTACCTGCCGCTCGCGATCGTGTCCGGCCTGTTCGACCCCACGCTCGGCTTGCCCAGGTGGCTGTCCACGCTGGTCGCGGCACTGCCGGTGAAGGCACTCGCCGACATCCTGCAGGACGGGTATACGGTCCGCGCGTTCCCGGTGGCCGCGCTGCTGATCCTGCTGGGCTGGGCGGTGGCGGGTACTGGCTTCGCCGCGTGGCGCTTCCGCTGGCAGAGCTGACCGGCAGCCTTCACTGCGGCATCTCCCGGTCCCAGCCGCGGGCAGTGCGGGTGAGCTCGCGGAAGCTGGACGCGGTCAGGAACGCGCGGTAGCCGTCGTCGTTCTGGCCGCCGGGGTCGGTGCCGGACAGCCACGCGTAGGTAAGCAGACGCCCCACCTGTGCCAGGCTGAGCCATTCCGCCGCATGGGCGAGCAGCCAGGACGCGACCCCTCGCCGCCGGTACGGTTCCGCCACGTGCAGGTTGCCGATGTCGGCCCACCCCCCGTGCCGGGCCAGCCGCTCGCCTTCTTCGAAGATCTCCATCTCGATGTAGCCGGCCACGCCGGTGACCGTATCCTCGGCAAGCGCCGTATCCTCGGCAAGCGCCGTATCCTCGGCAAGCGCCGTATCCTCGGCAAGCGCCGTATCCCCGCCGAACTCCGTGTCCCCGTCGTACATCGTGCTGTCGGCAGACACCGTGCTGTCGGTGAGTACTGTGTTATCGGTGAGTACTGTGCTATCGGTAAACACCGCGGACAACCGGGTGCCGTTGAGGCCGACCGACCGCCGGATGCACAGCCCGGCCAGCGGCGGGCCGGACGGCTCCGGCACATCCTCGACCCTGATCAGGTACACCGCCTCCGTCTGCCCGGTGTGGCGGAACCCGGCCCGCTCGTACAGCGCACGGACGTGCGGCCATTGCTCGGGGACTCCGTAAACGCCGGGAGCGGGCAGCTCACCGCCCGCTTCGAGGCTGCTGACCTCCCATTCGCCCAGCTTGCGGATACAGGCGGCGATCAGCAGCTCCGCAGCTCGCGTCGCATCCGTCCAGTACGCGCTGGCGCTGGCCGGTCCTTCCGGCCAGAACAGAAGCCAGCGGATCTCCCCGGTGTTCCGGTAAGCCGGGCTGACCCGGTCATCGGACGCGTACCAGAGCAGGTGCGCCGCCGCGGCGATCCGGTCGTGCTCGACGGCGACCAGCGTCGCCCGTTCGCGCACCCAGGGATCGACGATGAATTCGCCGGGCTCGCGTTCCAGCTGGCTGAGCACGGTGGCGACGGACACGCCCATGCCGGGGACGACAGCCGCGACGTGCGCGTTCACCAGGCTGGTCAGCTGCTCCCGGTCACCGCGGCGGAACGGGCGTACCTCGATCGAGGACATGACGGGCCTCCTGTGTCAGTGCTGTTCTAGACAGTGCTGCTCTAGACAGTGCTGCTCTAGACAGTTGCTGGGACCCGCTACCGGTGCGGTACAAACCGCATCCTACGCCAGCCGCGTCGGACGAAGTCCGGCATAAACCGGCAGATGAGGATGAGGTGAGACGTCTCACGCCCGCTCTACCGGCTGCTGCTGACCGGCTACGCAGTGGACAGGTGCCTCGCGCAGAAATGGAACACGTCCGAGCCGCTGGTCACGACAATGGCCTTGCGCCCATCCCACACGTGACCCTCATCCAGGTCCTCACACCAGACCGCGCCGCTCATATCCCGCTGCCCCCTGCCGCCGGGACAGCGCCTGCGAGCACGCCTGCCGCCGTGTCCGCGACCGCTACCGCGCCCTCCGGCAAGTCCCCGTAGTCACACTCCCACCGGACCACGCCATCATCAGTGGCACGGACCAGCCCGCGCTC
>Ga0335075_10016083_pt1 | contig 11193 bp, 8 predicted proteins | sample Lox_Sample_24_FD_206723 | JGI IMG/M metagenome (GOLD analysis project Ga0335075, IMG submission 206723) | Soil microbial communities from Loxahatchee National Wildlife Refuge, Florida, United States - Lox_Sample_2.4 | ecosystem: Environmental > Terrestrial > Soil > Wetlands | place: USA: Florida... | reverse complement strand
AAGAGACTCAGCGTATTTTGTTGCGAGCCCAGCGGGTTAATGTTGTACAGCGTCAGGCGCGCCTGCCGTAGATCAGTGGACACTCCCACGATGGACCTGAAAATCTGCTGTTCCTGCTTCCCATCCAACTGAACACCCGGACCGGAGAGCAGCGGCCACCCGGGTGAAATCCAGAGAACCATTTTCCTTCCTGGATGTGCTTTCTCAAAGCCCGCAAGCTGACCCAGCGCCCGCATCGACAGATCAAAGCGGTCGACGGCGCCATAAAATCCCGCCGAGCGCGAGATCGCGCGAAGGGCCACCGTCTGCTGATCGAGCATCGTCGCCAGTGCATTTCCATCATTCGAGAAGGTTCCCTGGAGGCGAACCCCACCGTCAGTAAAAATAGCGAGCGTCATCGGATGTGCAAGGTGACCGCCGTTGGCGCGAAGAAAGCGGTCGATTTCGTTGCGCTCGTACGCTACCGTCTGGAAGCCGATATTGACGGCATCGATCAGCAGGATGACTTCGACCGGAGCCGCGGGTCCGCTGAACGCCTGAAATGACGTGATTGCCTGCGGCAGTTTATTGTCGAGCACCGTGAAATCCTTCTGCTCGAGCCCGCTGACCGGTGGCCCGGACCTGGGAGTGACGACGACGTCGAGATGGATCCTGCCGTCCGAGGCGGGAGGCGGTTGAGGAGTCTGCTGTGCGAGTCCGGATGTGGAGAAACAAAGAATGAAGCTGAGAAAGAGAGTACCTGAGGCAAGACGGGCTTGAATGAGCATGAACTCCCTTCGTTCGCGGAGGCCATAAGGTCTCGCTGGACGCGATCAAGACACTGTGAGGGTAGACGCGGCCCACAGGCCGGGAGTTTCCTGCTTCGCCCCGGCCATCCCTCGCACTTCAGATGAATCTTTTTCCCTCGTCGTCTCAGGCGATATCATGCATTGCCGTTTGCGGCACGGGAGTTTTTGCATGCAACGTCTTTTTGCGATCCTCGCAGGGCTATGCCTTGCGGCGCCGGCCTTCAGCCAGATCCCCTCGTGGATGCCCGACCCAACACAGCAACAGACCTATACCCTGCACCGTTCCTCCAGCCGCGAGACAACCGGCGCAAACGCCGACTACCGCACCGTCACGCCCGGCCAGACGCTCACCATCCTCGACGTTGATGGTCCCGGCATGATCTCGCACGTCTGGTTCACGCTCAATGACTGGGAGCCCTACAGCCTCAAGCGCATCGTTCTGCGCATGTACTGGGATGGCGAAGACTCCCCCAGCGTCGAGACGCCGATCGGCGACTTCTTCGGACTGGGCAACGGCATCTACTATCCCTGGCAATCGGCGGTGCTCTCGGTGGGTGCGGACAAATCCATGAACTGCTGGTTCCCCATGCCCTATGCAAAGCACGCCCGCATCACCATCACCAACGAGGGCAAGCAGACCCTCAACAATCTCTACTGGAACATCGATTACCGCACCGACACGAAGCCTCTCCCGCCCGGTACCCTTTATTTCCACGCCGAGTACCGGCAGGCGCAGCCGGCGAAAGGCTGGGCTAAGGACTGGTACGAGAACGGCGATCCGTTCATCAACTACCGGCGCGACCTCGACGGCAAGGATGACTACATCTGGTTCGAGGCCAAAGGACATGGCCAGTTTGTCGGCGTCACGATGTCCATCCTTCAGAACCAGGACGGCTGGTGGGGTGAAGGCAACGATACCTTCTGGGTCGACGACCCCGACAAGATCGCCGATGTTGGAACCGGCAGCGAAGACTACTTTCTGGGTGCGTGGGGTTTCGGCTCAGCGCAGGCGTTTCCGCTGCATGGATCACCGGTCGTAGGCAAGGAGCTGGCCGGCGAGCGCACCAGCGTCTACCGCTTCCATCTCGACTCGCCGATTCCGTTCACGAGGTACATGAAGGCCGGTATCGAACACGGACACGCGAATTCCCGGTCAGATAACTTCTACTCCGTCGCCTACTGGTACCAGGCCGAACCGCACATGCCCTTCCCGCCTTTGCCCGAGATGAGCGATCGCATCCCTACCCTGCAATTCGTTGGCGGCCCTGGAAACGCCAAGACCCCATACGTACCCGGAAATCCCCAGCCAAGGTAACCAGCAAAACAGAAAGGCGGCTCAATTGAGCCGCCCTTCGATTCGTAACCGTGTCGAAGCTAGACACCCGCAGGCTGCTGGTGCGGGGATAACTGCCGCGTCAGCGCCGGCAATCCGAATGCGAGCCCTGCGACGACTGCGGTTGAGATCAGGTCGTTGCGATAGAAGGGAAGTCCGGCTACATACGACATGCCCAGGCCGACAAAGTTCTGCGGATAAAGCGGCGAACCGATCCATGCTGCGAAATTCGTGATCAGGAAAAACGATGTCGGCGCAATCAGCACCGCCGCGCCCACGCGGCTGACCGATACGTGATTCGCCAGCAGCCCGCGTCCGATCACAATCGCCGCCGCATACCAGGCCCAGGTGAGCAGATACGCCGAAACGTGGAAGGGATAATTGTAGGCAAAAACCGTGAGGTAGTAATCCGTCGCCGCCAGCATGACCACCGGGATGATTGCCTGGCGAAGCGGCCGCCGCGCTCCGAAGAAGATCAGCGACCCGCCGACAGCCGTGAAGTTGAGCCACGCAATGTGCGGCAGAACGATGACGCGGCTCAGAACAGCCACAAGAATCAGCAGGTAAGCAGACATAAGAACCTCGGAAGGAGTGGAAAGATAAGAACTTGGCTCTTTTATTCTCGGGACTACAGGGATCAGGGGTCAAGGAAAAGCTTGCACCGTGGTCAAAATCCGTGTTGATGTGGTCAGCAGTCACTTCTGCTCCTTGCCGCCCATGAAAATCCCCTCCACCTTGCCCCCGGGGGCGATGTAGGCTGAGCCTCCCAGAGGATTCCGCCCCGGGTTGTGACTCGTGCCGTCATGCAGTGGCGAGTATCCGAAGCGCATGTCGTCGAAATCCACGGTGTGCCAATCGGTTTGCGGATCGGGACCATAGGCGATCGGAGCATCGGCGCCGAGATCGGTCACCAGCGGAAACATCGACCAGTCGAGATAGACACGCCCCAGCCATGATTGCTTTGCAGCCGCAACCGTGGGAGTCACCGCAGGTTTATAGGTAATGTTGCTCCCCCGATCCGACTGCACGTCATCGTGGAGCGTCTGGACTTCCGCCGTCTGGTAGTAGTCTCGTGTTTCCGCAACCACGTGCCAGGCAAAGGGATTGAACGGATAGGGTTCGGCATCGATCTTCGTGATCGCATCGGCGACCACCCCGCTATTGCGCACCAGCTCAATCGCATGTCCTTTTTCCGCGTTGCGCAACGACCAGTACAGGACCATAAAGACCAGTGCTGCAGTCGACCAGCCGCGCCCGCGAAAAAGCTGCCGCTTCGCGCCGATCTCCCGGTCCGTCAGCCCGAATATCCACGGCAGCACCAGCGCGCCAACCAGCGCTAGCATCAGCAGGGGATCCACGATAAAGACGATGCTGCGCGCGTACCAGTGCGGGTTGAACGGGAAGAAGGGACGCAGCCCGTAGTTGTTCGTATAGTCGAGCAGCAGGTGACTCAAATCGGCGATCAGCGCAAAGAGAAAGATCAGCCCCCATCGCGGAGGCGGGAGCCCCGCCTTGAGCGGTTTGCGCCGCGCTCGATGTATCAGCCAGATGACCCCCATCGTCACCAATGCAATCACCGGCGCGGCGATGAACGTATGGGTAATACCGCGATGGTGCTCGAAACCCGCGAGCGGCCCCTTGAATCCCCAAACAACATCAAGATCGGGAGCCTCGGCGGCCAGGGTCATGGCCAGCGTGGCATAGGCGGTTTTGCGATTGAAACCGGAGCGCCCCAGGTTCGCCCCGGTAAGGAAGTGTGTGAGTGGATCCATTGTCCTTCGCACTCAGGATACAAGCTTGCCTAAAATGATCTAATCCGAACCATGAGCTCTCACTCCGTCGAGAACAAGATCGAGAAACTCCGCGAGACCATCCGCCACCACGAATACCTCTATTACGGACTCGACGCGCCCGAAATCTCCGACGCCGAATTCGACATCCTGATGCGCGAGCTCAAGAAGCTCGAAGCCGAGAACCCGGAGCTGGTGACTCCCGACTCACCCACACAGCGCGTAGGCGGCAAGCCCAAAGAAGGATTCCCGAAGGTTCCGCACTCCCGCCCCATGCTCTCGCTCGACAACGTCACCAGCGAAGAGGAGCTGCGCGACTGGGATCGCCGCGCCCGCTCGCTTGCCGGAGAAAACGCCGCCATCAGCTACGTCTGCGAATACAAACTCGACGGCATGTCCATGGCCCTTCGCTACGGAAGTGAGAGCAACAGCGCGTCGCACCTCGTGCGCGGCATCACCCGCGGCGACGGAACGATCGGTGAAGATGTGACCGGAAACGTCCGCACCATCCGCTCTGTCCCGCTCTCCATCACGCACGCGAAGCTTCAGAAAGCCAAACTGCCCCCGACCTTCGAAGTGCGCGGTGAAGTCGTGATGCCACTTGCGGCCTTTCTCAAGATGAACGAGGAGCGCGAAACCGAGGGACTGTCGCCTGCCGTCAATCCGCGCAATGCCGCCGCAGGAACCATCCGCACCCTTGAGCCGAATATCGTCGCCCGCCGTCGCCTTGACTTCTACGCCTACTTCGCGCTCACGGAAGCCGGCGAAAATCTCTTCGAAGAGCAATCCGACGCGCTCGACGCGCTTGCCGCAGCCGGCTTCCGCGTCAATCCGCACCGTGAAGCAATCAAGGACATCGACAAGGTGATGGCCTTCGTCAATCGGGCCGAAGAAAAACGTGCCGATCTCGGTTACGAAATCGACGGCGTCGTCATCAAGATCGATTCCGCCGACGTTCAGCGCCGCCTCGGCTACACCGGCAAGGCCCCGCGCTGGGCTGTGGCTTACAAATTCACCGCCCGCGCCGGCACGACCAAGGTCGAGGACATCAGGATTCAGGTTGGCCGCACCGGCAAGCTCACCCCCGTTGCCGTCCTCACTCCGGTCTTCATCGGCGGAACTACAGTCAGCCGCGCGACCCTTCACAATGCCGACGAAATCGAGCGCCTCGGCCTGCTCATCGGTGACTACGTCAAAGTTGAGCGCGGCGGCGACGTCATCCCCAAGGTCGTCGAAGTCGTCGAAGATAAGGATCACCCCCGCGGCGACCGAAAATTCGAATTCCCCACTCACTGCCCCGTCTGCAACAGCGATATCGTCAAGACCGAAGGCGAAGTCGACTACCGCTGCGTCAACGCCGACTGCCCGGCGCGCCTCATCGAAAGCCTGCTGCACTTCTCCGCCCGTAAAGTCATGAACATCGAAGGACTCGGCGAGGCTGTAGTCGAACAGCTCCTCACTCAGCGCCTCGTGAAGAGCATAGCGGACCTGTATTCACTCACCGACGACGATCTTGCGCAACTCGAGCACCTCGTCACCACCCGCGATAAGAAGACCGGCGAGGAGAAGACCCGCACGCAGGCGCTGTTGGGGCCAAAAGAGCGCAAGGATCTTCTCGCCGAAATCGAAAAGTCAAAATCCCTGCCGCTCAATCGCGTGCTCTTCGGCCTCGGCATTCGCTTCGTCGGCGAGCGCACCGCGCAGCTTCTCGCCGAGGAGTTCGGCTCCATGGACGATCTCATGGCCGCCTCTGCCGAGGAGCTGGAACGCGTCAACGAAGTCGGCCCACGTGTCGCGCAGGCCATCCGCGAATTCTTCGACGAGGAGAAGAACCGCGCCCTCGTCGAAAAGCTGCGCGCAGCCGGACTCAACTTCACCGCCGAGAAGCGCAGGAAGACTTCGCAGCTCGAAGGCCTCACCTTCGTCCTCACCGGAACCCTTCCCAACCTGAGCCGCGAAGACGCCAAGGCCAGGATCGAAGCGGCAGGCGGTCGCGTCTCCGGTTCCGTCAGCAAAAAGACCCACTACGTCGTGGCCGGCGAAGATGCCGGTTCGAAGCTCGACAAGGCGCGCGAGCTGGGCGTGAAGGTCCTCGACGAAGCCGGCCTGCTGGAGCTGCTCGCCAGCTAGATCTCCGCGATGCCTAACCGCCCCAGTCGTGACCCGTTCGCCATCATCCTCCTTGGCCCCACCGCCAGCGGAAAGACCGCGCTATCGCTCACCCTTGCCGAAAAATTCAACGGCGAAATTATCAGCTGTGATTCTGTAGCCGTCTATCGCGAGATGGAGATCGGGACGGCGAAACCGTCTCTCGCCGAGCGCCGCCAAATCCCGCACCACCTGATCGATGTCTACGCCCCCGACGAGCACTCGACCGCCGGAGATTACGCCCGCCTCGCCCGCGCCGCCCTGCGCGACATCGCCGGCCGCGGCCATCTCCCCATCGTCACCGGAGGCACCGGCCTCTACCTTCGCGCTCTCACCGAAGGCCTTTTTGCCGGCCCGCAGCGGTCTCCCGATCTCCGCGGCCGCCTCGAAAAGAGCAGCCGCAACCATGGATCAGGCTGGCTGCACCGCATCCTCGCCCGTCTCGACCCCGCATCTGCCGCCCGCATCCACGCGAATGACACCCCCAAGCTTATCCGCGCCATCGAAGTCTCACTCGCCGCGCGCCAGCCGATCTCCGAAGCCTGGAAATCCGGCCGCGACCGGCTTACTGGATTTCAACTGCTGCGCATCGGACTGGACCCCGACCGCAAGGCCCTCTACGCCCGCATCGACGCCCGTGCGAAAGCCATGTTCAATGAAGGATTAGTTGATGAGACCCGCGCTCTGATCTCGAGACACGGAGAAACTCCTCGCGCCTTCGACTCTCTGGGATACAAGCAGGCCCGCGCCGTCCTGCGCGGCGAAATGACGCTGCCCGAAGCCATTGCCTCCGCGCAGCAGGGACACCGCAACTACGCCAAGCGCCAACTTACCTGGTTTCGCCGCGAACCTGATGTGTTGTGGCTCCGCGGTTTCGGCGACGATTCCGTCATCAGCACGCAAGCTATCGCCGCCGTCGAGAACGCGGTCGTTAATTAGCTTTTGCGTGTTTTCAGTCCGCCACATCTCAGGAGAGTCAGCGACCGGGAGAAGAATCCTGGCGGATGGGAGTAATGCCCGGCGCGGACACTGTAATTTTGTGGTGAACAGTCTTACGATTTCCCGATTTGAACTTTATCTTTGCCTTGATCGTGAACGATAAGTCAGTTTCCGCGTAGTCTCCAAATGCCTTGCGCGGATCCCCTTCTTCTTCTTCAGGTGTGAATGACTCCGGGAACTTATAGGTCACCTCTGCAATCGAGTCCAGGCTCTTATTGGAGCCGCTGATCCAAACCCAGAAATCCCACCATTGTTTATTCTTACGATCTTTTCTACCCGGTTTTGCTAAATGACAGACGGCCAGACCGTCTTCGTGCTTTCCGCCAAACAGCAAATCCCTGATTGCGGCTCGAAGGGTAACGAATGCGGTGAATGCCTCTGTTTCCGAATCCAGATTGATGATTTGAACGTTGCCCAGAATACCGATTTCGGTGAAGACGCCCTGTTCCCGGACCAATAGCACTGGAATTTCCTTCCCGATCGCGAAGCCAATCTCGGATAGAACCCATTCGCTGGGTACCCAACCGCCACTCATCAGCTGCTGGGTTCGGGTCAGGAACGCAACCAGCAGATCCGATTGCGCAATATCATCTCTTACCGCACGGTTGATTTCCCGTCCCGGATAAAGCTCCCCGGTTCTTACATCACACCCATAGTGACTGAGGAGGGGCGGCACGACATATCGAATCCATTCGTCGCGCTCCTTGAATGGGTAGGCAAGAAAAACCGACGGTCTCGAGGAGCCATTCGGCTCGCTTTTGCCCTCTTCCGTTGTTTCGTGTTCTCCGTTGGACATGATCCATGCTCAGGGATGATCTCAACCCACGTTCCACTTGAACGATTTACATCAGTGAATCGAAATATATACATATCTTGCGGCGCAATATCAAGAAATGGATGAGTTAGCCACCAGGCTCTCTCATCCCGGCTGCCTCCTGCGCCTCACTTTAGGTGTATCGTTGTTAGCGGTTACAGCCGGGCACGTTCAGGCTGCCGAAACACCACATCCGAACGCCACATCATGGAGAAGCCCTCGCCAATGCTCGACCGCAGATCCTTCCTTCAGGCCGCTGTCAAAACGGCCACCGCAGCCGCCGTCACTAACAGTCTCGACCCTCTCTTTGCACAGACTGCGGAGGCGCAAGCCGCTTCCACACCCACCTCGCCCAATGACAACATCCACCTCGCGCTCATCGGCGCCGGCATCCAGGGCCAGTTCGACACCAAGACCGCCATCCAGGTACCCGGCGTTAAGCTCGTCGCTGTCGCCGACTGCTACGACGGCCGCCTCGCGCACTCGAAAGAACTCTGGGGCGCGGACATATTCACGACCCGCGACTACCGGGAAATCCTCGCCCGCAAAGATGTCGACGCCGTCCTCATCGCCACGCCCGACCACTGGCACAAGACCGTTGCCATCGATGCCATGAAGGCCGGCAAGGACGTCTACCTCGAAAAGCCGATGATCCACATCTACCCCGACGGCCCGGAGATCATAGCCGCCGCCCGTTCCACCAACCGCATTCTGCAGGTTGGCAGCCAGCGCGTCAGCTCTGTCGTATACGCCAAGGCCAAGGAGCTGCTCGCCTCCGGCATCATCGGCAAGCTCAACATGATCAGCGCCTGGTGGGACCGCAACTCCTCGATCGGCGCCTGGAACTACTCCATCCCGCTCGATGCCTCGACCGAGACCTGCGATTGGCCGCAGTTCCTCGGCTCCGCTCCCAAGATCGCCTGGAACCCTGAGCATTTCTTCCAGTGGCGCAAGTGGAAAGCCTACGGTTCCGGCGTTGCCGGCGACCTGTTTGTGCATCTCTTCAGCGGCACGCATTTCATCACTGGATCCCATGGTCCCACGCGCGCCATGGCCACAGGCGCTCTGCGCTACTGGAAAGACGGACGCGACGTCGACGACGTGCTGCTCGCACTCTTTGACTATCCGGAAGGCTTCAACCTCAGCCTGCGCGTCAACTTCGTCGATGGAGGCGAGGAGAGCGAAGGCTTCATCTTCGTCGGCTCCGAAGGCCAGATGATCATCGCCGGCCAGAGCGTCACCATCGCCCGCACCCCGCGCGAAACCGAGCCTGGCTACACCATCTCCACCTTTACCGAAGCCATGCAGAAGGAATATCTCGTCGAGTACCGCAAGAAATATCCTGAGCAGCATTTCAGCGGACCCGTTCCGGAGCCGCTTCAGAAATTCGCCCCGCCTGCGGGATACTCCGACAGCTATGACCACTTCCATGACTTCTTCAACTCGGTGCGCAGCCGTCAGCCCGTAGTCGAAGACCCGACCTTCGGATTCCGCGCCGCCGGTGCGGCTCTGCTCAGCAATCTCAGCGCCGACAAGGGCACCGTCGTCCACTGGAACCCGGAAACCATGAAGCTGACCGAGAAGTCCTCGTAACCGGATCGTTTATTTGTAACTGTCACTCTCACCGAAGCCTGTGGCAGCTTCTTCGCCACAGGCGGGACTTGCTGTTTTGCTGAACCGGAGCCATCAATGATTCGCATCAAGCGCCTCGCGCCCCTTCTTCTCCTCCTCGCCCCGCTCGCCTTTGCCCAGGAACCAGGAAAAGCTACCGAGTACCGTATGCAGCATCCCGGCAACGGACCCGGCGGCGAGCCGCGCATCGCCTTTCTCTCTCACCGTCTCGGCAACGATCACGCCGAAGGTATCTCGCTCCTCGACATGAACGGCGACGGATTTCCCGACCTGCTCAGCGGCGCCTATTGGTATGAGAATCCTGGCGCGCATGGCGGTGTGTGGAAGCAGCACCAGTTCCGCACCGTCGGCATCCATGGCGAATTCGTTTCCGACTGCGGTGAGTGGATCGTCGACGTCGACCATGACGGCCTGCCCGACCTGGTCACCACGGGCTGGATTTCGAACGGCGTCTGGTGGTATCGCAACCCCGGCCCGCAGGCCACCGCCGCAGGCACCATGTGGAAAGCGGAAAAGATCACTGACAGTTACGATACCGAGGGCGGAGCCTTCTTCGACATCAACGGAGACGGCAAGCCGGACCTCGCCCTTGCCCACTACAACCGCTCCGGCGTCCTCTGGATCGACTTCAGCAAGGACAAGCCGCGCGTCCATCATCTCGGAGGCAAGGAGCAGGATGGCCACGGCATCGGCGTTGTTGACGTCAACGGCGACGGCAAAGCCGACGTCGTCACCACCCACGGGTGGTTCGAGCAGATCGACGCCGACAACGACCAGTGGAAGTGGCACGGTGACTGGGACCTCGGCGATACCGGCTTCCCCATCCTCGGCTACGACGTCAACCATGACGGCAAGATGGACCTGATCTACGGCCAGGGTCACGGCTACGGGCTCTACTGGCTCGAGCAGGCCGGTACCCCCGACAAGCCTCTCTGGATCCGCCACACGATCGATGAGTCTTTCTCGCAATCGCACGCGCTATTGCTCGCTGATCTCGACGACGACGGCACCCCGGAGCTGATTACAGGCAAGCGTTATCGCGGCCATTCCGGCAACGACCCCGGCTCCTACGACCCCGTCGTCGTCTACGCGTACGAACTGCCCTCGCACGCCCAGCTCGCTGCAGCGAAATCGTCCTCCTCCGAGACAACTCCAGGCGCCGTCGCCACTATGCGTATCGCGAATCCTGCAGCCGATCCCGTCTTCATCCGTTATCCGCTCTCCGTCAACGGTACGGCTAGCGCCGGGACGCAGTTCATCGCCGCCGACCTCGACAAAGATGGAGATATCGACATCGCCAGCGCCGGCAAGCTCGGCGTCCACTTCCTCGAGAACCTGAAGATCAACGACAACGTGCCCAAGGCCACGCGCGAAGAGATGCAACCGATCGAGCGCAAGTGGCCATTCCCTGGCGAAGGCCAGGAAGTGCCTCAGGAGGACGGCCCCAAGCCTTAAGTCTTTCCGCAGCTGCCCACGTTTGGATCACCGGACGTGGGCTTCTGCGGCCCACCGGACTCCCCATGTAAGGTGATCTCGTGCGCATTCCGGAACGCGATCTGCTATTGGGTCTGCTCGCCGTCACCGCCGGATCGGCCGACGGCTGGAGCTACTTCGGCCTCGGTCATGCCTTCGTCGCCAACATGACCGGAAACACCGTCTTCCTTGGCATGGCGCTCTTTCAGAAGCACG
>Ga0335075_10016082_pt1 | contig 11194 bp, 11 predicted proteins | sample Lox_Sample_24_FD_206723 | JGI IMG/M metagenome (GOLD analysis project Ga0335075, IMG submission 206723) | Soil microbial communities from Loxahatchee National Wildlife Refuge, Florida, United States - Lox_Sample_2.4 | ecosystem: Environmental > Terrestrial > Soil > Wetlands | place: USA... | reverse complement strand
AACCGACCTGGACGAGTTGATATCGAATGAATTCACCGCGCTGTTCACTCCCGGTGGTCTGTAATCTAACCAGGTTAGTGAATTCGTTTCGGAGTGGTGTGGGCCTTGCGAATCTTTTGCTTATGGCTTGCGGCGAGGGGTGGGGCAGTGAAGTCGTTGTCGGCATTGGCCGCTGGGTTCCGACGTCTAGCGATCGCCAGCGCCGTTGCGTTGTTAGCCGCGGGGTGCGGATCTGCGCGCGCGGCAGGCCCGCACACCATTACCTTGACACTGGTACGCCACGCCCAATCGGCGGGCAACGCATCAGGCCTGATCGACACCTCAACTCCCGGCCCGGAACTCACCGCCAAAGGATGGTGCCAGGCAACGGCCGCAGTCGGCCAGTTCGGCCCGAACCACTACGATGGTGTCTACGCCTCCAGCATGATTCGCGCCCAGCAAACAGCCACGCCGACGGCGCAAGCACTTGGCGAACCCATCGACGTTCTAGCCGGTCTGCGGGAAATCGAGGCCGGCCAATACGAAGGCCAACCCGAGTCGAACGCGCAGAACTATATGGCCGCCCCGCTGCGTTGGCTCCACGGCGACCGCAGCGCGCAGATCCCAGGTTCATTGGACGGCAAAGAGTTTGAGGCGCGGTTCAACGATGCCGTTCGACAGATTTACGAAAGCGGCAAACAGAACCCAATCGTGTTCTCGCATGGCGGAGCGATCATGCTGTGGGTGCTGATGAACGTGCGTAATCCCGATCCGTCACTACTAACCGAGAAGCCGTTGCCGAACATCGGCCACGTTATTGTTAACGGAAACCCCTCCGAAGGCTGGACATTGACCGATTGGGATGCCGATCCCCCGCCGTGCTAGCCACCGTGAAGTGTGAGCGTCAGTCGCCTTCCGGCTCTGCCCGGGCTCGCAGCGACAACGCCAAGCTCGTCGGCATTGCGAGTTTGTGCGAGAGCGGCTGGCTGACTGCGTATTCGGGTCACCGGTCAATTTCTCACCGCCACGCCCGCCCCGTACCCGTCCGAATGCCCCAGGCGATCCCGCGGGGTTGATAGTGTGCCGACGAGATCCGTAGCTGCCAGATCTTTTGAGAGCGTTATAGATTGACGGCTCACGTCGTCGGGCGATTGTCACGATCTCGTCGTTAGGGACCACTGAGTTTTCCGATCGCAAATTACTTGGGCATGGCCTTCGCAAGTCGACGAACCGGCCGGAAGTCGCGTGGACTGGCCTGTAGACAGAGCCTTGCCGTGATAGCCGGGCACGTGTTCTGGCTACTCGCAAGGCCAGGGCGGCGAGCATAAATTCTTGCGATCAGGTACAGTCCTCCTCATAACGGAACCCGAGTTCCGTCTCAAGGGGAAAGGTCGCGCCTCCCAGGAGCGTCGAGTCCGCTTCGTCCGACGCCGTCACTCCGCGCGCGCGACGGCCGCGGATAGCTGAAAGGTCTGGATCAACAGGGTGTTTCGAGTGTTAACGAAGGTGTGGATGCCGCTGTTGCTGGTGGTCGTGGTCGCGCTCGGTGGGTATGCCGTCGTTCGCATCCGTGACACGTTGGGCGCGCACGAATCGGCGTCGGCCGGCGCGGGCAATGGTGACGACACCAAGCCGTTCAACCCGAAGCACATCGCCTACGAGATCACCGGGTCGGGGGGCAGCGTGAACGTCGATTACCTGGACGAGAACGGCCAGCCCCATCGCGTCGATGCGGCGGCGTTGCCGTGGTCGTTCACGATCGTGACGACGTTGCCGTCGATGTCGGCCAACATCGTGGCTCAGGGTGGTCGCGGAGTCAGCGGCCTGCGGTGTCGTGTCGTCGTGGACGGCAAGGTGCGCGACGACCGCAGTACCAACGAGTATCAGCCGTTCATTTACTGCTTGGTGAAATCCGTATGAGCAATACACATTCCGCGCCGCATCGCCCGATCGTCGGCCGGCTGATCCGCGTCTTGTCGGTCCCGATCATCGTGTTCTGGGTGCTGGTCGCGGTGGGCCTGGGCGTGCTGGTTCCGTCGCTGGACGCCGTCGCGGACAAGCATTCGGTGTCGCTGGCGCCGCAGAACTCGCCGGCGTTTCAAAGCATGATGAACATCGGTCACGTGTTCCGGCAGTTCGATTCCGATTCCACCGCGATGGTGGTCCTGGAGGGCCAGGACAAGCTCGGCGACAGCGCCCACCAGTTCTACAACCAGATCGTCGCCAAGCTCATTGCCGACCGCGGGCACGTGGAGAACGTCCAGGACTTCTGGAGCGATCCGCTGACCGCTGCGGGCTCGCAGAGCCCGGACGGCAAGGCCGCCTATGTGCAGGTCTTCCTCGTCGGTGCCCAGGGCACGGGTCCCAGCAAGAAGTCGGTAGCAGCCGTACGCCACATCGTCGCCTCGGTGCCGGCGCCGCCGGGCGTGAAGGCCTATGTGGCCGGCAACACCGTGCTCAACGCCGACGTCAGCGTCGCCGGGCATAAGAGCATGCAACTCATGGCGGGGGTGTCGATCGGCGTCATCTTGGTGATGTTGCTGATCGTCTACCGCTCGGTCATGACCGCGATGCTGTCACTGGTGATTGTTGGTGTCGAACTCTTTGCGGCGCAAGGCATCACGGCCACCGCTGGCAACGTGAACATCATCGGTCTGACGCCGTATGCGGTGAGCATGGTCACGATGCTGACTATTGCCGCGGGGACCGACTATGTGATTTTCCTGCTGGGCCGATATCAGGAAGCCCGCTCGGCGGGTCAGGACCGCGAAGCCGCGTTCTACACGGCCTACCATGGCGTGTCGCATGTGATCCTGGGTTCAGGACTGACGATTGCGGGTGCATGTATGTGCCTGACCATGTGCACGTTGCCGTACTTCAATTCGATGGGTTTGCCGTGCGCGATCGCGCTGTTGGTGATCGTGGCGGCGGCGGTGACGTTGGCGCCGGCGATCCTGGCCGTGGGGTCCCGATTCGGTCTGTTCGATCCCAAGGGGGAGCTGTCGACGCGGGGCTGGCGCAAGGTCGGCACTGCCGTCGTCCGGTGGCCCATACCCATCATCGTCGTGACGATGGTGATCGCGATCATCGGCTTCGTCAGCCTGCTGACCTATGTGCCGCAGTACAACGACAAGAAGTTCACGCCCACCGACATGCCCGCCAACGTCGCGATGAAAGCCGCCGAGCGGCACTTCTCCCAAGCCCGGATGAACCCCGAATTGCTGATGCTGCAAGCCGATCACGACCTGCGCAACCCGGCGGACATGCTCGTCATCGACCGAGTCGCCAAGAGCGTGTTCCACTTGCATGGCATCGAACGGGTCCAGACCATCACCCGGCCGCTGGGGGCACCGATCGAACACAGTTCGATCCCGTTCCAGATCGCCATGCAGAACTCAGGCACCCTGCAGACGGCCAAGATTCAAAACGACAACACCGCGCAGATGCTCGAGCAGGCCGACGAGTTGAGCAAGACCATCGCCACCATGCAGAACATGTACGAGACGATGAAAGATCTAGCGGCGACCACGCACGACACCGTCAGCAGGACGCACGACATCGTGGACACCACGAACCAATTACGTGATGAGATCGCCGACTTCGACGACTTCTTCCGCCCGGTCCGCAGCTATTTCTACTGGGAAAAACACTGCTTCGACATCCCCGCCTGCTACGCATTGCGGTCGATCTTCGACGCCCTCGATGGCATCGACGAGCTCGCCGACAAGTTCGGCGACCTGACCAAAACTCTGGACCACCTCGATACGTTGATGCCCAAGCTGCTGGCTGATCTGCCGCCCACCATCGCCTCCATGACCAGGATGCGGGACTTCATGGTGGCCACGCACAGCACAATGGCCGGCATCCAAGCCCACCAACAGGAACTGGCCCAAGGCTCGACGCTGATGGGCAACTACTTCGACGAGGCGAAAAACGACGACTCCTTCTACCTGCCGCCAGAGGTGTTCAAGAATCCCGATTTCGAGCGCGGCCTGAAGATGTTCGTCTCGCCGGACGGCAAGGCTGTGCGGTTCATCATCACCCACCAGGGCGACCCGGCCTCGGTGAACGGCATTGAGCACGTCGCCGGGATCAAGGACACCGTCGCCGACGCCGTCAAGGGCACTCCGCTGGAGAACGCGAAGGTCTCACTGGCAGGGACCGCCTCGCTCTACAGCGACATGCAGAACGGCGTCAAAGTCGACCTGTTGATCGCCTGCATCGCCTCGATGATCCTGATCTTCGCGATCATGCTGCTGATCACCCGTAGCGTGGTGGCCGCCTTGGTCATCGTCGGCACGGTCGCCGCATCCCTGGGCACCGCTTGTGGGCTGTCCGTGTTGTTATGGCAAGACATCTTGGGTCTCGGCTTGCAATGGATAGTGATCCCGCTGTCGATTGTGATCCTGCTGGCGGTGGGTTCGGACTACAACCTACTGGTCGTCTCACGTCTGAAGGAGGAGATCCACGCCGGCCTCAACACCGGCATCATCCGCGGCATGGGCGCCACTGGACGCGTGGTCACCGCGGCGGGCCTGGTGTTCGCGTTCACCATGATGTCGATGATCGTCAGCGACTTGCGTGTGGTCGGCCAGCTGGGCATGACCATCGGCCTCGGTCTGCTGGTCGACACGCTGATCGTGCGCTCCTTCATGACCCCCTCGATCGCCGCCGCGCTGGGACGCTGGTTCTGGTGGCCGTTGAACACCTTCACGATCACCCATCCGCCCACACGGACTCACCCCCAACCCGAACAGGACGCCCATACCGCCCCGATCCTCCAAGGGTCGACGCGGTGAAACTCATGCGCGGGTCTGCCAAGCTGTCCAGGGCAACGTCGTCATCAGCAAGCAGATCGGAACCCATGGCAGAGGCAAACCCGAGACTGCGCCAGCGCACCGATGGCCGGCTGGACCGATCGCGCGATCCCGCGATTCTCAACGCCGCACTAGCGGCGCTCGCCGAGCATGGCTATCAGAACACCACCATGAACGACATCGCTGCGCGGGCCGGTGTGGGCAAAGCCGCGATCTACCGCCGCTGGTCGTCGAAGGCTGCCTTGATCACGGATGCACTCGTCTACTGGCGCCCCGACCTGATGAGCGACGACGCTCCCGACACCGGCAGCCTCACAGGCGATTTCGAACTCCTCGTCGAACGCGCCGCCCGCAACGATGACAACCTGATCTCCAACGACCTGGTCCTACGCGTCGCAGCGGAGGCCGCCCATGATCCCGAACTCGCGACCGCCCTCGACGGCCTGATGATTCACCGAGGTCGGCGGATGATGTCGGCAATACTCAAGCACGCAGCTGCCCGCGGCGAGATATCGGATGATCGCGACTGGTCGCTGGTCGCCGACGTCGTCACCGCCATGGGCCTGATGCAGATTATCAACGGACAAACCGTCGACGCCAACTTCGTGCGACAGGTCATCGACACCTTGGTGCTGCCGGCGGTTCTGGCGCCAGTCGCAAAGTTCTAACGCAGCTCCCCGCCAGTTAGGCCCGAGCGTTGAAGGCTTCGTTTGAAGCCGCGTCCGTATCATGGCGGACTCAAATACGTCCCCGTCGGCGTGACGTAGAACTTGAACGGACCACGCGAACAATAAGTGCTGGCATCCGCCATGATCGCGCATCTCGTCCCGTTGTACTCGATGTAACTACGCGGGGGCAGCTCACGCACCGCCACTCCGGGGGGGAACTGGACTCCTAGCAGCCCGTCATAGCGCGTTTCGATGTTCGCGTTGACCCATCCGATGTTGCTCGTGCCCCGCGGTGCGCCGGTGATGTTGCCCCTGCAGCCGAAGCCTCCCAAATCCCAGATGCCGCAATTCAATCCCGTGCGCGTCGAGAACCACACGCCGTGGGTGCTGGGGATGAAATAGTCGTCGTAGCGCACCAGGTGATACGACCTGAGGATCAGATTGGTATCCGGGAAGGGAGGGGGCGTCGGACCCGGCGTCGGTATCGAGTGCGCACCTGGGCACGTCATCAGCGCCAGTAAAGCCGAGAGGCCGGTAGCCGCGACCACGTGCGCCCACCGAGTGAGTCCATGCATCGCAGCCACGCCGTTCCGAGACCGTTGATGAATGTCGGTCATGGCAGGTTCCCAGGAGATGATTCATTCTCGGCGCGGTGTGGCACGCTGCCGTAGCACGTGGCGTTTCCGACGTCGATGATGCTCTCGCACAGGATTTGGTCGCCGCGCCAGATCCGCACCGTGACGAACTTGTCCAGCAAGACCCGGCCGACGGTCGCGGCTGTGCGAAAGTTCGGGCGCCAATCCGCTCGCACTTCTGCACCGTCGTCTCTCGGGCTCTTCGCGTCGACGACGGGCACGGTCAGGGTCCACGGCAGCGGCACGTCCTGCAACAGATGCTTGCCCGCGGTGTCGCGGTATTCGACACCAGCTAACCCGGCGACCGAATCGGAGAAGATCTCGTACCTCACTACGTCATCGGCTTGCGCTACTGGTGCCTGCAATAACGCCGCAGCGCCGATGCTCACTGAGATGGCCAGCGACTGAGTTCGCTTCATCGGGGCTCCTTTTGGTCCAATAAGTGGGCAACCGCATCGAGGGAAAATGATCGCGCCTATGCGGCCAGCACCACTGCAGTCACGATCATGTCTTTGGAAGCGTTGTGCAGAGAGCTCACCCCGTAATCGACGTAGGAGCAGTCCGGAATCTTGATATAGCCCTGCAACAACAGCGCCTTGATCGAGTCGGCGGAGGTTTTCCCGGCGCCGAGCAGTATCGCTGACTTGGTGGCCGGATAGCCGAGATCCTGCAGTAGCGGCGTCGCGTCGGGCACCGGCACGGCGCGCGAGGCGTGATTGAGCCATTTGTCCGTCGAGTCATTGACGTTGTCGGTAGCCTCCTGCACGATCGGGTTGGCCCGCAATGGTTTACACGACGCTCCACGCGCCGCCATCAGCGCACCCCTGAGGCTGTCGGTTGAGTCCGCCGTCGCAGGGGCCGGCGCCGACACGCTCGCAGCCAACAAAGCCAGCATCGCTACCCACGACGCGCGCTGGACACTGTTGTGTCGCAAGAGATGCGGGCGGATGCGGGCTGGGCTCGCGAGTCGACGTATCATCGGCTCCGCCTACTCGCACACATGCGAGTGCTGGATGTCGCTGCCCCAACGCTTCGCCTTCTGGACCGATGGACCGGTGAACCAATCTGCTTGATGGGCAAGGATTCCGTTATTGACGTTGACCAGTTGCTCCCACAGCTTGTAGAAGGCTTCACCCTTGTATATGGGAAAGTAGTTGTCGCCGTAGGAGTTTTGGTCCTGGGTTAAGGCCTGCGCACGTGGTGTCAGAAAGTCCACGGACTGCGCGATGTTTCCGGTGACGATGTCGTACTGCTGCTGCATGTTGCCCCGGCCGGAGTCGTAATCTTTACCGTCTGGGCCGATTCGGTTGAATTGCAGGCGATCGATCTGCGCCCGCAGCGTGGGATATTGAGCGTTGTACCACTGACACATTTCTCGCATCGAGGTGATATCGGCCGGGGTAACACGGTTCCGGGTCTGGTCGTAAGGAAAGGGGAACTGCGGCTGCCAGTTCGATGAGGTTGGCGTCATCACAGGCAGGGGGCGAATCAGGTCGCGATCCGACGGCGGATCGGGTGGGGAAGGGGGGTCACCGGGGCCGGCGCTGACCGACGGACCGGTGACAATGGCCAACACAGTTATTACCGCCGCGAAGAGCGCGGCGCCACCTTTTCGTGTCGTCATCGTTTCCCCTTCCCACGCTTGGTTTTCCAGGTCATTTCGACTCCAGCGCTGACCCGATTCCGCCGACGTCGGTGATCATCCAATTGTTGTTGCTGTCGATCGTCGTGCTGTAGGTCGCCGTGGATTGCAGCGCGTCGGGGGCCTGAACGGTCTTCGTATTGACGCTGACGAAGCTATCGACGACGTAGACACCGCCCGTGATCGACCGAACCTTGGCGACCAGCGGTCGTGCGCTCGAACTCCATTGCAGCGGAACCAGAACCTGTTCCATCGATGTACCTGCCTCGGTCAACTTGTGGTTCAACTCCGGGCTGGTTCCCTGGACGAGTTTGACCTTCCACGCTTGAAGGTCCTTGTAATCCATCGTCGCCGCGTTCACCGCGTAGTCGAGCGCGATCTTCTCGGCGTGCTTCTCGTTGGCCGATTGCACGTCTTTCGCGTGTGACTGGTCGCGAGCGCCGACGAATAACCATCCCAGGGTGACGATCGCGGCGAACTGCAACACTATTACCGCACCGACCGTCAAGCTTCGGAGGCTGAACGACACCGAACGCGGCCGCCCGCCCGACCCGGTGTCGGCGTCCTTGGGGTCGGCTTCCTTCGGGTCGGCTTCCTTCGGCTCGGCGTCCGCTTGCGGACTTGTCTCGTTCTTCTCCTCGGAGTTTTGCGTCTTCGCTTCCGCGGGTGCTGTCTCGGATGCCGCCCCGTCGAGGTCGGTTGTGTCTTTTGCCTTTTTGTCGGAACCGTTGATGGTCATCGTCTTAACCTTTCGTCGAACTACGCCTTCGCTGAACATGTGCTCACCTACCCGGCGTCACCGCGTGACACGCAATGTGATGATCCCGTCGGCGGGCACTTGCTGCAGAAAGTTATCCAACAGCTGACCGGTGTCTAAGTTCATCAGCGATGCGGTAATGGCGTTGACTTTCGGCTGGAACGCCTCGCCTAAAACCTTGAGGTCACCGCCTCGATCGTCCAGCAGGTTCTGTATTCGCCCAACTAGCTTGTTCAGATTGGATACATTCTCCGGCTCACCGCGCTGCGCGAGGACCGGTTGGTGTTTGTAGAAGTCTTGAATGCCCCTGCCAATTTCTCGCACCGGGGGTGCCAGACCGGTCAGAGTGGGATTGACCCAGCTGGCATTCGCGAGCAGCGTCTGGAAGTTGCCGAAGAGGAGGCGCCCGCGACCGTTCATCTCGCGGACGGTGTTGTTGAGCAGGACGCTCGCGCGCGACAAATTCGGAAGGACGGCGGTCGGATCTGGCAGCGCGGTATCGGCCTCAATGATGACGCGCCTGAGGGCGTTGGGGTCCATCTGTTTGAGCACCCGGGTGACGCTGGTCGCCAACTCCGAGATCGACGGTGGCTGTACCACCCGCTCGGTCGAGATCCGCTGGCCGTTATGCAGTACCGCCCCACCATCGCTGTGAGGTATCAAGCCGACGTAAGACTCCCCCAGTGTCGACAGGTTCTCGAGCCGTACCTCGGTGTCAACCGGAATCCGATACTGGCCGTCGACGTAGAAGTCGACGGTTGCCGCGGCCGCACGAATGGACGTGCTGGTACCGGTCACCTTACCGACGGGCACACCACGGAGCAGCACGTTAGATCCGACGACGAGTCCGTTGATGTCTGGGACATTCATCGACAGGTTGGTTCGGTCGGACGGCGGATTGATACGGAGCCCGAGCGTCGCGAAGTAGCCGAGAACGAAGACGATGATTGCGCCGAATGCCAGGAAGGAGATCACGTCGCGCAAACGCACTACAGTTCTCATGGCATTGCTCCCAGGATCCGCAGCACGTCTTGCACGTTGCCCGACAATTCCCGTCCGTCAGGTCCGACTATCGACTTGATGTTGATCGCCGGATATTTGTCCTCCGGCAGGAAGAAATCGGTGAACAGACGCCGATACCTCGGTATCTCCCGTTCGACGGCGACCTTCGACTGCTGAATCGCGCCCACGGAGTCGGCGAGCGAGTTCAGGAACGGCACCAGCCAGTATCCGCCGGAGCCGATGCTACCGACGCCGGGGAGCAGGGTGGACACATAGTTAGTAATGGCGGTGAAGCGTTCGATGTTGACCTGCCCGTAAGGCGAGAGCTGGTAGTTCAGCTGGGGGATGTGCGCATTTAGGGTTTCGGACGTTCGAGCCACTCCGTCGAGCAGTTCGTCGACTTGGTCGATGTTGTTCGACAGGGCCGAGAGGTTCTCGTCCACCCGCGTTGTCAGCCTCCGCACCTCGTCGGTGGTGGGTATGACGCGATTGAGGCGGATGATGGTGTTCTGCGTCCGCTGGATGGAGCCGCTGGTCACGAAGCTCGCGAGGCTGGCGATCGTGTCCTCGAGCTGTGGCGGTGAGGTCGTTTGAGTAAGGGGCACCGTCGCGCCCGGCGCGAGGGCGGGTGCGGGTTGACCGCCACCCTGCGGGCGCTCGAGCGCAACGTAGATGTCGCCCAAGACCGTCGCCTGCTGTAGGACCGCATGGATGTTGGACGGGATGACGACGTCGTGACCCACGCGGACGGTGACGTCGACGTCGCCGGGTGTCAGCTTTGTCTTGGAGACAACTCCGACGGTCACGCCGTCCAGCACAACTTTTGCGCGTTCGGGCAGGTTAAGTGCGCTTTCGAATTTCATCACGATGTCGTAGCCGTCGCCGTAGGACGTGCCCGGCTGGGGAATCGCGTTGACGTTGATGGACGCGCACGAGGAGAGCACGAGCACACCTGCCGCGGCGACCAATCCCGCGATCGGCCGGATTCGCCGCCTCATCTGCTTGCCTGCGTCAAAACGTACTGGAGCAGCGCGACGTCGACGGCGTACGGCGTTCCCTGGACGTTCGAGCAACTACCCGGCGCCGTGGCGTTCATGATGTTGCACTGCAACACCCCATCGGGAGTACGGAGGCGGTATAGCGGCGGGCGGTAACGGAGCGTGCCAAATTGGTGGTTGTTGACGATGTTGACGATGCCGTTGATGTATCGAGGCCCTGCATTCAGGATGCTTGCGTAGAACGGGGCACGGGGAGTCAGCTTCCTGATGAAGACTGACACCGCATCGAGCAACTGTTGAATCTGCGGGCCCAGCTGGGTTTCGAGGTCGGCGGCCAGGGTGAGGATCGGAACGATTCCCTCGTACGCCATTGACGAGGACCACCCCAGCGCTGCGATATCTGGTGCGAGGTAGTTCGCGTCGGAGAATACGCCCTTGAGGGTGGGCTCCAGCTCGACCAACGTGTTCGTGAGCTGGCCGAGGTTGGTCGTGATGGAGCTGAGGTCGCCAATGGCCTGATCGGGCGATTGGAGGACCGACGCTGTGGTGGTCAGCAGCTTGTACGCGTTGGGTCCCTGGTTGCTAAGTGCTTGAGCGGCGCCTTGGAGCACGCCGGCGATATTCGTCGAGCCCTCTGGACTGATCGAGTTGACGAAGTTGGTCGACGCGCCGATCACTTGGGAAAGACTCTTCGGC
>Ga0335075_10016081_pt1 | contig 11195 bp, 14 predicted proteins | sample Lox_Sample_24_FD_206723 | JGI IMG/M metagenome (GOLD analysis project Ga0335075, IMG submission 206723) | Soil microbial communities from Loxahatchee National Wildlife Refuge, Florida, United States - Lox_Sample_2.4 | ecosystem: Environmental > Terrestrial > Soil > Wetlands | place: USA... | reverse complement strand
TCTGGGCGGCTGCTGATGCGTCGTCGGCGACGACGGCTGTCCGTTTGGTTCCAGTGGGCCATGCTCACTGTCGGGCGTAGCTGACCAGGCCGGTGTGGTAGCTGGGAGCCCCGCACCAGCGCTTTCAGCGACTGGGGATGACGACGATGGATACCCTGTATCCGGATTCACTGCGTTATGGGTAGCCGATGGACGGGAACTCCACTTCATGAAATTCCAATAATCAGAGAAACGGAAGATGAGATGATCTTTGACTAACCTTTGGCATGTATTTTGGGGTGAAAATATCAGTCAATAGAGTAGGACGTGGTGGGAGACGGAAGGTAAGAAGGAAGAGGTCTGAGACAACCGCAATATGTATCGTCCACAATAGAAGGTCCCGGAAAACTGTCGCGTGAACGAGGCGGAGTCGAGAATGAATTGGCCCATATTGCCAAACAGTCTAGAGGGATCTAGAAAAGTTGGGGAGTGAAAAAATTTGTTGACTCCATGCGGTCGGCGATTTCGGGGTCCCGGTCCCGCGTTACGCGCTCCAAATTCCCGTCGCCGCAAGAAAAAAGTGTCCTTGCAGAGTCTCACACTAGTACCTTCGATGGCGACCTCCCCGAGACGGTAGTTCGTGGGAACAAACGTATTAGGCCCAACAAATCAACCCGAGAGACACGGCGTAGGAGGAATACCAGGACCGGAAGCCATACACTGACTCCATTCGGCCATGCCGAGGAAAAGCAAATTTCCGCATGCCTGCTGAATAATCTAATAAACTCTGGAAACGGTCAAGGCGGAGCCAACGGGTTCCACAACTTGAATTCAACGAGTCGGACCAAAAGAGAGGAATAAGGTTGGCTCCAACGAGGGGAGCCACATTATGCTGCCATATGACACCGGCCAAAGTCCGGCTCCTTATGCGGAGAAAGAAATGAAATTATTTAAAATGGGAGAGCCGTTTTGGTTTATGTAAGTACTATATCTTTGATTTTTCCCTTGCCAACAAGTATGACTAAGCTACCCAACTGGGCAAGTGGGTGGCTTAACTGGGCGACTGGGTGGCCCGGGCGCTAAAATCTTTGTCCCCCATGCAACTCTAACATTTGATAAGGATACGCTTGTCATTCTCTGATATAAAACCAGCAGGCTGAGTCTAGGAATAGCACCCATAAATTAAATCAGTTGATATTCCTGATCCTACTAATTATTCGAGCGCCACAAGCAGACCTGAAAGAGCGCCGAAAGGAGCCTAAGACAGACATGACGCCATTGTCAGTTTACGCCTGGGATTTGGATTTGATCGCCGGTGCGCAATCGGATAGCTATCATTGGAGAGGCAATGGAAAGGATGAGACCTGATTCTATTGCGGTTTGGCCCGTTCTGGGGGGTCATTTGCAACGGTTCCTAACTCCATTGACGCGATGAACCAGCATCCTGAGGATGCGTGCATCTCTCCACAGGGCTTAAATCCCCATCGAACGAGACCTCCTTTCCACCAAAGCCCTCGTGTATGCCTCTTCGCTTTTCAGTGTGCCCGTGTGCCCATCTTCAGATTGTCGGTGCCCCAGACTTCAAGGGTATGATATCCAGTGTAAATAAGCCTCCCCATTCCGGCGAGACCATGCTCGAAGCGGACGTCCCCCACAAAGGTGAATGAGCGAACATCGCTGCCAAATCTTCTTCTAGGGTGGCCGCGGGCACTCGTATGCTTGATACCTGCCACCCCAAGCTACTTCTTACCACTGTAAACGACCGGGATTAACCTCTCATCATCCAGACGTGCCGAATCCATCCAGGGAAGAAGGCCACAACCCTACGGATTCTTATCCCATTCAGCCTCGGTATGATGGCCAAAACTCCATGGATCCGACTACCCACTCCGGTAACACGTTCCCGACGTTACTTGGAGGACCCATTCAAGCAACCAATGGGAGCGGGCATACACCTCTGGGGGATGATGTGCCTTCGGTTGTCTTAACAAATGTCCCGATGAACAATTATGGTCCATCTGTCGCATGGAATACGACACCCGTTGTCGCTGCCATCCCGGCCACTCCTCAACACAAGTTTCCATGTCCGTTTCCCATGTGCCCGAAGACATTCGACCGACTTTCCAGAGCGGATGCATGCCTTAATGCGCATCTAGGACGGAAGCCCTACGTCTGTCTGGGCACCTGCGGAAACATCTCATGGTCAGTGACCCAGTCCGACAAGACCATGCTGTCAGGTCCATCTAACGCCTATCATCAGCACCACGGCCTATAGCAACATTGACAACCTCCACCGCCACACTCGTCCTCCAGCTGAACGCGAGGTGCCCTGTCCTTATTGGTGCGCATGCAATGAGCGGCGAGAATATGTGCTGACGTAGTCTAGTTCAAAGCCCATCCTGAAGCAAAATCTCGCACGCCACAAGGGATCTTGTGCGTAGAGTCTACCTTAGAGCGAACATTGATTCGTTCGGTAGATAGACGCTTCCGAAAAACATATCGAGTGGGTTGTTATTGATATGCGAATCCAAGCTTGATGTATACTGTGGTAGTGGTCGGTGTCCTGATATACCAAAGAGATTGACAACGTACCTCCCCGTTCTGCAATTTGTAGAGAGGATCTACGTCTATCAGAAGGTTATGAGGCCAAAAATCAGTTTGGTCATGATGAATGTTTGACGTACAAACGAGCGTAGAGATGTGTAAAGATTAAACTCAGAGAGGAAGGTACCCCCGATCAGATTCTATCTGATGAAAATGACGAGTAAAACATCAACTTGGGTGCTCTCATCGTATACTAGTCATTTAGCGTCACTGGGTTAGGACAACTGATCAGAACGCAGATGCGGGCGAGAGCAGGATCGAAACACAAAGTGCGCATCTTGCCAGAACCATCATCCTCACTCTATCCAGTCATTAGAAATACGGCTTCTGGAAATTGTTGGACTTTCTGGTTCTCTACGGTACAGGTGGTGAATACTCCGAACCTGGCTCTCGTCGCAGTAGTCGATTGATAATCCTCTGCAGTACTGATCAGGCCGAGTCATGTCTACTCCTGAAGTATATACTATTTCTCAAGTTCCTCTCACTGCTCACTCCTTCAGCCCAGACCGTTCCGGTGAGTGTGACATGGGTGGCCGCTTCTCAGCACACTTATCACCATCTGCAGCGGTTGCATTGAGCACAAACTCCAACGACGCTCAGATATATGCAAAAGACGGGTACGAATGGCAACCAATCAGCACCTTGACCCAGGCAAGTCCACTCTCGATCACTTGCTTGATGTCTCTCTCTGACTCCTGGGCCTCCAGCATGATAAACTGGTTACTTCGATCGACTGGGCTCCCACAACGGACCGGATCGTCACATGTTCTCAAGATCGCAACGCTTACGTGTGGACCAGGGAGAGCAACCCGGCGAATCCGTCCCAAACCATCTGGAAGCCGACTCTCGTCGTACTCAAGATTAACCGAGCTGCGACACAGGTTCGCTGGAGTCCCTTGGAGAACAAGTTCGCGGTCGCAAGCGGCGCCAGGTCCATCTGCATCTGTTCGTTTGATGAAGACATGAACTGGTGGGCATCAAAGCAACTCAAGAAGCCGATTAGAAGCACCGTTCTCGCGGTGGATTGGCATCCGAACAATGTCCTCCTGGTGGCTGGTAGCGCAGACATGAAGGCCAGGGTTTTCTCGACCTTCCTCAAAGAAGTCGATAAGAAGTGCGTATCTCCATGTCCTCGCCCTCGGTTTTGATTTTCCTGAAACCGCGTGCAGGCCTCCTCCCAATGTGTGGGGAGAAAAATTCCCGTGGAACACGGTCTGCGGCGAATACAGCAGTCCAAACGGAGGATGGGTCCATGCTGTCGGCTTTTCCCCCTCAGGTGATGTTATAGCATTTGCGAGTGAGACTATTCATTGCAGACATAACTCCGAACTTCCTGCTGACATTGTCACCTAGGTCACGACTCGGCAATCACAATCGTGTACCCCGCCGCCCCTGCCGTCATCACTCTGAAGACCACGATGCTTCCCTATGTGACGCTCACTTGGACTGCGGAGGATGCGCTGGTGGTGGCCGGACATGACTGCCAGCCTGTGTTGTATTCGGGAACGGCGTCGGGATGGAAGCCGATCGGTTCTTTGGACGATGTCAATGGCCCTCGATCGTCCAGCTTTCCTTCCGCCACATCGAGCCCACGAACGGCCGGAGGTTCAGGGGGTGGTGGCGGACCACCGGTCGGTCGTCTAAACAACGCGGCTTTCAACCGCTTCAAGGATGCGGATTCTAAGGGGACCTCCTCTATTCCCGGGACGCCTTCTAGTCCCGGTGGTGGGCTGTTTGGAGGTGCATCCGGCGTGTCTGGCGGAGAGCTGATGACCGTCCACCAGAACACGATCACGAGCGTACGACCTTATGAGTGGGGACCCAACGGCACCGTCGCCAGAGTTTCGACAACGGGTGTAGACGGCAAGCTGGTGATTTGGAACGTCTCTGCAGCAGCTGGTCTTGCCCCGAAATTGGCAGGCGTCCATTTGCGTTAGGCTGTTGAGTTTACAAGATGTTTAACGTCGAACTGATGCTAGGTACTACGGCATGTGAAGTGGAAAATAAAAAATAAATAGCGATGACCACTAAAAAGCATTATAAGGAACTTGGACTATTAAATGAAAGGAATAATCGAGCCCAGGTATGAAATCGAGTCTTCAAAATCTAGGTGCAAATCTTCCATTGGGAAATGAGCTCAAGGGGGCGTTCTCGCGATTAAACACTCACAAAAACGTCTAGGCTTGAATAACTTTATTCCCTGAATCCCAAGGTCAGCAGGGTTTCGAACGCGGGCTTGGCCGAATCTTCCTTCGCCCCGTCCTTGGTTCTGGATTCCCCGGTGCCAATTTCAATATTGCTGTTGAGAATCCAGCGTCCACACCAGACTGTAAGCGTGTCACTTCCTGGTCAGCCAGCAGTGACTTTTCCTTTTTTTTAAAAAAACAAAAAAACAAACTGACCGTGTGCTTGACTTGGCCCGTAGACGCACTCCTGATACTCTAGATTGAGCTTGTGCTTTTGCTTGAGGTGATTGATTCGAGCGCGGAAAGTCATATTTTGACAATTTGAAAGCAACAGAGACGAATTGCTGGATGAAAAGACTCCGCCGTGGAAAACTTGGGAAGATGAGAGATGACAGCCCTCTTGATTCGGAAAGGCGAAGATTTTATAGTAACCCTTGAAGGGGCCAGACGGCCGCACCAGTGTTCAGCCTGTTCCCTGTGCCGGGTCCGTCTGGTCGTCTGGTTGTACAAGGATTAAATTTGCTGGTGATATAGATGGTTCAAGTAAAGCTACCCCATATTTAGTTCCTAAGTGACTCTGATGCGATGTTGGTCCGTATCGGGGAGTACGCCCTGGGGCCTGTTTCAAAGGGAGGAGTGTGCATGTCCCGAGCGCATGTCACAAAAAAGATGGTTTCCTGTATTTTCCCGAAGTTCACTAGCACGCGAGGGAGGCTAGCTCGTTCAGCATTCGTTAACACAGCCCGCTGCCTTTGCGCCTCGCAGAGGGGATCGAAATAGGTCAGAGTCTGCCCCCATGGGATATCACCCATGCTGTAAATGTTCTTTAGAAGTGAAACCAAGCGATGCGCATTCTATTAGGAATTTGTTGTGTCAATGCCGACGTGCCAGGAGAAACCGGACGGCGAAGACGTGACCAGCACAAAGCTTTCCAAAGATTAAATAAAAAAATGTGCTGGAGGTCAGTTGGTTGGTTGCAGCGGTCGTCTCTGGAGACAGCACCAGCACCCGCAGAAAAGAGAAAAGCCGCCCGTTTAATGGCTTGCGCATCAAAAGTCGTCGATGAGGCTTGTGAGGCTGAGAACGCCGTTCATTCTCCGAAACGGTAATAAAACTGTACAAGAGTTGCGCCAGCATGACTTGAGCCTCCGAGACTGTCGAGGAGGGAAGAAGGCTGTTATGGTCTAAGCGCTCAGGTGGGACGGATCTAACCTGGGACATTGTTAGTCATTTCGGATCTTTCTACTGTTAGATAATACAGGGAGAATAGTATGCTGTGACTATTTTGGTGTTGCTTTGTCCTTCAGCGTCGTCAGTCGAATACCACCATTGGATTTGGGAGGCAAGTGCTTGACACTTTCGGCAAACTGAATCATCGTATCCTCAAAGCCGCGGTATGTCATGCCAAGTAGATTTTTACTCAGTGAATTGTCGCCAGCGTAGCATCCACCAGCAGGCAGTCCGTTGCTGTCAACGCCACCTGGAAGCTTGGTAGGCGCCTTTGAGGCAATCTCTGGATAGTGCTTAATGAATGCATCTGACATTTCCTTGTTGGCATACGGGCGGTCGCCACATACGAGGAAGCGATGGTTTCCGGCTTCTGGTGCATCCTGTGAAAGACACTGAGAAACCATTGATAGTGAGGAGATACACGTACGATGGCGAGGACATGAGCAATCCCGACATCGGCCACGTTGCAGAAAAGCATGACACGCTGGGAGGCAACCTCTTTTTGCTGGCCAGAGAAGACGGCATACAGGGCGGCAGAAGACGTGTTTAGTTGATCCGCTGACGCCACATATTGGGCAACTTGACCATAAACCATAGGGGGACAGATGGTGACGAGTTCGAATTGCGGCTGGTTCTCTTTCATAAAATCCCAGGCAGACCTTTCGGCCCAAGTTTTGGCACCATAGTACGCGTGAGACGGATCGCCGTCGTGTGTGGCCTCCCAAGTAATCTGTGACGGGGTTAGAGGACCGAAAGAGGACTTAAGGCAGTCAACGGACAGGATTCCAGTCTTTCTCCGAGTATGTGTACCCCGGACGGAAACCCTTTTCTGGATCCACTATTGACGCGAAACTGCTGGTGATAATGACACGCTTAACACTGGGTCCGAAGCGCTTGATAGACTCGAGGATGCTCTTCGTGCTTCCAACGGCCGGGCCTGTGATTTCCTTGGGGTCCTTGCTGGATGAACGTGAGTGAAAGATGGGGAGTCGTGCTGAAGGTACTTACGCATGGAGGTGAAAAGGAGTAGCAGTGTGCAAGACAGCCATGAACTGATTCGCCTTGATTACCTCGTCGAATGCATTCTCGGCTTCAATTTTCGGGACTATGGCGAACGAGAGATTCGACAATTTGTCTCCCAGTATGGGGGTCAATGCAGTCTTCGTCTGCGCAGCTTTTTCTTCCGCTCGAACGGTAGCGACGATATTATATCCTTTGTTAATAGCGGCAATAATTACTTGGGCGGCGACGAAACCGTTTCCTTTGGAGTGGGCAGATGTTAGTTGGTGAAGGGCTGCTAAGCAAGTCCAGCAAGGATGGCTTACCTCCGGTGACGAGAATTGTGGACATTTGACGATAAAAGTGTGAACTAAAGATGTGAGGGGGTCTCCAAGGTTGGACTCGAGGTTCCGACAACTTTTATAACCTGTGGCTAACGGGTGACGACATTGGCTTGCTGATACGGCTGACCAATTTCTCGGGGGTGTATATATATATCCAAATGCCGGGGTAACCCTCCGAGGATTATATAAACAGGAATAACGGGGTCGCAACGCTTATTCAATGTCCCCTCTGTGGATGGTGAGCACTGACCGCCTGCCACCTTCCCTCCGTACTGATCGGGGGTGCGATACTTGATTTCAAACCAACGAATAGTAACAAATGCTCCACCCTTTGGGATACTGGTGAATAAGCATCGCGGTCCATTACTTAACCAGTGAGGAGATTGTCGGGCGCAAGTCAGTGGTCAAAGCCCCTCTGAATCGATCCATTATGGCGGTTCCAGAGTTCATACTCGAACAAGTAGTGAGTGTGACTACTGTATGGCCGTGTTCTTTCAAAGTAAGTGAGGGCCAGGGGCAAACACGCTGCAGACTGTCACCATGGCACAGACCGAATGGCAAGCCGGAGCCTGGGGCTGCTGTATGGAGGAGCAGGTACGAACCAGTGTGCTTTCTGATAACCTTATCGATGGGCGCTGTCACCTTTCCTTCCAGCGAGGGCACATTGCACTGATAAACGCCAAACGGGCGGTTCGACTTGCTCGTCTTCATTGTCCCTGTCCGGTCTGAATGGCATTCAGCGGTATTGGTTGATAATGGTTGGCTGTGTGCTCCAACTGCATGCAGGCATCGTAAATGGATACTGGCTTATACATTGAATAAATTTAGCATGAGTAGCAACTCTCCAGTAAACGAAACTACGAACATCACGTCTTGGTTGCTATGGTATAAGAAGTATTTTAGGAATTTTTCAGACTGCTAAACTTTACAACGGGGCAACTAGTTGACATCGTCCATCGGCATCGACGACAGGGGCCTGAGAGTACGTGCGTCCTAGTAGAGACAGAGTTTCCGGTGCCGAATGAGCTTGAATCACTGAAAACTTGTCGATACTTCAATACCGCTGACCAGTATATCGTACTCACGAGAGGGCCGGGACAACGGTTAGCCGGCCACTTGACTGGCAATAAGCACTATAGTTCTGCAGAGGGCAACACCTGCTATCTTGTCATTTGTGTTGTGTATTGGTGAATATTGTAGATATTCCAACCTTTGGGTCAGTTTTGATTTGGCCGGAGAGGTTATGGGTGGCACTGTGAAGGTGCAAAACTTGCCCAATCTCAAGACACGTCCTTGAATCCTAATAATGTCTCAAATTCCTGGATATACTCCTCCCCCTATTCCAGAGTCTGGGGATCTTTCTCAAGCTTCAACAGTCAGGCGACACCATACCATTGCCTCAAGCACTGGCAGGATGGGACCCCGCATTGCCGAAAGAAGGGACAGCGAGGAAGCAGCCGTAGAAGAAGATGAAAATAATGATCAGTGGACCGGAGGAGCAGCCACTTCCAGTGAGAAACAAGCCAGTTTACAGAGGAATCTCTCGCTGCCATCCAAGTACCATCGTCGTGAGTTTAAAACTCAAATTTTTGCTGAAACGAACGTGTTCCTCCGTTTCTAATGTCGCCCTCCTCCATGGCGTTGATATCACCTCTAGCCACTCGCGATCAGCCGAGCACGCAATCCGGGACTTTGACCCCTTCAAGGTCACTGGGCGGTCATTCTCCACTAGAGGCTGGACCTGACGAAGAAGCATGGTCTGGAGTCGCTGCGACTATGTACGAAGAGGACGAGGCGAGTGGCGTCTTTCCACCTTCCGCTTCGGCCATAAGTTGGGACTATACCCGACGATGAGACTTATGTGTTTCTAGACTGACCAGATTTCAACGAGCCAAACAAATCCCGAAAAGTTGTACCAGGTTTCTCCTCCTGCTGCAGCGGGTACCGTCCGACGGCACGCGAGTATGACGGATGGTCAACGCTCTCGTAAGGACCCCGGTCTCCACCGTCACATTACTGTGTCCGGAAAGCCTTCAATGCGACCGAGCACAATGACCGGGACCAGCGAGGCCGCAGAGGACGAATATACGACTGCCTATGGAGACGCAGAGGACGACCCATCTTCTTACCCTCCTGAGTCTGCATACGGAGGCATTCAGTCTTCCTGGGATAGCCCAACCACTAGCGACCAACCGTGGCTAGCAGACCAGCAGCAGACAGACATCGAAGATGTCATGAATAACCTTTCGAACCTCGATTTACAGAGACAAGGAACCAATTACCCACGAGGAGGGCCGATTTTCGATCCCAACGCTGCTGGGGGGTATCCAGATTATGCACAGCAGTTGCCACAACGAAATATCATCGGTCAAGCGCAGAAGATCCCGCAGGGCACCGAAGCGCAGACGTCACCTGGTCTAATCAATGCTTCAACCTATGTTCCAGTACCTGGACACAATTCCTATCATTCGAATCGTGAGAGCGTGGGTTCAGGCGATGGCCACCGTCGTTCTCCGTCTGGGTCGGACTGGGAACCGAAGAGCCGCATGCTCAAGGGTCGGGGAAGTAATCCGAACCTTGGACAAGGCTACCATAGCCAATACATGGGCGCGTTTGGAAACATGCCACCACCGCCTCCCATTCCGTCTCAATATCTCGATCAGGTACAGAGCAATCGTTTGGTTCAAGGAGGCGCTAATATGCCACTGGGAATGGGAGGATACGGACCAACAGGAGGACCGGGTCAAGCATTCGGAGCCGTTGGAGGCATCATGGGCCAAGTCCCAGGACAAACCGGCCTTCAACAACAACCACAGATATTGGATCCTGCTGCTATCTTGAGCTCACCCATTGATGTGCCTACTATGATTGCCCAGAAAGGGTACAACCCCGCCACTTTCGACATTCGCCCACCTTTTGTGGGTCCCTCCCCTCACTCATCCAAGATCTCCCTTAATTCTCAATGCAGGCTAGATATTTTGTCATCAAGTCGTATACAGAGGATGACGTTCACAAGTCATTGAAATATGAGATCTGGAGTTCAACCGATCCCGGCAACAAGCGTCTCGATAAAGCCTTCAAGGAATGTGCAGGACGCGGACCCATATATCTCTTCTTTAGTGTCAATGCCAGGTGAGAACCTTCCATTATTCATGGAGCAATAGAACCTAACCTCTCGCTCCCAATAGTGGCCATTTCTGTGGCATGGCAGAAATGCTCACAGCAGTATGTTTCATGCGCTGTATCTCCCATGATATTGAACTTACTCTTGACTTAGGTCGACTATACACGCAGTAGTACGGTCTGGGCTTCAGATAAATGGAAAGGCGTCTTTAAAGTCCGATGGATCTTCGTCAGAGATATACCTAATGCCGTTCTAAGAAATATCCGTCTAAAGTATGGCCCCTCTTCGTTGTTCATACCTTACTTCTAAACGATTAACAGTAACACGCAAGAGCGAAAGCCCGTTACCAATTCCAGAGACACCCAAGAATTGTTGCCCGAAGCCGGGCACGAAATGTTGCGTATCTTCTTCACCCATCCTGCTAAGACGTCGCTTCTACAAGATTTTGCATTCTACGAGGTTCGTATGACCACTCTTCGCTCGAACGCATTGATGTGAAACTGCCGTATCAATAGCTACAATCTCTGCAAAAGCAACAGCAACAGCAGCAGCAGCAGCAATCGAACGTGTCTTCCATTAGTCCTGCAGGCTCTCCTCCACCTCCCATGCATGGACTACCGGGCAGCCAGGGTGGTCAGCAAACATACGGAATGGGGTATAGCCCTCAACAGATACCCCAATCTCCGCCACAGGCCATTGGAGCTGTCTTCAATCATCTAAACATGCCAA
>Ga0335075_10016080_pt1 | contig 11197 bp, 2 predicted proteins | sample Lox_Sample_24_FD_206723 | JGI IMG/M metagenome (GOLD analysis project Ga0335075, IMG submission 206723) | Soil microbial communities from Loxahatchee National Wildlife Refuge, Florida, United States - Lox_Sample_2.4 | ecosystem: Environmental > Terrestrial > Soil > Wetlands | place: USA: Florida... | reverse complement strand
TTGAATATCACTGTCATTCTAGAGACCTGTCTTTGCATCCCGTGACCACCCACGTGACACCAGTGTATCGTACTATAACCTGTGTTGATTCCCTACTAGAGACCCTATGAGACCGGCAGTCTTACAAGTTTAAACCTACCTTGCTAAAGAGCTTCTTAGATTTTCTTTAGTTGCTCTTTTAAGGGCGTACAACCTATTAGTCTTTTTGTTGTTCTTGTAATTGCAAGCTTTAGCGTCTAACACTTTATTAGTTTCCACTTGTAATCTGCTTTATAAGGGCACTTAGGATTTAAAGTTTCTAAATCTCAATCTCTTATAGTTGCAAAGATCGCTAAAGCTCTTATATTAGCCCTTAACGTGTTCTTATAGGCTAAGGCTGAAAACTAGTTTCCATATTAGTTTAAAGTTCTATAACGAGTACCAAGCTTGTTAGCACCTATTACCTCTATCAGCTAGGTTCATCCCTAGTTAGGGGCGAGCTTCTTTAAGATAGCAGTAAGAAAGTCTTAGATAGCTAGAGGGCCTTGCATGTGACGGTTGGCCTTAGCGCTCGGCTTTCAGCTCTCGTCACCTAACTTGAGACACACCTATAACACTTAGTGTTTCACACTAGAAGAGTAGAAGCCCTTAAGGCTACAACTCTCCCTTCCTTCCTGTTCTTCTTTCTGTAGCTTAGTATCTTCGATAGTGCAATCTACAGAGCTCCCTTCTTCATTGAATAGCATTTTGTACGTGCCGTCACATTATACTAAGCTCACTTCGCCGGGGACGGCATCAACAATATCCCCATCATTGTCCTGGTTGCAGCCGTGGGACCCCCCTTTCCCGCTACTGTCCTAGTTGCGACCGTGGGACCTCTAGCACCGTCCTGGTTGCAACCGTGGGACACCCCAAGCCTTTTTTCTTCTCTCTCAACATGTCCTTTCTTTTTTTTACGACAATTGCTACGACCTCTTCATTGAGCCTGTCGGGGATATGCGGAGCTTGCACCTTACTGCTAAAACACGAACATTGCAATAAGCTAGACACAAAGTTGGTTGATACTGAGTCAATATGAACGGCTGTGAGGAACGACACCAATTGATATAATGCTTGGAGCAATCTACGGACCATACATAGAGCTAGCACCTTACTGCTACCCTCAATACAAGTCCTCTTAATACTGCGAGCCTGACTTGATACGCGGAGCTGACACCTTACTGTCGCATATCAAAACAATTCGTGGATCTCTTAATTGAGCCTTTCTGCGACAAACGGAGCTGACACCTCACTATCGCAAATGTAACGGTCTTACTTCTACGCTACGGAATCGGCTTTCTTAGCAGCTTAATCTCCTTTCGCTCGTCTTCGTCTTTCCAACCTCAACCTTCCTCTTCTTGCTTGCTCCAACCATTTTCGCCAAGGACAAATCTAGGTCGAATGGTTATTGCTACAAGAGATGACGATACATACAACGGTTGGCTAAGGGACTTGGAAAAACCTATAACTCCAAGGACTAAAGCAAGGTTGGCAAAGCTGTATACAAAGTAGGACGCTCGGGGCGAGCTCTTTGAAAGGGGGGGGTGATGTGACAGTTAGCCTTAGCGCTCGGCTTTCAGCTCTCGTCACCTGACTTGAGACACACCTACAACACTTAGTGTTTCATACTAGAAGAGCAGAAGCCCTTAAGGCTACAACTCTCCCTTCCTTCCTGTTCTTCTTTCTGTAGCTTAGTATCTTTGATAGTGCAATCTACAGAGCTCCCTTCTTCATTGAATAGCATTTTGTACGTGCCGTCACACACCTATAGGGAATTTACGGGTTTATAGGACTTTACGGATATAAAGTGCAGTTGTTTCTTGTGTTAGCTACTTATTATATAGTTTTAAGTCCTATTCCTTCTACTAAGCACCTTATTAAGCGCATGCTAACCCACCTATCGCCCTAACAATCGTGTACTACGACGGCACACCCACCCTAACCTTTTATAATAGTAATATGTAATGCTACTATTACTATAAATATAGCTATAAGGCTATAAATTGCAAACTTTAAGAACAAGCTAAGAAAATCCGTGCTTAAAAGGGAAGATCGAAAAAGACCTTTATAAACAAGGCAGTTGTAAATACAGCTATTATAAGCACTAAGCCTACAAATAAAGCTATAATCTTTAATGCTTTAATCTGAGCTTGCTACACAAACACTCTTACATTTACAAATTAGGATATCTCTTTCTAAAAATCGTAGCATCTTAATTTAAGAGCTACAAATTATATTTGTAATAATAAAAGTGCCTTCCTTAAAATACAACAATTACTTAAGCCTGTTCAAGTTCGAATTAGGGATAATAGCATTGTTCCTACTACTAGAAGAAGAACTATCTTGCTTACAAACCAAAAAAGACAACGTATTTAGCTTACAAACATGCTTTATATCCTTACAATTAAAACTAATTTACTGTTTGTAAGCAGGCTTACAAATAAAAGCTGTAATGTCTAATTCTTTAAAAATAGCTAGGCTACTATTCTTAATTGAAAGGGCTAATTAATAGCTACTGCATATAAGAGTAATAGTATGTATAAGGTTAACGCTGCTACTTGCTTCCTAACAAGGAAATTCAATTTGCAAATCTAAAAATAGAAGAGATTTAAGTGTATAAAAGCATTTTTTATAAAACTTTAATATTATCAGCTAGGCCGATCGAAACCGAAAACTTCCACACACATTAGAATCTAATACTTAGTCTTACAAACCTTAAATCGTACGAGCAGACTATAAAATAGCTGCTCGACTAGCCCTAGCTAGGGAAACACTAGCGTTAAGCTAGTAGAGCCTTAAGGGAAGTTAGTCTAACAACACGTCGTTTAGCAATACAACCAGCTTAGGCCGTACAACCCCTTTAAAAACTACAAAGTGCTTGCAGACTAATATAGAGGCAGATATTAGAACAATTACTGCTTATCTTGTTAAAGAGAGAGCCTTAGAGGTAGTACAAGCAGCCTTAAAGCGTATTAATAACGCGTACAAACAACATGTTAAGTAAAAAGTTATAAAGCAAGCGATCTGTCAGCTCTAAGCTGTTATCTAGAAACTAGCTGACAAGGTAGAAAACAAGTTAGACGAACAAGCCAAACTAGGCTTGTATGCTACAGCAACCATGCAGGGACTTCCTACTTAGACGTATACCTAGTAGAGCTTCAACCTTAATCATATAACCTTATAGAAGTTAGTCCTATTATACTACAAATACAAGATAGTTGTTGTATAAGGCACTAAAATGGCAGAACAGAAAAGAAGGACCTTTAAGGAGCTTTTAGAGCAAATAAACAAAGCTGGAGTTGCTAGCAAAGCAGTTGCTATTTGCAAGCTAAGGAGTAGCAATATAATAATAACTATAAAAGACGAACAAGCTTGTACGAGCTAGCTAGCATGTACTAAATAGCTAGCAGCCTTTAAAAAGGGAGTTAGAGTAAAATAAAGGGAGTTTGCTATAATAGCTTATAGAATAAGAGTCAATTAAATTTAAAGTTAGACTCAAACAATTAAAGAAATCTATAAATAAAACCTAAAACTAAAAGGCATAGTTGATATCGTACAAGTAGCTTTTACTAAGAAACTGCTTTAGTTAGGCTGTACAACTAAGCTACTAATTATAAGCGTTATTAAGCTAAAGCAAGCTAATTGCTTAATAAATGCTAGCTTAATATAGTAATACAAGCTATTTAAAGGGAACTATATAATTACATAGTACTTTAAATGCTACTAATATAAACATATAAGCTATAAATGCTAAAACACTTAAAGATATAGCTTTTATACAGCTTTAAAGCATACAACAAATAACTGTCTTAGCAAAAAAGATAATAAAAAACATATATACATATTATACTATAAGAACTACCTGTTTTAAGCTAAGGAATGCCTTGTACAAGTAAAACATATAAAATTTGTAAAACTAGCTTATATTAACTGCTTAGCACAATATCAAGCTATATTAAGCTTTATATAAAAGCCCTAACAGACTATAGCCCCTACATCCCCTTCTACCTTTTAAAACCAAGCAAACCAAGCTAGCTCTAACTAGGACGAACTAGTAATATCTAAAACTATCAACTATCTACTTGTAGTATAATAAGAGCTATAAATAGAAGTAAGCTATAAAAGGACCTTTAGCCTATATAGCTTATAAAGTATAAGCGTACTACTAGTAAAATACTTATAAGGACAACTAGCTAGATTAACTAAAGCTTTTAAAAACAATATAGATATTTATATATTTATAACTACCTAATAAGTGTGCTAAGAGTATTATAATACAACATATAAAAATTAAAAGATAAAGTGCTAATCTTATTGCTAGAAAGGAGTTATACTTTGTATAACATTAATTGATTACTTGTATACTAGCCTAGCTAAGTAGCTATATAGAACTTCTATAACTTGTACAAATTAGGAAAACTAAAGAACAAATAAAAAACCTAATTGCAATATGTCCTTACTTGTAATAGCCTTATAAGCTGCTAGCGTGCTACTTGCATTCTACTTGTAACTAGCAGCTTGTAATACTATAAAGTGTTTTAGCTAGAGCTTGCTTAGCTGTATAATAAGGTCCTTGCTAAGGAGAATTGTTAGAGCCGTCCAGTCTCTATAAGCTACTAGCAGAGCTGTTTCGCTCCTTCTAGCAAGTTGGTCAGCTAGTAGTAATTTAGCGTGCTACCTGCATAAAGCAGGTAACGTCTCTCTTCTTCTATTTCGCAATAGATAGCTATATGTTTTAGGGTTTTAGCACCTTCCTTGCACTAGCACTCTTCTGCTAGGACTCTAAGGACTCTCTTGTGTTGTAGGAAGTGCGTTAGGCTTATACATCCTATCCTAGCTTGGACTAGGAGTAAGCTTTCAGCCTTTTAGAAGTACTTGTAAAGTTGGAGCCGGTTGGGCGCTAGCTCTTTGCTGGCTTAATACTGCTTGTCTATGTCCGGCCTTGTTGTCTTCTTCCACCTCTCCTTCTAGTAGTATAAGATGGTCTGTTAGGCCCTTAGCGTCTTACTAGGGGCCTACCTGTCCCTAGCTCCTCTACTTGTCTACCTCTTCGCCTATTCGTTTAAGGCCTTACTGCGGGCTCCTAGGTCCCCTCTTCGTCTATAGCTATATGTGTGTAGCTTGGCTTATATGCTAGTATAAGCCTAGCGTATTACTACCGCCTAGCTAAAGTCCTTTAGCCTCTTATAGAAGCTTGCAAGTTTGCTGTCTAAGTAGATATCTAGTAGTAGAACGTGGGTTTCTGTCTCTAGCCTCTTTATAAGTGTAGCCTAAAAGGCTCTAGCTACTATGTGGAAGTAGGAGTTTTAGATAGGCCTTATCCTTACTGCTATACCCCTAGGTTTTACTAGCGTCTTCCCTAGCTAGTGCTAGCACGAGCTTGTAAAGGCTAATAGTAGTCGTATAACTGTTATATAGATTGTCTTAGCCTTTAAAAAGGTAGCTCTCCAAGTTGAAGCTGTAACCCTAATTAGCACTAGCGTTTGTTGTATGGCATGCTAGTGTAGCTCTTATAAATAGCCGCTCCAGTTTAGCTTTATATCTAGCTATACGCCTAAGACCTTAGCGTCTAGCTTTAGTTTTATAGCTAGGCCGTTTAGGTTGACAGTTGCTAATAGGTTGAAGGCGTTCTACTAGTATGTAAAGTGCACTAGCTTGTATTTGTAGGAGGCAAACTTTAATCCGAACTTCTTCGCTTAGGCTGCACACTTACTATGTGTACGCTCTAGCTGCTAGCAGTTTCCTTTTGTACTAGGCTTATATGCTAGCATGTTAACGTCGTCTATAAACTTTATACTAGAAGTCCTTATTTTAAAGGTGTTACAAATTTCAAGAAGCTTTGTATTATAAAATAAGAAGAGAATTAGTAAGAGGGGGGACCCTTATAATACGCCTATATTAATTTAAAGGTTCGCAGACTCCTCTCCTTAAACTACTAGGGTTATCGTTTAGTTTGTTATAAACGCCTTAACCTAGCATACAATCCACATTAAAATGTGCTGCTAGCATAAGACATCTAGTAGTCTAGTAGCATCTACTATATTAAACGCTTTAGAAATGTCTAGTAATAGCATTAATACTACGTTTTTCCTTGTGTCTTAAACTTTGTGGATTTGCCTAACTAAGAGTTCTAGTGCTATTTCTATTAACCTACTAGGTCTAGCTCCTATCTGCTTGTTAGGGAGTAGCTAGTAGTCCTCTACTAACTGTTAGATCCGTCGTGCTATAACTATTTCTATAACTTTTCTAATTGTACTAAGTAGTACTATTAGTCTTTAAGCTTTAAGCTCTTTGTACAACTCCTTGCCTAGTTTCTTTAATACAATCGTCCTTGCCTCTTAGAACCTTACTAGGTAGTAGCTAGCTGACTAGTAGGCGTCTAGCAGGCTAGTAATAGCCTTTACTATTAGCCTTCCTATAGCTTTTAGAAAGTCTGCTAGTAGCCCGTCCTTCCCTAGCGCTTTACTAGCTTTCTACCTGCATATTGCCTGCTCTACCTCTCTAATTGTAGCCTTACATTCTAACTGTAAGGGTCTAACTCCTATTAAGTCTGCAAATATAATGTTACTTATATTGTTAAGGTCTACTTTAACAGTAAGGTAGAACTACTTGTAAAGCAACTCTGTCTTTTCTTGGATAGTACAAGCTGTACGCTAATATGTTGCTAGTATAAGTATAACTAGTAGCTCTTTTAGTTAGCTTCCTTTAGTTTTTACCTACTTAGTAAGCTTTTAAATACCCTTTAGCAACTAGCTGGCATTGTAAATGTCCTCTTAAAAGGCTCTTCTTTTTTCCCTAGCAATCTTCTTTTTTTTAGTGTAGCCTGCTCTCCTCTACTTGCTGTCTATTAGTAGGTTGCCAGTCTGAATCTAAGCGTTCTAAAGCCTTCTTTCTTCTCAGACTAGACCTTTAATCTCCTCTGTCTACTATAAAGTAGCTTTAAGTAAGAGTTTTACTTAAAGGACTATGCGTTCAACTAGGTTTTATGCGAAGTTTAAGAGGTATTTAGTGTATAGCTCGATCTCCTCTAGCGTATTACTAGCTCTTAGCCTGTAAAAGGCTTATGCTTCTTATACTATAAGCTTAAGATCCATCTTCTTCTAGCTTCTCCTTTTAGACACTAATGCCTGCTAGGGCTTTAGTGCTAGAATAGTAGCTATAAGAAAGTAGTTTGAACCTTAATCTAAGTCTAAGTGGACCTTGCATTCAACTAGTCTAATATAAACTAGCTTTAATTCGAAGACTAAGTCTATTATGCTCTTACCTCTACAAGCTTCTTATATTGTAGCACCTAGTAGGAGTAGTAGCTAGAGGTTTACTTGTACTACGCAGTCAAATAGCTAGTCTGCTACGTTGTATTATATAACCGTTTAAGGGCCGTTTTATATTAAGTAGTATAAGTTGAAGTTGCTAAGTACTATATGTTTTTTAAGTGTTTGTAGTAGCTCTAGCAGCTTAAAGATTAATATCTTATAAGCAATGTTCTAGTAGTTCCCTAGTAGTTGGCTATAAAGGTTGTAGATATAGATAGTTAAGCCTTTTATTGTTAGGCTTATTATACTTATATTTAGTGTCATACTAGTATACTACTAGCTATTTAAGTTTAATCTTTTATTTATAAAAAGGCATGCTCGGCCAGCCTCTAGCAGGTAGGCTAGGTGGAACTAGCTGTTTGCTAGGTTGTATGTTGTTAGCATAAAAGGATTAGTTTAAGGCCCTTATATTATTAGAATATTAAAGTCTTAAACTTATTTACTCTTTAAGAGTAGCACTATAACTTTATCCTTGCTTTTCTATATGTTGTATTATAAGATCTTTAGCTCTCTTATAATTAGGGGGTTATAGTAGGGGTTAGTATAGTTATAATGTTCTAATTGCCTTTCTTAAGTTTGTTAATGTTCCTAGGTCTTCCCTGTAGGGCTGCTGCTTTAATGCTAGTAGCTCGTATGCGTTTAACTTGCATATAGCCTTCTAAATCTAAGTCGAACTTGGCTATTACTATTATTCGTTTTAAAGCTGTTAGGGCATACTAGCTATCTACTTGCATCCTACTAGCACTTCCCTTACTTACTACAACTTTCTTCCCTTATATAATCAGTTTTGTTTTCTCTTATTCTACCCTTACTATTAGAGTTGCTGCTATAATATGCTTTATGTTTTTAAGGACTTAGAACTGTATAGGCTACTAGGCGTATGCTCGTCTAACTGCTACAACCCTATTTTTCCAAATTGGGCAATTTGGGGACTAAGCTTAATGTCTTACTTTTAGTGTAGCACATGCTACGTACTAGTGCTTTGCTAGGTCGTCTTGTTTTAAGCATATACTTGTACTATACCCTTATCCTTTATAAAAGCTGCATTTAACTGTCTCTTTGCAGGTCCGTCTAGTATGTTTATACTTAAAGCACTTAAAACATTAAGTAACTTAGCAGTCCCTAACAAACAGCTTATAGTTATAAAGCTAGTTTCCCTAGCATATACTAGCGTCTATTAGGCAGTTCGCTTGCTCTAACTCTATTACACTTACATATAGCAGAGCTACCTTTTTCCTATCCTATAAGGTCTTCTTTGACTAAGCTACTACTAGGATCTCTATATCCGTCTAGTTGCTATTACAGCTATATATTGCCTTTATAGCTTCTAGTTTGTTTGTAACATTAATTGTATTAACTTGTATTTTATAGATTATAATAGTATAAGTCTTCTATTAGAGAGACGCCCCTTCTTCAAACACCTATATCTATTCTATCTCTTTCTGCATCTCTTAGCATGTAGCCCTATTTGTAGTTGTTACTAGTACATTGCTGCTGCCTAACTTGCATGCTACTAGCACTTTACCTGCATACTACTTGTTTAGCTCCTTAACAAGCTCTTTCCTATTTCTACGTGTTTGTTCCTCTATCTCTTCACCTACTACTACCACTATCTCTTTTTAGTGTCTGCTTAAGGCTCTAACCTCTATTAGGGGGGGTGCTGCTAGGGGCGTGCTTGTATTATGCAAGCTCTTTGTTATATCTGCATACAACAGCTTCGCTAGGGCTCGTACGGCCTTCTAGATGGTTTCAAGTTTATTATCAACCTTGCTCTTAAGCTGCTAGAGGCCTACTTCAAGGCGTTTGTTAATAATGTTCGCGATTTCTCAAGCTGTTACATCGCCCTTTCTTTTATTGCTAGTAGACTATAAGGCTTCTACTTGCACTTCACCCGCTTTCTGCACGTGTTCCCATGCGTCTTTTGTCTTCCCTAACAAGCTTATTATAGCTAGGTAGGCTTTAATGTCCTTAATTGCTTTTTATAGTTAGTCTCTATCGCGCTATCCCTACACGTCGCTCGCGCTTTGCTAGTGCAATACCAGTGGCCCTCCAGCTAGTGTCCCAGCTTTGCTAGAAGGCATCCCTTTCTCTTTAAAGTGTTCTTAATTGCTTTAAAATGTAGATAGTCGGTTTGGGTTTTAATGTTGCATTTTCAACAAATAGTATTAAAGCTGCAAATCTTATATAACATTATAACTATTTAAAAACCTTAATTAAATTTATACATCTTAACTACTTACTACTTATAAAAGTACTTGTACACCTTAATCTTCTTATAACAAGATAGGGCTCGTATAAGTATATATGTTAATAAAAGGATCCTATTAGCCTAATAAAACTTTAACTTTAAGTTAGACTACTACTAGGTAAAGCTCAAACTAGAATTAGGACCTTTAACTATTTATAATATTTATAATAAAATATTAAAGTTGTATGAAACTACAAATTAAAACATTTTAATTCTAAAAATGCTTAAAGCCATATAAGCTTTTAAATGCTACTTAATAGTAAAAGACTTTAATTTGCATTATATATTATAAGAGGGATATAAAGTTAGTAGGAACTACGTTAAAATAGTACAACTAGTTAGTAGCTTATATACAAACCAGCTAGACCTACTAATAGAACTAAGAACAATTACTAGGAAGAAGTATTAGAACGAGCCTTTCATATTAGATTTAACTTTTAGCACTTTAAACCTAACACTATAAGTAGCAAGCTGCAAAGTAATTAACGCTTACTCTAAGTCCAACTACAAACTTATTAAAACTTTAATTATAACTAACAGTTAAGTTTATATAGACATACTATTAAAAAGGAACTTTAAAAAGGCAAATACACATACTATTATAATAAGTGCAAAATAGCTTTAAACACTTATATAAGAGCTAGTAACAGTTTAAGACATTAATAACTATATAGAATATATAGTAAGTTTTACTTAAAAATTAATAAGTTAGACTGTCTTATATAAGGCCCTCTCTATCTAAGTATAAGTATAATAGACATTTAAAGTTGTAGAAGCAATTGCTGCTAAATGTAGAGCGTACTAATAATAGTTAAATACTTATATAAACAAAGTATAAGATAGCTATATAGCTATATTAAAAGCTAAATGCAAGCAAATAGCTAGTGTAAAATAAGTATACTAGCAAAATAGCATGTATAAAGCAGCTAACTTTAAGGAAGGCATTTAGAAAATAGCAAAGTAAGCTTATATAAAAAGCCACTTACTATTAGAACCTACTAAGATGTCTAACTTATAGTAGTAAGAGACCCAGCTAGGTACAATTAATAGTAAAGTAAGAGCACTTTATAAAAGATTCTACTTTGAAATAGAAGCAGACTTAAAAGATATTGCAAATAAGGACTTCTAGTGCAACCTGTTTGGAATACTAGTAATAAGCCAGCTAGTTGCTATAAAAGATGTATGTAACATTATATAAAAGGTCAAACTAGATAAATGCTTAAAGGCAAATGAAATCCCTAACTAATTCTTATAAGTAATAAGGGAACTATTAATTAAAGTACTATAAGCCCTAATAACTGCAATTTTTAGAACTAGCTACTACCTTAAAAGCTTTTATACGGCTTATATAATAGTCCTTTAAAAGCCTAGCAAGTTAGACTACTTAGACTTAAAGGTATAAAAACTAATAGCCCTACTTAGTATTATAAGTAAGGTTATTAAAATACTAATAGCATATTAGCTTAGCACTTTAACTAAACAAGAAAGATTACTATTAAACAATTAAATAGGTAACTATATAAATAGATCTATAAAGACAGCCTTAAAACTGCTAGTAGAACAAATTTATATAGTATAAAAGATAGGGAACTAGGTAGTATTAGTTCTATTATTAGAT
>Ga0335075_10016079_pt1 | contig 11197 bp, 11 predicted proteins | sample Lox_Sample_24_FD_206723 | JGI IMG/M metagenome (GOLD analysis project Ga0335075, IMG submission 206723) | Soil microbial communities from Loxahatchee National Wildlife Refuge, Florida, United States - Lox_Sample_2.4 | ecosystem: Environmental > Terrestrial > Soil > Wetlands | place: USA... | reverse complement strand
GTTTCTGTTCCCCCTTGCGTTGGGTTCAGTTCTTGCCTTTCACTACGCAGCCATCCTAGGGGTGCTACCGAGGCGGCCAAGAGGTGTTTTTGACAAACAGTCCTAACGAGATGCCGAACTGGATTGAGGTCCTTGCGAGGGCGGCTGCCTACCGAGCAGCCGCAGGGCCGGGGGGAAGAAGCTCCAGGGGGAGCGACGCCATGCCGTGCACATATCGCCATCCTGACGGGGTCCGCACATAGGTATCGCTAAACCAGACGTGCCATTCGAACGGTTTTCCCTTATCGACGCCTTTCAGCCAGAGTTTCGATGTTATGACCGCGGTGTCACCCCATACCTGAACGGTCTTATTGGTGTCTTCGTTGTGTTCATACTGGACTCGCTTCGTTCGCGCGTCATTGAGCAGGTCTGCCTTGTTGTGGGTCTCTCCAGTACCCCAAACCACGACGAAATCGTCGGCCAGGATTCGGTCCATCGTATCGGCGTCGTTGTTCTTGACCGCGAGCTGGTACTCAGTGTCGAGAGCCGCCACTGTGTCCTGATCTGATTTTGAATCCGCGTTGGCGGCCGCGCCTGAGAGCATCGCGAGCGCACCAAGCAGAACAATTCCGAGCTTCGTTATTCTCATAGGCCATCTCCTCGGTAATCGAGTCCTCATTGTTTCTTCTCCCCCTTGTTTCAGGTTCAGTTCTTGCCTTCACTGCACAGCAATCCTGGGGTGTTACCGAAGCGGCCGACAGGTGTTTTTGACAAACAGTCCTAACGAGATGCCGAACTGGATTGAGGTCCTTGCGCGGGCAGTTGGTCATCGCCTTAGGCCAGTCCATCAAATGCCGGTTAGGCGGAGAGTTAGCCGTGGCAGAATGGAGCTGAAATGTCTCCGCGGATGCGTCAACGGATACGGCTGATCGCGGGAGTCTGGCTCGGCTGGACGATTGCCGGGCTGTTCTACATCATCCAGGAGACGGTGCCGCGACTCTATCGAGGCGGTGCCGTGCCATGGAAATATGTGTTCGTCGGCTGGATGACGGGCATGTATGTTTGCGCCGCGCTTACGCCGGCGCTCCTTTGGCTTGGCAATCGGTGGCCGATCGAACGCCGGGTCACCTACGCCCCATTGCATCTCTGTTTCAGCGTGGTTTTCTCGATCCTGGCCACGGTGCTCGAAGTCCCGATACTCTTACTGCTTGGCGTCTTCCCAGCGCTGCCGCCACCTCCGTCGCTCGCCGCGGGAGTGAGAATCATGTTGTCGTTCGGGATCCAGGGCGGTGTCATCCGCTATTGGGCCGTGATCGCGCTTCATGCGGTGTACCGGTCGCAGAAAAACGCCAAGGCTCGGGAGCGGGAGGCATTCGAGCTGAAGGTGCAGGCATCGGAACTCGCCCAGCAGCTTGCAACAGCGCAGCTGAGCTCCCTAAAGATGCAGTTGCAGCCGCATTTTCTGTTCAATACGCTGGGCGCCATCATGGTCCTGATTCAGCAGCAGAAGACAGCGCAGGCCGAGGCCATGGTTGAGAAGCTCAGTGACCTCCTCCGGCTCACACTCGATGACGTGGAGGCCCAGGAAGTCCCGCTCTGGCGCGAGCTCGAATTCCTGCGGTTGTACCTCTCGATCGAGCAGGTCCGGTTCGAGGACCGGCTGCGGGTGCGCATTGCGCCGCCTGCCGCACTGTCTGAAGTTCTTGTGCCGCATATGGTGCTGCAGCCGATCGTTGAGAACGCCGTTCGCCATGGTCTCGGCCAAAGCGAGGAGGCGGTAACAATCGAGGTTGCGGCGACCAGCTCTAACGGGTCACTTAACCTCATCGTGTCCGACGATGGACCTGGACTTCTCTCGCCCAGGCCCGGTCGCAATGGAATCGGGTTGACGAATACCAGAAACCGGTTGACACGGCTCTATGGCGATAGCGCGCATCTCGTCATCGAGCAGGCAGCGGGCCGAGGTGTCCGGGTTACGATCACACTACCGATCCGGACGGTTCCGGCCGGGGGCTCACGGTGCGATTGAACGTCCTCGTCGTGGATGATGAACCCATCGCGCGCGATGGATTAAAGCTGTTGCTCGGCCGTCAGTCCCAGGTCGAGTCTGTTTCGGAGGCGCGAAACGGACGCGAGGCGATTGCTCTTATTCGTGAGCAGAAACCGGATCTCGTGTTCCTTGACGTGCAGATGCCGCGGACCGATGGCTTCGCGGTTGTCCATGCCGTTGGAGCAGAGCGCATGCCGCCGATCATCTTCGTGACCGCGCACGACCAGTATGCGTTCCGGGCGTTTGAAATCGCAGCGATTGATTATCTCCTCAAACCGGTAACCGAGGGACGCTTTGCGCTCGCGTTCAAGCGGGCCATTGGCAGGATAAGGGGCGCGCCGCACGAGGATGCCACAAAGCAATTGATGGCGATGCTCGATGCCATCGCGAATCCACCCCGGCAACTTGAAAGATTCGCGGTTCGATCCGGCGAGAGCACCATTTTCGTGCCAGTCAACGAGGTGGACTGGATCGAAGCCTTCCAGAACTACGTCCGGCTGCACGCAGGTCCGGCAACTTACCTGCTACACGTACCGATGAACACCATCGAGGGCGTGCTCGACTCCAATCGCTTCCTGCGTATCCATCGATCGCACATCGTCAACGTCCGGCGTATCGCGCAGCTGTGGTTGATCACCCACGGTCAGTACGCGGTCGAACTCAAGTCGGGGCAACGTCTGCAATCGGGGCGCACCTACAACGATCGCATCCGCCGCGCGCTTACAAATCCATTCTGAGTGCTTCGCGGATTTGCATGGAGGCACTTCAATCCCGCGGCCTGAAATGTCGGCCATTGTCACCAGGGCAACGCGCTCATCGGACTGGTTTGCGCCACAAGAGCGGGATCGGTACTGGAAAACGCCTTTTCAATCTGCTTTAACGGGGGCAATCCCATTGAACCGATCCTCCTCGGAGCGGAAGGTCGTGTTCTCTGACTCTGTCTCTGACTCGCTTTGAAATAGCTCATAACTTCACTCGCGATTCTCTTTCAATTTCACCGCCCGCTTCCACCCGATTCGCGTCTTTAGCACGCTGCCTATCTAAATATGCGCCGCTGTCTTCCTGGAACATCTTGTGGCCCGCGCACCACTGGGAATTCTATGTCACGTCCGTAGTGCAAAATGGGGTTTTGCAAGGAAATACCACCCCAATACGGGAGCAGCGATGAATACAGGGCATCCGCAAGGCAAGCTCACCCGCAGAGAAATGCTTCGCCTCTCCGCCGCCGTCGTGGCTACGTCGCAAGGTAAGACGCTTTTCGCACCGGCCGTTGCGCACGCCGCCCCTGCATCCTCGCCTACCACCGGCGAAAGCCAGCTCTACTCCACCCTGCTCAAGACCTGGTGCGACGGCCTCATCGCCCGTCAGATCGTCGCGATGCGCGATCCAGTGTTCTACGGCGGCCTGCTCTGCCCCGCCTGCGCCCTCATCCACGGCCGTTGCGGCGACGCCGTCTACCCGCTGCTCAAAATGGCGCACACCACTGGCGATGAAAAATACGTCCGTGCGGCGAAACTCGTCCATGAGTGGTCGCAGGTGCAGGTGAGCCGGCCGGACGGCAGTTGGATCAACGACGTCACGCTTGGCCACTGGCAGGGCATCACTGTCTTCCATTCCATCGCGCTGGCCGAAGCTCTTACACACCACGGCGAGGTGCTCGACACGGCCACGCGCAGCGCCTGGACCGCGCGCCTGGCGGCCGCCGTCAAATTCCTCGATGGGTTCATCAGCATCGAAACCGGCAACGTCAACTACCCCGCCACGGCTACTCTGGCCTTCGTGCTTTGCGGCCAGGTGCTCGGCGAGCCCCATTACATCGACCGCGGCCGCAAGCTCGCCCAGCGCGTCATGGAGCAGTTCACTCCCGATGGCTTCCTCTTCGGCGAGGGCCACCCGCTCGACGGAGTCTCGCCCAAGGGCTGCCGTCCCGTCGATCTCGGCTACAACGTCGAGGAGTCGCTGCCCGCACTCGCCCTGTACAGCCTTCTCGCCAGCGACAAAGCTGTCGAGCAACAGGTGGTCACCGCTCTCAAAACGCACATGGAATTCCAGCTTCCCGATGGCGCGTGGGATAACAGCTGGGGCACGCGCAACTACAAGTGGAGTTGGTGGGGCAGCCGCACCAGCGACGGCTGTCAACCCGGCTTCCTCCTCATGGCCGGGCACGACCCGCGCTTCCGCGAAGCCGCCTGCCGCAACACGGAACTGATGGCCGCCTGCACGGACGACGGCCTGCTCTACGGCGGCCCCGACTACAAAGCGCACGGCGACCTGCCCTGCATCCATCACACTTTCACGCACGCCAAGGCGCTCGCCGCGGCACTCGATCGCAGCAGCTTCCCGGCGGATCCCGAGCGGCCCGCGCTTCCGCGAGACGAGCCCTACGGCCTCAAAAGCTTTCCTGTGATCGGCACGCACCTTGCGGCCGTCGGTCCCTGGCACGCCACTGTCACCGAGTACGACTGGGAGTACCAGGAGCATGTGCAGGCCGGCAGCGGATTCGGCGGCGGCCACGTGACCGGCGGCGCCCTCTCTGTGCTCTACCACATGGCGCTCGGCCCCGTTCTCACCGCCAGCATGACCCACTACGAGATGATCGAGATTTCAAACCAGCAGCAGGAGCGCGCCCGACCGCATATGCCGCTCACCCCGCGCATCGAGTGTACCGCCGGCGACACATACACCAGCCTCAACGACTACAGGGCTACGCTCTCGGCGACAAGCTCCGGCGCGGGGGTGGTCTTCGAGGCCCATGGCCGCTTGATGAGCAACACGCACAAGCCGATGGAAGGCGACGGCCTGCTGTATGGAGTGCGCTGGACGATAGGCAAATCGGGTGTGGACCTCGCAGCCAGTGTCACCGGCAAACTGCCCGCGTCGGCTTCGCTGCAATTTATCGTTCCGGTGATTGCCCGAGAGAGCGAGCGGGTTGAGCAGGTGAGTCCGCACAGCGTGCGCATCTCCAAGCCCAAAGGTTCACTCATCGTCGGCGTCGATGCCGCCAATCGCTTCGAGCCGATTCCTAGCGAGCGCACCTTCAACCTCGTCCCCGGCTTCGAAGCAGTTCCGCTGATCGTTGCAATTCAGCTCGGCAAAGAGGTGCGCGTGAGGATTGAGGCTGGTGGCGAGGGGGTGGCCCGGTGAGCCAAATTAAATGCACAGCGGATTGGTGGCGCATAGCCGACATTTGAGTATCCCTTTTCGGGATTAACCTTTGCCCTGTCAGGGCATTCTCAGGAACTTTTGGGAATCCATCGGCACGAAAAGGAACGCACTGAAGCGAGGAGATGGGTAAATGCGTGGGCATAGTTCAGCTGGTTAGAACGCCTGCCTGTCACGGAGGAGACCGCGGGTTCGAGTCCCGTCCCTGCCGCCAGGTTTTCGGACCACTCGCTCAAGCCTGTCGATGAGTGCTTCGGCGGAGATTCTGCGCATTTTGAGCGGGAAGCTCGGTGAAAGCAAAGCGCGCCTCAGAAGATTGCTCACGAAAATGACGAGAACCTACCTGGCCTCAAGGCCCGAGGATCGCATTCAAAATCGCAGAAGTGCGACCCGAGAATTGTCGCGTGCCTCATTGACTTTTCTCGCGTTAGGGTCTGGTCCGCCACTTCGTAATCGCCTTCGCCGCGCAGCCAGTGGAGCAGGCCAGGAGGATCGTTCATGACGGCCTTGGGATCGAACATGGGCCAGATATAGGCCAGCCCCTCTCCGTCCAGCCGGAATAAGTTGTGCAGGGTATATTGCACGGCCTTCGTGGTGGTCATCTGCCATACCCCGCTGGCAGTTGGGAAGTCGACTGCGGTCGAAATGATGTTTACGGCCTTGACGCGCGTGGAGAGACCGCTTAGAAAGTTCACCACATCCCGCCGGCCCTTCATGGTGTTGCCACTGATCGGGCTGAGAAACTGGATGTCGGAAGAGAACTTCACATTGGAGAAGTCTCCGGTTCCGAACGCACGGAAATAGTCTTCGATGATATGGCGGTATGTCTCTTTTTCCAGTTCGCATGTAGCCATTGGCTTGTCCTCCAGAATCAAGTGGCGTTCGCGCCTTAGTGAAGGTCCTGCAAAATTCGGCCGGCGGCTTTGAGAGAAAGAGCCACCAGGTCAGGTCCGGGTTCAGTCCCGTGTTGCCACGGCGGAATACCGCCAAGCGAACCGCACTCGCAAGAGCTTCGGCACTTAACTGCCGGCAGCGTTCACGGCGGCGCGCCTCCGCTGATAAATGCTCAACCTGACAAATGCCGCTTGGACAAGTGGCGCGGAGACACCCTGTTTCCGCCCGCGTTCTATGAGATCACCAAGAATACTGTCCACTTCGACAGGTGCTTGTTCTTTGAGGTCGCGATACATTGACGAGGTCAACGGAGAGCCAGGTGCAGTAAGCTGAGAGCTCTTCTCTGCTAGGAATGTCTCCGACAGCGGATAGCCGCAAGCACCCGCAATTGCGGCGCATTCACGAAATACTGAGAGAATCAAATCGGCGCCAGCAGGGACCGCTACAATTTCGCCGATGTTTCCGTCGAGCAAACAAGTGAGAGCTCCAACGCTGGCCAACCACACCCACTTCTGCCACATGTCCCGCAAAATGTCTCCGGAAATGGTGGTGTCAAACCCAGCTCCGCGAAAAGCATCGTGCACTGCTTCGATCCGAGCGGTTTTCTTGCCGTCCAGTTCGCCGTAAGTGAGGCTCTGGAAATCGGCAAGCTGGACTATGCTGCCTTGAGCATCGATTTCAGTGGCAACGAAGCAAACCCCACCCAGTACAGATTTCTCGCCAACCCTCTGCCTCAGCACGTCTATGTGATGCATGCCGTTCAGCACAGGAATGATAACCGTCCGTGGCCCGACTGCCGGCGCGAAATCATCGATCGCGGCGGCGAGCGAGTAACTTTTTACGCTCAGAAAGATAACGTCGTACGGGGACGGAATCACAGCTGCGGTGATGACCTTGGGGCGAGCGGTGAAGTCGCCGTACGTCGGGCTAATGATCGGTAGTCCCTGGGCTTGGAGTTGCTCAGCCCGTTTTGGCCTGACCAGAAATGTTACATCGCGTCCCGCCTGTACCAGGCGGCCTCCGAAATAGCCGCCAACGGCGCCTGCACCAACCACTAATATCCTCATGATGCTGTTCCTCTCCTTCCCAGCCGAACACGTTCGGCTGCACATTCTTTGTTGCGCATGCCCGCATGCAGGCCGGCAATCGTTTCGAAGCCCTGAGCAGCGCTCAGACCATAGCTCCCTTAGGCGTTCTGCGACGGTCCAAGCCAAGGACATCAATAGGAGCACAAGGGTCATCTACCCTGATACACCGGCGCACGCCCTTGAGTTTCAGCTTCTAGTCCCTCCTGAAAGTCTCGCGTGCGAAAGAGCGCGCCAAACTGGGCATCCAGTCTGGACAGAGCGTCGCTTTCGGTGGAATCGATCGCGAGATGGGCGGAAAGCAGTGTTGTTCTAATTCCGAGCGGCCCACACGCGGCGATCTTGTTTGCGATCTGAACTCCTGCCTCCAGCGCCTTTTCTGGTGTCGGTGCAACTTGCTGCACTTCTCCGATCCGATACGCTTCTTCGGCATTCCAATGGTCCCCGGTTAGCATGTAACGCATGGCATTGCCCCAGCCTACTTCCCGCGGGAAACGAACGGTCGATCCTCCACCTGGGAATCGGCCGTGGGTGTTCTCATCTTGGCCAAAACGAGTGTCCGCAGATGCAATCCGAATATCCGCAACGAGAAAAAACTCATGGGCCATATTCCAGGTGTCGCCATGCGTAACCACGACCAGAGGCTTGGTGAGGTGTGGAGCACGTTTTGCAAGGGGGTCTATCGTCCCAGTGCTCGCGATCCAGGGCTTGCCCGTCCCTGCGAGCGACTTAAATCCTTCAACATCGATCCCTCTTGAAAAATTCTCCCCGTGGCCAAATAGAATCGCGGCGCGCAGCGAGGGATCGTGGTCATATTGGTAATATGTTTCGGCCAGTTTTTCGAAGGTCTCAGGATCAATTCGATTCTGGATATAAGGTCGATTAATTCCGATAAGAACGATTTGCCCGCGGCGCTCGATTGTGAGCTTGGTATTTGGACCGGCTGGTAAATCCTCAAGTTTTCCCTCCGGCGCGGCAGCTGGAATCTCACTTTCCTGAGCGGCCCCTGAAAAGGGTGCGATTACAGCTAATGTCGATAGTCCGCCAAGGGCTGCAGCCGCCTTCAATATGCTTCGTCTTTCAACCACTCCTGAATTACTCATGTCGTGATTACTCATTTTCTTACCCTCCACGTTTTCGTCTGGCTGCACTCTTTCCCGGCACACCAGGGTTCGATGGCTGCGAGACCGTGCGGTCCCACTACCATCGCTTCACAACGAATCATTCGAGCGAAATTCGACACAGAAAAGCGCTCTTAGATACAAGCCAATTCCGCGAAAATATTTTAGGGTTAACGCAAGACCATCTCCTGTTTGGCACCCGCCTTTATCAATGCCGAGGCTCGGACCAGGTCCTGCTTCAGCAGATAGAACGATACGGCGAGTAGGACTACATCCTTCATCAAGAAGGCGACGTTCCCCACCATGGCAGGAAATCCGCCTGCCGATGGGGCCCAGCCGTCCGGCATAAAGGGAATAATCGTCACGGTGGTGATGAATGTGAACACCGATCCGAGCGCACCCAGAATTCCCAGCTTTCTGTTCCAGAATCCGGCCAGCAGCAGCGCTCCGAACAGCCATTCCGAAACGCCAAGGAAATAGCTGGATCCTCTTATCCCGAAGACCGAATACATCCAGAAGATGAGGGGTCCGTGGGTAAAGAACGGGATCAGGCCCACCGCCTCGTAATCGAACCACTTCTGATATCCAAAGAAAAAGTAGATGATTACCATTGAAACGCGAACCAGATGGAGATCAAGATCTCCCTGGAAGAGCCGCAGATTGACAAGACGATTTACTAGCCAGTTCATGAGACTGTCCTTTCTTCGGCGGACGGCTGAGGCCGCCCTCCAGACAAGCGGGTTATTTGATTTTTCCTACTTCGTCTCCGCCACGTGGGCGGGGTTCAGCGTCCCGAGGTGCGTCACGACCGGCGGCTTTGTCGGATGCATAGCTGCTCGCATGCGCGCGCGACTCCAGACCTGTCATTTATTCCATTGCCGCACCGGCATCACCAGATATAGCTCGGTGTGATGAGGCAAATGCGCCACGTAGGGCATACCATTCGACGGATCACGATTGAATCCCTGAAAGTCGTCCTGATGGGGACTGACAATCATCAGGTGCGGGCCAACGTGGAATTCAGGACCCGAGGAACCATATTTCGGCTCCCAGGCGCCGAAATACATGTATGAGATGCCGATGCGATCAATCTGCGGCGTGCGGCCGGCAAGGCTATCCTCGATCCAGCGGAGAAATACCGGGTCGAAGCACGCTGGCTCATCGTGCGAATATCCAGGAATAGCCGGAAAACAGGTCCATTCGTTCGATCCTTTGCGAAGGAGCCGGTATTCACCTCCAGGCGCCGAGGGCCAATCGCGCACAGTCGCGTCCCTGGTGATGAATGCGGGACCGGCGCGCAGTGCATCCGCGACCTTCTGGGCGTCAGTCACCGGCAATCGATCCGACGACTGAGCGAAGGCGGTGCCTGCGGTCAAAAGAACGCTTGTGAGTAGCTTCATCCAAACTTGAGTACGGTTCATGTGTCTCTCCTTTTCCGTCTTGCTACGTTTTCTTAGATACTCGAGCGTGCAATCTGGTACATGCATTGTTAAAATGTTCGTCATGCGTGATGTGCATTTACGAAACCTGGATCTGAACCTCATACATCCCCTCCATGCGCTCTTGGAGGAGTGCCACGTCACCCGTGCGGCGAAACGAAGTTTCTTGAGTCAGTCGGCGATGAGCAGGGCGCTGGACCGGTTACGCGATATGTTCGGAGATCCTCTCCTTGTTCGTAACGGTCGCGTCTATGAGCGCACGGTGCGGGGAGAACGTGTGCTGCGAGACTTGGAGTCGCTCATGCCCCGGCTTGAGGATATGGTGCGAGGAGAAAAATTTGATCCAGCCCAGAGCCAGGAAGTATTTCGCGTGGCCATGAGCGATCATGCCTCGATGATTGTGCTGCCATCGCTTTTGGCGAGCTTGAGGAAGGCAGCGACTCACATCAAGCTAGAAGTCTCCGCGTCTGGCGCTGAGACTTATGAGGATGTCGCAGCGGGAAGAATCAATACGTTTCTTTGCGCAGAGGAAGCGCCCCCTTCCCTAGAGTCCGAAATGCTCTTTACTCTAGATTTTGTTTGTCTCGTTGGCACGGCTCTGCGGGTTCGTGCTCGTCGTCTTACGCTGAAACAATATCTCGAATTTCAGCACGTCCTGGTCGAGATACGGGACGGGCAACAGGCTTTGGTGGATCGCGCTCTGTCGCAGCTTGGCTCAAAGCGGCACGTTGCGCTTACTCTGCCATTCTATGTACCTGCGATCTTTGCCATCGCACAAACTGACTTGATTCTCACCGTGCCGCGCAGATTGGCAAAGCTCACCGCGGTTATGGCTGGTGTGCGCATAGTGGAAGCGCCTCGTGAGATCAAGTCCTTTCCGTATTTCATGGCATGGCATCCGCGACTCACCAATGAACCTGCTCACAAGTGGTTTCGTGAACAACTGCGGTTGGCTGTTCGGACCGTCTGAACAATTCGAAGGGTTGCACGACTGTACATTCAGTAAGCGAATCGTTGCTCCCTCATCAATGACGCATCTCCTGGGTCTGCGCGACGGCTCGCGCCAGTAACGGTCAGGCTATGACTTGCTTACCGATGTTCGAGCGCCAAGGCCAGGTCATGAACACAATCGTAATTTGGATTCTCCTCAAAATGGCAGCAGCTCAGCTGTTGCAAACAAGGAATCCGACCATTGACCATGGGTTAGGCCATAGTTGCGGGATTAGTCCTCGGAGACGGCTCGGGGGCCGGGAGCCTGCTCGGACTTCATGCCCAAACGGCAGGGCACAGGATTCCAGTCGCCATGCCGACTTCAGGGTAGTAATCGGCGTCGGCGAGTGCTTTGGCGATTTGCACTAACCCGCTAGCGCGGGAGGTTACGCTTTTGTGGCACTTGGATAGAGTGTTGGGCACCGAAGGAGGTGTCCATGACACATCTACGCCAGCGCATGCAGGAGGATCTCCGGC
>Ga0335075_10016078_pt1 | contig 11197 bp, 10 predicted proteins | sample Lox_Sample_24_FD_206723 | JGI IMG/M metagenome (GOLD analysis project Ga0335075, IMG submission 206723) | Soil microbial communities from Loxahatchee National Wildlife Refuge, Florida, United States - Lox_Sample_2.4 | ecosystem: Environmental > Terrestrial > Soil > Wetlands | place: USA... | reverse complement strand
GCTGGCATGGGCAAACGCCGGACGCCCGGTGGTCACCGATGACGGCGGCGCTGGCAGCGTCTGACCGGCCCTCCCACCCACAGCGGCGCCGAGCAGCCGGTTTTGGCGGTTAGGCTGATGCCGTGATGCGCGTCAGCGACGATGCAGAGCGCAGCGATGAGAAGGAGCGGCGCCGATGATCCGCGTCAGCGACGATGCAGAGCGCAGCGATGAGGAGGAGCGGCGCCGATGATCCAAGTGTGCTCTCAGTGCGGCACACGCTGGAATGTCCGCGACCGCCAGCGTGAGTGGTGTCCGCGCTGCCGCGGCAGGCTGCTCGCGCCGTCGTCGGAGACGCCCGACGTCGATCCGCGCTGGGCGGCCGGCCCACGGCCGACGTCGCCGCCGCGATTGCCACCGGGCTATCGCTGGATCGCCGTGCGCCCCGGCCCGCCCCCGCCGCCACGACGTCGCCGGCGACCGCTCGGGCCGACGCCGCGATACCCGGTAATACCGCGCTGGGGTCTCCAAGACCGTGTCGAGCCGGATGGCGGCAGGCCGGGTTCGACGGTGCGGCAAGCGCCGCCGGCCACCCGGGTGCACGCAGCGTTCTTCGCCACCACGTTGACGCTGGGCATCGCGGCCCTGGTTCATCTGGTCCGCTATCTGTTGCTGATCATCAACCGGAACGTGTTACTGAGTTGGCTGGTGGCTGACGCCGCGGCGCTGCTCAGTGTGCTGGCCAGCCTGGCTGCGATCGCGGCGGTGATCGCCTACGCCGTGGTGCTGACGCAATGGTTAATCGCACGTCGCGCCGCGGCTTTCGCGCATCGCGGCAGATCGGAGACCCGCACGCCGTGGGCGTTGCGGGCCGGCTGCCTGCTCCCGCCGTCGGCAGCGATGGCGCTGGCCATCATGTTTGCCGTGGTCCGGGTTACCACCGGTCATTCAGCAAGCTGGGCATTGATGGCCGGCTGCGTGGTGATGAGTTTCCTGCCGCTGCTCGCCAGCGTGTGGTCTCTGGTGTACGTCATCGAGCTGGCGAAAACCGAGGACAACTACAGCCAGCTGCGCGGACTGATCTGGGAATGGTGGCTGCTGTGGCTGCTCAGCAGCGTTACATCGGTCTTCGCAACGATTACCAGCGGGGCACAGGACGCCCAGGGCATCGCCAACAACACGGTGGCCATCATCGTGGCCTACCTGCTGGCATTGATCGCCGCGTTTGGGACCGAGCGGCTGTTCGAGGGCTTTGAGCGCAAACCGGTCGAGCGGCCCGCCCATCGCTGGGTGGTGATAGCCGACGACGCGGTCGGAGCCGGCGCAGCGGGATCGGCTCCAGCAGTTGAGTTGTCGGGTGAGGAACCGGCAGCATAGTGGCATGACGCGGGCCGACGACGTGGTCTCTCGGCACCCGTTCGTGGTGGCTCACCGCGGTGCGTCGGGCGCTCTGCCTGAACACACTTTGGCCGCATACGATCTCGCGCTCCGGGAGGGCGCCGACGGTGTTGAATGCGATGTCCGGCTCACCCGCGACGGTCACCTGGTCTGTGTGCACGATCGCCGGCTTGACCGAACGTCGAGTGGCGCGGGTCTGGTCAGCACGATGACGCTGGCCCAGCTACGTGAGCTGGAATACGGGGCCTGGCATGGCAGTTGGCGAGCGGACGGTACTCATGGCAATACCGGCCTGTTGACGTTGGACGCCCTTGTCGGACTGGTGCTGGATTGGAAGCGGCCGGTGAAGCTATTCATCGAGACCAAGCATCCCGTCCGGTACGGCGCGCTGGTGGAAAGCAAGGTGTTGGCGCTGCTGCATCGCTTCGGCATCGCCGCACCGGCATCCGCCGACCGGTCCCGTGCGGTGGTGATGTCGTTTTCGGCCTCCGCGCTGTGGCGGGTCCGGCGGGCGGCGCCGTTGCTGCCCACGGTGCTGCTCGGCCGGAGTCATCGGTATCTCAGCAGCGGTGCGGCCAGCACTATCGGGGCCACCGCGGTCGGGCCCTCGCTGGCCACTCTTCGGGAACACCCCGAGCTGGTCGACCGGGCGGCCGCGCAGGGCCGGGCCCTGTACTGCTGGACGCCGGACGAATACGAAGACGTCATCTTCTGCCGGGACGTGGGGGTGGCGTGGCTTGCCACCAACCATCCCGGACGCGCCAAAGCGTGGCTTGACGAGGGCCTGACCCGCGCCGACCTGGACTAGTCGCGGGTCGCTATGGCCACGGAGCGATTCTGGCAAATTGGCGGACGAATCAGTCGTTGAGAACGCCCGAAGGGACCGGTTGGTCGGCGGCCAGCGCGTCGAACAGTTGGGCTGCCTTCTCGTGGTCCCACACCACGACCGAGCCGACGTCGCTGTTGGTGAATTGGCCGATCGGGACGGTCAACGCGGTGGTTGACCCGTGCAGCGCCCAGCCCAGCCGCGCCATGTCCCAGGCGTGGTCGCCGTGGTCGACGGTCAGCGCGCCGACCGCCGCATGCGCCACGGAATACCACCGCCACGGGTTGAGCCACACCGCGGGGCTGGCGGCGCGGTGCAACACGGCCGCCATGAACTGCCGCTGGTTGACCATCCGGTCGAGGTCGGCGCGCGGGGTGTTCCGGGAGCGGACGAAGCCGAGCGCGTCGCGGCCGTCCAGCTTCTGACACCCGGCGGGTAGGTCGATGCCGGCAAGTGGATCGTTCATCGGCGCGGTCGGGCAGACGGTGATCCCACCGAGGGCGTCGACCAGGCCGGCGAACCCGCTGAAGCCGACCTCGGCGTAGTGGTCGAGGCGCAGCCCGGTGGCCTGTTCGACGGTCTGGGCCAGCAGCGGCGCTCCGCCCATCGCGTACGCCGCGTTGATTTTGTCGCGCCCGTAGCCGGGAATGGGCACGTACGAGTCGCGCGGTATGGACACCATCGTCGTCGGCGTACCTGACCCGATCGCCGGCACATGCACCAGCAGCATGGTGTCGGTTCGGCCGTTGCCGGTGTCGCCGCCGGTAGCCAGCGCCTGCTGCTGCTCGACGGTGAGACCTTGCCGGCTGTCCGAGCCGACCAGCAGCCAGGTGCTACCCCGCCCGCGCGCCGGCCGACCGGGGTAGTCGGTCAGGACAGGTTGGCGGTGCAGCGCCGTCTCCAGCCACAGTGTCCCGCCCAAAACGCCAGCGCTGATCAGCAGCACGACGAGGACCAAAGTCAGCGAAATCAGTTGACCCCACGCCCGTTTGCGCCGCGGCCTGCGTGGCCGCGCCGGCGGCGCGACGGGCCGATGTAGCCGGACGGTCGGGGCTTCAGCCGAGGCGGGCTTGGGTGGTGGCGGTTTGGCCGGCGGCCGGTAGCCGGGGTCGCGGCGAATCAGCGGCGACGGCTCGGGCCGCGGTGGGAGCCGGCGCTGGCGCCGGGCATGGTCGTCGTTCATGTCAATGCAGCCAGTGCAGGTGGCCTGCCAGTAGCGCATAGCCGACAAAAGCCACGGCGTCGATGATCCCGTGTGCGATCACCAGCGGCCACAGTCGGCCGGTGCGCTGCCAGGCGTATCCGAACACCAGGCCCATCGCGACGTTGCCGAGCCCCGCGCCGAAGCCCTGGTAGAGGTGATACGTGCCGCGCAGCACGCTCGACCACACCAGCGCCACCCGTGAACCGACGCCCAGCTGCTCCAGCCGGGTGAGTAGATAACCGACGACGATGATCTCTTCGGCCCAGCCGTTGGCGAACGCGACCGCCAGCAGCATCGGCACCCGCCACCAGGTGTCACCCAGGCTGGACGGGACAACCGAGGCATTGAGGTGCAAAGCCCTGGCCACCAGGTAGAGCGCCAGCCCGGGCAGGCCGATCAACGCGGCCAGGCCGACGCCGCCGCCCAGATCGGCGCGCCAAACCAACCGCGGCAGCCCGATGCGGGCAGGGCTAAATCCGCTGCGCCACAACAAGTACAGGCCGAGCGCGCCCCATGCGATCAGTTGCACGACAAAGGTCGCGTTCAGGCCGAGATCGATCAGGTCGAAGTAAGAACGCCGCGGGTTGAGCGGGATGCGCTGAGCACTCAGGTTGCGCAGCACCGAGTCGGCAAGTTGCAAGACCGCGGTGACTGCGGACAGGCCGAACGTGACGGCCAACACGATGACGAGCTCGATGCGCAACGCGCGGCGCTGTGTCGGCTCCGAGTCGGCTGAGCTGAGGGGCTTATTCGGGGGGAAAGCCACCTCGACACGGTAACCGGCTCAGTCTCGGCGAGGCCGTAGCCCAGTGACTCCCTGGCCGAACGGGCAGCCCATCAGCACCCGGATGGCCTGCCCCAGACCCGTGACGTCATCGACGGGCTGGGGGAAGGGCAGTCGGACGTCGCGGTCACCGTCGACGCTTTCGACGCGTAGCCGCACGCCGTAGCGGTCAACCCCGAGCGGGCGGACATCACCGCGCCGCAGCCGCGCGGGCAGCCGGGCGGCCAGTCGGGCGACCACGTCGCGGTGCGCGGTGTCCAGGTGCCGGATCCAGCACGACTCGAAAGCGCAGAACGGGTCGGGACGCGCGGCGAGCAGGGCCCCGACGTCGACGGCCTCGGCTCCGGTGGAGTCGGTGACTACGACCGACTCGATGTCCAGTCGCGCCAGCAGATAGCGGGTGTCGACGGCCCACCTATCGGCCACGGGGGTGGACCCGGGGGTTTGCACCTGCAGCAGTGCGGGATTCGGGTGCTCGGCGGCGATCCCGTCGAGCAGTCGGGGTACGGCTAGCAGCGGCACCCGGTGCAGCCGGCCGCGGATCCAGACCAACGAGCGGACCGGTTCGCGCAGTGGCAGCGGCGCATAGTCGGCCAACTCCAGCACGGCCTGCGTTGCGTCGGCGTCGCACTCGACCGGGATTGCCACGGCGAACGAGCCGTCGGCCAGCAGATGGTGCAGGGGAGTGGTGAGCGGCTCGGCGCCGACTGTGCCCTCAACGGCGATTGACGCGTTGCCCGCTCGGACGCAGGTGCTGCGGATCCGCTCGGCTGTCGTGGGCGCCGCGCAGTCGGCAAGTGTCATCGTCGACCATCCTAGGGAAGTGAGGTTAGCCTAACTTAACTAGGGATGATCGGGCGGCGCAAGACGTACTACCCGATAGGGTTTTGGTCGTGGCAAGCATCGCGTATCTCGGCCCCGAAGGGACCTTCACCGATGCGGCGCTGCTGCAGATGATCGATGCCGGCATGGTTCCGCGGCACAGCCCGGATACCGCGCGGCGGCTGCCGGTCGACAGCACGACCGCTGCTCTCGATGCCGTCCGCGAAGGCGTGGCCGCTTACGCCTGCGTGCCGATCGAGAATTCGATCGACGGCTCGGTGACGCCCACCCTGGACAGCCTGGCGATCGGGACGCCGCTGCAGGTGTTCGCCGAGCTGACGCTGGATGTGGCGTTCAGCATCGTCGTCAAAGAGGGTCTTACCGCCGCCGACGTGCGCACGCTGGCCGCCTTCCCGGTCGCCGTGGCGCAGGTGCGGCGGTGGCTGGCCGCCCACTTGCCGACTGTCGAGCTTCGCCCGGCCAATTCCAATGCCGACGCCGCGCAGCAGGTCGCGAACGGCCACGTCGACGCCGCGGTGACGTCGCCATTGGCCGCCACCCAGCGCGGGTTGTCGGCGCTGGCCGAAGGCGTGGTCGACGAAGCCAATGCGCGCACCCGTTTCGTGCTCGTTGGGCCGCCGGGACCACCGCCGGCCCGCACCGGCGCCGATCGCACGTCGGTGGTGCTGCGGATCGACAACGCGCCAAGCGCGCTGGTGTCGGCGCTCGCCGAATTCGGCATGCGCGGCATCGACCTGACCCGTATCGAATCTCGGCCCACCCGAACCGAATTGGGTACCTACGTGTTTTTCCTGGACTGCGTCGGCCACATCCACGACGACGCTGTTGCCGAGGCACTCAAGGCGCTGCACCGACGTTGTACCGACGTGCGCTACTTGGGTTCGTGGCCGACCGGAGTGCTTGCCGGCTCGCCGCCACCACACGTGGACGAGGCGTCGCGCTGGTTGGCGGGGCTGGGCGGAGGGCCGACGGACGAAGGCTCGGCGCGATGAGCGGTCGGCTGGTCTTGGTGCGGCACGGTCAGTCCTACAGCAACGTCGACAAACGTTTGGACACTCGGCCGCCGGGGGCGGAACTGACACAGTTGGGCCGCGAACAGGCGCGCGAGTTCGCGCGGGCGGCAGCGTCGCGTCCCGGACTGTTGTTGCATTCGGTGGCCACCCGCGCGGCGCAGACCGCCGCGGAGATTAGCGCTGAAGTTGACCTGCGGGCGACCGAGGTGACCGGCATCCACGAGGTACAGGTCGGCGATCTGGAAAACCGCAGCGACGAGGACGCCGTCGCCGAATTCGCCGCCATCTACCAGCGCTGGCTCGAGGGCGAGCGCGATGTGCCGCTGCCCGGCGGCGAGACCGCCAACCAGGTGTTGGACCGTTACACACCGGTGTTGACCGACCTGCGGATGCGCTACCTCGACGACCACGAGTGGACTAGCGACATCGTCGTCGTCAGCCACGGTGCAGCCATCCGGCTGACGGCCGCCGTCCTGGCCGGCGTCGAGACCAGCTTCGTGCTCGATCATCACCTCAACAACACCGAGGCCGTCGTCCTGGCGCCGGTCACCGACGGCCGCTGGAGCTGCGTGCAGTGGGGGACCCTGACGCCACCGTTCTACCCGGAACCGGATGCCACGCCGGTCGCCGACGCGGTGGAGTCGGGCGCCGACCCGATGGGCTGACGGCCTAGGTTCAGATCGCCACGGCGGACGCTGCGCCAACCTCGGCGCAGTCGCAACCGACCGCGTCGCAGTCGACGACGAATGCGTGCGGCATCAGCTCGGGGCTGGTGCAGCCGTCCTCGGTGCACTCCGACCGGTGCAACCAATGGCGAATGAGCGTGCCGTGGCAATGATCCAACCCTGCCCGGCAGTCGCGGCAGCGTGTTTCCATGCGAAGTTCTTAGCACCGATCGATGACAGATCCGCGACGCCGCGCCTGTCGGCCCGGCGCTAAGTTGCTCAGGCCCAGCCGAGTTCGTGCAGGCGGTCGTCGTCGATGCCGAAGTGATGCGCGATTTCGTGAACCACGGTGATCTTCACTTCCTCGACGACCTCGTCCTCGTCGTCGCAGATGTCCAACAGCGCGTCGCGATAGATCGTGATGGTGTCCGGCAGCGAGCCGGCGTAATGGGAATCCCGTTCGGTCAGCGCGACGCCCTCATACAGGCCGAGCAGGTCGTCTTCCTCGTCGTTACGGTCGGCGACCAACACCACCACGTTGTCCATCACCGCGGCCAGCTGCGGCGGGATCAGGTCGAGCGCATCGGACACCAGCTCGTCGAACCGTTGCGAATCCATCCGCACGGCCACCGGACTATCCGCCGGGAGGTGGAGGTGGTGGGGGCGGTGGCGGGGCCTCCGGCGGCGGCAGCGGCGCAAAAGGCGGCGGCGGTTCAGGAGCCGGCGGTGGTGGTGCTTCGGGGGCCGCCGGTGGCGCGGCAGGCGGGGGCGAGGCCGGTTGCTGCCCGGGAAGGTGCTGGTTGCCCTGGCGCTGGCTGGCTGACCCGCCCGACGACCCGCTCGACGACGATCCGCCCGACGACGAGGCTGACGACGACCCGCCCGACGAGGCTGACGACGAGGACCCGCCGCTGGGGGAGGGGCCGGTCGGGATCGGCGGCAGGTTCAGCCGCTCGGCCGGGATGTCCGGCGGCGGAACCGGGGGCTGGCCGTTGATCTTGAGCGCCCCCTTGGCGCTGTTCAGCAACGTCGCCCAGCCACCGTTGCCCAGCGTCGCCCCGATGCTGCAGGCAACTTGCCGACTGCCGGCCGACCAGCTGGGCAGCGACAGCGTGCTGTAGATCAGCGTCAGGGTGGTGCTGCGCAACTGCACCGGCGCGAGGTAGGCGTCGGTCAGCCGGGTGCAGGAGTCTTTGATGAAGCCGTCCTGTTCGGGCTCCGGCGGCAGCGCGTCGGGAAACTTGGCGAGCAAGTTGACCGTCCCGGTGACCTCCATCGCATGCGGCGCAGCGCAGTCGACCGGAATGTCGGTGGGTTGATTGGTCGAGGGGTCGATGCCCAGGCAGGTGCCGTCCGGCCAGACCTTGGACTGGTCGGAGTCGCCGACCTTGCCTTTGTAGGCGATTTGTTCGTTACCGGCGCCCGGCAGCTGCAAGCCGCACAGCATCCGCCGCTCGCCCGATTGTCGCCAGGCTTTGTCGCCGGACCACAACATGCTGATGATGAACTTGCTGTTGGGGTCGAACTTGGCGCCCAGATAGCGGCGCACCGCCGACTCGCACTGCTCCTGGCTGATCTGCTCGATCCGGGTGGCCGATGGCGGCGGGGCGTCGGGACCGTACTCCGAACCGGGGAACGTGCGCATGTCGATGGACTCGGCGACCTCGAAGCGGTGTTCGTCTTTGCAGTCGACAATCGTTGCGGCTTCGGGCATCCGATCCGGCCACATCAAGCAGTTGCCGCTGGCGGCGTGGTTGAACGCGTCGTTACCTTTCGAGCCCGTGCTGGGCACCGGGTCGATGTAGCCGGTCAGCTGACCGGGGCCGCCACCGATCGGAAGGGCGGTGACGAGCCCGGCGATGAGCAGACCGCCCAGGGCCGTCAGCAGCAACGCGCGCCTGGTGGCCGAGGCATGCAGGGCGGTCAGCCACTCGACCCGGGGTAGCCGAAATCCCGGCCGGTTGGCCGGTGACTTTTGCTGCTCGGAATCGTTCGACATTGGCTCCATTCTGACAGGCCCGCCGCGTCCCGTGACAGCTGTTGCAGAAGTAACGTCATGTGGTTATTGCTGGCGGGTGCCTTCCGCGTAGGGTTCAGCCCGTGATCGACCTGAAGTTGCTCCGCGAAAAACCGGATGCCGTGCGCCAATCACAGACCAGCCGCGGCGAGGACCCGGCGCTGGTCGACACGCTGCTGGCGGCCGACACCGCCCGGCGGACCGCCATCTCGACAGCCGATTCGCTGCGCGCCGCCCAAAAGGCGGCCAGTAAGAAGGTGGGCGCCGCTTCCCCCGACGAGCGTCCGGCTCTGCTGCAGCAGGCCAAGGAACTGGCCGAGGAGGTCAAGGCGGCCGAGGCAGCCCAGGCCGAAGCCGAGGCGGTGTTCACCACTGCCCACATGGCGATCTCGAACGTGATCATCGACGGCGTCCCCGCCGGCGGGGAGGAGGACTACGCCGTCCTCGACGTCGTCGGTGAGCCCGCGGCCATCAACGATCCCAAAGATCACCTGGAACTTGGCGAGGCGCTGGGCCTGATCGACATGGAGCGCGGGGCCAAGGTGTCTGGATCGCGGTTCTACTTCCTGACCGGTCGGGGGGCGCTGCTGCAGTTGGGGCTGCTGCAACTGGCGATCCGGCTGGCGGTCGACAACGGTTTCATCCCGGTCATCCCGCCGGTCCTGGTGCGCCCAGAGGTGATGTCAGGCACCGGCTTCCTCGGCGCCCACGCCGACGAGGTGTATCGGGTGGAGGCCGACGATCTCTACCTCGTCGGCACCTCCGAAGTGCCGCTGGCCGGCTACCACGCCGACGAGATCCTCGACCTGTCCGGCGGGCCGCTGCGCTATGCCGGCTGGTCGTCGTGCTTCCGCCGCGAGGCCGGCAGCTACGGCAAGGACACCCGCGGCATCATCCGGGTGCACCAGTTCGACAAGGTCGAAGGATTCGTCTACTGCACCCCGGACGCCGCCGAGGCCGAGCATCAACGGCTGCTGGGCTGGCAGCGGGAAATGCTGGCTCGCATCGAGGTGCCGTATCGGGTAATCGACGTGGCCGCAGGCGATCTCGGTTCGTCTGCGGCTCGCAAGTTCGACTGCGAGGCCTGGGTGCCGACGCAGCGCGCCTACCGCGAGCTGACCTCGACCTCGAACTGCACCACCTTCCAGGCCCGCCGGCTGGCCACCCGCTACCGCGATGCCGCCGGCAAGCCGCAGATCGCAGCGACACTCAACGGCACGCTGGCCACCACCCGCTGGCTGGTCGCCATTTTGGAAAACCATCAAAGGCCCGACGGCAGTGTGCGAGTTCCCGACGCGCTGGTGCCTTTCGTCGGCACCGAATTGCTCGAGCCCGCGTAGGGGCCAGCTGGCCCTGCGGTCGTCGGAAAGCAAAGGTCAGATCGCGCTTTCTCGCTGAACTATCATCACCAACGTCCTGCATACGTGGATAGGGCAACCGCGTGAGGGGGTGAGACGGCGATGGGCTGGCTCGGTCTGTGGTGGCGACAACCCGACCATTACGACGAGTTGAGCTCGCACTTGCAAGCCCGGGGTATGGCCGCGGTGACCCGCTTCACCATCTCGTTGATCGCCGGCGGTTTGGCGATTGATGCGCTCGCGACGATTTGGACCCCGACCGGACCGCGAAGCTTCATCCAACTCGCCTGCACCCTGGCGGCGTGCGCCAGCGCCTCGTTGGGCGCGCTGTTATGGGCCCTGCGCTGGCCGACACGCCCCGCAGCGATTCTGTTCGCCGTGCTGGCCACCGCCAGCATCGCGCTGATCGCGCTGGCCCAACGCGATCCGCTCATTGCGATCCTGACGTGTACGGCATTCGCGGCGACGGCCAGCTACATTGCGCTGTTCCACACCGCGCCATTGATGGCCTACAACTTCGCGGTCGCCGGCTCGGTCGGCGCTGTTGTAGCCATCCGCATGGCGGCGAAATTCAACATCGCCTTCGCCTTGTGCGATTACTCGCTGCTATTGCTCCTTGATCTCGCCGTGCCTTTCGGTATCCAGGTGGTTGTGCACGCGCTCGGCAGCGATGCCGTGCGGGCCGAACGTGACGAGCTCACCGGCCTGCTGACCCGGCGGGCTTTTCGTCGGCGCGCGAAAGCCCGCCTGGAACAGAGTCGCGACCAGCCCGGTCATTTCGTCATCGCCATGATCGACTTGGACCACTTCAAACTGCTCAACGACAACTACGGGCACAGCACCGGTGACGAGGCGCTGGCCTCGGTGGCACGTGTCCTGCTTGACACCATGGAGGACACCGCGATCATCTGTCGTTCGGGAGGCGAGGAGTTCGTCATCGCCGACATCTGGCATCCAGACGAGGTGGGCCCGCGGGCACAGCAACTGTGCGACGTCATTGCCGCACTGTCCTTTGGCATCACCGCCAGCATCGGCACCGCCGACATCCACCCGGCTCACCGGACCGATGCGAGCGTCGACCTACTGGCCGAGTTGATCGCGGCCGCCGAC
>Ga0335075_10016077_pt1 | contig 11197 bp, 8 predicted proteins | sample Lox_Sample_24_FD_206723 | JGI IMG/M metagenome (GOLD analysis project Ga0335075, IMG submission 206723) | Soil microbial communities from Loxahatchee National Wildlife Refuge, Florida, United States - Lox_Sample_2.4 | ecosystem: Environmental > Terrestrial > Soil > Wetlands | place: USA: Florida... | reverse complement strand
CCCCGGCGGGGCTATTAACCCCCTTTTTTAGGGCGCTTTGTTACACCCGCCGCCGCCGCGCAACGCTTCTACGAAGCGTCGCTAACCGAGAGGTGATCGTGCCTGGTTTCCGACTCGTCGCGCCGCTATGCTGGAGTTAGTTTAACGTGGTTCCCACGGACCGGGAGTCAGCATCAGCGTGAACAAGCGGAAGAGCAAGACTGAGCGAGCTGCCCGGAGGAAGGTAGCCGTGTCTCCGACGCAAGCGATGATCGAGCCGCAACCCACGCCGTCGATACCGTCCCCGGATGCGATCCCTCCGATGAATGCACCTTCGCCCTCCGCCAACGGTGACGAGGACGCCGCTCTCGCACGCCTGGCGGATGATGGCGGACCTCCTCCACCGCAAGCCGAGCTGGAAGCTCAGACCGGCGAGACGCCGGTCGCGCCTCCAACAGCTCCCGCAGCCACGCTCTCTCTGGAAGAACGCGTGCGCCGTCTGGAGGAAGCCCTGACGCTGCTCCAGGAGCAACGCGCCGTCGAGACGCGAGCTAGTTCCTCGCCTGCTCCTACGCGTCCGCCGGATCCGCCACCCGTGGCGAAGGTCGCGCCTTCGCCCGCGGCGCCTGCGGCGGCAGCAACGCCGGCCTCGACAGCGGTGCTGCTCGATGTCGGCAAACGCTTGCTGGGGGCGGCCGCACAGGTCGTCCCATCCGCCCTGCCCCCTGTCCCGAACGTCGCCCACCCAGCGGAGCGGAGCGGTCTTCTCTGGCTGTTGTGGGATACCTGGGCCGAGGCGCGGGCGATCGTGCGCATGTTCGTCGATCCTCGCTACCATTTGCCGTGGTCGGCGCGTGTGTTGCCGCTTGTCGTGCTGGCCGCGATCCTGACCTCGAAATACTGGGTGCCCGGCTCCTCGATTCCTTTCCTGGGCGACTGGCTGCTCGTCAAGCTGATCGATTTGCTCCTGGCGTTTCTGCTGTTCAAGTGGCTCGGCCACGAGGCGCGGCGGTATCGGCAGACCTCACCGGACTTGCCGTCGAGCCTGCGTCTTTGATACGCTGATCGCGATTTCCATTCGAGGAGGTTTGGATTGTCATGATTCGGCTCGGCGTCAACATCGATCATGTGGCCACGATTCGTCAGGCTCGCCGCGCGGTCGAGCCCGATCCGGTGGCGGCGGCGGTGCTGGCCCTGCTGGGCGGCGCCGACGGCATCACCATCCATCTGCGCGAGGACCGCCGGCACATTCAGGAGCGCGATCTGCGCTTGCTGCGTCCGGTGGTGACGAATCGCCTTAACCTGGAAATGGCGGCGGTGCAATCCATCGCCGACCTTGCCTGCGAGGTCAAGCCCGACGAGGCCACCCTCGTGCCCGAGAAACGCGAGGAGCTGACCACCGAGGGCGGCCTCGACGTGATCGCGCACGAGAAGGCGGTTGAGAAAATCGTCAAGCAGCTGCACAAGGCCGGCATCGAAGTCTCTCTCTTCCTGGATCCGGACCCGCGTCAGATCGAGATCGCGCGTGTCCTTCATGTCAAAGCGGTCGAGATTCAGACGGCCCGCTACTCCGAGGCGCGAACGCCGTCCGAGCGCCAGCGCGAGCTGGATGCGCTGCATCAGGCCGCCGAGTTCGCGCGCGAGCGCGGCTTGCACATTCACATGGGACACGGATTGAACTATCAGAACGTGCAGGCGGTGACGGCGATCCCCGGCGTCGAGGAATTGAACATCGGCCATAGCATCGTATCGCGGGCCGTGCTGGTGGGCATGCAGCAAGCGGTACACGACATGAAGGACGCCATCCGCCGCGGACACCGAGACTGAGCCGCTTGCGGCTTAGCGGCAGACACGCTAAGCCGCAAGCGGCTCACACCGTCATCGGATAATCCGTCGGCAGCACCAGGCGATTCAGCACGCGATCGCGGCGCAGCAGCACGACGGGCGCCGGCACATCGATCGGCAGCTGCGTCAACACTTTGTGCAAATCGTCGATGCTCGTCGTTGCCTGTTCGCCCAGCGACAGGATGAGATCTTCTTCGAGAATGCCCGCCTGGTCCGCGGGTCCGCCCGGCTCGATGGCCAGCACCTCCACGGCTCCCGTCTGTGTCAGCTTCAAGCGATTCGCCAGGTTTCGCGGCAGCGGTACGTTGCGAGCGTGCAGGCCGAGATAGCCGCGCACCACCCGGCCATGCTTGAGCAGCTGAGGCAGAATGTGCTTGGCCATGTTGATCGGAATGGCGAAGCACAGCCCCTGCGCGGGCCGGACGATGGCGGTGTTGATGCCGATGACCTGTCCGCGGCTATCGACGAGCGGCCCGCCGCTGTTGCCGGGATTCAGAGCGGCGTCGGTTTGAATCACGTTATCGACCAGATGCCCTGTGATGCTCCGCAGCGTCCGGCCCAGGGCGCTGATGACGCCGGCCGTCACGGTGGACTCGAATCCGAGCGGACTACCGATGGCGACGACGAGCTGGCCCACGCGCAGGCGCGACGAATCGCCGAGCACGGCATGCGGCAGCTGGCTCTCCTCGGCTTGGACGACGGCCAGGTCGGTCCAGGGATCGTTGCCGACGACGCGGCCGCCGACCTCGCGGCCGTCGCCAAGCCGCACCCGCACACGCTCCTGCCCGGCGACGACGTGATGATTGGTCAGCAGCAAGCCGTCGGGCGTGAAGAGGATGCCGGAGCCGCTCCCCTCGCGCCGACCTCGTCCGGCGCGCAGATTGACCACCGCCGGACGCAGCATTTCCGCCACGCGAATCACCACGTTCGAGTAGGCGTCGAGGGCTTCCTGTTCGGAGGGGGCCGGCTCGGGGAGAGGATACCCCTCCATGGGACCGCCGCTGTTGCTGATGAAATGTTGCCAGAATGTCATGGTGTATCCGTCCGTTTCGCGAAGTGTCGTGGTGCTGAGCCGCTACCTTATTCTAGACAAGCAGGCAAGCCGGTATCGCCACGCCCGCTGCCTTCACTTCGGCCAACGCCTGCCGGCGGCGCCTTCGAGCCGAGGGCACGCTGCATTTCCTCGCTATCCGTCGGGAGCGACATATTCACACGGACGGAGCGGAAGCGCGTTATCCCGTCGAGATCGCGCACCGCCAGCGGCCCGCGCGTCTGGATGAGCGAGCGAGGATGATACGCGACCAGCTCTTCGAGGATGCCGCGCGTCAAACACAGGCTGCGCGCCGTTCTGCATTCCGACTTCCGCGTCGCGGCAAAACACTGGCCTTGACGGAAAACAGCGGAGGGATTATCGCACGCCTCGGTAGCCGGTGAAGCCAACGACGGGACCAGAGAGGTTGTGGAGGAGAGAGCGCGATGATGGGAAAACGGTTCGTCCTGACGGCGACGCTGGCGACGTTGCTGGCGTCGGTCGGCTGTTTGCGGAACATGTGCGAGCGGCACGGTTACTATCCGGTGACGCCGCCTCCTCCTGCCTACGCTCCGCAATGCTGCGTACCATGCTGTCCGGGTGCGCCGGCCGCCGGCTACGCCGCGGCGACTCCGGCCTGGAATGCACCGGCTCCGCCGCCGCCTGCCGCGACCTGTCCGTCTGGCTGTGTTGTTCCGCCTCACAACTGAGGCGATCAGCTCATGACCTTGCGTCCGTGGTGCTGCTCGTACCAACGACGTAGCCGGCTGTCACAGGCGCTTAACGATCCCCGCGACAGCGCGAGAGTCAGCTCCGCCAGCAGCAACGGGCCGGCAAGCCAGGAGAGCGAAGCGGCGGGCGCATGGGCGCTGTAGACCAGGCCCGGCGGCATCAACGCTCCGAGGATCGACCCACCCAGGCGCGTCAGGACGTGCGCCGCCAGGGGTAGGCCGATTGTCAGCAGCAAGCCAAGTCCGCTGGCCTGTACGCCGCGCGAGAAGGCCCGGAAACCCAGCGTAAAATACAGCGACCACAACAGCACGGCACTCGCCAGGGCGACAGTGACCTGCGCAAGCGGAATGCGTCCGGCGATCACGGCAGCCGTCCACAGCAGCACGGCCACGCCGAGATAGCCGCGCCCACGCCGCCACGCCGCGGCCGACGCCGCCTCCCAGTAATCGCGTGCCTCCAGTCGCGTCAGCAACAACAATTCCAATCGCCGGCAGCGATCCTGCGCGTTCGAGTCCCACAAGCCATATTGAAACGCCGCCGGCACCGCCGCCAACACAACCAATCCTGTCGTCAGAGCCGCGATGCCGCCAACCTCATCGCACAGCACAAACACACGCTGCCCCAGCCAGCTCGGCCAGTGTGCCCCGGCGACGATGTACGCGGCATAGAGCGCCCCGAAGCCGCCGGCCAGCCATAGATTGATCCGTCCGGAATACTCCGTCACGCGCTTGATGGCCCACCACGTCAGCGGACGATTGCCGATGCGCGGGCGGTATTCCTTCGACACGTCGCGCACCGGCTGATAGTGGCGCTCGCGAAAGTGGGCCTGCAAGCGCCCCGCCGCCCGCGCCATCAACAATATCAGCACGATCGACGCCGCCGCTTGCAGGCCGAGGACGCGCTCGGCGGCGATGGCAGCCTGGTTGTCCAGCCAGTAGCTCAGCGTTCCGAAAGGGTTGTGCGTGTGCAGCGCGGCGAAAGCGTGCAGAATGGTAAGACTCACGCCCGTGGGAAGCAGGGTCAGCCAATGTCGCAGGTTCTCCGCCGCCAGGACACCGACAATGAGATAGACAATGACCAGACCCAGGACGATGCGCTCACCCCAGCGACGTACTCCGCGCGGCTCATACGCCCACACGGTCAGACCCAACCCGGTGAGGGCGCCCCAGGTAAACGGCATCAGCAGCAGCGGCAGGGAATCGAGCGGATCGAGCCGTCCATCCGCCACAAGCAGCATCAGCACCGGCAGCCCCGCCAGTGTGATGAGGCCCAGCTGCGCCAGACCGACCAGCGCCTCAGCCAGCAATAAGCGAGCTGGCCGCAGCGGGCTGACCAGTAAAAACTCCAGCGCCTGACTGCGCGGCAGCTGCGTCAAACGCCAGCCGATCAGCAGTGCTCCTTCGACAATCCCCGCCACCAGTGCCAGATGTCCCAGCCAGATCGCCGGGCGGCCGACCGGTTCGCGTCCCAGCGACCAACACGCGCCGCCGAGGATCAGCAGATGCAGGCACACGAGACGGCGAAACGTCGCCTGCCGGGTCGGCGATTGGGCGACCAGAGCGAAAAAAGGATAGAACATCGTCCGCGATCCTCCTCAACAGGAGCATAGTACGCGGACGGCGGCCTTGACGAACGCTATTTTTCCATCGTGTTCTCGTTCCCAGGCTCCCAAGAAATTGCAGCCGTGGGCCGCCACTGCTGAGAAAACCGTTACACGACAAGCACTTACGGCCGCCTTTGCAATATCTTGTCCGCCTGGGAACGAGGGGCCGCGTCGTGCATCCTGGCCCTGATAGAGCACAGCTGGGGTTGACCGGCGCCGCCCGGCGAGTACACTCATCGCGGCGCCGGGCAGGCCGTGATGGATCCGCACTCCGCCCAAGTCCCGGCACTTCGCTCTTCGAGGGCCGGTGGACATGCAATTCTGCTCACAGAAATTCTTTCTCTTCTTCGTCCTCATCTTCGCGCTGTACTGGACGCTGCCGTGGCGGCGCGTTCGCGTCGGCTTGCTCCTGGCCGCCAGCTTTTATTTCTATGCCAGCTGGAACAAGTCGCTCGCTTTGCTTATCTGCGTCACGACGCTGCTCGATTATCTGCTGGCGCTGGGCATCGAACGTTCGACGGTGAGCTGGCGGCGGAAGCTGTTGCTGGGCGTCAACCTGGTCGTCAACCTGGGACTCTTGTGCTATTTCAAATACGCCAATTTCTTCCTGGTATCGCTGAATGAAGCGCTGATCGCCTCCGGCATGCCGGCCTGGTTCCGGCCACTGAAAATCCTGCTGCCGGTCGGCATCTCCTTTTACACTTTTGAAGCCATCAACTACATGATGGACGTGTATCGCCGCCGCATCCCCGCCGAGCGCAATCTCGGCGATTTCATGTTGTTCATTCTGTTCTTCCCGCACCTCATCGCCGGCCCCATCGTCCGGGCGCGCGATTTCCTGCCGCAGATCAAACGGCCCAAACGCTGGAGCTGGGCGCGCATGTATCTGGGGACCGGCTATTTCCTGATGGGTTTGGTCAAGAAGCTGGCCATCGCCGACCGCATGGCCGAGTACGTCGATCCCGTCTTCAACGATCCGTCCGTCTATCGCGCCTCGGCGATTCTTTGTGCCGTCATTGCCTATGCCGTGCAAATTTACTGCGATTTCTCCGGCTACACCGACATGGCGATCGGCACGGCCCACATGCTCGGCTACAAGCTGTCGCGCAATTTCAACATGCCGTACCTGGCCGCCAACATTGCCGACTTCTGGCGGCGCTGGCACATTTCGCTGTCGAGCTGGCTGCGCGATTATCTCTTCATTCCGCTGGGCGGCAGCCGCGGCACACGCTGGGAGACAGCCCGCAATCTGCTCATCACCATGACGCTCGGCGGCTTGTGGCACGGCGCCAGCTGGACTTTTGTGTTCTGGGGTCTGCTGCACGGCGCGTTCCTCGTCGTTCATCGCGGCTTCCGCGACTACTGCAAGGAGCGTCCTCAGCAGGAGCGGTTCTGGCGAAGCCTGCCCGGCACCTTGCTGGGCATGCTGCTGACCTTCACGTGCGTCGCGGTCGGCTGGGTGTTCTTCCGGGCGACGACGTTCGCCACGGCGATAACGATCCTGCATCGCATCGCGGCATGGAGTCCGGGGAAACTGAACACGCCGATGCCGCGGACGAGTCTGCTGTGGACGCTCGGATTCATGTGGATCTGTCACGGGGTGGCGTGCTGGGTGCCGTGGCGCAAATTGTGGCGAGTGCCGGCTCCGATCCAGGGCTTCGGCTACGCCGCGGCGCTGGTGCTGGCACAGGTGCTCGCCCCCGACGCCGGTAAGGCATTTATTTACTTCCAGTTTTGAACGCGATGGCCCACCCTATTCAAAGAGAAAGGATGCCGTAATTGTCTTTGCTGCTTTTCGTTAGCCCAGCCCTTTAGGGCTGGGAAAGCATGCCGACACGCGGGGTTTTCAGGGCTTCAGCCCTTTTCGAGGCCACGCAAAGGGCTAAAGCCCTCTGCGGAGGGGCTAAAGCCCCAGGCGAAGATCTCCGCGAATCGCTCTTCTTCCCAGCCCTAAAGGGCTGGGCTAACGAAAAAGATCCGAAGCGATTACCGCATCGAAACAGGAAGAGCGCTTCATGACCGATCAGGATTTCATTCCACGAATCCCACGTCGTCGGCAACGGTTGGCTAGCCACACGCGCGCCTGCCTGCTGTGGGGCCTGGCTTTCTTCGCCGTGGCCCAGGCCGCCATGCTGATCGCCACCCAAAGCTATTGGCCCCACCTGCGCGATCCCGAATTTGGCTACAAATTGAGCCTTCTGCGCACGCGGCGCGCGGAGGAGCCGGAGCGACCGTTGCTCGTGCTGCTCGGATCGTCGCGCACCGGACAGGGACTGCGGCCGGGCGTCCTGACGGATCTGCGAACCAATGACGGCCGCTCCCCCCTCGTGTTCAACTTCAGTCAGGTCGGCTCCGGGGCGCTCGCCGAGCTGGTGACGCTGCGCCGTTTGCTCGACGCCGGCATTCGCCCGGACTGGCTGGCCATCGAGATCCTGCCCGCGCTCCTGGGCCGAACCATCGACGCCTGCGGCGACGCGGGCGGCGGCGTCAGCCGCGTCAGCTGGAACGATTTGCAGCTCCTCTGCCGCTACGTTCCCGATCCGAACACCCTTCGCCACCGCTGGCTGAAGGTACAGCTGTGGCCGTGGCACGCACATCGGTTTTCCTTCATGAATCACTATCTCTCCAACTGCGTTCCCTGGCGGCTGCGGTTGGACCACTGGAAATCGCTGGACCGCTGGGGCTGGTCGGACATCGGCCTCGATTCCCAGCCTCTCGTGCTGGTCCCCGAGATGCTGGAGCTGGCGCGCATGACCTATCAACACGATCTGTGTACCCTCCGCATCACGTCGATGCAGGACCGTGCCCTGCGCGATCTGCTCGCCCTGTGCCGGCAGCAGGGCATTCCGACCGTCCTCTATCTCATGCCCGAAGGCAGCATTTTCCGCGGCTGGTATCCCCCTTCGACCCTCGCTCGCCTCGACGAGTACCTGGCCCGCCTGAGCCGCGATTACGGCGTGCCCATCGTCAACGCCCGCACCTGGATGCCGGATAAATACTTTGGAGACAGCCATCATCTCTATAGACGCGGCGCCGCCCTCTTCACGCAGCGCTTTGGTACGGAGGTGCTCGCGCGTTTGGTGCAAGGCAAAGCGGTGTCCATCCCTTCGCTGCTGACGCCGGTTGAATCGCCGTATCCCCAGGAGCAGCACGAGCCGGAGCCGCTGGTACAGGGCAAGGCGAGGCCGGCCTCGCCCATGCTTTCCATCAATGGCGGAACAGCGCCAGCAGCACCTCCAGAAAAATAAGCAGAATCACGATCAGCTCCATGAACTCCATGCGGAAGCTGATGGTCTGATCGGAAACCACGCGATAGACGCCCTCGATTACTTCGAGCTTGCGCTGAATGCTGCGCTCCCACTCGCTCAGATGGAAGCGCGTGGCCAGCAGTCGATAGACGCGCGCCAGGTACTGATCGCCGATCAGCTTGAAGACGTTGCCGGTGCGCTCGAACAAGCCGTTGGCCTCGACCTTCAATTCGCCGAGGACTTGCAGGGGAGCGTCGGTGCGGCGCCAAAAGGGAAGGCGCGAACGAGCGACGCGGCGGATGAGGCGATCGGCCCGCGCCAGCACCACATCGAGGCGGTCGTCGATGTGGCGATATTCGAGCAGCTGCAAGTTGGCGAACTCGATAGTTTGCAGCGTTTCAATGCAGGCCTGCTCCTCGTCGAGCAGCACCGCCGCCGCCCAGTCGGGCACGAACAGATCGTCGCGACTGTAACGCAACGGCAAGCGCACGGCCTCGGCGATTTCCGCTTCGCTGAGGCGTTGATCTTCCAGACGGAGAAGGCTCGCCAGCCAGCCGGTTCGCTCCTTCAAGAGAATTCCCGGATCGGCGGGAATGGCGGGGGGGAATTGAAAAACGACATACTCCTCCCAGAGATCGGCGTGCCAGAACGGTTTCTGGATCGACGGCCGGAGCCGCTCGTACAGCGGCTCGAGGGCGCGGTGCGCGGTCTGCACCAGCGCCAGGGCGGCCGAGGGGTCGGCGAGGCGCCCGGCCAGCGCCGTAAGGTCGGCCGGCGTCGCCCGCAAGGGCACGTGCAGGGCCACGCTCACCGCGGCGAAATCGAAAACGGTGGCCTCGATCGCAGAAACGTGCGTGCGGCCGAGGACGGGCAATTCCAGCGCTAACGCTTCGAGCTGGAAGCGCAGAGGCGGCGGCTTGTAGGCGATCGACGACGGCGTGCGCGGCCGGCGTGCCAGCTTCAACACCGCGGCGGGAGCGAGGCGGCCCGCCTGGTCCAGGTCGATCTCCTCGCCCCAGTCGAAGGCCACGAACAAGTGAAGACGACCCGTCAGCAGATTCGTTGGCTCGGTGATAGACATGGTTTCAGTGTAGGGGCCGCAACGCGACGTAGGAATCCCCAGGCCGCAAGCTACAATAACAGAAGGATTCGCCCTTGAGAGGACGCACCATCATGGCAGGCAGCTACGACGCCATCATTATCGGCGCCGGTCACAATGGTTTGGTGACGGCGTGTTATTTGGCCCGTGCGGGCTGGAAAGTATTGGTCCTGGAGCGGCGCCATGTCGTCGGCGGCGCCTGTGTCACCGAGGAGGTTTTCCCCGGCTTCAAGGTGTCCACAGCCGCCTACGTCAACAGCCTTTTCCGCAAAGAAATCATCCGCGACCTGCGCTTGCGCGAGCACGGCTTCGAAGTGCTGGAGCGGAATCCGTCTTCCTTTTCCCCTTTTACCGATGGCCGTTATCTTCTTCTCGGATCCGATAGCGCCGTCAATCGCAGCGAGATCGCCAAGTTCAGCGGGCGCGACGCCGAGAACTATGCCAAGTACGAGGCCATGCTGGAGCGCGTCGCCGACGTGATCGAGCCGACGCTCGTGCAGCGTCCGCCGAACCTGCTGCGCCCCGGCTGGCGCGATCTATGGAAGCTGTTCAAGCTCGGTCGCGCTTTTCAGAAAATGGGCGCCGGCATGAGCGAGGCGGTCGAGATCCTGACCGGCCCGGCCCGTACTATCCTTGATCGCTGGTTCGAATCGGAGCAGGTCAAGGCGACGCTGGCCACCGATGCGATCATCGGCGCCTTCGCCGCGCCGAGCATGCCGGGCACGGCCTATGTGCTGTTTCATCACGTCATGGGCGAGACCAACGGCAAGCGCGGCGTGTGGGCCTACGTGCGCGGCGGCATGGGTGGTCTGACGCAGGCGCTGGCCCGCGCCGGCAAGTCGCTCGGCGTCGAAGTCCGCACCGAAGTCGAGGTCGGCCGCATTCTCGTCAAGGACGGCGCCGCCTATGGCGTCGCCCTGGCCGACGGCGCCGAGATTCGCGGCCGCGTCATCGCCAGCAACGCCGACGCCAACATCACCTTCAACCGCCTGCTCGACAATCGCCTGCTGCCGCCCGCTTTCGCCGAGGCCGTCAACCGCATCAGCTACGATAGCGCCTCGATGAAAATCAATGTCGCGCTGTCGGAGCTGCCGGACTTCACCGCCTGCCCTGGCTCGCAGCCTGGCCCGCAGCACCGCGGCACCATCCACCTCTGTCCCGATCAGGATTACATCGAGCGCGCCTACGACGACGCCAAGTACGGCCGGCCCTCGCAGAACCCGGTCCTCGAATGTACTCTGGCGTCCGCCGTCGATAATACCGTCGCGCCGCCGGGACAGCATTTGATGTCGATCTTCGTTCAGTACGCTCCTTACAAGCTGCACGAGGGCAGCTGGGACGATCTGAAGGAGAGCTTCGCCGATCGCTGCTTCGACATCATTGATGGATACGCGCCGAACTTCAAGCGTTCTGTGATCGCCAGGCAGGTGCTGTCGCCTCTGGACCTGGAGCGCGTCTTCGCGTTGACGGGCGGCAACATTTTCCAGGGAGCGATGACGCTAAATCAGTTATTTTGCCTGCGTCCGGTCCCTGGCTACGCCGGCTATCGCACGCCGATTCGCGGCCTGTTCCTGTGCGGCTCAGCGGCGCATCCGGGCGGCGGCGTCATCGGCGCCGCCGGCTGGAACGCGGCGCGGACCATCCTGGGGAAGGCGTGAGCA
>Ga0335075_10016076_pt1 | contig 11198 bp, 9 predicted proteins | sample Lox_Sample_24_FD_206723 | JGI IMG/M metagenome (GOLD analysis project Ga0335075, IMG submission 206723) | Soil microbial communities from Loxahatchee National Wildlife Refuge, Florida, United States - Lox_Sample_2.4 | ecosystem: Environmental > Terrestrial > Soil > Wetlands | place: USA: Florida... | reverse complement strand
TGTCTCATCACTGGCATTCTGGCATCGATCGAGGTATATCTGGGGCAACTTGTATGGCCTCGGGGACGGGCTTTCCCAGACGTGGACACAGCTTACGTGCACATCGCAGGACGCGCAGGAGGCCCAGTTGTATTCGCCATCGTAAATGGGGCGCTCCTGTTGGCGACGATTGGTTCCGGCATGGCATCACAACTGGGAGCCGCGCGGCTGCTGCTGGCGATGGGTCAGGACGGTGCTATCCCCAAACGATTCTTTGGATCAATACATCCGACGAATCGTATTCCGCGCAACAACGTGCTTCTGATCGGAGCAATCTGCCTCGCGGGCGCCTTAGTTTTCAGTTATCAGCTTGGAGCGGAGTTGCTGAACTTCGGTGCGCTGTTGGCCTTCATGGGTGTGAATATATCTTCGGCTGTATTGGGGTGGCGCCAGGGCCGCGCTTCGCAATGGGTTCCGATACTGTTGGCGCTTCTAGGCTTTGCTATCTGTGCTTTCATATGGCTCAATCTCAGCAGGCCAGCCCTTTTTGCGGGAGCGGCATGGGCAGTTGTCGGTATCGCGTTCTGGTTTCTCTATGGACGTAGGGCGAAGGTGCCTGCTTGAGCCGTTTCGACGTGACGCTTGCGGGAGAGGCGAATCTCGATCTCCTCCTTTATGGCCTGCCCGGAGACCTGCCACCGGATCGTGAATTGGTCGCCAATAGTATGGCGCTTGCTCTGGGGGGATCGCCTGCGATCACCGCACACAATCTGGCTGCTCTGGGCAGCCGAACGGGGTTTATCACGCTGGCATCCGATGATCTGTTGGGAACGATGTGTCAACGCGATCTGGCAGGAGCCGGGGTTGATCTTTCACGTGTCGTAAGAAAGACCGGGACGGCCACAACGGGTGTGAGCGTGCTGCTGCAACATTCAGGATCCCGCCGAACGCTCACATATCCGGGAAACACCATCGATCTGCGGTTGGAGGATCTTGACCTCGAGTACATTGCCAGCGCGACGCACTTTCATCTTTCTTCATATTTCCTGCAAGAAGGCCTGCGCGAGGATGTTCCGCGCCTGTTTGCCCACCTCAAACGGGCCGGACTTACAATCTCCGTCGACCCAAATGACGACCCTCTGGGACATTGGGACCACTCTTTCTTCGAAATTCTGGAGCTTGTGGACGTGCTCATGCCGAACGATCGGGAAGTAAGCGAGATGATGCGCGAATCTGATGCCAATCGCGCGATGCGCAACCTCGCAAAACTGGTACCGTTACTGGTAGTGAAGCGCGGAGCTCGTGGTGCAGTGGCGATCAAAGGCAATGAGATACATGATTCGCCCTCGGTCAACGTAGAGACGGTCGATGCAATCGGCGCTGGCGACAGCTTTAACGCCGGTTTCCTGCACGGTTACGTGCGAGGATGGCCACTTGATCGATGTTTGCATTTTGGCAATCTCACGGGCGCGTTCTCAACCACCGCCGCTGGCGGTGTGCAGGCATTTCGAGATCGTGTCCAACTCGACAAATTCCTCTCAGATCACCTCAAGTTCAAGACGCCGACATCGGCGATTGGAACAGGAACGTAGGCACTTGACCGCGTACTGACTCCGCTCGACGCCAAGTCTCGCCAGCCCGTAAACTATCACCGGTCAAGGAACAATATGGAAGCCAACGAAGCGCAGGAATTGAAGGAGCAAAGCGAAGAAGCATCGAAGGACGAGAGCCTGCGTCCGGTGAGCTTCACCATGAGTGTGCTCGCGGTGCTGGTGGCGATCACAACTGTGCTCGGTCACCGTACGCACACCGAAGCAGTTTTAGAACAGGCACGAGCCAGCGACCAGTGGAATCTCTATCAGGCGAAGAAGATTCGACAGTACAACACGGAACTCACTGCCGATTTGCTTTCTGCCCTGCCTATCCGTGATTCAGCCGCCGCCAGCAAGGTGACGGACAGCTATAAGTCTCATCTGCAGAAGTGGAATGAAGACCTTGCCGAGGAAGAACAGCACGCGAAGGAACTTGAGGGCGACGTGCGCAAGGCCGAGCGTCATGCCAACCGCTTCGACCTGGGTGAAGCCTTGCTTGAGATCGGACTGGTCATCACATCGATCACGCTGCTGACTCGCCAGCGGGCTTACTGGGGGCTCGGCATGGCCTTCGGAGTCGCTGGTCTATGCGTGGTGGCTTGGGCTTTCTTCATTCGATAGCCATTGGTGGGCGCGAGGCCACGCTTTAAGAACAACGCCTCATTTGCTTCATTTAACGTTTATGGGAAAGGACCGCGAAACCCTACATGAGATCCCTCTTTCGCCGTGCTCTATTTGCAGGATTTCTCGCTCTGGTCTCCTGCGTTCCTCTCCTAGCACAGGAGATCACTCCTGTCATCGCAGTCGACCACGGACCGAATGCGGCAGAGCAACAACAGAAGCATTACGTCGTCATGGTTTCTCTGGACGGGTTCCGCTATGACTACGCGAAAAAATACGGGGCAAAGCACATTCTGGCGATTGGGGCCAAGGGAGCCAGCGCGCCTGACGGCATGATTCCCTCCTATCCTTCGCTCACGTTCCCGAACCACTACACTCTGGTTACCGGACTCTATCCCGAACACCACGGCATCGTGGCAAATAGCTTTTATGATCCGAGCCGCAAGGAGACCTACAGCTATCACGACCCCAAAACTTCTGCGGACGGCTCCTGGTATAGCGGCGTACCTCTATGGTCGCTCGCCGAGAAGCAAGGGATGCGAACCGCTTGCTTTTTCTGGCCGGGTTCTGAGGCTGAAATTGCAGGGGAGCGGCCCAGCTATTATCTTCACTTTGACAATAAGATCGATGAAAACAAGCGAATTGATCAGGTGATCGCGTGGCTCAGCCTGCCGGCGGAGCAGCGTCCGCACTTTATCACGCTCTACTATTCGGATGTTGATCATGCGGGCCACGAGCATGGGCCGGCAAGTCCCCAGGTATCCGAGGCGGTCAAACATGTCGACGAGCTGATTGGGAGACTTGAAAAGCAACTCGACGCTTTGCACTTACCTCTTGATCTGATCGTGCTGGCTGATCACGGCATGGAACGGGTCCAGGGCGAGTCGATCACACTGGACAAATACGTCTCGCTCGACGGCGTTGAAACCGTTGGTTCCCTGCTCTATCCGCAGACAGACGCAGACGCGGTGCGCATCTACAAGAAACTCCGTGCGGCCGACGCGGGATTTCTCGTCTATCGGCGCGATAAAGTACCGGCAGAGCTGCACTACAACAGCAATCCGCGCGAAGGAGATCCGGTGGTGATCGCCAAGGGACCGTATTTGATCCGTGCAACCGCGCCGCCGTCGACGGGCCGCGCGGAAAATCCTCCAATGGGCGAGCACGGCTACAATCCATACGAGATGATTTCGATGCGAGCCATTTTTTTTGCCGAGGGTCCCGATATTCGCGCAGGTGTCACAGTGAAGCCATTTGAGAACGTGAACGTATATCCAGTTCTGGTGAAGATTTTAGGACTCGACGGTCCTAAGACCGACGGCAGTCCCAATGTGCTTTCCTCCATTCTGGCACCCTCTCTCATAGATGAGGCACAGCACTGACAATGGCGTTTTTTCTGGGATTTGATGCAGGCGGCACAAAAACTACTTGTGCACTGGCAGACGACACGCACGTGCTTGTGCAGGATGTCGGGGGCAGTATCAAGCCGCTGCGAGTCACAATCGAGAATGCGCAGCAGAATATTTCCGCATTGCTGGAGAAGATTTCGCAGCAGACCGGTATGGATCTTCGGCAGGTTGCAGCATCTTGCATCGGCACCGCGGGTGTGCGCCTGCCACAGACCGACGGTTGGATGCGGCAGATTCTTTCAAAATGCGCAGGCGGCGAGATTGTCGTGTGCGGCGATGAAGAGATTGCCCTGGACGCCGCGTTTCCGGGAGAGGCGGGCGTTCTGGCGATGGCGGGCACTGGATCGAACGTGATGGGACGCACCAGTAAAGGAGAAATGCTAAATGTGGGCGGCTGGGGTCCAGCCCTTGGGGACCAGGCGTCTGGTCACTTCATCGGATTGCAGGCGCTGCGGCACGCATGCCGCGCACGCGACTTCGGACAGCGCACGCAGATTCTAAATCGGGTGATCCGCTACTGGTCCGCAGGAACGCTCGAAGAAGTCGTGAATATTGCTAATCGCACACCGCCCCCGGATTTTTCCCAACTCGCACCCATTGTCGTGGAGTGCGCCGAGGAGGGTGATGCTGTCGCGCTACAGGTTCTCGAACTCGGCGGCCGACTGCTGGGAGAGGATGCCGCCGAGGCCTTTCGGCACGTACGCAATCTCGATCCCGATGCGCCGGCGCCGGGCATCGCCTTTACTGGCAGCATTCTTGAAAAGGTGGGCTATGTCCGGGAAAGCATGATCCACACGATCCGACGTAGCTTGCCGTCCGTGCAGATCCTGCCAGAGGCGGTCGATCCGATTCAAGGTGCGCTATGGCGTGCGCGCCAGATAGTCAAGAGTTGATTGTGGCACGCCCTCCAAGAATTGTTTCAACAACCTCGTTTTTCGCGGAAAGTATTGTTATATCCGCTGGGCATCCAACTGCGAGCGAACCCGCCTCGGCCTCAAGTCCTGTCATCCTGGCCGGGTTGCGGCTTACCAGCTTCGAGACATCATCAATCGAAGCACCAGTAAATTCTGCGAAGTTGCGCACAGCTCGAGCGAGGGTCAGGGTGCTGCCTGCGAGCGTGTCTTCGCCGATGATGCATCTGCCATTGATAACCCGGACGTCGAGCTCGCCCAGTTTGTAATTCCCGTCAGGCATACCCGCCGCGGACATGGCGTCGGTAATCAGCATGGCGCGTTCGGAGCCTTTCGCTCGCCAATAAAGACGCACGGCATCTGGATGCACATGGAGGCCGTCGCAGATCAATTCTGCAAACAGATCGTCATTGGTCAGCACTTCTCCCAGCAGGCCGGGGTCGCGATGATCGAACTGACGCATGGCGTTGAAGGTATGAGTTGCCGTGACTGCACCTGCGCGAATTCCCGCTCGAGTGGCGGCGGTATCGGCGTTGCTGTGTCCCAGACTCACGCGTACGCCGAGTGAAGTCGCGTGGGCAGTCACCTCCTCCGCATTCGGCAATTCTGGCGCGATGGTCATGAGTCGAATTTTCCCCTCCGATGCCTGCCACATGCGATCAAACAGCTCAACAGATGGTGTCTGCAACAAATTGGCGGGGTGCGCGCCCTTTTTGTGCGGAGATAGAAACGGTCCTTCGATATGGATCCCCAGCGGCCGGGCGCCGCTCGTATCACCACCAATCCGCGCGCTCATGCCTTCGAGTGATCTCAGCGTTACATCGATTGCGGCCGTGACGGTTGTTGGAAGATACGCGCCGACTCCGTGCCGCGCAAGGAACTTCCCAACCGTAGTGAACGCATCCGGCGTACCTTCCATCACATCGCGACCAGCGCTGCCATGGATGTGAACATCAAAAAACGCGGGCACCAGCATGCAGCCAGTGAAATCAAGATGTTTTGCGGATGGAAGCTCGACCTTCGTTCGAGATTCCATCTGCGCGATCACGCCGTCGTCTACAACAACTGCGGGATCTACGATGGATCGATCAGGAGTGATCAGCCGGGCGGCCGTAATTACGGTCTTCATTGCAACTTTTCGAGAGTCTTTACCTGCATCCAACAGTCAATGCTTGCTGGCCACCGAGTCAAGTCAAAATTTACACTGAATCGAGATGAGCACTCCCCGCATCGGAATCCACCTTTCAACGTCGGGCGGCGTCTTCAGGGCTGCGGAGCGGGCTCATGAGATCGGTGCAAATACATTCCAGATATTCTCGTCCAGTCCGCGTATGTGGCGGCCCGCCCGAGTCGACGCGGCTCACGCTCGGCAACTCGAGGAGCTTCGCCGTAAATATGACTGCACACCGTTGGTCATCCACACCAGCTACCTTGTCAACCTATGCAGCCAGTCCCAGGAAGTTTGCCGAAAATCCATCATCGCATTCCAAGGAGAAGTTGAGCGCGCTCTCGCACTTGGCGCGGAATATCTCGTGCTGCATTCCGGATCATGGCGAGGTCTCACGCGCAGGGAAGGCCTGACCCTGGCGGCGGAGTCGATCGCCAAGGCGACACAAGGCGTCCGTCTCGGAGACAGCGGGCTTCGAATACTCATAGAGAACACCCCCGGCGCAGAATTCTCGCTCGGCGGCAGTTTTGAGCAGGTAGCGGAACTCATCGACCGATTGAAGCCGATTGCACCTGTCGAGACCTGTCTCGATACCTGCCATTGTCACGTTGCCGGATATGATCTTGTCACCCGAGATGGATACGAGGAAACTCTGCAGAGAATTGACGCGACCATCGGACTATCGAAGGTGCGCGTCTGGCACGTGAACGATGCCAAGGCCGCTCGCGGATCGAAACTCGACCGTCACGAACATGTCGGCCGGGGGACGATTGGGCTGGAGCCCTTTCGGTGGCTGCTCAATGACAAACGCTTCTCCCATTGCGCCTTCATCGCCGAGACACCGGTAGACGAACCGGGTGATGATGGAAGAAATGTCCAGATCTTGCGAGAACTCGTTGCGGTCGAGCCCATAACCTATCCCACGGCTGCGCGAAAGCCGATTGGTGGCAGCGCTTGATCACAGCTTGCGCTTGCCGGCCGGACGCTTCACATCTGCCCTGCCGAGCCAAGTCACCGCACCAAATGCTCCCAACCAGGATCCGCCCGCCGCAAACAAGACGTAGACTGGGTTTCCGGTGTAGCTGATGACCGCGAAAGCCGAGAGCAGGTACCAAACACTGCTCCAACTGGCCGCCACGATCTTGCGGCGAGCGCCCACGGCCGCTGTGAACATCACGTAGACGGCATCGGTGCCGGCGGTAGACGCCATAACTCCAAGAGCGATCATCGGGTTTGGTGTATGCAGTGTCACGGCGAGCCCCCATTTACAATCAAATCTGACATGTCCGCGAATAAAACTACCAACAAGGCTGCAATAGCGGCCGCAGGGAAGCCGTCTCCGTCCTTATCGTACGAGCCCCGCTATTCCCCCGCCGAAATTGAGGCGCGCTGGCACAAGCGCTGGGCTGAGCAGCCTGATCTCTACGGCGCCGAACCGGCGACCAGCGGCAAGCCGAAATATTACGTGCTCGAAATGCTGCCCTATCCATCTGGCCAGTTACACATGGGGCACGTGCGCAACTACGCGATTGGTGACGCGCTCGCACGGTACATGTGGATGACCGGACACAACGTACTGCACCCAATGGGCTGGGATGCCTTCGGGCTGCCAGCTGAGAATGCGGCGCTCAAAAACAACACGCCTCCGCGCCAGTGGACACAGCAGAATATCGCGGCCATGAAACGCCAGATGGAGCGCATCGGGCTGAGCTACGACTGGCGCAACGAGGTTACCACTTGCCTGCCGGAGTACTATCGCTGGAATCAGTGGTTCTTCATCCGGATGTTTGAGCGCGGCCTGGCGTATCGCAAAAAGAGCAAGGTCAATTGGTGTCCCGAGTGCTGCACGGTACTCGCCAACGAACAGGTCATCAATGGCTACTGCTGGCGGCACGAAGACACTCTTGTTGAACAACGTGACCTCGAGCAGTGGTTTTTGCGAATCACCAACTACGCGCAGGAATTGCTCGATGACCTGAGTAAGCTGGATGGCTGGCCGGAGAAGGTCCGGACGATGCAACGCAACTGGATCGGCCGAAGCGAGGGCGCGGAGGTCACGTTTCAGATCGAGGATGCGGCTAGCGCTCCCGAAGACGAGCGTCCGTCGCGTCTTGCGGGAACCGCCGTTCTGCCTGCCCGCGAGGACGCCAAGCCTTTCGGAATGGGTGTCCCGGTCTTCACCACCCGTATTGACACCATCTTCGGCGCGACCAGCATCCAGCTCGCGCCTGAGCATCGATTGGTAGGCAAATTCGCCGGATCTAACCCGACCCTCGCCAACGAAGTCTCCGCGCTCATCGATCAGCAGAAGAAAGCGCGGGAAGATGGCGACCTCGCCGCTATCGAAAAGCACGGTGTGTTTACGGGATACTATGCCATCAATCCCTTCAATGGGGAACGATTGCCAATCTGGGTAGCGAATTACATTTTGCTTGAATATGGGACGGGCGCAATTATGTCGGTACCCGCCCATGACGATCGTGACTACGAATTCGCGACGAAATACGGCCTTGAAATTCGCATCGTGATCCTGCCGCGTAGAACCACCGATCCTGAGAATGGCGGCGCCGAAGAGCCGATGTTGCCGTACACAGCCGAGGATAGCCTGCTGATGAACTCAGGCGAGTTCAACATGCTTGGCAATCAGGAAGCGCAGCACAAGATGACCGCTTTCGCCGGAGAACACGGCTTCGGCAAAGCGACGGTTTCCTATCGACTGAAGGACTGGGGCATCAGCCGCCAACGCTACTGGGGCACCCCGATCCCGATGCTCTACTGTGAAAGAGACGGCATCGTGCCGGTGCCCGTCGACCAACTCCCGGTGCTGTTGCCCGAGAACATCGAGATCACCCTGGAAGGCGGGTCGCCGCTGGCGCGGCTGCCGGAGTTTATCAATGCGGTGTGCCCCAAGTGCGGAGGGCCCGCACGTCGCGAAACCGATACCATGGACACATTTGTTGACTCGTCATGGTATTTCTACCGTTACACGAGCCCCACCGATGACAAGGCTCCATTTGATTCTGCCGCGATTACGTATTGGTTCCCTATCGACCAGTACATCGGGGGAGTCGAGCATGCGATTCTGCACCTGATCTACGCGCGCTTCTGGACCAAGGTGATGCGCGACCTTGGCTTAGTCAAGAATGATGAGCCGATACAGCGCCTTTTCACGCAAGGCATGGTAATTAAGAACGGCGCGAAGATGTCGAAGTCGAAGGGCAATGTCGTTTCGCCCGACGAGATGATCGCGCGCTATGGGGCGGACGCAGCGCGTGCTTACTCTCTCTTTGCCGCACCGCCAGACCGCGACCTCGACTGGCAGGAAGACGGAGTTGCGGGTGTCAGCCGCTTCCTGAGCCGGGTCTATCGCCTGGCGATGAAATACGGAGACCGCGTACGCCCACATCTTGCTTCGGGCGATCACATCTACTCGGAACCCCTGTCTCCTTTGAGCCTGGCACTTCTGCGTAAACTGCACCAGACGATTCACAAAATCACTGTTGAACTTGATGGACGCTGGCACTTCAACACCTGCATCGCCGCGATAATGGAGCTGGTCAATACCCTTACAGCCGCCGAGCCCTCCATTACTGCCGGCGAGGTCCCGGACCCGGTACTCGCCGGTATCCTACGCGACCTTGTTCTTCTGCTTGCGCCGTTTGCGCCTCATCTCGCCTCTGAACTAGGGGAGCAAATCTTAGGCAACGCAAACCTTCTCCGCGCCCCGTGGCCCAAATACGATGAGGCGCTCGCCCGCGAGGAAGATATCGAGGTTCCCGTCCAGATCAACGGAAGGCTGCGTGCTGTGATTCGAGTGGTCGTAGATGCGGCGGAGGAGGCACTTCGCGACACTGCGTTGGCAGACGAAAAGATCCAGGCGGCCATTGCCGCCAAGTCGATCGTTAAGTTCATCATCGTTCCCGGCAAGCTGGTCAACATCGTGGTGAAATAGCGGATGGCAGTCCGCGGGACGCAATCCTTCGTCCACGTTATGAGCGAGTGCTGGTCGCGACCACCGCTCCTCGCGCTAGAGGTCCTCTGGCGCTGGCTTTTTGGCCTACCCCTGCTAGTCGCGGTCTTCTGGCAGGGTTTGCATCTCTACGCGGCGATTGCAAACCAGCTCGCAGCTACAGGCATCGACCAGCTCTCGATCGTTGACCCGATGCGCGCCGCAGCGATTACCTCGGATGTCTATTCTGTAGTTGCGCCGCCGATTTATCGCACCGCGCTGTGGCTGGCCCCCGTCGCTCTGCTGATGTGGGCTATCATCTCGGGTCTCGGGCGCAACGCCGTTTTGCGGCGTTATGATCCCTCGCTACCGCGACGGGCTGCTAAGCTCAGCGCTCTGCAACTGCTGCGGGTCGTTTTTCTGGGGGGCAGCATTTGGTTCTGGTTTGCAGCGGTGCATTGGGCGGCCAATTACTCTCTTTCGGGAGAGGAGCCGAATCTCATTGCTTATTGTGCAATGGTTATCTGTCTTTCTCTGGGAATCTTCACCTTATGGGCCTTGGTGAGCTGGGTCTTCTCGATAGCGCCGTTGCTGGTACTTTTGGAAGACGGTGATATTTCATCGAGCCTGTTTCGCAGTTTTCGCCTCGGCCCGCTGACAGCAAAACTGGTTGAAGTCAACCTCATCATGGGCATCATTAAAATGGCGCTCGTTGTGTTGGCTATGGTCTTCTCGGCGGTTCCGCTTCCCTTCGCGTCGAGCATGGAAGGTCCACCCCTCTACGCATGGTGGATGGTCGTTAGCGTGCTGTACATGGTGGCATCCGATTTCTTTCAGGTAGTACGACTGGTAGCTTTCATTCAGTTGTGGCGAGCTTATGCCGTTCCTGGACAGGCACCCTCTACCCAGAATGCCATTCGCGTCAAGTAAAATATCCCGTGGACACTACCTCGATCGTCATCCTCGATTTCGGCTCCCAGTACACACAACTCATAGCCCGCCGCATTCGTGAGCAGAACGTTTTTTCGGTTGTCCTTCCCTGCACTGCCAGCATTGATGAGATTCGCGTACAAAAGCCGCTGGGCATAATCCTCTCTGGCGGCCCGTGCTCCGTTTACGATGCCGATGCGCCGCCTGCAGATCCCGCCATCCTCGCACTCCGCCTGCCGATCCTGGGAATCTGTTACGGGCTGCAATTTATTACGCATCATCTTGGCGGAAAGGTTCGGCCGGCAGACAAGCGTGAGTACGGTCACGCGGATGTTTCCATAGTCGACACAACTGATCCCCTGTTCGCCGATATTCCCGCATCACTCAACGTGTGGATGTCGCATGGTGACGAGGCCATCGAGCTACCTGCCGGGTTTTACCTGACGGCCAGGACTTCGAATACCGTCGCTGGCATAGCCAACCCTCAAGCACATATCTGGGCTGTCCAGTTTCATCCTGAGGTTCACCACACGAAACACGGCACGGCTGTCCTGCGCAATTTCCTGTTCAACATTTGCAAGGCCAAACCAGACTGGACGCCGGAGCACTTCATCCAGTCCACTATGACTTCGATTCGTG
>Ga0335075_10016071_pt1 | contig 11201 bp, 4 predicted proteins | sample Lox_Sample_24_FD_206723 | JGI IMG/M metagenome (GOLD analysis project Ga0335075, IMG submission 206723) | Soil microbial communities from Loxahatchee National Wildlife Refuge, Florida, United States - Lox_Sample_2.4 | ecosystem: Environmental > Terrestrial > Soil > Wetlands | place: USA: Florida... | reverse complement strand
GCCGTCTACTAGCCGTCTACGTCCACCGCATCGGGTGTGGCCCATTTCACTACCCTGCGGGGCGGCCTTCCCGACGTGCTGGTTAATGTGCTCACAGCGACTAGACGATGGAGGGTGGACATGAGGTTCGTAGGACGTCTGTCAGCGCTTATGCGGGTGTGCTGCGTCGTCGCGGCATCGGTCGGGCTGGGCGGCACGTTGCTGGCGGCCGCACCCGCCGGCAAAGCCAGGGCGGCGGGCTATGAAAGCCTGATGGTCCCGTCGGCGGCGATGGGCCGCGACATCCCGGTGGCCTTCCTGGCCGGCGGCCCGCACGCGGTGTATCTGCTCGACCCGTTCAACGCCGGCCCGGACGTCAGCAACTGGGTCACCGCGGGCAACGGGATGAACACGCTGGCCGGCAAGGGCATCTCGGTGGTGGCGCCCGCGGGTGGCGCCTACAGCATGTACACCAACTGGGAGCAGGACGGCAGCAAGCAGTGGGACACCTTCCTGTCCAGCGAGCTGCCCAACTGGCTGGCCGCCAACAAGGGCCTCGCACCCGGCGGTCACGCCGCCGTCGGTGCCTCTCAGGGCGGCTACGCCGCGATGGCGCTCGCGGCCTTCCACCCCGACCGCTTCGGCTTCGCCGGCTCGCTGTCGGGCTTCCTGTACCCGTCCAACACCAACACCAACGGCGCGATCCTGGCCGGTCTGCAGCAGTTCGGCGGCGTGGACGGCAACGGGATGTGGGGAGCCCCGCAGCTGGGCCGGTGGAAGTGGCACGATCCCTGGGTGCACGCCTCGCTGCTGGCGCAGAACAACACCCGGGTGTGGGTGTACAGCCCGACCAGCCAGGACGCCAGCGACCCCGCCGCGATGATCGGCCAGGCCGGCGAGGCGATGGGCGACAGCCGACTGTTCTACCAGCAGTACCGCAGCGTGGGTGGGCACAACGGCCACTTCGACTTCCCGGGCGGCGGTGACAACGGCTGGGGCACGTGGGCGCCGCAGCTGGGTGCCATGTCCGGCGACATCGTCGGGGCCATTCGCTAGCCGGGCCAGCCGCAGATCGGACGGCGCCACACGACGGGCCGGTACCGTGGAGGGGCAGCAGAGGGCGGGACGGCCGCTCGTCTGTATTTAGGCTGCGAGCCACCGACTCTGCTAGCAGGAGAACATGCCAACGACCGCGCGGCGCAAACGCCACCGGGCCCTCGCTTGGGTTGCCGCCCTGTCCGTGGCCGGTGTCGTGGTGCTGGTCCTGGTGGCCGTGGTGGTGTTGCTGCGCAGCCGTGAGGCCCCGCCCAGCGCGGTGCCGCCCGGTGTGCTGCCCCCGGCCTCGACGACCACCCACCCGCACAAGCCCCGCCCGGCGTCCCAAGACGCGTCCTGTCCCGATGTGCAGCTGGTCGCCGTCCCCGGCACTTGGGAGTCGTCCCCGCAGGACAATCCCCTCAACCCGACGCTGTTTCCGAATGCGTTGCTGCTCAAGGTGACAACGCCGATCAGCGAGCAGTTTCCCGCCGCCCGGGTGCAGACGTACACCGTTGCGTACACCGCGCAGTTCCACAATCCGCTGAGCGGCGACACGCAGATGTCCTATGACAACAGCCGGGCCGAAGGCACCCGCGCGACGGTCCAGGCGCTGACCGACATGAACAGCAAGTGCCCGTTGACCAGCTACGTGCTGGTCGGCTTCTCCCAGGGCGCGGTGATCGCCGGCGACATCGCCAGCGACATCGGCAACGGCCGCGGGCCCGTCGACGACGACCTGGTGCTCGGTGTGACGCTGATCGCCGACGGCCGTCGCCAGCCGGGGGTGGGCAACGACATCGGGCTCGACCCGCCCGGTGAGGGCGCCGAGGTGACGCTGCACGAGGTGCCGGTGCTCTCCGGCCTGGGGTTGACCATGACCGGCGCGCGGCCGGGCGGATTCGGGGACCTCAACGCCAAGACCAACGAAATCTGCGCCCCGGGCGACCTCATCTGCGCCGCCCCGCAGGAGGCGTTCAGCGTGGCGAACCTGTCCAACACGTTGAACACGCTGGCCGGCAACGGCGGCCAGCCGATCCACGCGATGTACGCGACCACCCAGTTCTGGAACGCCGACGGTGAACCGGCCACCGTTTGGACCTTGAACTGGGCACATACGCTCGTCGACAACGCGCCGCATCCCAAGCATGGGTGACCCGGCCCGGCCGGCCCCGACCCGGTCAACGGCCCAGCGTCAGGACACAGCAGCCAGCTAGCCAGGTACCGGACACGATGGGCGGTACCTTGTGATTTGGTGTGCCGCGCGCCTCGCCTTAACATTAAGAGAAAACTAAGAGCTATAAGAGTTTTGTGGTTGGCCCAAATCAGGGTCGAAGCTGGCATCGACCGGCGCTCACGGGAGCGTGTGCCGAACGGGGGATGGTTAGCGCACGGAGGTACCGTCGGCCGAGCCGACGTCAGATCGTCGGCCGAGCCGACCCAGGTGTGTTCGGAGTAGGAGTGACAGGCATGGCGTACCACAACCCATTCATCGTGAATGGAAAGATCAGGTTCCCGGACAACACGAACCTGGTTCGTCATGTCGAGAAGTGGGCGAAGGTTCGCGGCAGCAAGATGGCCTACCGGTTCGTGGACTTCTCCACCGAACGCGACGGTGTCAACTGCGACATCTCGTGGTCCGACTTCAGCACGCGCAATCGCGCGGTGGGGGCCCGTCTGCAGCAGGTCACCCAGCCGGGCGACCGCATCGCCATTCTGTGCCCGCAGAACCTGGACTACCTCATCTCGTTCTTCGGCGCGCTGTACTCCGGCAGGATCGCGGTGCCGTTGTTCGACCCGGCCGAGCCGGGCCACGTCGGGCGTTTGCACGCCGTGCTCGACGACTGCACGCCGTCGACGATCCTGACCACCTCCGATTCCGCCGAAGGCGTCCGCAAGTTCATCCGCGCCCGCTCGGCCAAGGAACGGCCGCGGGTGATCGCCGTCGACGCGGTGCCCACCGAGGTCGCCGCCACCTGGCAGCAACCCGAGGCCGCCGAGGGCAGCACCGCCTACCTGCAGTACACCTCCGGCTCCACCCGCACCCCGACGGGTGTGCAGATCACCCACCTGAACCTGCCCACCAACGTGCTGCAGGTGCTCAACGCCCTGGAGGGCAAGGAGGGTGACCGCGGGCTCGCCTGGCTGCCGTTCTTCCACGACATGGGCCTGATCACCGCGCTGTTGTCACCGGTGTTCGGCCACAGCTTCACCTTTATGACGCCCGCCGCGTTCGTGCGCCGGCCCGGCCGGTGGATCCGGGAGATGGCGCGCAAGCCCGACGACGGACCGGACTGCGAGGTCTTTACCGTCGCGCCGAACTTCGCCTTCGAGCACGCCGCGGCGCGCGGTGTGCCCAAGGAAGGCGAACCGCCGCTGGACCTGAGCAACGTCAAGGCGATCCTCAACGGCAGCGAGCCGGTGTCGCCGGCGTCGATGCGCAAGTTCTACGAGGCGTTCGCGCCCTACGGCCTGCGCGAGACCGCCATCAAGCCGTCCTACGGCCTGGCCGAGGCCACGCTGTTCGTCTCGACCACGCCGATGAACGAGCCGCCCACGGTCATCCACGTCGACCGGGACGAGCTCAACAAGCAGCGCTTCGTCGAAGTGGCTCCCGACGCACCCAACGCCGTCCCCCAGGTCTCCGCGGGCGTCATCGGCGTCGACGAATGGGCCGTCATCGTCGATCCCGACCTGGCCAGCGAGCTGCCGGACGGCCAGGTTGGCGAGATCTGGTTGCACGGCAAGAACCTGGGCGTCGGCTACTGGGGTAAGGAAGACGAAACCAATCACACCTTCCGCAACATCCTCAAGTCGCGAGTCAGCCAGTCACACGCCGAGGGCGCCCCGGACGACGGGCTGTGGGTGCGCACCGGCGACTACGGCACCTATTTCAACGGGCACCTCTATATCGTCGGCCGGATCAAGGACCTGGTCATCATCGACGGCCGCAACCACTACCCCCAGGACCTCGAATACTCGGCGCAGGAAGCCAGCCGCGCCCTGCGCACCGGCTACGTGGCCGCCTTCTCGGTTCCGTCCAACCAGCTGCCGCAGGAGGTGTTCGACAACCCGCACGCCGGGCTGAAGTTCGACGCCGAGGACACCTCCGAGCAGCTGGTGATCGTCGCCGAGCGCGCGGCCGGCACGCACAAGCTCGACTACCAGCCCATCGCCGACGACATCCGCGCGGCCATCGCGGTGCGCCACGGCGTGACGGTCCGCGACCTGCTGCTGGTGCAGGCCGGGACGATTCCGCGCACCTCCAGCGGCAAGATCGGCCGCCGCGCGTGCCGCGCCGCCTACGTCGACGGCAGCCTGCGCAGCGGCATCGCTTCCCCGACGGCCTTCGCCACCGAATAGGACTGACCCGCTATGTCTGACGACCTTGATCCTTCAGCGAACGATCCCGCGGCCAACGATCCGTTAGCGAACGGCGCGCCCACCGCGGAGGGCGACGTGCCCCCCGACAAGACCGAGCTGACCGTCCCCGAGATGCGGCGGTGGCTGCGCAACTGGGTCGGCAACGCCGTCGGGCAGTCGCCCGACGCCATTGACGAGTCGGTCCCGATGGTGGAGCTGGGCCTGTCGTCGCGGGACGCGGTGGCGATGGCGGCCGACATCGAAGACCTGACCGGCGTCACGCTCTCGGTCGCGGTGGCTTTCCAGCATCCGACCATCGAATCGCTGGCGACGCGGATCATCGAGGGCGAACCCGAGATCGTCGACGACGGCTTCGACTTCGACTGGACGCGCCCCGGGCCCGCCGAGCGCGTCGACATCGCGGTCGTGGGCTTGTCCACCCGCTTCCCCGGCGACATGAACACCCCCGACGAAACCTGGCAGGCCCTGCTGGAGGGCCGCGACGGCATCACCGATCTGCCCGAGGGCCGCTGGTCGGAACTCCTCGACGAGCCGAAGCTGGCCGAGCGCGTCGCCAAGGCCCGCACCCGTGGCGGCTACCTGAAGGACGTCAAGGGCTTCGACTCAGAGTTCTTCGCGGTGGCCAAGACCGAAGCCGACAACATCGACCCGCAGCAGCGGCTCGCGCTGGAGCTGACCTGGGAGGCACTCGAGCATGCCCGCATTCCGGCGTCGAGCCTGCGCGGCCACGCCGTGGGCGTGTACGTCGGTGTCTCCAACAATGACTACGGCTTCCTGGCCATTTCCGACCCGACCGTCGCGCATCCCTATGCGATCACCGGTAACGCGACTTCGATCGTCGCCAACCGGGTGTCCTACTTCTACGACTTCCGCGGCCCGTCGGTGGCGCTGGACACCGCGTGCTCGAGTTCGTTGGTGGCCGTGCATCAGGGCGTTCAGGCCCTGCGCAACGGCGAAGCCGACGTCGTGCTCGCCGGCGGGGTGAACGCGCTGCTCACGCCGGCGGTCACCCTCGGTTTCGACGAGATCGGCGCGGTGCTGGCCCCCGACGGCCGGATCAAGTCGTTCTCCTCGGACGCCGACGGCTACACCCGATCCGAGGGCGCGGGCATGCTGGTGCTCAAGCGGATCGACGACGCCCGCCGCGATGGCGACCAGATCCTGGCGGTGATCGCCGGCAGCGCGGTCAACCACGACGGGCGGTCCAACGGTTTGATCGCGCCCAACCAGGACGCGCAGGTCGACGTGCTGCGCCGGGCCTACAAGGACGCGGGGATCGATCCGCGCACCGTCGACTACATCGAGGCGCACGGCACCGGCACCATCCTCGGTGACCCGATCGAGGCCGAGGCGCTGGGCCGCGTCGTCGGTAGGGGTCGTCCCGCAGATCGGCCGGCGTTGCTGGGCGCGGTGAAGACCAACATCGGCCACCTGGAGTCGGCGGCCGGTGTGGCCAGCATGGCCAAAGTGGTGCTGTCCCTGCACCATGACAAGCTGCCGCCGTCGCTCAACTACGCCGGACCCAGCCCCTACATCGACTTCGACGCGATGAGGTTGAAGGTCAACGACACGGTGAGCGACTGGCCGCGCTACGGCGGCTACGCGCTGGCCGGGGTGTCCAGCTTCGGCTTCGGCGGGGCCAACGCGCACATCGTGGTGCGCGAGGTCCTCCCGCGCGACGTCATCGAAAAGGCGCCGGAAATACCGGCGCCCCAGCCGACGCACGCCGCCGAGGCCGACGAGGCGCCCACGCCGGGCGCGTTCGAGGGTCACTCGCTGCGGTTCGACGAGTTCGGCGGCATCATCCAGGACCCGACCGCGCCCGAGGAAGAAGAGCCCGAACTGCCGGGCCTGACCGAGGAGGCGCTGCGGCTCAAAGAGGTCGCGCTGGAAGAGCTTGCGGCACAAGAAGATGCGGAGCCGACCAAGCCGCTGATTCCGCTCGCGGTCTCGGCGTTTTTGACGTCACGCAAGAAGGCCGCCGCCGCCGAGCTGGCGGACTGGATGGAAAGCCCCGAGGGCCAGGCGTCGTCGCTGGAGTCGATCGGCCGGTCGCTGTCGCGGCGCAACCACGGCCGCTCCCGCGCGGTGGTGCTGGCCCACGACCACGAAGAGGCCATCAAGGGCCTGCGCGCGGTCGCCGAGGGCAAGCAGCGGCCTAACGTGTTCAGCGTCGACGGGCCGGTGACCAACGGGCCGGTGTGGGTCATGGCCGGCTTCGGCGCCCAGCACCGCAAGATGGGCAAGAGCCTCTACCTGCGCAACCCGGTGTTCGCCGAGTGGATCGAGAAGGTTGACGCGCTGATCCAGGACGAGCGGGGCTATTCGGTGCTCGAACTGATCCTGGACGACTCACACGACTACGGCATCGAAACCAGCAACGTCACCATCTTCGCGATCCAGATCGCGCTGGGTGAGCTGCTCAAGCACCATGGCGCCACGCCCACCGCGGTGGTCGGGCAATCGCTCGGCGAGCCGGCGTCGTCCTACTTCGCCGGCGGGCTCTCGCTGCGCGATGCCACCCGGGTGATCTGCTCGCGCTCGCACCTGATGGGCGAGGGCGAGGCGATGCTGTTCGGCGAGTACATCCGGTTCATGGCGATCGTCGAGTACTCCGCCGACGAGCTGAAGACGGTGTTCGCCGACTTCCCCGACCTCGAGGTGTGCGTCTACGCCGCACCCAGTCAGACCGTCATCGGCGGTCCGCCCGAGCAGATCGACGCGATCGTCGCCCGCTGCGAGGCGGAGGGCAAGTTCGCCCGCAAACTCCAGACCAAGGGCGCCGGCCATACCTCGCAGATGGACCCGCTGCTCGGTGAGTTCTCCGCCGAGCTGCAGGGCATCAAGCCGATGAGCCCGACGGCCGGGATCTACTCGACGGTGCACGAAGGGACCTACGTCAAGCCCGGCGGCGACCCGATCCACGATGTCGATTACTGGATCAAGGGCATGCGGCATTCGGTCTACTTCACCCACGGGATCCGCAACGCCGTGGACAGCGGGCACACCACCTTCCTGGAGCTCGCGCCCAACCCGGTGGCGCTGATGCAGGTGGGGTTGACGACGGCCAGCGCTGGTCTCCATGATGCCCAGCTCATCCCGACGCTGGCCCGCAAGCAGGACGAGGTCGAGTCGATCGTCTCGACCCTGGCGCAGCTCTACGTGTACGGCCACGACCTGGACATCTGGACGCTGTTTTCTCGCCCCGCGTCGGGACCGCCCGCACCGGCCGACTACGCGAACATCCCGCCCACCCGGTTCAAGCGCAAAGAGCACTGGCTGGACTACACTTTCGCCGGCGGCTCCAGCCTGGTGCTGATACCGGGCAACCACGTCGCGTTGCCGGACGGCCGCCACGTCTGGGAGTACATGCCCAAGCGCTTCACGGGCCTGGAGACGACGGACCTGGTGGAGTTGGTGAAAGCCGCCGCCACCGACGTGATCCCGGACGCGCAGTTGACGGCGGGCGAGCAGCGCGCGGTGCCCGCGGAGGGCGCGCGGTTGGTGACGACGATGACCCGGCACCCCGGCGGCGCCTCGATTCAGGTGTACTCCCGGATCGACGAATCGTTCACGCTGGTCTACGACGCGCTGGTCACCCGTGCGGGCCAACAGTCGGTGCTGCCGGCGGCGGTGGGCGCGGGTGCGGCGATCACGCCGGTGGCCGCAACCGGTTTAGTGGAATCGGCTGTGCCCGTGGCGGATTCGCCGGCCCCGGCGGTCGAGGATCGCGACGCCGAAACGCTGGCGGACAGCCTGACCAACCGCTACAAGCCGACCGACATGGTCAAATGGTCGCCGGAATCCGGCGAGACCATCGCCCAGCGCCTGGGCACCATCGTGGCGGCGGCCATGGGATATGAACCCGAGGACCTGCCGTGGGAGGTGCCGCTGATCGAGCTGGGCCTGGACTCGCTGATGGCGGTGCGGATCAAGAACCGCGTCGAATACGACTTCGACCTGCCGCCGATCCAGCTGCAGGCCGTGCGCGACGCGAACCTGTACAACGTCGAGAAGCTGATCGAGTACGCGATCGAGCACCGCGACGAGGTCGACCAGCTGCACCACTTCCAGCAGACGCAGACCGCCGAGGAGATCGCCAGGGCGCAGGCAGAGTTGCTCGGCGGCGCGACGGCCGCCGCCGATACCGCCCCGACGGCCGCCGCCGATACCGCCCCGGCGGCCGAAGCGGAGACGCCGGCGCCGCCCGCGTCGGACGTGCCGATTCCGCCGCCGCCGACGGACCCGTCGGGCCCATCGGGTCATGGGGCCAACGGCACCAAGCCGAACCTGACCGGGGCCGCCGAGGCGCTGAGCCAGGAGGCCGTCGCCAAGGCGCTCGGCTCCGACGTGCCGCCACGCGACGCGGCCGAGCGGGTCACGTTCGCCACCTGGGCGGTCGTTACGGGCAAGTCCCCGGGCGGCATCTTCAACCCGTTGCCCAAGCTGGACGCCGGCACCGCCGCCAAGATGGCGGAGCGGCTCTCGGAGCGCGCCGAGGGGCCGGTCACCACCGACGACGTGCTGGGCTCGGAGAACATCGAGGCGCTGGCCGAAAAGGTGCGCGGCTACCTGGAGGACGGGCAGATCGACGGGTTCGTCCGCACGCTGCGGCCCAGGCCGGAGGGCGAGGACGCCGCCGCGAAGGTGCCGGTGTTCGTGTTCCACCCGGCCGGCGGCTCGACGGTGGTCTACGAGCCGCTGCTCAACCGGCTGCCGGCGGACACGCCGATGTACGGCCTGGAGCGGGTCGAGGGCACGATCGAAGAGCGGGCGGCGCAATACATTCCGAAGCTGATCGAGATGCAGGGCGACGGGCCCTACATCCTGGCCGGCTGGTCACTGGGCGGCGTGCTGGCCTACGCCTGCGCGATCGGCCTCAAGCAACTGGGCAAGCACGTCGAATGGGTGGGCCTGATCGACGCGGTGCGCGCCGGCGAAGAGGTCCCGCAGACCAAGGAGGAGGTCCGCAAGCGCTGGGACCGCTACGCCCGGTTCGCCGAGCGGACCTTCAACGTCACCATCCCGGCGATCCCCTACGAGCAGCTCGAGGAGCTCGACGACGAGGGGCAGATCCGGTTCGTGCTGGAGGCCGTCAGCCAGAGCGGTGTGCAGATCCCGGCGGGGATCATCGAGCACCAGCGCACGTCGTACCTGGACAACCGCGCGATCGACACCGCCGAGATCCGGCCGTACGACGGCCATGTCACCCTCTACATGGCCGACCGCTACCATGACGACGCGATCATGTTCGAGCCGCGCTACGCCACCCGTAAGCCGGACGGCGGCTGGGGCGAGTACGTGTCCGACCTCGAGGTCGTGCCGATCGGTGGCGAGCACATCCAGGCCATCGACGAGCCGATCATCGCCAAGGTCGGTGCGCACATGAGCGAGGCCCTGAACACGATCGAGGCCGAGCGACGAAGTGAGGTAGGCAAGTAGTGACGGGTAGCACCGCCGAGAAGCTGGCCGAGCTGCACGCTCGGCTCGAGCTGGCCAAAGAGCCCGGCGGTGAGCAGGCCGTCGCCAAGCGCGAGAAGAAGGGCATCCCGAGCGCTCGCGCCCGCATCCACGCGCTGGTCGATCCCGGCACCTTCTTAGAGATCGGCGCGCTGGCCCGCACCCCCAACGACCCCAACGCGCTCTACGGCGACGGCGTGGTCACCGGCCACGGCATGATCGACGGCCGGCCGGTCGGGGTGTTCTCCCACGACCAGACGGTGTTTCAGGGCACGGTCGGCGAGATGTTCGGCCGCAAGGTGGCCCGGCTGATGGAGTGGTGCGCGATGGTCGGCTGCCCGATCGTCGGCATCAACGACTCCGGCGGCGCCCGCATCCAGGACGCGGTCACCTCGCTGGCGTGGTACGCCGAGTTGGGCCGCCGCCACGAGTTCCTGTCCGGGGTGGTGCCGCAGATCTCCATCATTCTCGGCAAATGCGCTGGGGGAGCGGTGTATTCGCCGATCCAAACGGATCTGGTGGTCGCGGTGCGCGACCAGGGCTACATGTTCGTCACCGGGCCCGACGTGATCAAGGACGTGACCGGAGAGGACGTCTCCCTCGACGAGCTGGGCGGCGCCGACTACCAGGCCCGCTACGGGAACATCCACCAGGTGGTGGAATCGGAGGCCGCGGCATTCCAGTACGTGCGCGACTTCCTGTCGTTTTTGCCGTCAAACTGCTTCGACAGACCGCCGATCGTCAACCCGGGCCTGGAGCCGGCGATCACCCCGAGCGACCTCGAGCTCGACTCGATCGTGCCGGATTCCGACAACATGGCCTACGACATGCACGAGATCCTGCTGCGGATCTTCGACGACGGCGACTTCCTCGACGTTGCCGCGCAGGCCGGGCAGGCCATCATCACCGGCTACGCCCGCGTCGACGGGCGCGCGGTCGGCGTGATCGCCAACCAGCCGATGCACCTGTCCGGGTCGATCGACAACGAGGCGTCCGACAAGGCGGCGCGGTTCATTCGGTTCACCGACATGATGAACCTGCCGCTGATCTTCGTCGTCGACACTCCCGGCTTCCTGCCCGGCGTGGAGCAGGAGAAGAACGGCATCATCAAGCGCGGCGGACGGTTCCTGTCCGCGGTGGTGGAGGCCGAGGTGCCGAAGGTGACCGTCACCATCCGCAAGTCGTATGGCGGCGCCTACGCCGTGATGGGCTCGCGGCAGCTGACCGCCGACTTCAACTTCGCCTGGCCTACCGCGCGCATCGCGGTGATCGGCGCCGACGGCGCGGCGCAGCTGCTGATGAAGCGGTTCCCCGACCCGACCACGCGCGAGGCGCAGGCGATC
>Ga0335075_10016069_pt1 | contig 11201 bp, 8 predicted proteins | sample Lox_Sample_24_FD_206723 | JGI IMG/M metagenome (GOLD analysis project Ga0335075, IMG submission 206723) | Soil microbial communities from Loxahatchee National Wildlife Refuge, Florida, United States - Lox_Sample_2.4 | ecosystem: Environmental > Terrestrial > Soil > Wetlands | place: USA: Florida... | reverse complement strand
ACCGCGGGATCAGGTTGAGCAGCCCGGCCATCGCCGACGCTCCCGCGAATCCCAGGATCAGAATCGTGCTGATGTCGTACACCGTGCCGAATGCGCTGCCCAGATACAGATGTGCCAGATAGGCCATCGCGCGGCCATTCGCCGGCCCGTGCTCATGAAACGCCTCCGGCGGAATCAGCAGGGTCGACGCAAAACTCGTCGCCATCAGGAAGACGCTCATGATCACCGCCGCGGTCCTCAGCAGCTTGCGCGTGCGCCGAATGCGGGCCTTGATGTCCGCGCCCATCAAAGGCATCACCGCCACGCCGGTCTCGAAGCCCGAGAGCCCAAGCGCCAGCTTCGGAAACAGGATCAGCGAGAGCCCGACAATCGCCAGCGGATCGCCATGAGTCTGGAAGAGCGCATGGGCCCATCCGGAGACGAGCTGAGGATGCAGCAGCAGATGCCATAAAGCGACAAGCACTACCACCGTATTCAGAGCGAGATACGCGCCCACCAGCACAACCGCGATACCGATCGCTTCGCCGAATCCCATCAAAAACACCGCGCCCAGCAGGCCGAGGATGGCGAGCGTCACTCCCATCTGGCTGCGCATTTCCGGTGGTACCGCGGGGTTGTGGATGAAGTGCGTAGCCGCATCGGCAGCCGACAGCGTCATCGTGATAATGAAATCGGTAGCGGCAAATCCCAGCAGAACCAGCACCACGCTCTTGCCCGTCCAGCGCGAAAAAAGCCGTTCCAGCATGTGAATACTGCCCTGGCCATTCGGGCTCGCCTCCGCAACCCGGCAATAGACAGGCAGCGCGCCCAGCAGCGTCACCAGCACCAGCACAAATGTCGCCACCGGAGAGAGAACGCCCGCGGCAAGAAATGCAATTCCCGGCTGGTAACCCAGGGTCGAAAAATAATCCACCCCGGTCAGGCACATCACCTGCCACCAGGGATGCTCATGCTCGACCGCTCCATTTGCATGAACATCCGCCAGCAGCCAGTTCTTCACATTCATTCAGAGAACCTCAACGCGCCACAAGGTTTACAGCAACTCAGATGCGCAGGCAAGGCACCGCAACATCAGGCGTCGAAAGCCCATTGTCGCAGATGAGTGTTTTGATATCGGCAGAGGGAAACAGGATGCGGCTCTCCCGTCTCGACGGGTCAAGCCGGGGGGAACTGAGGTCGCGCAGAAGAAAATCGAGCGAGTCTGTCCTCTACTCGTAGCGTAACGCTTCAATCGGGTTCAGATTGGCAGCCTTGATCGCCGGGATCATGCCGCTGACCAGCCCGACGACGATCAGGATTCCCGTGGCGAGCATCACGATGAAGGGAGAAATCAGCAGCTGGATATCGGCCTTGCTGGCATTCGATGCCAGCGCACTATAAAACGTGATCCGCCCTACGCCGATCGAAACCGCGTAGGCCAGCACAATGCCCGCCAGCCCGCCAATGCCGGTAATCACCAGCGACTCGGCGAGGAACTGGATCAGGATATGCCGCTTGCGCGCGCCCAGGGCCTTCTCGATACCGATCTCCTTGGTCCGCTGCTGCACAGCAACCAGCATGATGTTCATCAGCCCGATGCCGGCGATGCCCAGCGTCAGCGCGCCGATAAACAACAACAGCACCTCAAGCGCAATGGTCACGATCTTGAACTGCGTGAGCTGCTGCTCGAGATCGGCAACGAAGATCGCCTGACGATCCGACGGGGGGAAGTTGTGCATTGCCGCCAGCGAGTTGCGAATCGCCTGCTGCACCGCCGCATGGTCTCCGTTGTAGTTGAGCCAGACCCCGTCAAGATATTTCGGATCCTTCAGGTCCGCCATCGCGCTGATCGGGATATAGACCTGACGATTGACGTTGTCGCCTTCCTCCTGCATCTTTGGCTCGAGCACGCCGATCACTTCGAAGCTGATGCCGTTCAACCGTATGTGCTGCCCGATCGGATAGAGCCCGCCAAAGAGCTTCGTCTTCGCCTCCGAGCCGATGACCGCGACGTGCGCGCGGTTGGCGTCGTCTTCGTCGGTAAAAAAACGCCCGTAATTCACATCCAGGACCAGGATGTTCTGCACCACCGGACGATAGCCGTTCACCGACCACGTATACGTGTGCAGCTCATTCGCCACGGGCAGATCCTTCGACAGCATCGGCGTAATGTCCTTCAGACCGGGAACCGTCTGCCGCAGCCGTTCCACATCGTCCTGCGTGAACCGCACCTGCACGCCCGCCTTCGATCCGCCGATCTGCTCCGAGGTCCGCCCCGGAAAGACGCCGATCAGCTGCGTACCCCACTGCGCGAAGATCGCCTCGATCGCCCGTCCGAAGCCCGCGCCGTAGGCCAGCAGCAGCACGACCGTGGCAATGCCCCAGGCCATGCCCACCATGGTGATAAAGGTGCGCCGGCGGTTGAACACCATTGCTTCGTAAGCTTGTCTCCACAGATCGCGCAGCATACCTGGCTCCTTACTCGCGCCTCAGCGCCTCGACCGGCTCAAGCGCCGCCGCCTTCCCCGCCGGATATAACCCAGCCACAATCCCGCTCAGGCTCAGGGCAACAATGGCCAGCGCCGCCGACCACGGAACCAGCCGCGGCGGATCGAATCCCTGGACCCCATCTCCCACCGCCTGACGCAACACGTACATGAACAGCGCCGAGCCGGCAATGCCCAGCAGACCGCTCACTCCTGTAAGAATCAGCCCTTCGAGGAAAAACTGGAAGAGGATACTTCGGCTCGTCGCGCCGATCGCCTTGCGCAGGCCGATCTCCCGCGTGCGCTCGCTCACCGAGACCAGCATGATGTTGATGATGCCCACCGCTCCCAGAGCCAGTGTTACCACTCCCACGCCGCCCAGAAAGACATCCATCGCCGTGAAGATCTTGCCCACCAGCTGTTCGGTGTGAATCGTATCCCACTCATTAAATGCCTCGGGAGCCTCGGGATCGAAGCCGTGCCGCCGCGCCACAATCTCGTGCACTTCCTTCTTGGCGATGAGATTGTCGCCGCGAATCCGCGGCTGATATTGAATCGACGTCACCGAATCGCTGGGAATGTTTTCCCCCTTCAGCGGAAACATCTCCAGCATCACCGACAGCGGAATGTACACCTTCTGGTTCTCGGTGTCGTTGTTCCCATGCCCCGACTTCGCCGCGATGCCCACCACCGTGAAGCGCGTGCCGTTGAGGGTCACAATCTCGCCCATCGCCGGCCGCCCGGGAAACAAAAGCTGCGCGCTCTTCTGACCAAGCACGACCACCCGATTCCGGTTCGCCATGTCGTCGTCGTTGAGAAACCTTCCCTCGGCCATCGGCAGAAAGCGGATCTTGTCATAATCCGGCTCTGTCCCGACGACATCTCCTCCGGCAGTCTCGTACTGGCTCTGCTGCTTGATATCGTCGCGGTCCAGATAGGCAACCGCTGCCCGCACATCCGGAGCCTGCGTGCGAATCGCCTCCGCATCGCTCAACGTCAGGTTGTAGGGGCGCATCCCCGTATGCTGATTCGGCACCGCCGGAATCGTCCCGCTCCACATCATGATCAGGTCATTGCCGAAGCTCTCCAGTTGCCGGTGATTCCCCGACCGGAAACCCTCCCCGACCGAGATCAGCAGCAGCATCGATCCCACGCCCCAGGCGATCCCGAACATCGTCAGGAAAGACCGCAGCTTGTTCGCCCAGATGGCGCGGAAGACCTGCCCGAAGGTATCGCCGAGACTCTGCATGTGCTATCTGCTTGTACGTGTTGGAAAGCCCCGGAGTTCCCGCCGGCCTCTTCTGAGATCAGCCGTGAGACGCGGCCGGGAGGCGCAGGTAAGCAGGAAATCGCAAAGATGTGACCAGCCGCCCTGAATTGTTGTCCCCACGCACGATTTAAGATGGAACCGTCGAGAGGAGTCCCATGAAAGCAAAAGCCTTTCTCCCGCTGATCCTCGCCACCCCGTTCTCTCTTATCCTGCTCTCTCCCATCCTGCTGCCCGCCCAAGCCACCCCGCAGGACGCCCTTCTCGCGCTCTCAAAGAAAGGCCACACCCTCGCCATCGTCGATCCGGCGACCCTCAAAGTCCTCGCCAAAATCCCCGTCGGCGATGACCCGCATGAAGTCATCGCTTCCACCGACGGCAAAACCGCCTACGTCTCCAACTACGGATACGGCACCTTCCACACCATCACCGCCGTCGACCTGGTGGGGCAGAAGCCTTTGGCCACCATCGACCTGGGAGCCCTCGTCGGCCCTCACGGCCTCGCCTTCGCCGGGGGCAAGCTCTGGTTCACCGCCGAAGTCGCGAAGGCCATCGCCCGCTTCGATCCCGCCACGCAGAAAATCGACTGGATCCTCGGCACCGGCCAGAACCGCACCCACATGATCTACGTTGCGCCGGAGATGAAGTGGATCGCCACCACCAACGTCAATTCCGGAACCGTCAGCCTCATCGAGAAGACCGAAGGCCGCCGCCCCGGTCCTCCGCCAGGACCACCCCCCGGCGCGACACCGAATGGACCGCCCCCGCTCATTCTGCCGCCCGGCAGCGACTGGAATGAGACAGTCATCCCCGTCGGCGTCGGCTCCGAGGGCTTCGACGTTTCGCCCGACCACAAAGAGCTCTGGACCGCCGATGCACAGAACGGCAACGTCAACATCATCGACATCGCCAAAAAGCAGGTCGTCGCTACCCTGCCCATCGATGCAGTCGGCGCCAACCGCCTCAAGTTCACCCCTGACGGCAAGCTGGTCCTGGTCTCTACCCTCCGCGGCGGAGACGTCCTCGTCCTCGACACGGCCACACGCAAGGTCATTAAGCGCATCCCCGTCGGCCACGGAGCCGCCGGCATCCTCATGCAGCCCGACGGTGCCCGCGCCTTCGTCGCCTGCTCTCCCGACAACTACGTCGTCGCCATCGACCTCAAGTCGCTCGAAGTCACCGCCCACATCGACGTCGGCGGAGAACCCGACGGCCTCGCCTGGGCTGTGCGGCAATAATCACAGCAGCCCACGCGCCTTCACTTCGAGATACTCGTTGATCGCGTCTGCCTTCACCGTTCCCGGAGTCGTCTCCACCACCAGCACGCCCTGCGCCCTCAGCCGCGCCAGAATCTCCCGCCGCCGCTCCAGTATCTCCGCCGCCGCCGTCGACACAAACATCTGCTCCACGTCTTCCGGCTCGCGCTCGGCCAGATCCTTGAGCTCAGGATGCCCCAGCACCACCAGCAGCACCAGGTGCCGCCGCGCCAGATCTACCGCCGCATCCACTACCTCGGGACGCCGCGCGCTGTCTGCCAGCTCCGTGATCCACAAAATCAGCCCCCGCCGCCGCTGCAGGTGCTTCAGCCGCGCTGCCGCTGCGAGGTGATTCGCCTCCGCACCCTCCGCCTTCACCTGCGACAGCGAATCCACAAACTGACGCAGATGCCCCGCACCCGCCGCCGGCAACAACTGCTGCTGGATTCCCCGCCCATAGACCAGCAACCCCGCCTTGTCTCCCGCCTGCATCACCGCCTGCGCCAGCCCGACCGCCGCACCGGATGCCTGATCGAGTTGCGTGACTGTCAGAACAAAATCCTCATCCGAAAGTCCGTGAGCCTTACCCGCGGACACCTTCCTTTTCACCTCAAACGCCGTCCGCGACAGCCTTCCCGCATCGAGCACGACCCACACCTGCTGGCTGCGCTCGGTCGTGAACTCGCGCGTGATCAGCTTGCCACGCCGCGCCGTCGCCGGCCAGGCCACGTTGCGCAGCTCATCGCCCAGCTGGTATTCGCGCAGGCTTTCAAACTCCCGCCCCAGGCCGCGCAGGCGCAGTCGTCGTTTCTGCAATGCGATCTGCCGGATTCGTAACAAATACAGTTGCGTATCTTCCGGCGACCGCTCCATCGGCGGATACACGCGGATCTTCTGCGCCAGATCCGCCGAGGCCCACCGCTCCGCCAGCTTCAGCGCGCCGCGATAGCGCAGGAAGATCTCGCCCAATCTCACATCCCCGCGCGCATTCGGCGTGCATTCGATCGCCACCCGCGCCGCATCGCGAGGATATGCAAGAACCCGTTTCGCTGTAGGCATCGCATCCAGCACCGGATCGAGCCCATCCGTCACGCGCATTTCGACGATCTGATTCGAATCCTGCGTCACCTCGACCGTGATCGCGGTCTGCTCACCGAGCACCGGCGAATTCTCAAACCGCCGCTCCACCGTGATCTTCTCCGGAGACGGCAACAGCGCCGCATCGAGAATCGCCAGCGCCAGCACCAGTCCATCCCATGCCACCATCGCCCAGGTCCAGCCCCATGACGTGCGCGAATGAAAAAATCCCGGAATAGCCACCAGGCACCCGGCCAGCAACAGCAGCAGAGCACGCGGCGTCAGGGCATAGCCAAAGCGCTGGCCGCGTGCAGCAGCCCGGACGGGCGCGGGAACAAGCGTCTGGATCATCGTCTACTTCGGTAACGGCACGGCGGCCAGAATATCTTTCAACACGCGATCCGGTTCGAAGCCCTCGAGCTCCACCTCCGGCTTCAGAATCAGCCGATGCCGCAGGCAGGGCAGCGCAGCAGCCTTCACATCATCGGGAATCAGATAATCGCGTCCATCGCGCGCCGCATATCCCTTGGCCACGATCAGCAACCCTGCTGCCGCGCGCGGGCTCGCTCCCAGCGACACCGCCGGCCACTCGCGCGTCCGCCGCACCACCGCTAGCAGATAATCGAACATCGCCGGCTCCACGCGTACTCGCCGCACCTCCTGCCGGGCCGCCGCCAGCTCCGCGAAGCTCACGCTTTCGATCGGCGCGTCTTCCAGCTGCGCAGACTCGCCCGTCGCATGATGCCGCTCCAGCACCGTCCGCTCCTCGGCCGCCGACGGATATCCCACCTGAATCTTCAGCAGAAAGCGGTCCAGCTGCGCCTCGGGCAGCGGATACGTCCCCTCGAACTCCAGCGGATTCTGCGTCGCGAAGACCGTGAAGTATTCATCGAGCGCATGACACTCGCCATCCAGCGTCACCTGCCGCTCCTCCATGCTTTCCAGCAGCGCCGCCTGCGTGCGCGGAGGCATGCGATTGATCTCATCGGCCAGCAGAAACTGCGTAAACACCGGTCCCTTATGAAAGCTGAAGTCGTTCGTCTTGAGCGAAAACACGCTCGTGCCCAGAATATCGGCGGGCATCATGTCCGGCGTTCCCTGCACCCGCCGGAAATCCAGCGACAGAAAGCGCGCCAGCGTCTTCACCGTCAGCGTTTTCGCCACGCCCGGCACGCCTTCCACCAGCGCGTGGCCGCCGCACAGCAACGTCAGCAGCGCCTGGTCGATCATCTCCACCTGGCCGGCGATCACCTTGCCCAGCTCGGCGCGTCCCTTTTCAAAAAGAGCAACCGCTGCGCCGTTTCCCGGCCGCGACAACTGCTGCTCCTGCTCTGAAATTCCTTCACCCACGCGGTTTTCCATCCTTTGCCACTTCTGCTTGAGAATGTCTCATAAGATCGGACAGCCTGGTAATGTGTTCATCCATGCGCTTCACCAGCTTCAGCCCGCTGCCCGCGCTGTATCCGGCGAACTCCGCCTGCCGTGCGGCCTGCAGGTCTTCCAGAAACTCAGGCGAAGCGTAGTGGAAGCGGTCTGCCACAGCCCGGGCAACGGTCTCCGGCGACGACTGCAGCGTCTCTCGTGGAATACCGCCTTCATGCTCCAGAAACTGCATCATTCGCCGCTCGGCGCAGCCCGTCGCCACGCTCACCGCGCCGGCCTTGCGATACAGATCCCCCATCGACTCGGCAAACTCCAGCGGCGAGGTCCGTGGAGCCCGCGCCAGCGCGCGCACCGGCCCATTGCGCCGCCCGAAGCTGACAATCAGCAACACGGCAACGGCCAGCAATTGCCATTCGAGAGCTCTCACCGGCGTGCCCGTTGTCGTCGACCACAGGTCAGGCCGCGCTCCGTGAATGTATTCATCGAAGAGCACCGTCCTGTCCGGCCCGCCAATGCTGGCGAGAAACAATCTCAGGCTCGCATCTTCCTTCAGCCCGCGGTTGCTGAGAGGAGCCGACGAGCTCCACCACACCACTTCGCCTTTTCCGAAGGAGTAATGCACCACCACCGCATCGTCCCCGCAGTTCTGGTCAATCCGTACCGCGGCATCGTCGGATTTCCAGCGGATCGGCACCGGCATCGCGATGCGCCCCGCTCTCGCCATCGGGCTCAGCCCCTGCGGCGTCGTGTAGCAGAGATCGGTGTAGATATGGTTCGGAGGGGCAATGCCCGATTCCGGCAGCATCGCCGCGCTCACCGGCCCCGTCGCAACCACCCGGCCTCCGCGCTTTAGGAAATCCGCAATCCCGGGCCGTTCTTGCAGGCTATCCAGCGGATAAGCGTCGGCCAGGATCAGCGTGGCCTTCGCGGCATCGCTTTCGCTCAGCTCCTTGGCCGGCCGCGCCCACCGATCGGTCTTGTACCCCAGCTCGCCCAGCAGAAGCCACACCGCCTTGGCCCCATGCGACCCGCTGTTATCGATGCTGGGCGTGAGATCGCTGTCCTCGCGCGCCGGCGCGAGAAAAGCCCCAACGAAGATCACGATCAGCACCGCCACTCCGACCCAGACCAGAATCCGGGCATCGCCCGAGAGCCTCTTCACGCTGCCCTCAGCTCTTCGTGCAAATCCAGCGCCTGACGATAATCGGCCTCACCCGCCGGATTCAGCCCATACCAGATGCGCTCGAAACCGCGTGTCTGCTGCCCCAGCAGCTTCCATCGCTGCGAGCCCGATTCGAGCAGCGCCACATACTCGCGCGGCGTGCGCGACCGGTTCGGGCTCCAGAATCGCCGCCCCTCCAGCATCACAATGCTCGCCCAGTAAATGCAGTGCACCGCCTCGCGCCACTCGCGCCGCGCCGCCTGCTCCTCAGCCAGGCTGCGCCAGTTGCGCGACGCCTCTTCCCAGGATTCAATCTGCCGGCTCGCTTCCGCTCGCACTTCCAGCCGCTGCCGCTGCAGCACCCGTATCGCCCACAGCGCCAGCCCTACCAGCGCCAGCGAGATCAGCACCCACTCCAGGAGCGGCCCGATCCACGGCGAGCGCTGCCCGAACTTCTCCACGTTGGTAAACAGGCTGTCGAGCCACAGGAAGAAGTGCGCAATCAGCTTGTCCCAGATGCTCTGTTCATTTACGGTTACAAATTCCTGATTGCCCAGAATGGAGTTGGCCTTGCGCCGCGCCAGCGCGAAATCAGACGCGCCCGGCTGCACTCCTGCGTCGCGTAACGCATCCTCCAGCCGCGCCGCCGCCGCACTCAGATTGAGCTGCCGATCCTTCGCCTTGGGATTCTGCGCATCCTTGAGCGTCTCCCGCAGCCAGTCGTAGCGCGCCTCGAATTGATTCACATTGGCGCTTGATCCCAGCCCCGCCAGCGTTACCTGGTCGTCATCCCCAACTTGTTTTGGATCGCACGCCTCGACGCTCGCCCCGCATCGCTCGACCAGCGCCCGCAGGCCTTCAAGGTGCGCCGTATATTCCGCCATGGTGGAGTTCTTGAGCGCAAGGGCCGGAACCGCCGTCGCCACGATCAGCCACGCGGCGAGAATGACCCTTTGTCTGCGCGCCAGTGCCATCAATCTCAGCGGACCCTCAGCTCGCAGCCGATCCATCTCCGTCGGCCGCCGGCGCTTCGATTGCGCTCTGAGGTGGCGCAATCTTCGCCATCATCCACTCGATGTCGAAGCCCTCCCGCCGCACCCGCTCGTCGATATAAAACAGGCACACGGCAATCGCGCCGATCGGCCCCACCAGCGTGCCGGTCACAAACCCGATCGCCAGGCTGATCGCATGCGTGAGGAAGGCCTGCGCGCCCCGCGTCCGGACCGCCATGATCGCCAGCGGCGTCTGCATCGCCCCGATCACCAGGTACAGCGCAAACAGGAAAACCAGCAGGAGAAAGACCCGCACCTTGCGGTCAACCAGAAGCTGCTTGCTCCGCTTGATCGAAGCCCTCACTCCGAGTGACTCCATCACCGCCGCCGGCACCGCCAGCGACACCCGGATATAGGCCCATACCGCGTACCCCAGGCTGAAGAACGCGACAATATAGATAAGCCCGGCCACCAGGTTCGCGCTCGGCACTCCGCGCCTGGCAAACTGCAGCACCAGGCCGGAGGCGAACAAGGCCACCGGCAGCCAAAACCCCGCCCAGATCTGCCGTAGCACGATCACCGTGTAGCGGAACCAGTGCTTCAGCGCCGCATGGTAGGCCGTCCCGATCGTCGCCGGCTCGCCCAGGTACACCGCCGACACCGACCACGTCGTCGCCGCCTGCGTAATCCCGTAAAGCACCAGGCTGATCACCATCGAGCCCAGCGTCAGCGCCGCCGAAATGATCTGCACCTTGTACAGATTCACGCCCGTGTGCACATGCACGCTCTGGTGCATCGAGTACCATAGGCGCAGCGACTGCGTCACCACGCTGACCGCGGCCGGCAGGATCGCCAGCCCCGCAAAGAGCGAAAAACGCAGCCGGTAGAGCTGAAATGTCCGGTCGAGTACTTCTCCCGTCGAAAGCGGCCGCAAGTCAAACTGGGGACGGGTAGCCGGAGCCTGAGCGCTGCTGTCAATCCAACTGTTGCTAGCCATCGAAGTGTCGCTTTGCGTGGGATGTTGGACGATGGTAGCACATCGTCCCGTCCGGCGATTCCTTCCCCTGAAAGCTCCAAAATCACGTAGGATTAGAGAAGCACACCTGGACTCTCACCCCCGAATGCAACGGATTTCATACTCGCTTGACCGCCGGTTCGCCCGGCTGTGAATTTTAGCGTCTATATGAAGTGGAAAGCTCTCCGTCTCCGGGCAGGCGTCGACTCGCAGGATCGAGGTATTGGTAATTGGTTCACAACCGCTGTCTGGCGCTCGCGTCGCTCGCGCTCACTTCCCTCCTGGCCGCATCTGCGGCTTCGGCCCAGGTGACTGACGCCCGTCTGGCCCTGCCCGTCGATCCCGCCGCGATCCCCGCCGCCGATCTTTCCTCTGACCTCTCTCCCGACCTTCCCGATGACCCCTCCGCGCCCCTGCAGCAAACCCAGGCCGGGCAGCCCCAGTCTGCCGGCACCCAGCCTGCCCAGAACCCTTCTGCTCCAAACTCTGAGGATCAGCTCAAGCAGCAGGAGCATCAGCGTGTCTTCGGGGTCATGGCCGCCTTCAACACCACCCGCAATCACGACGCCCTGCCCCTGACCCCC
>Ga0335075_10016068_pt1 | contig 11202 bp, 11 predicted proteins | sample Lox_Sample_24_FD_206723 | JGI IMG/M metagenome (GOLD analysis project Ga0335075, IMG submission 206723) | Soil microbial communities from Loxahatchee National Wildlife Refuge, Florida, United States - Lox_Sample_2.4 | ecosystem: Environmental > Terrestrial > Soil > Wetlands | place: USA... | reverse complement strand
CGAGTTCGGCCGCCACCCGGCCCATCGACACCGCGTCCAGGCCCTCGGCGTCGGCCACCTGCACCGCGGCGGACACGATCCGGCGCAGGCTGAGTGCCGGCCTGGGGCCCCGGTGTGGCCGGTCGCGTACCCCCCAGGCCGCCGCCACGGTGCCGGGGACGCCCGCGGCCGGTTCGGCGCTGGTCATGTCCCTCCTTCCGCCTGGGCCGGTTGACAGCATCCTATTACTGCGTATAGCTTACGCAAATAAGCGTATGAGATACGCAGTTAAGGAGTGGAGGTAGTGCGCATGGGTAACGACCTGGTGATCGAGGCGGACGGGCTGGTCAAGTCCTACGCCGGCGTCCGCGTGCTGTCAGGCATCGACTTGCGGGTCGCGGGCGGCAGCGTGTTCGCGCTGCTGGGGCCCAATGGGGCGGGCAAGACGACGACCGTCCGGATCCTGGCCACGCTGTCCCGCGCCGACCGCGGCCGCGCCCGGGTCGCGGGTTTCGACGTGGTCCGCGACCGGCACGCGGTCCGCCGCCGGATCAGCCTCACCGGCCAGTTCGCCGCGCTGGACGCGGCGCAGACCGGCCAGGAGAACCTGCGGATGACGGCCCGGCTGGCCGGGCTGCCGCGGCACGCGGCCAGGCGGCGCGCGGCCGAACTGCTCGAGCAGTTCGGGCTCACCGAGGCCGGGCCGCGGCGGGTAGTCACCTACTCAGGCGGAATGCGCCGAAGGCTCGACTTGGCCGCCAGCCTGGTCGGGCACCCTTCGGTGATCTTCCTGGACGAGCCGACGACCGGACTTGACCCGCAGAGCCGGATGGCCACCTGGCGGGCCGTCGCCGACCTGGCCACCCGCGGCGTGACCGTGTTCCTCACCACCCAGTACCTGGAGGAGGCGGACCGCCTGGCCGACCGGATCGCAGTGCTGAACCGCGGCCGGATGGTGGCCGAGGGCACGGCCGCCGAGCTCAAGCGACGGGTCGCCGCCCAGCGGCTCGACCTGACCTGCCCCACCCACGCGGCTTTCGATCAGGTCAGCCGCCGGGTGGGCGGGCGTGCGGTGCACCTGGACCCGGCCGGGCTGACCGTCGGCGTCTCCACCGACGGCAGCGCCGCGCAGGTCCGGGCGTTGCTGGAGGAGGCTGACCCAGGCCGGGACCTGATCGCCAGTTTCGCCGTCCGCGGCGCCACCCTCGACGACGTCTTCCTTGCCCTCACCGGAGGTTCACATGTCTGAGACGCTGACCACAACCCGGCCGACCATGACCCTGCCCATAATGACAGGCCGCAGCCTGCGCCTCTCGCTGCGCAGCCCCGACGCGCTGCTGACCGCGCTGCTACTGCCCGTGATGCTGATGGTGGTGTTCGTCTACCTGTTCGGCGGGGCGGTGGCGATCGGCACCAGCTACAAGAACTACGTGTTGCCCGGGGTCCTGCTGCTGTGCGCGGTGACCGGGGCGTCGACCACGGCGGTAACCGTCTGCCAGGACATGGCCAGCGGGATCATCGACCGGCTCCGGTCCCTCGACGTGCCAGGCACGGCCGTGCTCGCCGGGCACGTGGCCGCCAGCCTGGTGCGCAACGTCGCATCGACCGCGCTGGTGGTGGCGGTCGCGGTTGGCATCGGCTTCCGGCCGCATTCGGACCCGGCCCGGCTGGCCGCCGCGCTCGGCGTGCTGCTGCTGTTCGTCGCCGCGGTCGCGTGGCTGGCCGCCGCGTTCGGCCTGGCCGTATCGGCGCCGGAGGCGGCCAACGGGGCGATGTTCTTCCTGATGTTCTTCTGCTACACCAGCAGCGCGTTCGTGCCGGTCAGGACCTTGCCCTGGTGGCTGCGCGGCTTCGCCCGCCACCAGCCGGCCACTCCGGTCACCGAGACCCTCCGTGCCCTGCTCACCGGCCAGCCGGCCGGGCCGCACCTCATTGCCGCGCTGGCCTGGAGCGGTGGCATCCTGGCCGTCTCGGTCCTGCTGAGCATGCTTTTGTTCGCGCGCCGGACCGCCTGAACCCATGGCTGACCGCACTGTTCTTGATCACACTGTCCGCAAGGCGATCTTGATCGACGTCGGTGGCGTGCTGCTCCGGGACCGGCTGCCCGCGGTGACCGAGGCATGGAGTGCCCGTCTCGGGGTTTCCGGGCGGGCGTTCCTTGCCGCGCTGTTCGGCGGAAGCGACGATCAGGTGCTCACCGGCCGGGTGAGCGAGGACCAGTGGTGGGCCGTTGTCGCGGGACGGCTGCACGCCGGCCCGGACCTGGTGGTCGAACTGCGCCGGGACCTGGCGTCCGGCCAGGACTGGGACCGCGCCCTTGTGGCTTTTCTCCGCGGCCTGCGCGGCGAGGCCAAGACCGCGATCGTCAGCAACGCATGGCCTGCGATGCGCGTTGCCATGGCCCGGGCCGGGGTGCTTGACGTCGTGGACGAGATCGTCCTGTCCTGCGAGATCGGATACGCCAAGCCCGATGCCCGCATCTACGCGGCTGCCCTTGACCGTCTTGCCGCCGAACCCGCCAGCACCCTGTTCGTCGACGACACGGCCGGTCACGTGGCGGCCGCCGAAGCCCTTGGCCTGGCCGGCCACCTGCACACCAGCAGCAGCGGGACCATCGCCAGGATCGGGGAGTTCCTGCGCTCGGACCGCGACGCCTCACACCCCGGGCAGGCCGGGTGACTTCTTGACCGTCTTCATCGTGAACTGCGAATTGGTACGGGCGACGCCGGGCAGGCTGGTCAGCTTGTCGATGTAGAGCCGTTCGTACGCATCCAGGTCCCTGGTGGATATCCACAGCAGGTAGTCGGGATGGCCGAACATTCGTCGGCACTCCGTGACCTCGTCGATCTGGGTCACCGCGGCCTCGAACGCCTCGATCGTGGCCCGGTCCTGGATGGCCATCTCGACGTGTACGAGGACCTGCAGGCCCCGACCGAGCGCGGTCAGGTCCACGGTGGCGTGGTATCCGGTGATGATGCCGGCCCGCTCGAGGTGGCGTACCCGGCGCAGGCACGGGGAAGGGGACAGGCCCACTCGGTCGGCCAGTTCCGTGTTGGCCAGCCGCCCGTCCGATACCAGATGGCTGAGAATAGCTCTGTCGAGCTTGTCCATAGCACAAGATGCTACGAGTCCGGCCGAAGACGGCAATATTTAGCATCGCATACCGCGCCTGGCTTGTTACGTTTGAGCCGTGAGCCGGGGCTGCCCGAGCGGGCTGATGGGCGGGACGCGATGACCGCGACGCTGGCCGCCTTCGCGCTGGCCGCGACCTTGCTGATCCTCGCGCCCGGGCCGGACAGCATGCTGGTGCTGCGTAACACGCTGCGCGGCGGCCGGCGTGCGGGCTGGGTCACCGCCAGCGGCACGATGTCCGGGCTGCTGGTCTGGGCGACGGCCGCCGCACTCGGGCTGTCCGCGCTGCTACAGGCAAGCAGGGTCGGATATGACGTCCTGCGCATCGCGGGCGCCTGCTACCTGGCCTGGCTCGGCCTCACCAGCCTGGGGCTGTTCCGCCGCGCCGAGCCCGCGCCGGAAACCGGCGACCGCCCTGGCCCGCCGGTCAGGGACGAGACGAACCGCGTCACCAGGCGTCGGCTGTACCTGACCGGGCTGGTCTCCAACCTGCTCAATCCCAAGATCGGCGTCTTCTTCATCGCGTTCCTGCCCGGCTTCATCCCGTCGCGGTCCCCGGCCCCGGCGCTTTCGTTCGGTCTAGGGCTCTGGTTCGTGGCCGAAACCGGCGTGTGGCTCGCCACCGTGGCCTGGCTGGCCGCGCGGGGCGTCGGATGGCTGAGCCGTCCCGGCCGTCGCAGATGGCTCGAGCGCGCCACCGGCGTCGTGCTCATCGGCTTCGGCGTGCGGCTGGCCCTCGCCAGCAGGTAACCGCCCTTGCCGGGGCGTCCCGCCCGGTCCCGCTGGGGACGAAGGGCTGGAAGGGCCCGCGCTGAGGTAGCGCAGGACCGCGAGCACCCGGCGGTGGCCGACGTCGCCCGGGTACAGCTCGAGCTTGGCGAAGATCGAGTTGATGTGCTTGCTCACCGCGCTCTCGGTGATCACCAGGTCGGCGGCGATCTCGGCGTTGGAGCGTCCCTCGGCCATCAGCGCCAGCACGTCGCGCTCCCGCTGGGTCAGGTCGTCCAGCGGGTCGCCGCCGCGGCGCACCAGCAGCTGTGCCACCACCTCCGGGTCAAGCGCGGTGCCGCCCGCGGCCACCCGGCGCAGCGCGTCAAGGAACTCGGCCACGTCGGCCACCCGGTCTTTCAGCAGGTACCCGATGCCCCGGGTGTTGGCCGACAGCAGGTCGGCGGCGTATCGCTCCTCCACGTACTGCGACAGGACGAGGATGGCGATCTCCGGCCACTGGCTCCTGATCACCAGCGCGGCGCGGATCCCCTCGTCGGTGTGGGTGGGCGGCATCCGGACGTCGGCGATTACCACGTCGGGCCGTTCCCGCTCCACCGCGGCCAGCAGCCCTTCGGCGTCGCCCGTGGTCGCCGCGACCTCGAACCCGGCGCTGTCAAGCAGCTTGGTCAGGCCGGCCAGCAGCAGCACCGAGTCCTCGGCGATCACGACCCGGGGAGGGCCATGGCCGGCCGTCCCCGGGTCTCCTGTCACGAGTTCCACGTTATGGCACCATCGCCGCGCTCGTCACTCCGTACGCAGCGCGACGGCCGGGCGGGCGCGGGCCGCCCAGCTGGCCGGAGCCAGCGCCCCGGCGGCCGCGATCACCAGCGCGGCCAGCGCCAGCAGGGCCAGCCGGGACGGCGGGAACACCTGGGTGAAGCTGGCCGGCACCCCGGTGTGCGCGGTGCCCGCCATGGCCCGCACGGTGGCCGCGTTCAACGCCACCGCGGCGGGTGCCGCGATCACCCCGGCCACCACCGCGGGGATGGCGATCCAGCACACGACCATGGTGAGCACCTGGCCTGGCCGCATGCCGAGAGCCTTGAAGATCCCCAGGTCGTGCACGCGGTCCCTGGTGGTCATCAGCACCGTGTTGAGCACCCCGAGCCCGGCGGCGATCCCCACCATCAGCGAGAGCGTGCCGACCAGGCCGACGGCGACCGAGTAGAACTGGCCGCCGTTCTTCTGCGTGGTGGCCGTCCACGGGCTGCCGCCGCCCAGGGCGCCGTTCACCGCCTGGACGTACCCGGCGGTGCTCGTGCCTGGCCGCAGCGCGACATCCCACTGCTGCAGGTTCCCGGCCGTGGTCAGGCCGGGCAGCGTCCGCGTGCTCCCGAACACCGTGGGGGTGGAGTCCGGGTAGAAGACCTCCCCGGCGATATGCACGGTGACCTGGGCAGTTCCAGTGTCCACGGTGGCGGTGTCGCCGACGGACAGGCCGCTGTCGTTCAGGAACGAGGTGTTGACGTCCACCTGGCCTGGCGCGCCGGACCAGTGCCCGGCGATAAGGCCATACCCCAGCCACGACGAGTCGCCGCCGAACTCGAACGCGTTCACGGTCCCGGGCAGGCCAGGCATCTTGACCCCGTCCTGGTACACCGCCACCTGGTGGGCGGTGCCCGGCTGGGCGCGAAGCGCGGCGGTCACCGTCGCGTCCTGCGCCGCGTCTGGCCACTGCCCGGGCCCTGCCCCCGTGCCTGGACCGTTCGGCTGGATTTCCACCGGGACCGTGGCGGACAGGGTCTGGGCGGCCGCGGCGCGGCCAAGCGAGGAATTCAGCCCGAACGCGAAGATCACCGCGGTGGCCCCGAACGCGATCGCGGCCAGGCTGACCGCCGTGCGCGTCGGCCGGGCGAACGGCGCGGCCAGGCCGAGGCCGACCGGCCGCGGCAGCCGCAGCCGGGAGGCGAGCCGGTGCACGGCGTATCCGCGGCCCGCGGCCGGAGCGCGGCCGGCCGCGATCGCCTGGGTGGCTGACAGCCGTCCCGCGCGGAGCGCGGGCCCGAACGCGGCCAGCACGGTCAGCGCCAGCATCCCGGCGGGCGCGACGACCGACGCCCACAACGGCACCTGCTGGCTGCCGACTCCGTAGGCCTGGGCCGACTGTTTCAGCACCGGCATCGCCAGCACGTTGCCTGCCACCACCCCGGTCACGACTCCGGCCAGGGCCGGCAGCCCGACCCGGCTCACGTACGCCACCACGACCTGCGCCGGGGTCAGGCCGACGCTCTTCAGCACGCCGATCCGGTAGTACCCGGCGACCACCGCCCCGCTGACCACGTTGCCCACGATGAGTACCGCCATGGCCAGGCCGATCAGCGCGAACGCGACCACGAACGGCTCCATGATCGCGCCGTTGCTCGTGTTCTGGCTCTCCGCGGCCAGCCACGGATAGTGACCGGTCACGGTGCCCGGCGGGAGCGCCCCTGTGACTTCCGCCAGGTCGGTTCCGATCTGTGCCTCGCTGCCCGCGCTGGTGAACCGGTAAAGCAGCTCACCGCTCGGCGGCGTGCCCGGCGTTTGCAGATCGGCGATCTCGCCGGGAACTACCCAGCCGTCGGCGCTGTCCGTGACCGAGTTGGCGAAACCGACCACGGTCAGCGAGCGGGCGCGCGGCAAACCGGTGACGTTAAGCGTGTTCCGTAGCTGCAGCCCGCCGCCGTTCTGCGACGCGGTGTCAAGCACCACCTGCCCGGGCGCGTCCGGCCAGTGACCGGAGGCCAGCACCACGCGGTCCACCGGGCCGCCGGGCGAGGTCCGCCCGACCATGGTGAACTGCCCCCAGGACTGGCCCTTGTACTGCAGCTGGACCGTGGCCTCGGCGAACGGTCCGGCCGCGGCGGTGACGCCGTGCAGGCTGCGGGTGGCGGCCAGCTGCGCGGTGGTCGCGTGCGCCGTGTTCACGCTGACGGCCAGGTCCGCGCCGTCCTGGGCGGCGAAGGCGTGCATGAACGGTGCGTTGCCCGCCGCCAGCAGCGCCAGGCCGAGCGTGGCCGACGCGGTCGAGACCAGCAGCACCAGGCCGATCACCACCGCCTGCATCTTGTGCCGCAGCATCCCCCCGGTGGCGGTCCTGACCGCCCCCAGCCAACTAAGCCGGGGCGAGCTCATGCCGGCACCCCCGCGCCCACCGCGCCTGCCAGCTGCCCGTCCACGATCTGCACGGTGCGGGCCGCGTACCGCCGGGCCAGCACCGCGTCGTGGGTGACCAGCACCATCGTCTGGCCGCGCTCGTTGAGCTGCCGCAGCAGCTGCCCGATCTGCTGCCCGGTGGCGGTGTCAAGTGCCCCGGTCGGCTCGTCGGCCAGTAGCACCTCGGGCTCGTTTACCAGCGCCCGGGCGATCGCCACTCGCTGCCGCTGCCCGCCTGACATCCGGGCCGGGTAGGCGTTGCGGTACTGCTCGATGCCCATCCGCGCCAGCAGCTCGCCCGCCCGGGCTCGCGCGACCCGCCGGGACGCACCGGCCAGTTGCGCCGGCAGCAGCACGTTGTCCTCCACGGTGAGGTCGTCGAGCAGGTTGAAGAACTGGAAGATGATCCCGACGTGCCGGGCCCGGAACCGGGCCAGCGCGCTCTCGCCGAGGGTGTCGATCCGCCGCCCGGCCACGGTGACCGTGCCCGCGGTGGGCCGGTCCAGCCCGGCGATCAGGTTGAGCAGCGTGGATTTACCGCTGCCCGACGGGCCCATGACGGCCACCACCTGGCCGGCCGCCACGCTCATGCTGACGTCGGCCACCGCGGGCGGCGCGTCGGCCTGGTAGGTCTTGGTCACGCCATCCAGCCGGATCACGTCACCCGAGGCATAGGTATCAGTCATCAAGTCCTCCTGGGTCTGGAACTGTCGCCACGGTCCCATGTCCGGACGGCCCGGCACATTGGCCTGGGCCCCCCAATCGGGGGTGAGGCCAGCACCACCCCCGATGGTGAACTGGACTGGATGGGCAGGTGAGGGCCGGTCGCCTACCGTGGGAGGCATGGCCGCCCTCGTTCAGCCCAAGGACCCGTCCGCCCGGCCGTACGCCCCAGTCCCGTGGTCGCCGCGCGCCTGGCGCCAGGCCCTCTACCTTGCCGGGGGCATCCCGGCCCAGGTCGTCGCGCCGGTCGTCGCTTTGGCCTGGGCCTTCGAGCTCAGCTGGCGGATGAACTGGTTCCCCGTGGTGTGGCCGGTCACGTGGGGCCACACACAGGCGCTGGCGCCTATGTGCCTGGCGGTCGTGTTCCTCGCCGTGCCCGCGTTCACCGCCATGCACCGGCATCGGCTGCGCGCTACCGCCGGGGTGGAGATACCGCCCCCGCCCGCCATCGAGCGTCGGCTGAGCCCGGCCGGGATCGCGGCCGCCGCCCGCTCGCCGGCCACCTGGCGCCAGCTCGGCTACCACCTGCTGGCCGCACCGCTGCTGGCAGTCGGCGCGGCTGCCGCCATCGCGACCTGGCTGGCGGGCCTGCTGGCCACCCTGGTGTACGCCTACGGGTGGGGCCTGGCGCCGCGGAGCCTGCTGGTTCACGGCCTGTCCTGGCCTCCTGGCTACCTCAACCGGATGCCCATCCCGACCGATGTCTGGATTACCTTGGGCGGGTTCGTGCTGCTGGCCGCGGCGCCGCGGCTCACCGCCGCGGTGGCGGCGCTCGACTCGGCGGTCGCGCGGGCATTGCTTGGCCCCAGCCGCACGGAGCAACTGGAACACCAGGTGGAGCACCTGACCCAGACCCGGACCGGCGCCGTCGACGCCGCCGACGCCGAGCGCCGCCGCATTGAGCGCGACCTCCACGACGGCACCCAGCAGCGGCTGGTCGCCCTGGCCATGAACCTGGGCATGGCCAAAGCCCACACGACAACGGTCGAGGAAGCACACCAGGCCATCAACCAGGCGCAAGAGGAGGCCAAGGCTGCGCTGGCCGAACTACGTAACATGATCCGCGGCCTGCACCCGGCCGTGCTCGAGGACCGTGGCCTGGATGCGGCCCTGTCCGGGATCGCGGCGCGGATGCCGATTCCGATCCGGGTGACCGTGGACGTGCCGCGCCGTCCGCCGCCGACGATCGAGGCGGTCGCCTACTTCGTGGTGTCGGAGAGCCTGACCAACATCACCAAACATGCCCAGGCCAGCCAGGCTGAGGTGGTCGTACAGCGGGCCGGGGACCGGCTGCACGTCATCGTCAGCGACGACGGCGTGGGCGGTGCCGACCCGGCCCGCGGCACCGGCCTGGCCGGCCTGGCCAAGCGCGCCGCGTCGGTCGATGGGACCTTCGACATCACCAGCCCGGCCGGTGGCCCGACCCTGCTCACGGTTGACCTGCCATGCACGAGGTAGCGGCGGGGCCTTACCGGTTCCGCTCGTCGATGACCCGGCGCATCTTGCCTGCCGAGCGCTCGATCGTGTCCGGGTCGGCCACCGCGACCCGCACCCGGACGCCGACGTTGCTGAGCACCTGGGCGGCCAGTTCGCGGGCCGCGGCCTCCCGCTGGTCAGGATCGAGGCCCGGCCTGGCCTCCACCCGGACGGTCAGCTCGTCGAGGTGTTCGTTCGAGCCGAGCACGAGCTGGAAGTGCGGCGCCAGGCCCGGGATCCGCAGCAGGAGTTCCTCGATCTGGGTCGGGAACACGTTGACGCCGCGCAGCACGATCATGTCGTCGGACCGGCCGGTGACCCGGTCCATCCGGCGGTGCGCGGGCCTGGCCGTGCCGGGCAGCAGCCGGGTCAGGTCCCTGGTGCGGTAGCGCACAAGCGGCATGGCCTGTTTGGTCAACGAGGTAAACACAAGCTCGCCGCGCTCGCCCGCGGCCAGCGGGGCGCCCGACAGCGGGTCGATCACCTCAGGGTAGAAGTGGTCCTCCCAGACGGTCAGGCCGTCCTTGGTCTCCACGCACTCCTGCGCGACGCCGGGCCCCATCACCTCCGACAGCCCGTAGATGTCCACCGCATGCAGGCCGGCCCGCCGCTCCAGCTCGGCGCGCATCTCCTCGGTCCACGGCTCGGCGCCGAAAATGCCGATCTCAAGCGAGCTGGCGGCGGCGTCGAGCCCGGCCCGCTCGAACTCATCGAGGATCGTCAGCATGTAGGTGGGCGTGACCATGATCACCCGCGGCCGCAGGTCGCAGATCAGCCGAACCTGCCGTCCGGTCATGCCGCCCGAGGCGGGGATGACCGTGCAGCCGAGGCGTTCGGCGCCGTAGTGGGCGCCAAGCCCGCCGGTGAACAGGCCGTAGCCATAGGCAACGTGCACCACGTCTCCGGGCCGGCCGCCCGCGGCGCGGATCGACCTGGCCATAAGCCCGGCCCAGGTGTCCAGGTCGGCCTGGGTGTAGCCGCTCACCGTGGGCTGGCCGGTGGTCCCGCTTGAGGCGTGGATCCGCCTGATCTGGCCGGGCGGGACCGCGAACATGCCGGCCGGGTAATTGTCGCGCAGGTCGTCCTTGTTCGTGACCGGGAACCCGGCCAGGTCCTCGAGCGACTGGCAGTCCTCCGGGCTCACGCCGGCCTTCTCGAACTTCTTCCGGTAGAACGGGACGTTCGCGTGGGCGTGCCGCAGCGTCCAGCGCAGGCGTTCGAGCTGCAGCTCGCGGAGTTCGTCGACGGACATCCGCTCGGCCGCGTCCAGCTCACCGGTCCCCGGCATCAGACCTCACCCCTTTGCGCAAGAACACGGCCAAGTTAAGGCCGTAGCAGCCGCTACGGTCAAGGGTGCCCGGCCGCGGCGATGGCGGCCACGCTCGCGTTCGTGGCCAGGACCAGGTCGGCGGGAGTGAGCTCGATCTCAAGGCCGCGCCGGCCGCCGCTGCAGAACACGGTGCGCAGCGCCATCGCCGAGGAGTCGAGCACCACGGGCAGCCGCCTGCGCTGCCCGACCGGGGAAATGCCGCCCGCTACGTACCCGGTGGCCCGCTCGGCCGCGGCCACCTCGGCCATCGCGGCCCGCTTGCCCCCGGCCGCCGCCGCCAGCGCCTTGAGGTCGAGATTGCCCGCCACCGGGACCACGGCCGTCACCAGGTTCCCGTCCACCTCGGCGATCAGCGTCTTGAACACCCGGTCAGCCGCCACACCCAGGGCCTGGCTCGCCTCGCGGCCGTAGGATTCGTGCCGCGGATCATGGGCGTACTCGTGCACGGTGAACGGGATCTTGGCGCGTTCCAGGGCCACCGTCGCCGTCGTGCCCCGCCCCGCCACGATGTGCCACGTTACCCCCGGCGCCGCACCACGGGAAAACCATTAGGCGACCCGCCCGCCGGGTCCGCATAGTGGGGATGTGCGCGTGATCTTTCCCCGGCTGCCGGACCACCAGCGCGGCTACGCGGTGGTCGAGCGGGACGACGGGGTCGT
>Ga0335075_10016067_pt1 | contig 11202 bp, 6 predicted proteins | sample Lox_Sample_24_FD_206723 | JGI IMG/M metagenome (GOLD analysis project Ga0335075, IMG submission 206723) | Soil microbial communities from Loxahatchee National Wildlife Refuge, Florida, United States - Lox_Sample_2.4 | ecosystem: Environmental > Terrestrial > Soil > Wetlands | place: USA: Florida... | reverse complement strand
CCGCCGCATCCGGCGGCGCGGGCGGCGTACGCGCTGGCGATGGCGCTGAATCCCAACAACCACGCGCTCGATGGCGGGCGGGCGAGCTCACGGATGGAAGTGGAGGCGGTGCGGGCGCTGGCAGGGATGGTGGGGTGGACGGAGTACCTCGGTCACCTGACCAGTGGAGGGACCTTCGCCAACCTGGAGGCGCTGTGGGTGGCAGGGCGGATGGCGGCCGGACAGGCAGGAGCGGGGAAGACGGTGGTGGCGTCGGAGCAGGCGCATTACACGCATGGGCGAATCAGCGGGGTTCTGCAGCTGCCGTTTACGGCCGTGGGGACCGACGCCCGGGGGCGGATGGATCTGGACGCGCTGGAGGTGGCTCTGCGGGGCGGGCAAGTGGGAACGGTGGTGGCAACGCTGGGGACGACGGCGGTGGGGGCGGTGGATCCGCTGGACGGGATTCTGGAGCTGCGGAAGAAGTATGGGTTTCGGGTGCATGTGGACGCGGCGTACGGAGGGTATTTCCGGCTGGCGTCGAATCTGGGGGCAGAGGCGCAGGCAGCGTTTGAGCGGATGGGCGAGGCGGACTCGGTGGTGATCGATCCGCACAAGCACGGGCTGCAGCCATACGGATGCGGATGCGTGCTGTTTCGGGATCCGGGGATGGGGCGGTGGTACAAGCACGACTCGCCGTATACGTACTTCACCTCCAGCGAATTGCATTTGGGAGAGATCAGCCTGGAGTGCTCGCGGGCGGGAGCGTCGGCGGTAGCGCTGTGGACGACGGAACGTCTGCTGCCCCTGGTTCGGGGTGGGGAGTTTGCGCGAGGACTCGAAAAGGGACGGGAGGCCGCGCTGCGGCTGCACCGCATGCTGGCTGAGGATGGGCGGTTTGTGGCGGGGCCGGATCCGGAGCTGGACATCGTCGTGTGGGCGATGAGGGGGGCGACGGTCGAGGAGTCGTCGCGGCGGGCGCAGCAGGTGTTCGACCGAGCGGCCGAGGGCGGACTGCACCTGGCCCTGGCGCATCTGCCGGCGCGGTTTTTTCCCGGGGGCAGGTGGTCGGCAGTCGGCGATGGCACTATGGTTACGGCACTTCGGTCGGTGCTGATGAAGCCGGAGCATCTGGACTGGGTTGAGGAGATTGGGGCGCGGATTCAGAGGGCAGCCGGGGAATAATGCGGATCCTTTACAAACGCCGACCGCAGGACGAATGCAAACGGATACACTGAGCGCTTGCAGGTGAGTTTGTGGGCAGCACGATCTGGAAATCTGTCGCGAAAGAGGGCCGGATGCCGCAGAGCAAGAGGCTGAGGCAAATCCACGCAGAACGGTTTGGCACGGAGCCGGCGCTTTTTCTTGCGCCGGGACGGGTGAATCTGATTGGGGAGCACACCGATTACGCCGGTGGCTTCGTGATGCCGGCAGCAATCGACTTCGGCACGCTGGTGGGGATTTCGCCGCGGGACGATGGGCGGGTTGTCGTGTGGTCGGAGAATTTTCGGGAAGAAGTGGGGCACCGGCTGGAGGCACTTCCGGCGAAGGGGCATGAACACTGGTCGGCTTATCCGCTGGGGGTGGTTTGGGTGCTGGGCCAGGCTGGGTACGCGATGGGTCCGTGCAGCCTGAGCATCGATGGAGATGTGCCGCTGGGCGCGGGGCTGAGCTCGTCGGCGTCGATTGAGGTAGCGACGGCGCTGGCGGTGCTGAGCCAGGTGAGCCGGCCAGCTCCGGCGGGTGAGGAGATCGCGAAGCTGTGCCAGCGGGCGGAGAACGTTTACGTCGGGGCGTCGTGCGGGATCATGGACCAGTTCATCGCGTGCAACGGCGCGGAGGACCACGCGCTGCTGCTGGACTGCCGGTCGCTGGAGTATCGGCTGGCGCCGATTCCGAAGCACGTCAGCCTGGTGATTGCCAACACGATGGTGAAGCACTCGATTGCGGGCGGGGAGTACACGACGCGGCGGGCGGAGGTGGAGGAAGGCACGGAGATTCTGCGGGGGCACCGGCCGGAGATCGAGCTGTTGCGCGATGCAACCCTCGACGATCTGGAGCGCTGGGGCGATGAGATGCCGGAGAATGTTCTGCGCCGCTGCCGGCATGTGATCACGGAGAACCTGCGAACCGTGGCCGCGGCGGATGCACTGGAGGCCGGCAACCTGAAGCGTCTGGGAGATCTGATGGCCGCGGCGCATGCCAGCTATCGGGATGACTTTGAGGCGAGCTGCGAGGAGGCCGACATCATGGTGGCCGCGGCGAATCGCCTGCCGGGATTGATCGGGGCGCGGCTGACCGGAGGCGGGTTCGGCGGATGCACGGTGAATCTGGTGGAGTCGGAGAAGGCGGCGGAGTTCGCGGCGCAGCTGGGCGAGGACTATCGGGCCGCGACGGGGATTGTTGCGGAGATCTACCAGTGCCATGCTTCGGCCGGGGCGCATCCTCTTAAAGAGGAGGAAGTATGACGGTCAGAGAGTTCTACCTGAAGCGGCGGCGGATCGAGCAGCCGGTTTTTCTGAAGGTGCTGCGGGCGCTGCCGGAGGACAAGATGCAGTACAAGCCGCACGAGCGGTCGCCTTCGGCCGAGCAGCTGGTGTGGACGCTGACTTCGGAGCTGCATGCGGGACTGGAGGCGGTGAAGGAGGGACGCGCGGAGTGGAAGACAGAGCCGGCCCCATCGCTGGACAGGATGTTGTCGATGTTCGAGGCCTCGTACCCTGAGCTGACGGACCGGGTCGAGGCGATGGACGAGGCGGCGTGGGATCGCAAGGCGCAGTTCTATTACCAGGGAAAGATGGTCTCCGAACAGCCGGTGAGCGAATTTTTGTGGACGATTTTCTTTGATGCGATCCATCATCGCGGGCAGCTGACGACGTATTTGCGGCCGATGGGGAGCAGGGTTCCGGCGATTTACGGGCCATCGGGGGACGAACGGCCGTAGGAACGGACATTGATCGCGTGAAAGGATTCCACAGAAGGGTCATACCCGCACTTTTCGCGCCGATGTAACAATCACAGGGACTCGCCCAGGCAGCAGCGGAGCGGCGGAAGTTGTCATATTCTGTTGAGACGGGCGCCTGGACTGGGCCGGAGAATAAGTTTTCACGATGCGTTTGATCACTCGTTCGCAGTTTTCTTCCCCGGAGGAGCCAGGCGAGGGCGGCATGGTCGCCTATTTCTCGATGGAAATTGCCGTTGTGCCGGAGTTTCCGACCTACAGCGGCGGACTGGGCGTGCTGGCCGGCGATACGCTGCGGGCGGCGGCGGATATGGGGCTGCCCCTGGCGGCGGTGACGCTGGCGCACCGGAAGGGCTATTTCCAGCAGCATCTGGATGCCGGCGGCATACAGACGGAAGAGCCGCAACCCTGGAGTCCGGAGACGGTGCTGGCCGGGGAAGACCCGGTGGTGACGGTGACGATCGAAGGGCGGCCGGTGGCGGTGCGCGCCTGGAGGTATGAGCTGGAAGGCGTGACCGGGCACCGCATTCCAATTTATTTTCTCGACACCAATCTGGAGCAGAACGACCCGCGGGATCGAACGCTGACCGACACGCTGTATGGCGGCGATGCGGATTACCGGCTGCGCCAGGAAGCGATTCTGGGCATCGGCGGAGCGCGGATGCTGCGCGCGCTGGAGTACGAGCCGTCGGTGTACCACATGAACGAGGGACATGCGGCGCTGCTGACGGTTCCGATTCTGGAGCAGGAGCTGCACGGCGCGGGGCTGCAGACGGCGACCGAGCGGGACGTGGAGGCGGTGCGCCGCCGCTGCGTCTTCACGACGCATACGCCGGTTCCGGCCGGGCACGACCGTTTCTCCGGCGAGCAGGCTTATCGGATTCTGGGCGCGGAGCGGGCGGGAATGCTGGAGCGTTTTGGCTGCTTCCACGACGGATTGCTGAACCTGACCTACGTGGCGCTGCGCTTTTCGCGCTTCGTGAACGGGGTGGCGATGCAGCATGGCAAGGTATCGCGGCAGATGTTCCCCGATTACACGATCGATGCAATCACCAACGGGGTGCATGCGGGCACGTGGACGGCGCCGGCGGTGCAGGCGATCTTCGACCGGCATCTGCCGCGGTGGCGGCAGGACAACGTGACGCTGCGGTATGCCATCGACATTCCGGAAAACGAGATCGTCGAGGCGCACGCGGCGTCGAAGCAGTTGCTCCTGGATACGGTGCGGGAACGCGCGGGCGTGGAGCTGCGGCCCGACATCTTCACGATTGGATTTGCCCGGCGGGCGGCGACCTACAAGCGCGCGGACTTTCTGTTCACCGATCCTGAGCGTCTGCGCCGCATCGCCGAGCAGCAGGGCGGCATGCAGATTGTCTACGCGGGCAAGGCGCATCCTGCCGATGAGCCGGGCAAGGCGAAGATCCGGAGGGTCATCGAGCTTTCGCGCGAACTGCGCGAGAGCGCCCTGCAGATCGTTTACCTCGAGAATTACGAGTGGAGGCTGGGTGCGCTGCTGACCGGCGGCGTGGATCTCTGGCTAAATACGCCGCGGCGTCCGTATGAGGCGTCGGGGACCAGCGGCATGAAGGCGGCGCTGAACGGGATTCCAAGCCTGAGCGTGCTGGACGGCTGGTGGATCGAGGGGTGGATCGAAGGCGTGACCGGGTGGGCGATCGACGACCACGACGAGGAATCGGGCGAAGCCGATTCGCTGTACACCCATCTGGAGCAGCTGATTCTGCCCATGTTTTACAAGGACCCGGGGCAGTGGCGGCGGGTGATGCGCTCGACGATCGCGCTGAACGGGTCGTTCTTCAATACGCAGCGGATGCTGGAGCAGTACGTGATCAACGCGTATTTTCCCGAGCGCCGCGTGGAGAAGAAGGCAGAATCCAGGGAAGCCGATCTGGAAAAGAGCCTGGCGCAGTAACAGCGGCGCCGCGGAGCGCGCGGAGCAGCGTCTGTAAGGGACGTATCGGGCCAGATACCCGCGGGCAGAAGCGGGGAATCCCGATGCTATACTTGCGCTGAATTTCCGCGAACGTTCTCGTCCGGAAGGGAGCGCAGCCCGGCGGTTCGAGGGCCTGGGTGAGGGTTCCCCAATCCTGCAGCCGGAGTCATGGGAGAAGCTTCCTTGAGTCAGGTGATCCCGCAGCCGCCGACGTCCGGAGTGTCGCGTCGCCCCCTGTGCGTGGACCTGGACGGAACGCTGGTGAAGAGCGACACCCTGATGGATTCGCTGCTGGTGCTGGCGCGGAGCCAGCCGCTGGCGCTGCTCGGGTTCCCCCTGTGGCTGATGCGGGGCAAGGCGGCCGTCAAGGAGGAAGTCGGACGGCGGGTTTTGCTGGATGTCCATCACCTGCCGTACAACCGCGCCCTGATGGAGTATCTGGAAAGCGAGCGCGGCGAGGGACGGCGGCTGTATCTGGCGACGGGCGCGGATCGGCAGGTGGCGGAGCGGATCGCCGAGTACCTTGGCATCTTCGACGGCGTGCTGGCCAGCGACGGGCAAACCAATCTGACGGCGGGGAACAAGCTGCAGGGCCTGCGGCAGACCTTCGGAGACGAGGGCTACGACTACATCGGCAACGGACGGCCGGATGTGCCGCTGCTGCAGCATGCGGGTACGGCGATGCTGGCCAATCCGGCGGCGGGACTGCGGGCGCGGCTGCGGATGCAGGGCATCGCGGTGGAGCGGGAGTTCCAGGAGCGAACCGCACCGCTGCGGGCAATCCGGAAGGCGGTTCGGCTGCACCAGTGGGCGAAGAACGTGCTGATCTTCGTTCCGCTGCTTCTGGCGCACAATCTGCGGATGAATGTCCTGCTGGAGGCGCTGCTTGCGTTCTTCAGCTTCAGCCTGTGCGCTTCGGCAACGTATATCGCCAACGATCTGCTGGATATTGAGGCGGACCGGCGGCATCCGGCAAAGCGGCTGCGGCCGTTTGCCGCGGGGGACCTCTCGGTGAAGACCGGGGTCGCGCTGAGCGCGGCGCTTCTGGCGGGGGCTCTGGCGATTGCGATCGGGCTGCTGTCGTGGGGGTTTTTAGGGTGGCTGCTCGCTTATCTGGTGACCACGCTGTCGTATTCGCTTTACTTCAAGCGAGTGGTGCTGGTGGATGTGATCCTGCTGTCGGGGCTGTACACGCTGCGGCTGCTGGCGGGCTCGGCGGCGACGCGGGTGCCGATTTCGCCGTGGTTGGGCGCCTTCGCCCTGTTCCTGTTCCTGAGCCTGGCGATGGTGAAGCGCTTCAGCGAGTTGCAGAACACGCGGGCGCGGGGCCAGACGCTGGCCAACGGGCGCGGCTATCTGCTGGTGGACATCGAGCAGATGCGCAGCTTTGGAACTGCCAGCGCCTATGCTTCGGTGGTGGTGTTTTCGTTTTATATCGGCGCGCATGAGGTCACCGCTCTGTATCGGCACGCAAGCCGGCTGTGGCTGATGACGCCCCTGATGATTCTGTGGCTGAGCCGGGTGTGGCTGCTGGCTTCGCGCGGAGAGCTGAACGAGGACCCGGTGATCTTCGCGCTGACCGACCGCATGAGCCTGCTGACCGGCCTTGCGTTGGCTGTGATTGCAGCGTTTGCCGTTTTTTAGCAACAGGAAGTGAGACCTCATGGGCAGTTCCGGTATGAATTCCAAACAGGCTCCGCAGTTTGAATCCTGGGGCCGATATCCAAAAATGCAGGCCGATGTGGTTCCTCTGCACTGGACCACGGATTTTCCGCTGCCCCAGGCGCCAGCGACCAAAGTGCTGCCGGTAGGTCTGGGACGGAGCTACGGCGACGTGTGCCTGCTGGAACACGGTACGCTGCTGCAGACTTCGGGGATGGACCGGCTTCTGCACTTCGACGCGGCCACGGGCGTGCTGCGCTGCGAGACGGGTGTATCGCTGCGGCAGATCCTCGATTTTGCCGTGCCGCGTGGGTTTTTTCTGCCGGTGACGCCGGGTACGAAGTACGTGACGGTGGGCGGGGCGATCGCCAACGACATTCATGGCAAAAACCACCATGTGGCGGGGTCCTTTGGGCGGCATGTGCTGCGGTTTGAGCTGGTGCGGTCGGACGGATCGCGGTTTGTGTGCAGCCCGGTGGAGAATCCGGAGTGGTTCGCGGCAACGATTGGGGGCATGGGGCTCACGGGGCTGATGACGTGGGCAGAGATTCGCCTGCGGCCGATCGTGTCGCGGAAGATTGCGTATCGAGGGGAGAAATTTCACGGCATCGACGAGTTCTTCGCGCTGTCGCAGGCGGCGACCAGCGAATATACGGTGGCGTGGATCGACTGCGTGTCGACGGGGCGGAACTTCGCGCGCGGCATTTTTATGCAGGGCGATCACGCGCAGGAGCCGGGGCCGCTGACGAAGAGCCGGGAACCAAAGCTGGTGTTTCCCATGGAACTGCCGTCGATTGCTCTGAACCGCTGGTCGATGGCGGCGTTCAACAGCCTGTACTTCCACAAGCAGGCAGGCAAACAGAAGATGGCGCAGGTGGATTACGAGCCCTTCTTCTATCCGCTGGACGCAGTCCTCCACTGGAATCGGATGTACGGGCGGCATGGATTACTGCAGTTCCAGAACGTGATTCCCCCGGCGAGCGGGCGGGAAGGGATGATCGAGATCCTGAAAGCGATCACAAAGTCGGGGCTGGCCTCTTTTCTGGCAGTGATCAAGTTTTTCGGCGAAGTGCCGTCGGTGGGGATGATGTCGTTTCCAGCGCCGGGAGTGATGCTGGCGCTGGATTTCCCCATCAGGAAGGAAGTTAGCTTCGACCTGATGGAGCGGCTGGCGAAGATCACGCTCGAGCATGGGGGGCGGATGTACTCGGCCAAGGATGCGCGGATGACCGCGGAGCAGTTCCAGGCGTTCTACCCGCAGTGGCGGGAGTTTGCGCGGTATGTCGACCCGGGGTTCGATTCGGCATTCTGGCAAAGGGTGACGGGACGGAGACCGCTCGATGGTTAAGGCTTCGGCGGCGTCGCGGCGAGTTCTGGCTCTGGGGGCGACATCGGCTATTGCGGAAGCGACGCTGCGGCTGATGGCCGAGGAGGGCGCGAGCTTTTTCCTGGTGGCGCGGAATGCAGCGAAGCTGTCCGCGGTGTCGGCGGACCTGCTGACGCGCGGGGCTGCATCGGTGGTCGGGCAGGTCGCCGATCTGGACGACACGGACGGGCATCCGGCGCTGCTGTCGCGGGCTGTGACGGCACTGGGCGGGACCGATGTGGCGCTGATCGCGCACGGGGTGCTTGGGGATCAGCCGCTGTCGGAGCGGGATTATGGCGCGGCGGAAGCAGTGCTGAGGACGAATTTTCTGTCCGCGGTGTCGCTGGTGACGTGGCTGGCGAATTATTTCGAGGCGGAGCGGCGGGGGACGATTGCGGTGATCTCGTCGGTGGCGGGCGATCGCGGGCGCAGGAGCAATTACGTCTATGGCGCTTCAAAGGGCGGGCTGAATGTGTTTCTGGACGGGGTCCGCAACCGCATCGATCGGGCCGGCGTGCAGGTGCTGACGATCAAGCCGGGATTTGTGGCCACGCCGATGACCGCGCATCTGGCGAAGAACGCGCTGTTCGCGCAGCCGGCGGAGGTGGCGCGGTGCATTCTGAAGGCGATCGATCGCCGCAGGGACGTGGCCTATGCGCCACCGTTCTGGGGAATGGTTATGCTGGTAGTGCGGAATATTCCGGGGCGGATCTTCAAGAAGCTGAACCTTTAGTGGGCGAGGCCGGAGGGGCGAAAGTGAATCGCGCCGCGGGCTTCAAACATCTGGTTCAGGGGGATTGAGGCGGCTGTTTCGGAAGACTTTTTCGCCGGCAAAACCGTCTTCCAAGTCATAAGCCTGAATCGGCGCAATTCCTCCCAAACAGGCCAAGGATGGATACTGTAGGAAACCGCATTCGTGTCTCTGCAACTAACTTTTTCCCGGAATCTCAGCTATGCCGATAAAAGCGATCCGGCCGTCACCAGGGCGGCGAAGCGCAGGAGAGACTGACGCGCTATGTGGATAGTCCGCCTCGCGCTGCGACGGCCCTACACGTTCGCCGTTCTGGCACTCCTGCTGATGATTCTGGGACCGCTGGCCATTCTGACCATGCCGGTGGACATCTTTCCCAACATCGACATTCCCGTGGTGGCGATGATCTGGCAGTACACCGGATTCTCGCCCGAGCAGATGGCGAACCGCATTGTGACGCTCAGCGAGAGGTCGCTGACCACGACGGTCAACGACATCGAGCACATCGAATCGATGTCGGTGAACGGGCGCTCGATCATCAAGATTTACTTCAACCCCGGGGTGAACATCGGCGATGCGGTGGCGCAGGTGACGGCCATCGCGCAGACGCAGATCCACCAGTTGCCCCAGGGCACCACGCCGCCTCTGATCATCCAGTACAACGCGTCGAGCGTGCCGATTATTCAGCTGGGGCTTTCCGGGCAGGGGCTGACGGAAGCGCAGCTCAATGACTACGGTCTGAACTTTATTCGCACGCAGCTGGTCACGGTGCCGGGAGCCGGTGTTCCCTACCCGTACGGCGGCAAGCAGCGGCAGGTGCAGGTCGACCTGAACGTGCCGGCGCTGCAGGCCAAAGGGCTTTCTCCCGCCGACGTCGTCAACACGATCGCCGCGCAGAATCTGATTTTGCCTTCCGGCACGATGAAGATAGGCCCGTTCGAATACCAGCTGGAGACGAATGCGTCGCCGCTGACGATCGAGGAGCTGAACAATCTGCCCATTCGCCAGGCGAACGGGGCCATGGTCTACATCCGCGATGTGGCGCACGTGGAGTTTGGGTCTCCGCCGCAGACGAACATCGTGCGCGTAGACGGGCAGCGGGCCTCACTGTTGTCGGTCATCAAGACGGGAAATGCGTCGACGCTGGACATCATCAAGGGCGTGCTGGCCAGGGTCGCATCGCTGAGGTCGCAGCTGCCGCCGCAGCTGAAGATTACGCCGCTGTCCGACCAGTCGATTTTCGTGAAGGCGTCGATCGACGATGTGGTGCAGGAAGCGATCATCGCCGCGGTGCTGACGGCACTGATGATCCTGATTTTTCTGGGCAGCTGGCGAAGCACTCTGATTATCGCGGTGTCGATCCCGCTCTCAATTCTGACGTCGCTGCTGGTCCTGCGGGGGCTGGGCGAGACGATCAACATCATGACGCTGGGCGGTCTGGCGCTGGCGGTGGGCATCCTGGTGGACGATGGCACCGTGGAGATCGAGAACATCAACCGCAACCTGGAGCAGGGCAAGGCGATCGAGCAGGCGATTCTGGACGGCGCGGCTCAGATCGCGGTTCCGGCGCTGGTGGCCACGATTTCCATCTGCATTGTGTTCGTGCCCATGTTCTTTCTGGGCGGCGTGGCGCGGTACCTGTTTGTGCCGCTGGCCGAGGCGGTGGTGTTCGCCATGCTCGCGTCGTATCTGCTGTCGCGCACCGTGGTGCCGACGATGGCGCGCTACCTGCTGCACGAGCACGATCCGCTGGAGGGGGAGCGGAAGCTGCAAAGCCGGAACCCGTTCACGCGGTTCCAGTTGGCCTTCGAGCATCGCTTCGAGAAGATCCGCCGTGGCTACCACAGCATTCTGGAGCTGTGCATTCAGCATGCCGCCTTGTTCATGGTGCTGTTTTTCGTTTTCACCATGGGGTCGGCGGCAGTGCTGTACCCGTTCCTGGGTGAGGATTTCTTTCCCTCCGTGGACAGCGGGCAGTTCAAGCTGCACGTGCGGGCGCGCACGGGAACGCGCATCGAGGACATGGCGGAGCTGTGCGATCGCATCGACGGTACGATTCGCCAGACGATTCCAAAGGACGAGCTGGTGACGATTATCGACAACATCGGCCTGCCCTACTCGGGAATCAATACGACGTACTCGAATTCAGCGCCGATTGGACCGGCGGATGCGGACATCCAGGTCTCGCTGACCGAGCACCATCGGCCGACGGATGAGTACGTGGCAAAGCTGCGGGAGGAGCTGCCGCGGGAGTTTCCGGGAGTGGAGTTCTTCACCCTGCCGGTGGACATGGTGACCCAGATTCTGAACTTCGGCCTTCCGTCGCCGATTGACGTGCAGATTGTGGGGCCGAATCTGGAGGCGAACCGGCTGGTGGCCAACCGTCTGCTGAACGAAATCAAATATGTGCCCGGGACGTCGGGGCTCCGCATCCAGCAGCCGTTCGACAATCCCAAGCTGACGATTGACGTGAATCGCAGCCTGGCGGAGACCACGAATCTGCAGGAGCGGGATGTGGCCCAGAGCCTTCT
>Ga0335075_10016066_pt1 | contig 11203 bp, 8 predicted proteins | sample Lox_Sample_24_FD_206723 | JGI IMG/M metagenome (GOLD analysis project Ga0335075, IMG submission 206723) | Soil microbial communities from Loxahatchee National Wildlife Refuge, Florida, United States - Lox_Sample_2.4 | ecosystem: Environmental > Terrestrial > Soil > Wetlands | place: USA: Florida... | reverse complement strand
AAATTTTGTAATCGAGGCATGTCGCACTAAATCATCCATCCATAAATGCCATCTCTCACGCGGTCGGTCCGTTATCCAGAACTCTAACATACGGCGCTGGGAACAAGCCCTTGGCACCCATATAAACTCCAAAAAACCAGTCTCCATTAACATCAACACACTCCCTGATTTCTGCTCCCCTTGGAAAGAGTAGCTCATTATCTCCCTCGCCTTCCTTTGGGTACCACGACCAATTTGCCAGCGCCCTCATGCCAGAGCCGCCAACAGGAGGGAAACTGGTAGTCAAGGACAAACTTGTCGAAGTTGTAGGGGCTGTAGCTGCCACATCCGTTGTGACGAGACGGATTTGTGACCCTTCTGCCCAACTCCACTGCTGTAAGTCTTGGCCAGAATGATCCAAAGACTTAGAAGGTTCTTCATGCAGGCTGCGTCCTCCCGCGAGGTCTTGTATTATGACACGGCGCTGCCCACCATGACTGTCTTCGAAGCCAATGATAACCATGCGATGACCCTGAAGACACCTACGCCACCCATTTTGGCCGTTTTCTGGGCTGATGCGCTTCTTAGACTCCAGAGAATTGTAGCATTTAGTACAAACATCATAATCACCAGGCTGTCGGCCAGGAATTGAACTTGTGCAGGAGAAACAGTGATAGCGGCTGGAAGAAGGCTGGATAACATAATGGCAGATGTCGCAGGATACCCTAAATGTTAATGGCTTGAACGGTCCAAATTCCACAACGCCTGGGCCTGTTAAGAGAGTTGCTGCAGATGGAGTCTGTTGGTCGTGGGTGGGACTTATTGGTGGAACACTGCTCTGTTCCGGCTTGTATGTTAATGGCAAAAGTGGATGTGTACAGCATTTCCCTTGGTTGACGCAGGTATTGCAGAATCCCCATTCATCGTCATTGCAAAGAAAACACCGCCAGTAGCATTCATTTGCCCAGGCCAGGCAATTCGCGCAAAATGCACCACTCTGCAATCGTCTCTGAGGATCTTCAGAGGTAATTGTTCGACGTCCATCAGCGCCGCCTGGAGATATTCTTGGTGTAAGATAGCGATTTGCAGTTAGCAAATGAGGTCGCTCGGGATTCAAGGGAGGCTCTCCTGAAGCCTTCAACTTCTCCCAGCTTGCCCATGCCGCGTAGCCAAATCCGAACCAGTGCAAACAACCACGCCCAGCGCGATAACAAGAGAGACAGATGTTCCAATCACCGCTATGACATTGAGAACAATTATAATGCAATTCATATTCAATGTGAGGCTTTGCGCATCTGGCGCACGTCAATGAGGGCTCTGGAAATCGTGGTAGTTGGGTCCGGGAACTCGTCGAAGATGACGAAGTAGGCCTTGTAGCGGTGGGGAATAGTGTGGCTCCTACAGAAGCCGAAGGACTCCTACGATGACGTGGAGATAACGGTGCTGGTACTACGGATGGATCTGTAAGGGATTGTGTTGCAGCTGAAGGTGCCGATGCAGGTACAAAGATCGGAGCTGGAGGAGCTGAACGAGTATTAGAGGCTGGTAACTCGGCGAGAACTGCAGGACCTTCTGCCCTCTGGGTAGCTCGAGCATTTGAGCTTGAATTTAGCAACTGCTGCGGCTCCAGAGCGGCTGGTAGCTCCACTCGCACCTCTGTCTGATGTTCTGGTGCAGGTTCTGGTACAAGTTCTGTAGTACTCCTGCCTTGCGAAGAGGCCAATGGGCGTTCAGACTGCATGTGAGACGAGCGTGGTCTATCACTAAGATCAGTTTGTGAGCGAGCTGCGGGCCTCGTTGTCTCAGTGTTTGATGGAGGTACCGGTGCAGTCGCACTTCGTCCACCACTAGTAGTCCGCCGCCTTCGTCGACTCTCGCCGCCTGACTGAATCTCAAGATGTGTAGAGCTTGTGTGGGGGTTAGATCTGCTCTGCTCATCTGCTTGACTAGTAGCACTAGTTGATCTAGAATGCGTTTGGTGTGCGGAGGATGCTCGTAAACCTTCGTTGCCTGAATTTTCCCTTGACTCAGATTGCCTACTCCGTACAGCAGGGCTTGTATCGCCACTCCTGGCTTGTCCGGCTCTCGCCCTTTCACGCTGACGCCTCCTGAAAGCCTCTGCAATTCTCTCACTGATTTGATCTTCCTGATTGACATCGATATGTTCTAGGTCTATACCATCTAATAGTCCCTCTTCTTGAATTTGACGTAATATCTCCTCCTCCATCTCATGAGAATCCACATCTGAAGAGCTTATCAGAGATCTCAACGAGGACTGATGTTCGATTTGCCGCACTGCAGTTCGACTTGTCTGCTCATGCCTCCGTCTTGTATCATCTTGAGCTGCGGTACGGCTCGTTGGCTCGTGTCTCCGCCTTGTGTCCTCTTGGCTTCGCCTTGTTCGACGATCTTCGGCTGGAGTGAGAGTGGATCGAGATGCGGTTGGTTCATCTCGCCGTCTCCTCCTCTCCCCTTCCCCACCACCGTCGGGACGCCGTCTATGTTCTCTCTCTTCTACGCTGCGACTCCGTCTACTAGTCTCTCCTCTGGGTCGTGGTGCTGCGCTGCCCGACCTTTCGCCGTCTCTCCTTCTGTGTGTAGTCCTTGCCTCTCCCGATCCCATTCCAGCCTCTCGTAAACTAAGATCCCTAGCCTCATTAACCAGCCGTCTCTCCTCATCCTCTGCTCTACGCTCCCTCAATGACATTTCCTTTCGCTCTACTTTTGGCATAACATCCTCTCCAGGCGTGTACTTTTTCTTCAAATCCTCCTCCTCTTCTGGAGTTTTACCCTTGTCTGGATTGGCCGCCAGGAACATATCGAGCAAAGTTGTAACAGTGGCATTGTGCTTTGTCTCTCGCACAGGCGCCCGACATGATGGGCACGTGTACAATGGAGAGCTCGAAGGGGCTGGATTGGGGTTATTGCGAGAAGCTGTCAACTGCCACGAGAACCATTCTTTCAAGCAGGAACCACAGAAGGTATGGAGGCAGTCGAGAAGTGTTAAAGGTTGAAAGAGGACTTCGGTACAGATCTAGGTCATGTTACGCCGTTAGCAGAGCTCATAGGAATGTGAGTACAAGAAATTGTGTAGTAGAGACTACGATGTGACGCAAGGCGCATCTTGAGCACGTCGTTGGCACGTCGTGAGCGGGGTAACGGAGAGATAATCGGGGCAAACATACTGAGCAGGTTAACTCCTTCTCCAAGTCTAGTCCACGGTTGACTGTATCCATCTTCTCGAGGAAAGAAATTTAGGGTTCAGAAAGGTGTTCTCAGCGTCTTATGCGGAGGACTTGTGGCGAGGCCATCTCATTGTTGCAACAAGGCGGATATTGTGGCGGATACGAATTGCAGGGCTGGCTGGCTGCGAATCTGGAAGGCTCCAGAGTAGCCTTTACAATTAGTGCATTTCTGCCGTTTGATGACATGTCATGCATATTCACAGTAATATTTTCGAAGAGATTTATTATTTAGTGTTTGCCCCTGTTCGTTCTCTCTGCGCTATAGGTAGGAGCTGTTTGTTTTGAGCTTCGCTCTCGTAATCCTACGGGTTTTGTTTTCCATACTCCCAGAGCCCCAAATCACACAGTCGTCCCGAATTCCCTTGGGGACCTATTCTAGATCCTTATGGAAAGCTATAATGAGGGCCACCGAAGACGATCAAATTATCACCAAAGGGATGGACTGGAGGAATTCGAGCCAAGTACAAAGACAAAAATTTGCACGATGGTGACAATATCTTGGTTTTGTCTTTGATTGAAAGGGATATTGGGACTTTATAAGGTATTTTTCTAGATATAGCGCATTGCTACATCTACTATCTAATAATGGCGAGCTCGGGAGCTCCTGAGTTAAGATTTCTTTTGGTGAGACGAATGATATCCTCAAGCTTCTTGTTGTAATAGCGGTCGATACGACTCTTATCGTCCTCTACGCCAATTTCAGCGCTTCGATTTACTTGCTATATTTTGCTCACCGCGTTGCAGGCTAACGCAAGAAATTCATCCTAGCAAGCCTTATAGAAGTCAAGACGTTGTAGGTGGAGTGACCACATTACGAAAGGATAGAGACCGCTTCAGGAGATTGATTGGTTGCTTCACAGTTCGAGCAAGAGCGTCTAATATTCCAAGACAGCACAGCGGCTGACGAGCTCATTAGAAAGCTTCCGAAGATCAGCATTCTCTTCTACTAAGTCCTCTAACCCCATCGATCATCTAGTCAGCATTCTCTTGTGAGGTATCCTTGAACACTTTATGAAGAAAGGCACCGTATACTTAGTCATTGCCGTAGTTGTATCCCAAAGGCGAGGCAAATGGCCCAGCATAATGTCCGCCATATCCTTATGATGGGGGATTTGAACATGCAGCCGTAGCCGTATAGGGCGTAGGCTTATTATGAGGAAGCCTCCACAAGATTCAAGGCGAGGTAGCACCACGGCCAGGTGTGGAGGCTCTAGGAGATGCCTTCATCACTGAGCTACGGTCTCTTCTTTCCGCCAAGTATCCCAAAGGCTGCTGCATAATCTTTGACGGTCGAATTCGGCGTTGAATTAGTCGTCCAACGCGGAAGGATGGCGGCAAGACCAATCAATTTCTTTTGTTGGTCTAGTCTCACCGCGAGAGCAGAAACGCTTCGACCGGGCAGCCAGCATGTCCAAAGATAATCAGTAGATGAAAAGGAACGAGTTGTATGGTGCATACCGGTGTGGTATGAAAGATGAGAAAGTTGGACGAAGTTCTTGTGGAGCAGGTGTCAAGATTTTCGACACCGCGCCGAACTAAGATGAGTTTATAACAGATGATCTATGATGAAGTTTTCCACTGTATTCAGAAAACAACACGAGAATAATTGATTAGCTACATCCTAACATATTATGAAAATGATATGATCCTCACCGTCAACTAGCTTAATAAAGCACAAAGAACGAATGTGGCATCGAATAAGTCGACGAAGAGCAAACCCATGGAGTTTCAAAGGGACCTTTTATCATCAATTTTTGCTCACACGTTTTCTAGATTATCATTTCATACCTTTTCATCGAGTGTGGATGAAGGGCTAATCGAGAGACGTGGCTTGAGACGAACGCTTCCTATCCGGGCTCAACCCGCTCATCTCCAAGTTTCCAATAGCTACGATGTTCTCCAAACGAAGAGCCGAGACATTTCCGTTCTCAGTCGAGAATTTGGACCTGCTCTTTAGGATTAGTCTTACTCTTCATCCCCACGTGATTCTTAGAACGAGGATGAGAAAAAGTCTACCCTCAGTACGGGGCTCTTGAGTGTCAAGTGTCGGCAAATCAGAATTATAGCTGCTACTTCCGGACCGTTATACATACCTTGCGTACGCAAGCATGTGAATTCGTGGTTATTGTTACCCTAGCTGAATGCGACTAACGCATTCTACACTGTGGCAGCTTACACGTCGAAGGAAACTGGTCAACTCGAACTCCACGCCTGTATCATCCATCCATCTACCGGACCCAGCGAAGAGTCTGAGCTGATTGCTTTCTGACCGGCCTTATTTTGGGAAGAAAGATGCCGTCATCTGGCCTGTTGCCTCTCTTGAGGAGTGGCTGTACGGAACCTACGAGAGATGCTCGAATAACAGTAAGTGTTTGATATTCAAGGCTGCCGTCCAATATCATTACTATCACAAAGCCTGTTTGAAATGGAAAAGTCTGGGGTAATAGATCATGTTGCTATGCCGGCCTTAATCTGAGCAATCTATATAGCTTCTTATCCTATAAGTATAACATATGTGGCGGAACTATGCCGGAAACAGGCAGATCCTTAAGCCGAAATGGGTACTCTCAACGCTTCATGGCAAGTTCATCCTTTCCATGGTACCTCGATTCCTAAGAATCGAAATAGCGCCCTTTGTCTATAGGAGATGCATTTGCGCGCCGCACTTCTCACAACATACCCTACCAAACCTTCCCAACAATCCTCCCTCTTCGTCCTGCACATGAACATCGGATCGTAACTTCGCAAGGATGGGACAGCTTCTTCCCATATAGGACGGAGCACTTGGTGCAATCGTGGACACAGGGGAGACGTGGTCCTGGAAGTTGAACATTGTGCCTCTACGCTTGAAGTGCTTGCAATTTGAGCATTCAGTGGTGCATCCAATGTGACCAGGCTTTAACAAACTCCGCAAGAAGTCTCCTTTGGATTGACAACCCGCAACCTCTTCGTAGCTATCCTTCTTACTCGACCACTCAGTGACTTTATCCTCGTACGTGCGTATAGATTCATCCCGAGCAAATCCATCAGACATCGTAGACATCGTATAAATGTCGAGCGAGGCGTCATTCATCGGATACCATCCTGCACTATACGCGAACTCATCCAATGCGGTCTCGGGATAAGCGTTAATGATATCAGCATCTAGCCCATCTGAAATCATTTCCGGCTGTTCATTGCTTGCTTCCACTCCATTCACGTCCCGCACGAGGTAATCCAGTGGATTTTCAAGATAAATGTCGATGGCATTACCATCTAATCCACCCGACATCATCCACTGCTGGTCATCGTTTGCTTGCGTTCCATCCACGGCACGCACGAGCTTATCTAGTATCTTGCCTGTGTCCACCTGACACGGTCCACACATTTCTCCTGAGCGCATCTCTATCTCCTGAGCGCCGACATCTTCAAAGGACTGGCATATATTCCGGCATATATGGGTTTCATTGGTCGCTGGCTCCTCGGAGTGAGTGTGTAATGAGGCGAATATAGCCGCAGTGGGGTAACGGAGAGGGATTCTAGACATCTCTTGATGGCCACAGGCCATTCTTGTAAGTGGGAAATAGCACATTTTGGATTATGTCAGGGAATGCCAGATGCGGAGTGAACCTATCGTATGAAGGTTGTCTGACTGGGAGAGGACGCAGAGCTTTTAGTCTCATGCATAAAGATGAGAATATTTTCGAACGGTTACGAACCCTGCAAGGGGGCAGGCTCCTCGAGATGCGAGGAAGCGCAAGGTATGGGAACGGTAGATGTAAATCGATCGAAGATATACTGACACATTCCTGGTCAACTGATCTAGAGGTAGAGCAGTGGTTTAGTTAGCATGCGTTGAAAGCTCAATAGCAAATTCACTCATAGGGGAGGCCAATCGATGACTACGACATCTCTAGCCTCTCTCTCTCTCTCTCTCTCTCTCTCTCTCTTAATCACCTCTGCTTTTAACCCCATGATTTAGTTTTGGGATGCATTGTCAGTCACTGGTTTTGCGCTGGTTGGCAACAATTTGAGACCGTCGTAAAATGCCTGAAGTAAATTCTTCAGGAGGAGCAACACCTAAAACTCCTGCAGCATGCCCTTTTTAGTTTATGAGTACGTAAATTTCTTCAAAAGCATCATTCAGACATCGGCTGCAGAGCGTACATCCTGACAGGATATAGCTCTTTGGGAAATCCTTTCTGTAGTTCTGTCCTCTTGAGATTGAGTCCTGCCTTTTTAAAAACCTCGCGGAATTTGCTATCTAATCTGTTACATGAATCAGCCATGCTCAGAATTCCTTCTGCCGCTTGTGGTTAAGTAGGGGTCTGTCTACCTTGTGACACTACTGTCAGTTTCATCAAATCGATCTTCCTCTGCTGTACTCAAATTTTCCTTTACAATAATCCAACCCCCTGATGTTACCGCCCCGCCACACTTCTTCAGATACTCGACAAGTTGGGCATCTGTCAGATGACCGAGACACCACTGATTCCAGATCAAATCGTACTTCGTGTTCTCATGGACATCGTTGCCGTCGAAATCCCATTCCTCGAGTCCGACATTCCAGATGCGTCCGACTCCTTCTTTTCCTTTCAGAGCATCCGAGAACTTTGCGATTGGCTCTACGATATCGACCGTTTCGGCGATACTAAGGAGTAATCCCTCTGTGATCCTTCCAATTCTGAAAGCCCGTCAGTCAGTCGTTCCACGTCGGCACTTGGATGAGATTCTATAACGTCAATTTCTGATGTGAAGATCATTTGGCAATCCAGAGGGACCCAAAAGTGAGGGAAAGCAATGGCCGTCAGTAGACCTCCAAAAAGAGGTGTCCATCCAAAACTCAAAACCAAAGCTAGGAAACTTCAAAATTTACCCAGCGCCACAATCCACCGCTCTCTTCACTTTCCCCCCTCCCGTCTCTCCCTGGCCTCTCAAACTACTCCTCCTCTCTCTCCCGCCAACGCCCAATTTAACCAGGAAATTCTTGCTTCCCTGCAGATCTACTCTTGAAATGTACGGAAAGCCGCCTAGCATACCATTTATGTCCGCATCAATAGTAGACCAGTACGCTTTGGCGTCCTTGTGGCTGATGAGAGAATCTGGAGTAGACGCCATGATTTAAGCTAGGAAAATATATTTGGAGTACTGCGCAGCACCCGAAGAGCGAAATCGGAAAGTTAGATTTCTATAACGAAGGGCTTTTGAGGGTGCACGCATGGCATGGGTCCATGTTGAATACCGTAACTACGATGTACCAAATTTTCGCTTGGGAAAAAGACCTCGTTAGCGTTGAATGGGTAAAGTAAGGGGTAAATGCAATGCAGAGGGTTTTCGCCATTCTCTTCAACCGTACACGCTTCCGAGTTTTTACATATATATGTCCTCTCTTGCTCAGAGGTGTAAGGGTTTTGGCCAATAGAAGGTTCTCACAAGGCCTGTTTTCAGTTGGGAGTCCAGATGATTATGAGGCGTTGGGCAATAATTCAGCCGAAATGACTTGGTAATACTTTGGGTATCATTCCATATCGATTTTTAGGCGCTAGCTGAACTATTGTCGCACAAATCCGCGCGCTACCTGAGGTTGAGTCCATAGCACGTGGCAGTTATGCGGGAGTTTGGCGTGCGGAGGCGCCTCCCGGCGGAAAAACGGCTCGTCTGAAAAGGGAAGTTTATGCGGGCAGGTGAGACAGAGCGGGTAAATGCACAATGACGGAGGCTCAGACGCTGCTGCAGCCAACCCAGCGACCTGCAGACGCAAGGTAGGGGATACCTTTTGCAGCCGGAGCGGTCATGGTGGGGCACCCCTGCGCTTGTCCCGATGAGGCATGTCTAACCCCGTTATCAGGCGAGCTCGCCTCGAAATTCGACAACAAATCAGTTGCTTCGAACACAACCCCGCTCTTGCTCTTCTCCTCTATCATGTACAACTCTGTATTGCGAATACACGTTATACGGCCTTCGAATTGCATCAAGAGATTATCCACCCTTAACCTGCCAGGTGCAAGAAAAGCTGTCAAAGAGCAGATTACAAGCTCGAACCCTTTGGTTTTACGCCCCGTATCACGCATTCTTCACTCAACTTCTGCAGTCAGAATGGATAGCATAATTACACCTGAGAAGGCGTCGGCCCACTCAGATGCCCCGAAATCAGAGCTCACGGTTGAACTGACAGCACCGAATGGCAGAAAATATACGCAGCCAATAGGACTGTTCATCAACAATGAATGGGTAAAGAGCAGCAATGGCCAGAAGCTTACTACCGTCAACCCTACGTATGAATGCGTCCACCAACTAAACTCAGCTAGCTAAGTAATCCCAATGTAGTGATGAATCCGAAATCACATCTGTCTACGCTGCAACAGCCGACGATGTTGACACAGCTGTGAAAGCGGCCAGAAAGGCATTCAAAGACCCATCATGGCGTGACATATCCGCAACTGAACGAGGAAATCTACTTACAAAGCTCTCAGACCTCGTGGCAGCTCACGCTGAGATGCTAGCCACGATCGAGACCTGGGACAATGGAAAGCCTTATAGTGTTGCTTTAAGTGAGGATGTTGCGGAAGTAAGTGCCCTTTTCAAGTATTACGGCGGATATGCAGACAAATTCTTTGGCCAAGTGATCGACGTGGGTTCTGCAAAATTCGCCTATACCATCAAGGAACCAGTTGGAGTTTGTGGACAGATTATCCCATGGAACTATCCCCTCGCAATGGCGGCATGGAAATTGGGACCAGCACTGGCATGTGGAAATACTGTTGTTCTCAAACTTGCTGAGCAGACCCCGTTGAGCGCCTTATATCTGGCCAATTTAATCAAGGAAGCTGGCTTTCCACCAGGAGTTGTCAATATTCTTAACGGCCATGGAAGGGAAGCTGGCGCTGCTATTGCAACCCATCTTGATATCGACAAAATTGCATTCACGGGCAGTACGGCTACTGGGAAGGAAATTATGAAGATGGCGGCCATCAACATGAAAAACATAACTCTTGAAACTGGCGGTAAATCGCCGCTTCTAGTGTTTGCAGATGCCGACCTTGATCAAGCAGTCAAATGGGCACACATGTAAGCCTCTCACTTTCATTTACATGTAGTATGTCTGACAATATCACAGCGGCATCATGTCAAACGCAGGTCAAATCTGCAGCGCCACCTCCCGCATCTTAGTCCAAGACGCCATCTACGACGCCTTCGTAAACGCCTTCAAGTCACACATGCAAGAAGTTTCCGTAGTCGGCGACCCCTTCGCCGAATCGACCTTCCAAGGTCCTCAAGTAACAAAAGTTCAATACGACCGCGTGATGGGATATATAAAATCCGGTAAAGAAGAGGGCGCCACGCTAGTCGCGGGCGGCGAAGCTTTCACCTCTGTCGGCAGTGGCAAGGGCTTCTTCATCAAACCCACGATCTTCACGAACGTGAAGCCCAGTATGAAGATCTACCGCGAGGAGATCTTCGGGCCCTTCGTGGTCATCATGTCCTTCAAGACGGAAGAGGAAGCGCTTGAGCTCGCTAACGACACAACGTACGGTCTTGGCTCCGCAGTTTTTACGCAGGATATCACGAGGGCCCATAGAGTCGCGAAGAAGATTGAGGCAGGCATGGTGTGGATCAATAGCAGCAACAACTCGGATTACCGTATCCCCTTTGGCGGTGTGAAACAGAGTGGGATTGGTAGGGAGTTGGGCGAGGCGGGCTTGGCAGCCTATTCAAATACGAAGTCTGTGCATGTTAATATGGGGACGAGGCTGTAGTAGTAGTTTTTTGTCTTGCGAAAAACTCTAGGCTCGAAGACTTCATTGGCCCGTGTTCAATATTGACCCAAAATATTTGCCAATATATCTGAATCAATACTGCTATTCCTAAATGCCATTGGTAGATAATTTCGTATTCTATTTAGTCCGGAATCTCCATAAATCGCAACCTGGGCTCCAAGCATCATCCTGCCACTGCAGTTAAACAAACGTTTCGATTTCACTGTCGGCTATGCATCACTG
>Ga0335075_10016065_pt1 | contig 11203 bp, 7 predicted proteins | sample Lox_Sample_24_FD_206723 | JGI IMG/M metagenome (GOLD analysis project Ga0335075, IMG submission 206723) | Soil microbial communities from Loxahatchee National Wildlife Refuge, Florida, United States - Lox_Sample_2.4 | ecosystem: Environmental > Terrestrial > Soil > Wetlands | place: USA: Florida... | reverse complement strand
GGCTCTCGGGTCGGCCGCCGGGCGCTCGAGGCGTCGCCGTTGCCGGACTGGTTGGCTGATTCGCTACGCGCCGCGATGGCCGGCGTGCTGGCGCTGCTCGGGCTGTCCGGCGTGGTCACGGCCGGCTCGCTGGTCGTGCATTGGGGGACCATGCATGAGCTGTATGCGATCACCAATTCGATTTTCGGTCAGTTCAGCCTGACTTTGCTGTCGATGCTCTATGTGCCCAACGTCATCGTGGGCACCGCCGCGATGGCAGTGGGATCCAGCGCTCATCTGGGTTTTGCGACGTTCAGCTCGTTCACCGTGTTCGGCGGCGACGTTCCCGCGCTGCCGGTGCTGGCCGCGGCCCCCCACCCGCCACTGGGGCCGGCGTGGGTTGCCCTGCTCATCGTTGGTGCGTCGTCGGGGGTAGCGCTCGGACAGCAGTGTGCGCGCCGACCGCTGCCGATCCTGTCGGCGATGGCCAAGCTACTGGCCGCGGCCCTGGTGGCGGCGCTGACGATGGCGCTGCTCGGTTACGCCGGCGGCGGCCGGTTGGGCAACTTCGGTGACGTCGGGGTTGACCAAGGCACCTTCGGGTTCGCGGTGTTCGGATGGTTCACCCTCGTCGGCGCGATCACCGTAGCGATGGCCGGCGGCGTCAGGTACCGCCCGAGGAAGCCCAAACCGCCACGCGCCGCGCCGCTGCCGGCCGAGCCGGCCGTCGAACCAAGCGTGTCGGCCGACCCGGTCGCTGAGTTCGAGGACGACGATCCCGGCATCGTCGAGGCACCCGATTCGGCGGTAACCGATTCGGTCGTCGACCAGCCGTCACCCGCCGATCAGCCGTCACCCGCCGATGAACCCTCGCCCGACGGCGACAGCTAGGCTCGCCCTGTGCAGCAACCGTTCCGCGTGCCTCCCAGTGCACCGGCACGATTGGTGGTCCTGGCGTCGGGTACCGGTTCACTGCTGGAGTCTCTGCTGGATGCCGCCGTCGGCGACTATCCGGCACGAGTGGTCGCCGTCGGCGTGGACCGCGACTGCCGGGCCGTCGAAATCGCCACCGCGGCGTCGTTGCCGAGCTTCAAGGTCCGGCTGGCAGAACACCCCGACCGCGATGCCTGGGACGCTGCGCTCACCGAGGCCACCGCGGCGCATTCACCCGATCTTGTCGTTTCGGCTGGTTTCATGAAAATTCTTGGGCAGACGTTTCTTTCCCGGTTTTGCGGACGCATCCTCAACACGCACCCAACGTTGCTGCCCGCATTCCCCGGCGCGCACGGGGTAGCCGAAGCTTTGGCCCACGGCGTGAAGGTCACCGGCTGCACGGTGCACCTGGTGGACGCCGGCACCGACACCGGCCCGATACTTGCCCAACAACCCATTCCGGTGCTCGACGATGACGATGAACAGACCCTGCACGAGCGCATCAAAGTCACCGAGCGGCGGCTGTTGGTGGATGTGGTGGCCGCGGTGGCGACCGGCGGCGTGACCTGGGACGGACGAAAGGCGACCATCGGATGAGCCGAGAAAACGGTGTCGACGGGAGAAGGCCGATCCGCCGCGCACTGATCAGCGTGTACGACAAGACCGGGCTCATCGAGCTCGCGAGTGGCCTACATGCCGCCGGCGTCGACATCGTCTCGACCGGTTCAACGGCGAAAACCATTGCTGGCAATGGAATTCCGGTAACGCCGGTGGAAAAGGTGACCGGTTTTCCCGAGGTGCTCGACGGCCGGGTCAAGACTTTGCATCCGCACGTGCACGCCGGCCTGCTGGCCGACCTGCGCAAACCCGAGCATGCCGCGGCGCTCGACCAACTCGGCATCGCGGCCTTCGAGCTGGTGGTGGTCAACCTTTACCCGTTCAGCGAGACGGTGGAATCCGGTGCGGGAGTCGACGAATGCGTCGAGCAGATCGACATCGGCGGACCATCGATGGTGCGTGCGGCCGCGAAGAACCACCCCAGCGTGGCGGTGGTGGTGGACCCGCTCGGCTATGACGGCGTGCTGGCCGCGGTGCAGAGCGGCGGGTTCACGCTTGCCGAGCGGAAGCGGTTGGCGTCGTTGGCGTTTCGGCACACCGCCGAGTACGACGTCGCGGTTGCCGGCTGGATGGGCTCGACGCTGGCTCCCGAGCAGCCGACGCTGGCGTTCCCGGAGTGGTTCGGGGCGACATGGCACCGCTCGGCGCTGCTGCGCTACGGCGAGAATCCGCATCAACGGGCGGCGCTGTACACCGATCCCGGCGCGTGGCCCGGCCTGGCGCAGGCCGAGCAGTTGCATGGAAAAGAGATGTCGTACAACAACTTCACCGACGCCGACGCGGCTTGGCGGGCGGCCTTCGACCACGAGCAGACCTGCGTGGCGATCATCAAGCATGCCAACCCATGTGGCATCGCGATCTCGTCAGTGTCGGTGGCCGACGCGCACCGCAAAGCCCATGAATGCGATCCACTGAGCGCATTCGGCGGAGTGATCGCGGCCAACGCCGAGGTCAGCGTCGAGATGGCCGAGTATGTGAGCACGATTTTCACCGAGGTGATCGTGGCGCCCGCCTACGCGCCGGGCGCAGTCGACGTGCTGGCGGGCAAGAAGAACATTCGGGTGCTGGTCGCGTCTGAGCCGCTTAATGACGCCACCGAGCGGCGTCAGATCAGCGGCGGCCTGCTGATGCAGGAACGCGATCGCATCGACGCGCCGGGGGACAACCCGGCCAACTGGACACTGGCGGCCGGTGCGCCGGCTACACCCGCCACCCTGGCGGATCTGGCCTTCGCATGGCGGACCTGCCGGGCGGTCAAATCCAACGCGATCGTCATCGCTGCCAGTGGCGCGACCATCGGTATCGGTATGGGCCAGGTCAATCGGGTCGACGCGGCGCGTCTGGCAGTCGAGCGGGGCGGCGATCGGGTCCCTGGCGCCGTCGCGGCCTCCGATGCGTTCTTCCCGTTTCCCGACGGCCTGGAGACGCTGGCCGCCGGGGGTGTCACGGCGATCGTGCATCCTGGCGGCTCGGTGCGTGACGACGAGGTGACCGCGGCGGCGGCCAAGGCCGGCGTGACGCTGTACCTGACCGGCGCTCGGCACTTCGCGCACTGACCAGAGGCTGGCGGCAGGCCAATTGGGTCGCGACAAGCGGGCCTTTCTAGCTCTTTCTGGTTCGGCGGCGACGGCGAGCGATGCCGTATTTGCGCCGCCGTCGTAGCGTGGAGTGGTGACCGCAGCGAATAACCTGCCCCGCACCGTCGGCGAACTGCGTGCCGCCGGGCATCGTGAACGTGGAGTCAAACAGGAAATCCGGGAAAACCTGCTGACCGCGTTGGCCGAGGGTGACGAGATCTGGCCGGGAATCCTGGGCTTTGACGACACCGTGCTGCCGCAGCTGGAGCGGGCGCTGATCGCGGGCCACGACTTCGTGCTGCTCGGCGAGCGGGGTCAGGGCAAGACCCGGTTGCTTCGGGCGCTGGTCGGCCTGCTCGACGAGTGGACGCCGGTGATCGGCGGTGCCGAACTCGGCGAGCATCCCTACTCGCCGATCACCCCCGAATCGATAAGGCGAGCCGCCACGCTCGGTGATGACCTGCCGGTGGACTGGAAGCACCGCAGCGAACGCTACACCGAGAAGCTGGCCACCCCTGACACCAGCGTTGCCGACCTGGTGGGCGACATCGACCCGATCAAGGTCGCCGAGGGCCGCAGCCTGGGAGACCCCGAGACCATTGCTTACGGCCTGATCCCGCGCGCGCATCGGGGCATCGTCGCGGTCAACGAGTTACCCGACCTGGCCGAGCGCATCCAGGTGTCGATGCTCAACGTGATGGAGGAGCGCGACATTCAGGTGCGCGGCTACACCCTGCGGTTACCGCTGGACGTGTTGGTCGTCGCCAGCGCCAACCCCGAGGACTACACCAACCGAGGTCGCATCATCACCCCGCTCAAGGACCGGTTCGGTGCCGAGATCCGCACGCACTACCCGCTGGAGCTCGACGCCGAGGTAGGAGTGATCCTCCAAGAAGCGCATCTGAGCGCCCAGGTGCCCGAGCATCTGACCCAGGTGATCGCGCGGTTCGCCCGTTATTTGCGGGAATCCAACTCGGTCGATCAGCGCTCCGGGGTTTCGGCGCGGTTCGCGATCGCGGCTGCCGAGACGGTTGCCGCCGCCGCGCGGCATCGCGGCGCGGTGCTGGGCGAGACGGATCCGGTGGCCCGCGTGGTCGACCTGGGCACCGTGATCGACGTGCTGCGCGGCAAGTTGGAGTTCGAGTCCGGGGAGGAAGGACGCGAGCAGGCTGTTCTCGAACACCTGTTGCGCCGTGCCACCGCCGACACCGCATCCAGAGCGCTCGGCGGCTTGGACGTCGGTTCGCTGGTGGCCGCGGTCGAGGGCGGTTCCGCGGTGACGACGGGTGAGCGGGTGTCGGCAAAGGATGTGCTGGCGGCGCTGCCGGATCTGCCGGTCGTCGATGCCATCGCCAAGCGGCTGGGCGCGGAATCCGAGGGTGAGCGTGCCGCCGCGTTGGAATTGGCTTTGGAGGCCCTGTATTTGGCCAAGCGTGTTGACAAGGTATCCGGAGAAGGCGAAACCGTCTATGGCTAAAGGACATTCGTCACGCTATTCGGCGTATACCGGCGGGCCCGACCCGCTGGCTCCGCCGGTGGACCTGCGTGAGGCCCTCGAGCAGATCGGGCAGGACGTCATGGCGGGCACCTCGCCGCGGCGGGCGCTGTCCGAACTGCTGCGCCGGGGTACCAAGAAGCTGCCTGGAGCCGATCGGCTGGCCGCCGAGGCCAATCGCAAGCGACGAGAGCTATTGCGCCGCAACAACCTAGACGGAACTCTGCAGGAAATCAAGAAGCTCCTCGACGAGGCGGTGCTGGCCGAGCGCAAGGAACTGGCCCGCGCGCTGGACGACGACGCGCGGTTCGGCGAGCTGCAACTGGACGCGTTGTCACCCTCACCGGCCAAGGCCGTGCAGGAGCTTTCCGATTACAACTGGCGCAGCAGCGAAGCACGTGAAAAGTATGAGCAGATAAAAGATCTGCTCGGGCGGGAAATGCTCGATCAGCGTTTCGCCGGCATGAAGCAGGCGCTCGAGGGCGCCACCGACGAGGACCGCCAGCGCGTCACCGAGATGCTCGACGACCTCAATGACCTGTTGGACAAGCACGCCCGCGGTGAGGACACCCAGCAAGACTTTGACGACTTCATGAACAAGCACGGCGAGTTCTTCCCGGAGAACCCGCAGAATGTCGAGGAGCTGCTGGATTCGCTGGCCCAGCGGGCCGCCGCCGCGCAGCGGTTCCGCAACAGCTTGAGCCCGGACCAGCGCGCCGAGCTGGATGCATTGGCGCAGCAGGCATTCGGGTCACCGGCGCTGATGCAGGCGTTGGATCGACTCGATTCCCACTTGCAGGCGGCCCGGCCCGGCGAGGACTGGGAAGGTTCGTCGCAGTTCTCCGGCGACAACCCGTTGGGCATGGGCGAGGGCGCCCAGGCGCTGGCCGACATCGCCGAGCTGGAGCAACTGGCCGAGCAGCTGTCGCAGAGTTATCCCGGCGCGACCATGGACGACGTCGACCTCGACGCGCTGGCACGTCAGCTCGGTGACGAAGCCGCCGTCGACGCGCAAACACTCGCAGAGCTCGAGCGTGCGCTGGTCAACCAGGGCTTCTTAGACCGCAGCTCGGACGGCCAGTGGCGGTTGTCGCCGAAGGCGATGCGCAGACTGGGCGAAACGGCATTGCGTGATGTGGCGCAACAACTTTCCGGCCGTCGCGGCGAGCGTGATCACCGGCGCGCCGGCGCGGCCGGCGAACTGACCGGTGCCACCCGACCCTGGCAGTTCGGTGACACCGAGCCGTGGAACGTCACCCGGACACTAACCAACGCGGTACTGCGGCAGGCCGGAACCGCGACGCTTGGCGGCCCGAATCCAGCAATTCAAATCACCGTCGACGACGTCGAGGTCTCGGAGACAGAGACTCGCACCCAGGCTGCGGTGGCGCTGTTGGTCGATACGTCGTTCTCAATGGTGATGGAGAACCGCTGGCTGCCGATGAAGCGAACCGCGCTGGCACTCGACCACTTGGTGCGCACCCGGTTTCGTTCAGATGCGTTACAGATCATTGCGTTTGGTCGCTACGCACGAACAATGACCACAGCGGAGCTGATGGGTCTGGAAGGGGTATACGAGCAGGGCACCAACCTGCATCATGCGCTGGCGCTGGCCGGGCGGCATCTGCGTCGGCACGCAGGCGCGCAGCCCGTGCTGCTGGTCGTCACCGACGGCGAGCCGACGGCGCATCTGGAAGACGTCGACGGGGACGGTGCGGGTTCTGCGGTGTTTTTTGATTATCCGCCGCATCCCCGGACCATCGCGCACACCGTGCGCGGCTTCGACGACATGGCGCGACTGGGCGCGCAGGTGACCATCTTCCGGTTGGGCAGCGATCCCGGGCTGGCCCGATTCATCGATCAGGTTGCGCGCCGCGTGGAAGGCCGGGTGGTGGTTCCCGATCTCGACGGGCTGGGTGCGGCCGTGGTGGGCGACTATCTGCGATCCCGCCGTCGGCGCTAGCGGCTAGTAAGCGTCGCGGGACTGTCGGTGGGCCTTGCGGTTCTTGCGCTTGATACCGACACCGCCCCACAGCGAGAAACCGCGGATCCTGACGGTCGGCGCACCGGGAGTGCCTTCGCCCGCAACATGGTGGTCGAACCCACCCATCACACCGTGCCCGTTGATCTCGACGTTGACTTCGGGAGGCAACAGGATGGTCTGTCCGCCCATGATCGACGTTGCGTGGATCTCGACCTCGGTGGAGGTGAAGTCGGCGTAGCGGAGGTCGATCACGCCGCCGCCCCACAGCGCGAACGTCGTCAATTTCTTCGGCACGTTCCAGCGGCCGCGCCGCTCGAATGCGCTCATGATCGCCAACAGCAGCATCGACGGCGCGGGTTTGCAGGCACCGCCCCGTTGCGGGCTCACCGACGACCCCAGCAGGTCGGACCGCAGTCGATCCAGTTCCTCATAGGTCTGCGCCGCATATGCCCTGGTGAGTCGGTCTTCGTAGTCGCTCATCTGCAGGTGCCCCTGAGCTGCGGCATCGGTGAGCAACTGGGCGACCTGAATGCGGTCGGTATCTGCGGCACGCGCCGTCGCGTTCCGCTGGTCTGACGCGCCCCGCTGCGCTGAATTGCTCATCAGTTACGAGCGTACGACGATCACAATTTGCTGCAAGGAACTTCGCTAAACTGTGCCGCCGCGATCTTGACTGACCCACTGTGGCGGGCGTTTCTGCAGGAAGGCCAGCATGCCCTCGCGGGCTTCGTCGGAGACGAATAGGCGCGCCGAGTCGGCGCTGAGCCGCTCGGCGTCACGGTCGAAGCCATCGAGGATGGCGGCGGTGGTCAAAGCCTTGGAGGCGGCCAATCCCTGCGGTGAGGCCCGAGAGATGTCGGCGACGAGCGATGTCACCGCGGCGTCGACGTCGTCGGCGGCGATTGTGACCAGTCCGATCGCGGCCGCGGTCGCGGCGTCGAACGTCTCGCCGGTCAGGTAGTAACGGGCGGCGGCACGAGCGGACATCTTCGGCAGCAATGTCAACGAGATGATCGCCGGCGCGACCCCGATCCGGGCCTCGGTCAACGCGAAGGTGCTGCGCGGACCGGCGACTGCAATATCGCCCGCACCGACCAGGCCCATGCCGCCGGCGCGGACATGCCCGTCGATGGCGACGATCACCGGCAGCGGCGACTCGACGATCGCGCGCAACAGCGCGGCCATCTCCCTGGCCCGCTCGGCGGCCATCTCGGCCGGATCGGCACCCGAAGCTGCCGAGCCTTCCGATAAGTCCGCTCCCGCGCAGAAGGTGTTGCCGGTGTGTCCCAGTACCACGGCCCGCACCGCGGGATCGGCAGCCGCATCGCGCAGGCCCTGGTGCAGCTGGCTGATCAGCGTGGCGGACAGCGCGTTGCGATTATGCGGTGAGTTCAGCGTCAAGCGCGCATAGGACTTTCCGGTGTCCGTCGGCCCCGCGTATTCGACCAGTCTGTCCATTAGTAAGACCGGGGCAGGCCCAGCGACGTCTGCGCCACGAAGTTGAGCACCATCTCCCGACTGACCGGGGCGATCCGACCGAGCCGGGCCGACGCCAGCATGGCGGCAACGCCGTACTCCTTGGTCAAACCGTTGCCGCCCATGGACTGCACGGCCTGGTCGACCGAGCGCGTCGCCGCTTCGGCGGCGGCGTATTTGGCCATGTTGGCCGCCTCGGCCGCACCCATGTCGTCGCCGCTGTCGTAGAGCGTCGCGGCCTTCTGCATCATCAGCTTGGCGAGTTGAACCTCGATGTGGCACTGCGCCAACGGATGCGACAGACCCTGGTGCGCGCCGATCGGCGTTCCCCACACTTGCCGGGTTTTGACGTAGTCGGCCGCGCGCTCGAGCGCGAATCGTCCCATGCCGACCGAGCTGGCCGCGCCCATGATGCGCTCGGGGTTCAACCCGGCGAAAAGCTGTGCGATCGCGGCATCTTCGGCGCCGACGAGCGCGTCCGCGGGCAGTCGGACATCGTCGAGGAAGACCTGGAACTGTCGCTCGGGGCTGATCAGCTCCATTTCGATTGGGGTGCAGGTGAAGCCGGGCGCATCGGTGGGCACGACGAACAGCGCCGGGCGCAGCTTGCCGGTTTTGGCTTCCTCGGTGCGGGCGACGACCAGCACGGCCTGCGCCTGGTCGATGCCCGAGATGTAGACCTTCTGGCCCGTCAGGGTCCAGTCGCTGCCATCGCGGCGGGCGGTGGTGGTGATCTTGTGCGAGTTGGATCCGGCGTCGGGCTCGGTGATGGCGAACGCCATCGTCAGCGTGCCGTCGGCGATGCCGGGAATCCAGCGCTTCTTCTGTTCTTCGGTGCCGAACTTGCTGATGATGGTGCCGTTGATGGCCGGCGACACCACCATCAGTAGCAGCGCGCTGCCCGCGGCCGCCATCTCCTCCATCACCAGCGACAGCTCGTACATCCCAGCGCCGCCGCCGCCGTACTCTTCAGGCAGGTTGACGCCGAGGAAGCCGAGTTTGCCTGCCTCGGACCACAATTCGTCGGTGTGTTCGTGCGCGCGGGCCTTCTTCAGATAGTACTCGCTGCCGTAGCCGGACGCCCAGGCGGCCACCGACTTACGCAGCGCCTGGCGCTCTTCGCTTTCGATGAAGCTGGTGTCTGTCATCGCGACTCTCCTTCTGATGCGCTTTCGGGCGACTCCACCCTTGCCAGGACGGCGCCCACTTCGACCTGCTGTCCGGTGTTCACGTTGAGTTCGGCGAGCACACCGTCGGTCGGGGCGGTGATGGTGTGCTCCATCTTCATCGCTTCCAGCCAGATCAGCGGCTGACCCGCGGTGACCGCATCGCCGACGGCGGCGCCCAGCCGGATGACGCTGCCGGGCATGGGTGCTACCAGCGAGCCCTTTTCGACTGCCGAGCCCGGCTCGGGGAAGCGCGGCAGCGCGACCAGGTGCACGGGACCGCGCGCCGAGTCGACATAGACGTCCTGACCATAGCGCGCAATCGCGAAGCTATAGGCCACACCGTCGACGTCGGCCAGCACGACTTCATGCGGTGTCGCCGAGACCAGCCACACCGGCTCATCGTCGGCCAGCACCAATCCCGCCCTGGTGAACCGGTATTCGACTGCGTGCTCGATGTCGGCGTCATCGCGATACGTCTTGACCTGATATCCCGACGCCAGGTTGCGCCAGCCGCTGGGAATCGAGCCGAGCACGGTTGCGGTGGCGCGATTGTGCGCGGCGTCGGCGAGCGCCGCCGCGATTGCCGACAGCCGGACCACCCCGTCGTCGGCCAACGGAGCCGACAGCTCGGCCAGGCCGTGGGTGTCGAAAAAGGCTGTGTCGGTGGCTCCGTCGAGAAATGCCGGATGACGCAGCACATTGACCAGCAGCTCGCGGTTGGTGCGCAGGCCGTGCACGTGGGTACGGGCCAGCGCATCGGCAAGCAGCAGCGCCGACTGCCGCCGCGTCGGAGCGTACGAGATCACCTTGGCGAGCATCGGGTCGTAATGGATCGACACCGCGAAACCGCCGGAATTGGAGTCGATGCCCGAATCCAGCCGAATGCCGGTGCGCTGTTCCAGCGAAGAGAATTCGGAGCGAACGGCCGGCACGTCGAACGTGTGCACCACGCCCGCCTGCGGCTGCCAGCCCCGGGCGGGATCTTCGGCGTACAGGCGGGCCTCGATCGAATGCCCTTGGGCAACTGGGGGTTCGGCGTCAAGCCGGCCGTCATCGGCCACCGCGAGTTGCAGCTCGACCAGATCGAGGCCGGTGGTTTCCTCGGTGACGGGGTGCTCGACCTGCAGCCGGGTGTTCATCTCGAGGAAGAAGAAATCGCCGTTGTCGTCCGCGAGGAATTCCACCGTTCCGGCGCCAGTGTAGCCGATCGCCCCGGCGGCCAGCCGGGCCGCCTCGAACAGTTTCGCGCGCATCCCGGGCGTGCGTTCGACCAGAGGAGACGGCGCCTCCTCGATGATCTTTTGGTGGCGGCGCTGAATCGAGCATTCCCGTTCGCCGACGGCCCACACGGTGCCGTGCGTATCTGCGAGTACCTGGACCTCGACATGGTGGCCGGTGGGCAGGTAGCGCTCGCAGAACACCGTCGGGTCGCCGAATGCGGACTGCGCCTCACGCTGGGCCGCTGCGACTTCACCTGACAGAGCGGATAATTCGCGCACCACCCGCATTCCGCGACCGCCCCCGCCGGCAGAGGCCTTGACCAGCACCGGCAGCTGGCCTTCGGTGACCGTGTCGGGGTCGAGTTCGTCGAGCACCGGAACGCCGGCGGCGGCCATCATCTTCTTGGACTCGATCTTGGAGCCCATTGCCCGCACCGCGTCTACCGGTGGCCCAACCCAAACCAGGCCCGCGCCTTGCACTGCGGCGGCGAACTCGGCGTTCTCGGAAAGGAATCCATAGCCAGGGTGCACGGCGTCGGCGCCCGCAGCGCGGGCCGCGGCGATGATCACCTCAGCGTTGAGGTAGTCATTGGTCTTGGGCAGCCGGACTCGGGCGTCGGCCTCTGCGACGTGCGGAGCCCCGGCGTCGGGATCGGTGTAGACGGCGACGGTGCCCAGCCCCAGCCGGCGGCAGGTGGCGAACACCCGTCGGGCGATCTCGCCGCGGTTGGCCACCAGAACTCGACTGATTC
>Ga0335075_10016064_pt1 | contig 11204 bp, 13 predicted proteins | sample Lox_Sample_24_FD_206723 | JGI IMG/M metagenome (GOLD analysis project Ga0335075, IMG submission 206723) | Soil microbial communities from Loxahatchee National Wildlife Refuge, Florida, United States - Lox_Sample_2.4 | ecosystem: Environmental > Terrestrial > Soil > Wetlands | place: USA... | reverse complement strand
CCCTTGCTGAGAGGGCGGGGCACTACTATAAGTCTATAGGCTAGTCCCTCTTCAATGAGATAACCTAGAATCAATACATTCAATAACCCTCATGGTTATGTGCTCCGCCTGTAAATCTTGACAGTAATTAACAAAGGTGATGTTGGTACGACTTCGGTATATCACTAGGATAAGGATAACTGGGTTCAATTGATGCTTATCTTCTGTATACTACCTCCAGGTGAGGTTTATGTAGTTGCCCTCGCGTTAGCCCCACCCGTTCGTTATGCAGTAAACCATGCCCATACAATCGTGAAACCATGCCCAAACTGTGTCCAAACCATGTCCCCCTTTGCGCATGCCCCCTTTGGTGTCATTGATCAGACAGGTGAAAATATTCGAAGGGGCGTGTAGGAAGTTGAAGCGCATATTCGGTGGTGATGTCATCCTTATTACCTTTAATACGGCAAAGAAAGCACGTGATAGTAAATTACTATTCGATAAAAACGTTCTAGAATGCCCAACATGAGGCATACGAATACCACATTCACGTGAAGAAATCAGGCTTGAATTAAGAAGTCGAAGGCTCCGACTCCGACTCAGGTCATGATTCTGGATATCATACCGATTCGGACTCCGAGACCAGATGCTTGAGGGCGCTGGGCCAAGCCTGTTCAAACCTCTGGGTAATGGTCTCACCTCCCCGATTTGAAGTAGTTCAAAAGCTGGTCATCGCTGCTCAAAGTGGGGGACCCTCAAATATAGATAGGTTGAGTACCAGGCTGATCCTCCGGTGAAGCAATGTTGAAGAGCGTGAGTACAACGAACATGACTCCATGTTTTTGCATTGATCTATACTGTTTATCTATCCTTCACCCCTTACGCACAATCACTATTTACCTCGTACACATATCCTGTCTGTCTGGTCCAGTCCCGATATAGTTGATTTTGACCCCAATGAATTTCTCTATAAATTCTACGTAGGATCTTGCGGTAAGTGGAAGAGAGTAGAAATCTCGAGTAGCCGTAGTCGGCTTGTTCCAGCCCGGCATCTCATGGTAGACAATCTTAACCTTACTTAAGAGATCTAAATCCGCGGGGAATGAATCTAGGGTTTCCCCCGTCTCAGGGTGTTGATAGGCTACGGCCACTTTAATCATCTCGAAAGTATCGAGGACGTCCAACTTTGTGAGGTTTAAGCCGGTGTAGTGGTTGACAGCTGTAGAGTGTTTAAGGACGACTAGATCGAGCCACCCGCAACGACGACGTTTTAGTTGTGACGCCGAACTCGCGACCAATCTCTTGAAGCTTTGCGCCAGCTTCGAGGTCTTCGGTTGGAAAGGGCCCACTACCAACCTAGAATATTTCAGAATTAGCATGCCTTAAATAGGAAAGAATAAGAATAAATAGAAGTTTAGAGATAATAGCCTTACTCTTGTATTGTACTGTACGCCTTAGCGACGCCAATAATATTTAAAATCTTTTGAGGATGAATGGCGAGACCAGTAAAGATTCCTAGGGTCGTATTAGCATATAAGGGCTGATAGGCATAAAGAAGGAACGGAGACAGACCTCCAAGACCAGTATTAGACCTAGGAAATTTCTAAATTAGCATTGCTTAATCAGAATAGAATGAGAGCAAATGAGAGTAATAAGACATAATTGAATCTATCTAGAAAGGGGAAGAAAAACTCACGATGTTACGTAGGGATATGTGCCTACATAATATATGAATTATCAGTATCTTTTTAAAACAAAATGAGTGTAGGCAGGACCCGTAAGATATAATTCCAGAGTTTTCACATAATATATTAAGAAAGATACTTGAAGGCTTTTCCAATTGCTCACCATAGTCGATATCGAGCATCAACGCCACTAGTACTCATGCGTTTGCTTCGAACTTCTCTCGTGAAAGCATCCAGAGAAACTAGCATTCATCGGCTTGACAAGTCGCGGGAAAATTTTGAAGATATACGGAAAAGCTGAAGAGACCAGCTTTAGTTCATTCACTTTGGAGTATGCATCAGCATGTTCTTCCTTCTGTATTCATCTCATCAAACAATGCTGAAGACTTAGAGGTACGTATCGGAGATAAATTCATAAATTGATTTTATGATGATTCCCACAGGGATCCAATACAGAAGAACTCAATTACAAGTGTCTTTATTGCAACACATCTAACCGTTCAGAGAAGAGAAACGAGAGACACCCTGCAATATATTGTGCGAAATTCCTTATATCCTAGTCTACCTCTGTCCAGCTAAAAGTATTGACGATCGCTCAACTATTTTTTGGAATGGACTGCCCGTTCTCAGTCTTTCTTCGCGCCAGTCTTTTTTGTAGACCCAAACAATACCCACCCGGGGATCCTATTCCCGAACGGCAACGGCTCGCTCTGGTCCATGGGACAGAGACACTCACCGAGCAATGCATGGAGGTAGACTGCTATGCCGGTGAGGATATGCCACCTGCAATGAACACGTGTTATTATTTCCCTTCCCGAGGCCGAGGGGCAGAGAAAAGATAGATATAGGAGGAAGGCAGGATGGCAAACGGATCGGAAGGAACGGTGGAAGAAAGGGTCAGGACTACACATACCAACCATGTAATTCAAACAACCACGCCCACGGCAGCCCAATAGTGTGTCTCAACCCCCTCAGCCCCTCACAAAACCAATTGTCTACGTTCCAGAGCATATAACCCAGTAAAAACAGCCCCAAAGCCCAACTCCCTACCACGCGCATCTGCCGTTTCAGCACTCTATCCTTGACAGTCGTGGTAATCAGCCTACTGGTCCGAACGGCAGAAGTGATCATCATGCTCGCAAAGACAATTTGATGAAGCGTGCTCTCGCCGAGGGCGATGTGCGCGTAAATGACGATGCAGACGATGGCGTTGATGGCTAGGTAGATGAGGAGGGAGGGGAGGGGCTGGAAACCGTGTGTAAAGAGGCGGTGGAGCATGATGGCGGCGCCGAAGAGCATTGAGTTGTCGTCTACTGTGTGAGGGGATGGGGGCGTTAGTGGGAAGGAGGTAGAAGAGAGGAAGACAAAGACAGAAGTAGTAATAGGATTTGATTGGGGGGAAAGAAGAGAGAGAAGGCAACATACGTAGTTGCATAGGGTACTTAAGCGTAGAATGATACAACGCCGACGCAATCCCCAGTACAATAACAGCCACATAGGGCAGTACGGACGTGACGCCTAGCTCGCGGCGGGACCAGACGGTAGCTATACCGCGGAGGCCGAGATATGCTGTTTTTTTGTCAGATTTTAAGATCCGGGAGGATGGGTGAATGTAATGATACGAACTGTAGAATAAGCTCGTGAGGGTGTTGATGAATTCGCCGATATAGGATGTCATGTGATAATCCTGGCTTACTGTTAGCAGTGTCCAATGCGATGACAGTAACAGGAGGACGCGGCAGTAAGAACTGCGAAAGAACTGGAACCTTTACCTCTTCGCAGAAACTGAGTTTCGAATAGATTGATTAGCAGCTGCGCACAGATGGAATGTTGATGATGAAATGCATACTTCATGTGTGATGTTTGAGGGCCCCAATAAGGGTCATAGCCTCCAACGGATGGTAAATATATACTCATATTGAGGCAAGAGAATACGTGTAAAAGACAAGTCTATAATCTAGATTATGCAAAGAGATTTAGATGTCGGAAGGGGCGGACGTTGTTACTGAGCTTTGATTGGCGTCAGAAGAGGTAGCCTCGGCTGAAGTCACGTGCGGGGTTGGACCTGACAATAATTTGCTTATGTTTGGCACTTAGCCAAGGCAATGGTGATTCAGCGAGTAATATGTTTTAACATTAATGTACTTAATGCCCCTTATAATTCTATCAGGTCTCTATCTCAATGAAAATCAGATATATGCTAGTATCTATAACACAACTGCCGCTTTTTAATAAAATATGCTCAGCCAATAAACACCGGCATTCTACTGCCTTTCATATCGGCGGGCATCATGTTGACATCATTCTTGTCAAAGTCATGCAGGGAAAACCAACATATCATGCGGAAAATGAGACCCAGCCAAATAACACCACGCTTGCTTTTCTGATCATCAGTCAAGTTCAATCCGTCATTTTTCACCGTCGAGAGGACAATGTCAAAATAGCATCGAACGAGTTTTCCTTTTACGGCGTCTGCATCGTAGAGGTTCATCGTCTGCTGAATATCGTCTGTCGTGGCTAAGATTGTTTGGAGATGGCTGGACAGGACACTAGTAATCTCACTTTGCGGGAAAGCCTTCGGATCGTGAAACTGCTCATTTACGCAGTCGAGCGCATCATGAATCTCCTCTTTGACATCGATATCGCCTTCCTTTTTGGACCACGACTTATTTATCTTTGACACGTGTTCAGAGATGAGTTTAATCAATGGACGTAGCTTTTCGGGCGCCGAGGTGGACGTGATAAGCGTTCCCAAACAATCCTGGAATTCCTTCATCTCGCCCCACCACTCTATATTAGACGTACTGCCCGGCCATTTATCGGCTGTGGGGTTGGGGAGCATATAGAGAACGCTGCGGCGAAGTCGAAAAGTTGCGGCGAGCATGCCAATAAGTTCGAAGGTTACTAAGCATTTATGTTAGAGGCGCCCATCAAATCATTGACTATGTAGCAGGTCTTATAAAAGAATGAGACAGAACACTCGTGCGCCTCAGTGACCAAGTATAGCTTTTCTTAGGCCTTGTAACCAGTACAACTTTAAAATGAACGATGTCAAACGTTTGGTACAGCTGGGATGCAGCTGGTGAAGATGTGTGACGTTGTAGAATTTGGCTGTAAAGGGCAAATATCCTCTTCAGAACAAAGTTGATGTTGGCAAACACGAAGACTTCTTAATGCTTGTGCTAAAGGCGATTTGACTGGTGACCTAGGAAGAGAGAGAAGTGAAAACTAACCTGGGAATATATTTGCACGGTCCTTTTTGGCCTTGTACATGGAAATGACATCGTCCCTACATTTCAGAGTTGCCAACGTCTTCTGTACCCGCTTGAGGTCACCGAGTTCGAGTGGAGGCCCTAGAATGCTAGGAACAAATCCGAATACTAATTCCTTGACTTCGTGAAAAGGAATAACACGCCTCTCGGTAAAGTACGAAGGGCCCGTAACGGAGAAATTCAACAACAGTCCCAGTCCATGCACCAAAGTAGATGTGATTATATAGCCATTGCCCTCTGCTCTGACATTACCTTTGACGACATCGAATGCCTTCCAGAACATGCCTAACATGCCCATCATCTCAACCAGATGGCTTATCGTGGTAGTGGCATAAGGTTTAGTGACTGCTGGAGGCATAAAGTCATAAGAACGCGTCTTCTTTTGTATCGAGTAGCATATTGTATACGCAGGAGCTTCATATTTGTTCCCCCGCGGAGAAGTGCGCAGTTTTGCTTCCCACTCACGAGAATCTGCTTCTGATTTTTGCAAAGCCGCAAGTAAGGTTACCCAAGATGCACGCTCGTCGTCGGCCGTAGAAATGTTTTGTAATCGTTCCTTATCAGGCTTTAAGGTGTTGGATTCCTCGTATGAGGCATCTGATCCATCCAAATTATGAATCTTGCGACCATAGATGGGCCCTTTCTCATTTTCCGGCGGGGCAAGGAATATGACAGGAGTTTCGAACACTACCTCAAACCGTAATTCACGACCCCGGAACCTTCGATGTGTACCTCCTTTGTATACGTTAGCCCTTGTTCCAAATAAGATTAAAGTGAAAGAACATACGGCTCCATGGACCAATTACTGAGGGAGCACATCTGCGGTATCCGTCTGCTGAAGCTAGGTATTGCTGCAGGACTTGTAGAACAGTTGTAGCAAAGGCTACGAGAGATATGATAAGAGAAACAAGGGAGACAATGTCTGATGCATTTTGGCCGAAGCTCTGGTTGTTATTGTTGTTGTTGGCCGACTGGTCGCTGGAGTTCGAGCTGTTCATCTCAACTTAATGTGGGTCCAATTGTTCGAAATCAAAAATTCCTGCAAAGTCGTCTCTTTCGAGTACTTAGTTGTACCCGGAAGGCATTCGTAGGTTGTAGCACGCAGGAATTGCGCAAGGCTGTCTCTAAATGGTCGATGCTGGTAAAGATTGTAGCACAGAGAAAGGCGTGAAGTTTAACAGAGTCACAATCTCGACATTACGAAGGAATGAATGAGAACATGCAAGAAGATTAACTGTGGATAGGGGCGGTATATAAAAGAGATGTGATGGAAGAAGAAGGAGGGCGTCAATTGAGACAGGAAAATGCGACTCGCCAAACGAGGCTGCGCTGTTCTGGGCTTGAACTCAGCCACGACCACTAAAGCACGGCCGAGCACAGTTGCGTAGGACGTGACACCACACGGGAAATTGCATTCGCCGCCATGAAATCGTGCAGAATGATCAATGAAGAACAGCCACGAAGCATACGAAAATGAGTTGCACAAATATGAGGCAGAGCATTGAGGCATTTGCATGTTGATAGCACTTGAATTTGCTGTGCTAAGCCAATAATGCCTGATATTGAAGGCAGGCAAGGCTGAGCCGAACAGTCGCGGAAGCGCGACTCAAAACCAACCTTTCGTTATTGCATGCCGTACTATGGCTTTGCTCTCGCCATTTCAGCTACCTGATGAGCTCTTGATATCCAGCCTTTGTATAGATTTTCCATGTCGAGAACCGCAGATACGCTCTCTGGTGTCATTGCTCTCTGTAAGAGTGTTTAGCTCATCCCTTGCATGTGAGTAGAGGAGGCCTGGCTTACTGATGGAATGTCAATATAGCCATACTCAAAGACACCGAAGAACATAGTCATCTATGGCCTCGAAGCAACCGGCAAGAGCACCATTACGGTCTCGACGCTCTCGAGATTATGCTCGTCCTACACTTATCCAGACCTCGAGGTCAATGGCATTGATGAGAGAAAGGGGAGCCTGTATTATACTGTTGTCAAGAGCGCAGAGTGTATTACAGGAAGACATCTCCTAGAAACAATTGTTGGTACCATCGCACATGCAGTAGGCTGGAAGGGAAATGTTCACAAGTGTGAGAATCTGGCACAATTAGCGGTTGGAATAGGCCGGCTTCTCGATGACAGCAATAACAAAGGTGGTGCAAGCCATGACACCAAAGACAAATTTGTCCTGATACTCGACGGTATTGATAGGCAAAGGGATGCGCCGCCTACCCTACTGCCTGCATTGGCGAGGATGGGAGAGGTTGTAAGTGAACTATTACCCTTAAATGGCGGCTCCGAATTTTATAAGCCGTAATCTATCCAGTCCACTTACAAATTACAAATAGATACCTGGCCTCACAATCATCTTCATTATTACATGTCCACGCCCACATTTCCTCCATGTGCCAGGTGTCCCGCATATCCACTTCCCAGCTTATACAAAGTCCGAGACTCTCCAAATAATATCCCTCTATGCTCCACCATCGCACTCAAGAAACATATCCTTGGCCGAACCAGAAGAGGGGTTAAAACTACAGAAAGATATGAAGGATATCTGGACGCGCTTCTGCTCTGCAGTCTGGGACACTCTGTCGAAGCATTCCGGCCGAGATATCATCTCCTTCCGCAGCGCTTGCACTCGCCTCTGGCCCTCCTTCATTGCGCCCCTGAACGACGGCCTATTCACCACCAAAGACTTCAGCCGCCTCCTCGTTTCCCGAAGATCTCTCTTCCAAGACGAGCGTGTCTTAATTCCCAACGTCACCACTAATTTATCCATCGCCCCCCAACCGCTACCACCAAGTACCTCAACGCACGATCCCAAGAGCAGAGCAAACGGCATTGCAACCCAACTCCCTCTCTTCTCTCGCCTCCTCCTCATAGCCGCCTACCTCGCTTCCTATACGCCGGCCCGCAACGATCCCGCCCTCTTCATGAAAGCCTCTCTCAAAGCGCGGCGCAAAAAAGGTGGTGGAACAACTAAATCCCGCCCGCGGACTTCCAAACACCGGAAAATATCCGCGAAGTTGCTTGGGCCGCAAGCCTTCGTACTAGAGCGGATGCTAGCGATCTTTCACGCTGTGAGGATCGACGCTGGCCTCGCAAATGGGAGTACGAGTACGGCAGATATCGCCACGGCGGTAGCGACGCTGGCGAGTTTGCGGTTGGTGATGAGGACGAGCGCGAGTGTGAATGCAGATGCGTTGGATCCGGGGGCGAAATGGAAGGTTAATGTTGGGTGGGAGGTCGTGAGGGGGGTGGCGAGGAGTATAGGCGTTGAGGTGGAGGATTTTGTGATTGAGTAACAGATAGATAGGTACAGGTAGAGATGGCTTACAACTTACGAATGAAGGTTATAATTTTTTATTTGGAGAAATTGTATGTTTTCATAATTTTTTCAACTTGATATTTCCCTTTCTTCATCAAAGCTATAAAAACAGCACCAACAGACTGTGCAGCATACGAGGAATCCTTATGAATGCAGTCGAGAACCGGGTCGGTCGCTTCCATAAAGATTGCAGCGGCTCCCTGCAACAGTACCATTCCGGAACGGATGGGTTGATTCGCTTCCTTGGCTTGTCTTACTCCGGTCAAAGTAGAATAGCACGAGGAGATAAAGATATGATGACGAGAGATGATTACGGCGACAAGCATCGTAACTGGCGACAAGAACGTGAATATCAACAGAAACACAAGTGCAGTCTCATTACCCATCTCCCATGTGCCCAGTACTAGCATCTAGATTCTGAATACCAAATACTTATAAAGCAAGTGTTCTATTCTAGACCGTTATAACCTCTAGAACTCGCAAACTGACGTCCTCTCAGTGACTTTCAGATACCCGAGCATCAACACTAGGCACAACACGCATCGAAAAACCATTTATCAGTACGGCTGCAGGAATAGTAGAACACCCCCAAGAGAGCTAAGCCATTGAAATATTGAGATTGGTTGATTCACCATGGCTGCGTTGGTCGAGAGGCGGGATATGAGCATCCTATCAAGGGTAGCTCTACTCCTTTTTGCCTTCGCCGCGGAGAGCGGCTGATTCCGTGACGAGAATTGATAACGGCGACAGAAATATGGATTATGACAAAACAAGAATAGCGAGAAGAATAAAGTCAACATCAGAACTAGGAAGTGGATAACTACATGCGGATCAAACATCTGTAGTGAGCAATGACCCCCAAACCAGGAAGTCACAACCTATGCATATTTTAAAGTTCCCGCGCCCTATAAGATTGAAAGCGGAGGGAGCTAAGAGAGCTCAGATTCAGGTGTCCTTAAAGTTATCCAACCGGATGCCTCGAAATAAGAGGACCGTAACAAAATCACATGGAGATAACCTAATCAATTAATCTATATCTTGCAAACGTGCTAGCTATCCATGACCAAAGACGAAAGCTGAGAAGTGCTGGTGAAGGAGATCTATCTACAGCGGTCAGATGATGGAAGAAAAAGGGAAAAGATTGACTGAGAGATTAAAACTTCCAGATATGCCCGCCCTATGAAGCCCGTCTTCGTGCCCAAAAAAAAAAATAATAGCCCATTCAAATGATAGGTATAGAAACACTTTCTAGCTCTCACCAGCTCTTACCAAGCAAAACAAGACAAATTTTGCCTCTATCAGACATTTTGCTGCACAGAAGCAAATCTATATCTCATCTGAACACTTTGGAGATCTACCTCCCCACAGTAGAAGGCTTTCCAATAGCCTCGACCCTCACACCCAATTTGTTCATTTCAGGGACATCAATGATGCCCCTCCCATCGAATACCCACTTCGGCGACTTGAGACTGGCCGTAATGCGGACCCAGTCAAGCTGCTCGCCAGCTTTGGAATAGGCACCCGATTCGTGCACGCAATCCGGGCACGTGAGCGGACAGGCTGGCTCAGGTGTGTAGCGGTTCAGGGGGTTTGAGATGTCGATCGAGGGCTCAGGGTTGGGTGTTGAGGGGGGGGTAAGGATTGCTGTAGCGGTTATGGTAAGCCGCGGTGTTTGGGGCTGCGACGAAAGATAGCGGTGGAGGGCGAGGAGGTCAGATTCGGATGGTTCGGGGGTTTGGAAGGGTCGGGGGTCAGGAAGAGGAATTTTGCGTTTGCTGGATTTGAGGCCCGCGATGGCTTTGATGTCTTTAGGTGAGAGTTTACTAGTCGTAGGAATAGGCAAGTTGCGGAATTCGTCCCATTCAGTAAGGATTACCACTGCGTTTGAGTCTCGGCATGCTGAATAGGCGTCCGTATAAACTTCTACCGGCCCGCCCTCGGATTTCAATAGTCTGTCATCTGCGCTGCCGAGCAGACGTTGGATCTCCGCTTTTACGGTTTCGGGATTGCAACAGGGGTCGAAAATGGCGATTTCAGCAGGTCCATCGTTTAAAAGAATCTTGATAACATCAACTGCTGGTGATTCTCGTGTATCGCTCGTGTTCTTCTTGAAAGCATAGCCAAGTAGCGTAATTTTCTTTCGCACCAGGGTATTGTTCAGACGGGTAATAACCCGGCGAGCAAATCGGTTCCTCTGAAAGTCGTTCAGTGTCAAAACTTGTTGCCAATAATCACCAACTTCGTGGAGCCCCAGAGACTGGGCCAGATAGATGAGACTTAATATGTCTTTCTTGAAGCAGGAACCACCAAAGCCGAGACTAGATTTCAGGTATTGAGGTCCTATTCGAGGATCAAGGCCAACTGATAACGCTATCTCTTCGATGTTAGCACCTGTTTTTTCACAAATGGCGCTTATTGAATTTATGCTGCTGATCCGCTGTGCAAGCATGGCATTGGCGACTAATTTAGAGAGCTCGGATGACCAAACATTGATGGTGGTTATTCTTGACCGCGGAACCCAAGTTGCATATACATCTGCAAGAGTCGCTGCAGCTCTTCGACCAGATGCTGTATCTGCAGACCCAATAATGACTCTGTCGGGGCTCAGAAGGTCCTTGATCGCTGTTCCTTCGGCGAGAAACTCTGGATTTGACAAGATTTCGAATTTTACCCCGGGCCTGTGTGTTTGAAGCTATTCTGAATCAGCGCTAACTTTACAAATACATCCGATTCAAAATTGCAGAAGAATAACATACTGTATCTTGAATTAGGTCCGCAGTACCGCATGGCACTGTACTTTTCTCTACCAAAATGGCACCCGGTCTTGCATGTATTGCTATTTCTCTCGTTGCACCTTCTAATGCACTCACATCCGTCGCAGATCCAGCACCTAAGCCCCTCGTCTTCGTCGGTGTGTTGACGGTTATGAGAATTATGTCGGCC
>Ga0335075_10016062_pt1 | contig 11206 bp, 7 predicted proteins | sample Lox_Sample_24_FD_206723 | JGI IMG/M metagenome (GOLD analysis project Ga0335075, IMG submission 206723) | Soil microbial communities from Loxahatchee National Wildlife Refuge, Florida, United States - Lox_Sample_2.4 | ecosystem: Environmental > Terrestrial > Soil > Wetlands | place: USA: Florida... | reverse complement strand
CTGAAAACCCATGTGCGGCAATTCGATGCGCTCCATCCTTGGCGGTCTAGACGGAGCCGGGTCCTGTTTGTCGTAACCGAATACTGTTCTCTCGAGAGTAGCTGCTGGATGCGATATGCAAATTATCCTGACAAAAAGCTCGGTTGCGCCGGCTTAATTCATGGGTTGTCCTGGCAATTAACTCCTTGCCTGTTCCGGGCTCGCCACTAATGAGCACCGCTCGATCGAGCGGTGCAATCGCGTCCGCCTGCATCGGGGCTGTTCGTAGCTCTTCGCTCTTGCCAACGATGTGCCCGTAGCGTCGTGCGCTACTAAGTTCCTCCTCGAGATGTCGCTTTGCTTCTTCAAGGCGGTGGTTGTGGTCGAGAAGGTTGCGGAAGCTCTCAGCTATCTCTATGGTGGAAGGTGTTGTCTGGATATTCGAGCTAGCAACAGGTGCTTTTTTCACTGCCTCATCAGTTGCGGCATGTGGTCCGGAGGGCGAATTGGCGAATCGTTCCCGAGCCATCTGTTTCTGACCAGGGTCAAAATCGCCAGTGACTCCTCGTCAAAGCGCTTTGTGTTCGTGGGCGCAATACCATCCCGAGGCCCGCTGGCGAGGCATGAACGATTTGTGGCGCTCGAGACCGCATATCGCACATCTGGCGGTGGAACTGTATCGTTTCGGCGCCAACCACTGGAGAAAGCGTTTGAACGGGCGTGAGTGTCTGCGTGTCACAGGTAAGGCCGGGAGAATGACCCGACAAAGTCGATAGTATCGATGCGCGTCCGGGCGGCGACGAAAAGCCAGGAGCTGTTGCTCATCGCAAAGACATCGTCCGGAAAAATGACATAATCTCATCACAGCCAATAACCCCGGACCTGCTCAAACGGTGCAACAGACTGGCTCGACGTCTCTCGTTTCTAAGCATGCTGTTCCGTCGGCAAAGTGAGAACTTCAGTTAGGCTTTCGTGACAAACGGCTATATATCGTCATCACTGCTACGTTCGTAGCATATCGAGCAATACAGCAATGACTATTACAGTAGTGTCTGCTTATCTGTCCAAGTGAGTGTGTTTTGCAGAGAAGACAGAGGCCAGGAGAGGATTCATGTCGCCTGCTGTCAGGGTCGCCGTGCAAAAGCCGCCGCTTTCCGAGAGCGTTGGATACCATCTGCGATACATGGTTGCAAAGCCCCGAGAGGAAGCTACCAAGCAGGATATCTTGCAAGCTCTGGCTCACTCTGTAAGAACTCGTTTGATCGATGGACTGTTGGAAACAAAAAAACGAGTTTCCGAAACAGGAGCCAAACGGCTGGTCTACCTGTCGGCCGAATTTCTCATTGGTCAGTCTTTACGGAACAATCTCTTCAATCTAGGACTCCTCGAAGAAGCCGAGCAGGCAATGCAAGACCTCGGTTGTGATCTGACCGAAATGGTTGACCTCGAGACCGATGCACCGCTTGGCAACGGTGGCCTTGGGCGACTGGCAGCGTGTTTCATGGAATCGCTTGCGACCTTAGGCATGGCGGCCTATGGATATGGAATCAATTATCAATTTGGTCTCTTCAAACAGGAGATCAACAATGGCTACCAAAAGGAAAGGCCGGATCAGTGGCTATGCCAGAACTCTCCATGGCTCGTTGAACGATCCGGAGAGACCTGCGCGATACCGCTGTATGGGCGCGTCGAGAGTGGGGTGGACAAATTTGGTCATTTCAACCCAATGTGGGTGGATTGGGAAGTGATCGTCGGTGTTCCGCACGACGTACCAGTAGCCGGCTTCGGCGGCGACACCGTGAACTATTTGCGGCTGTACTCTGCTCGTGCTTCGGACGAGTTCGATATGCAGATTTTCAACGCGGGGGACTATATCCGCGCGGTTGAGCGCAAGATCGCGATGGAAACGATTTCCAAGGTGTTATACCCATCGGACGCTGCAGCCGCCGGCAAGGAACTTCGTTTGATTCAGGAATATTTCATGGTAGCTTGCGCACTGCGCGACACCGTCCGGCAGTTTTCTAGAGACAGACCGGGAACGGGCGCAGAACGTTTGCATGAGTACGTCACCTTCCAGATGAACGACACTCACCCCGCGCTCGTGGTAGCGGAACTCATGCGGCTGCTGGTTGACGAGTTCGCTCTGTCCTGGGACGTGGCTTGGGCTGTAACCCAGTCGGCCTGCGGTTACACAAATCACACCTTACTCCCGGAAGCGCTCGAGAAGTGGCCGGTCCCTTTGCTGGAGCGAGTGTTGCCACGCCATCTGCAGATCATCTATGAGATCAACAAGCGATTTCTGGCCGAGGTGGAGGCGAAATTCCCTGACGATTCGGCTCGGATTGCGCGGATGTCGCTCATCAGCGAAGCCGGATTGCGCGAGGTGCGCATGGCGAATCTCGCTATTGTCGGCAGCCACAGCATCAATGGCGTAGCTGCTCTCCACTCGGAGTTGATCAAGAGCCAGTTGGTACCGGATTTTCATCAGCTATGGCCAGAGCGGTTTAGCAACAAAACCAATGGAGTCACGCACCGGCGGTGGTTAGCGAGCTGCAATCCAGACCTTGGAAAACTAGTTCAAAGAACCGTTGGTGATGGTTGGGTCACCAATTTCGGCGCCATTCGCCGGCTGGAGGCCTACGCGCAGTTGACCGCCTTCCAGCACGAGTTTCTCGGAATCAAGCAGAGAAACAAGCAGCGGCTGGCGGCTCTCATTCACTCCACCGAACGGGTCATGGTCGATCCACACTCTCTGTTCGACATTCAGGTCAAGCGGATCCACGAATATAAGCGTCAATTGCTGAACGCAATGCACGTGATGTATTCGTACCTCCGGTTGGTGGACGATGGCCAGAAGCCGGCTGTGCCGCGGACCCACATTTTTGCCGGCAAGGCCGCGCCCGGATACTGGATGGCAAAGCTCATCATCAAGCTGATTAACAACATCGCCACGGTAGTGAACAACGATCCTCGCACAGAAGGCTTAGTGAGGGTTGTCTTCATGCGCGATTATCGCGTGAGCCTAGCGGAGAAGATCATCCCCGCGGCCGATCTGAGTGAACAGATCTCTACCGCCGGCATGGAAGCTTCGGGAACCGGCAATATGAAATTCGCCATGAATGGCGCGCTGACGATCGGCACCCTGGACGGCGCGAATGTAGAGATCCTTGAGGAGGTCGGTGCGGAGAACATATATATCTTTGGGCGCACGGCGACAGAGATCGAGGTCCAGCGAAGTACATACAACCCGTGGGACTGCTATCATTCCAGTCCGGCTATTCGCAAAGTAATAGATGCACTGACCGGGAATCGCTTCTGTGCTGACGAGCCGGCTCTGTTTGAGCCCATAGCCGCATCATTGCTGCAACACGGTGACTTTTACTTTCATCTTGCAGACTTTGATTCCTACCTCGCGGCGCAGGAGCGTGTGAGCCTCGATTTCCAAAACTCCTCGCTTTGGGCTCAAAAAGCGATCTTGAACTTGGCTGGTAGTGGAAAATTCACCAGCGATCGAACGGTTGATGAGTACGCTCGTGAAATCTGGGGAATCCAGCCCATTGAAGACTTCAACTTCTGAATCGCAGTCTTACGTTCTGATGGGGGCAACCGTATAAATGTACCTTGGGATGCGTAGCGACCCGAGCTCTGAACGCCCTACCCGGGAACCTCGGCCGGACCCGGCGATCCATCCGCGTCACAGTTTGCAGCAAAAAATGCGGATATTAGTGGTAGAGGACGACGCGATGCAGCGTTTGGTATTGGTCAGCCTGCTAAGACGTCACGGTCACCAGGTGGTCGCTGTCTCCAATGGAGCTGCCGCGTGGGAGGAACTCAGCCGGAGCGCGTTCAACATCGTATTCACGGATTGGATGATGCCTGGGATGAGTGGACTCGAGTTGATTCGTAAGATTCGTACGACCGCCTCCCGGCGCTATGTATATATCATCCTTGGTACCAGCCGGAGTTCCCACGCAGATCTGGTCGAAGGTTGGAAGAGTGGCGCCGACGACTATATCGAAAAGCCTATCCACGAAGACGAACTTCTGGTTCGGCTCGCGGCCGGCGAGCGCGTGATCGATCTTGAACGGAGGCTTGAAGAAGAAAATAGGAAACTCGAGGAAAGTAACCAGTCCCTCAAAAAGGCATATCAGACAATTCGCGATGATTTGGATGCCGCAGCACGGATGCAGCGAAGTCTGCTGCCCGCCGCCGGCACCATAGACGGCATTCACTGCAATTCTCTGTTCCTGCCTGCCAGCGTGGTGGCGGGAGACGTCTTCAACTTCTTTTCCATCGGCTCCGGTTCTGTTGGATTCTATCTTCTCGATGTCTCGGGGCATGGCATCCCCGCGGCGATGCTGTCAGTTACCTTGAGCAAGGTGTTGACCACGAGGCCTGAAGCGGGCAGTCCGCTGGTTGCGCCGACGCGAGCGGGCTCCGCCTACGTCATCCGTCCTCCGCATGAGGCGCTATCGGATGTGAACAACCGATTCCTCGACCAGGATGACATGTACTTCACTATGGTTTATGGGGTGCTAGACAAATGTTCTGGTCGGCTGCGGCTAGCCCAGGCGGGTCATCCGGCGCCCATTCTATTGCGGCGAAACAAGCCTCCTGAACCTCTCGGAGACGGTGGGTTTCCTTTAGGGATGCTTCCCGACCGCAGTTTCGATCCATTGGAGTACCAAATAGAGGAGGGAGACCGGCTTTTCCTTTGTTCGGATGGAATTCTGGAGTGCACCAACGTTGCCGGCGAAGAGTTTGGTCAAGAACGCCTCATGGAGGTTCTTCACAACCATCGGCATTCTTCGCTGGACACTCTGTTGGAATCGCTGCAATGCACGATGCAGCAATGGGCGGACTCTACCGCGTTTGCTGACGATGTGACATTGCTGGCGTTGGAAGTAGGCTCATCCTGCAATGAGAGGTCGAAAGAGAAGGCAGAAAGGCCTGGGAGAGATTCATGAAAGCAATGATTCTGGCTGCGGGGAAGGGAACACGCGTGCGACCGATTACTCACGTGTTGCCCAAGCCCATGATACCCCTCGTACGTAAACCTGTGATGGAGTTTCTGGTCGAACATCTCAAGGCGCATGGCATAACAAGAATAATGGTCAACACCAGTCATCTGGCTCCACTGATTGAGGAGTACTTTCGCGATGGGGATCGTTTTGGTGTGCAAATGGCCTATTCCTTCGAGGGCGACTTGATCGGGGGCCAGATCGAAGGCAAGGCGATCGGATCGGCAGGCGGAATGAGGAAGATCCAGGATTTCTCCGGGTTCTTTGATGAGACGTTTGTCGTTCTTTGCGGCGATGCGCTGGTAAACGTGGATTTCAGCGAAGTCGTGCGTTTTCATCGGGAACGCAACTCGATCGCTACGTTGGTCTTGCGCGACGTACCAGCAGAGAACGTTCCCAAGTACGGCGTGGCGCAAACCGATGCTTCCGGCCGAATCATCCGCTTCCAGGAAAAACCTACCCGCGAGGAGGCGATTTCCACCACTATCAATACCGGCATTTACGTGTTTGAACCAGAGATCTTCCAGTACATCCCTGCAGGTGTGGAGTTCGACATCGGCGGGCAACTTCTGCCTGAATTGGTGCGCAATGCACGAAGCATCTTCGGTATCACGCTGCCCTTTACCTGGTTGGATATCGGGTCCGTGCCGGATTACTGGGAGGCCACAAGGCTGCTGCTTCGCGGTGGCGTCGAAGGCTTCACCATGCCCGGGGATCCTATTCGTCCCGGAGTTCATTGTGGGATCAATCTTCAGGTCGCGTGGGATCGGGTGCGCATTGAGGGCCCGGTCTACATCGGAAGCAGCACATCCGTGGGAGACGGCGCAACTATCATCGGCCCCACTGTGATTGGATCAGGCTGCGTAATTCAGCCTGGGGCCGCACTCCGCGAATGCATTCTGGCGGACTACACTCGCGTTTCCTCGGTCGCCGTGCTGGAGAAAAAGCTTATTTTTGGCAGCAAGTGCATTGACCCCTCCGGAAGGTACCTGGATATTGAGGAATCTCAGATTCGCTGGTTGATGGACGATGCACGGAACAGGGAAGAGCTGTCGGAAAGTGAACTATCGCTTCTTGAGGAAGTGAGGACACTGACGGCCCCGATGAACCCGAATCTCGACTTCAAAATCTGGCAAGCAGAATAGAAAGGGAAACCGATGCAACTCGCAGAACGAAACGTTGGACCTAATATCGTTTTAGAAGTCCTCGAAGACCGCCTGGCGGCAGACAAAGCCGCGGATTTCAAACAGGCGGTGGGACGTCATCTCACTGGCGGTGTCGCTTCCGTCGTCCTCGACCTGTCGCGGGTGAACTTCATCGATAGCAGCGGATTGGGCGCAATTCTATCCATCCTCAAACGGATGCCGAAGGGCAGTGAACTGATACTGTGTGGGACCAACGAGCCCGTGACCAGTATGTTCAAACTCACCCGGCTGGATCGTGTCTTTACCATGCGAAGAAACGTGGAAGAGGCCGTGAGCGCTCTATCTATCTAACCCACTCCGCTCAGCGGTCTCGCGGCAAAGGAAGATAAGATGACGACAAGAAATAGTAATGCTCTGCTCGAAGTTATGAGGGTGATGTTTAAACCCCATCCGTGGCATGGGATATCCATGGGAGATCGGGCACCGGACATCGTTAGCTGCTACATCGAAATTGTGCCTACGGATACGGTCAAGTACGAGATCGACAAGACCTCCGGCTATCTGAAAGTGGATCGTCCTCAACGGTTTTCAAGCTATTCCCCGTGCCTCTACGGGCTGATTCCGCGCACTTACTGCGGTTCCCGCGTGGCCGCTTTCTCGGCGGAGAAGACGAAACGATCCTCACTCGATGGCGACCATGATCCCCTCGATGTGTGTGTCCTTACCGAGAAGCCGATTCTTCACGGCGACCTCCTTCTTGATGCCATACCAATTGGCGGTTTGCGCATGGTGGACGGCAACGAGGCCGATGACAAGATCATTGCAGTCCTTAAAGGCGATGCCCTCTTTGGATCGATACAAGATGTTTCTGACTGTCCCGAGGGGCTCATAGAGCGATTGATTCACTACTTTCTGACATACAAACAGATGCCTGGGCCAAACGCGGAGTGCGAAGTAGCGCACGTATATGGGCGCCAGGAAGCGCATCACGTCATTCTGGAAAGCAAGGCGGACTATGACGAGCGATTCGCTGATCTATGCAACCTGCTTGATGAAGTGTTGCCCGACTTCCATGAGGCTTAATTGCAGGTCTCTCCACTACGGGGCGCTCCGGTCGAGATGAGAACTCATATTGGAAACGCTAAGCATCGCTTTCAAAAAATGGAATTGTCATCTCGGCTGGAGCGCCCCGTAGTGGAGAGATCTGCAGTTTCCTTTCAGTTCTCACACAGATTCTGAGAGCCCCGCCTCAGGTGTCAGCATGCTCCAAAGAACCCTAAGTTGGGTGCGCAACGCGGCCATTAAATCAGCGGCGGCCTCCATATCTCCAGTCCTGGCGGCCGCTTCCAATTTCTCGGCTATCCTCGAAGCTTCCGGCACCACCAGATACCGCAATTCCCCTCGTAGCGAATGTACCGCCAGTTCCAGCATCTTGAGGTCCTTGTGCAAGGCCGCCTCTTCTATCTGAGACAGCAACATGGGCGATTCCACCATGAATAGCTGAACCATTTCGTTTAGTAGGCTCTCATCTCCACCCACGACTTCCAGCGCCGGCCCTCGATTCCAGGAAGGTTGCCCCGCTTTCGGCATCGTATGAGAAGTTATCCCGATGACTGGGATCTGACTCGCCGCCATCGTCTCAATCTTGAGGGCTTCTGGGGAGACACGTACGCCATCCAGTTCGGACATCTGAGGCCTCCTTTCGATGACAGCCTAACAACCGTTGCGACCTATTGCCCATTCCACGAAATCGTGACCTTCACTAACTTGCCTCGGCCAGGTTAGAAGGAATAAACATTGGTACCGACGGTATATCGTCATCGCCTCCTGTGCGAGACCGTTGGATTACAGGCGGCCGCGGGAACCCGTTGTGTATGTGCAAAAAAAGCAGAAGTAAAGTGTAACTGTGTCTCTAGGTTACTTACTGTAACAACAGCGTTTAACGCAGGGATGTTGCGCATGTGCAACATACGAAATAAAAACTGTAACTGTCTGTCTGGACCGTGCTCGTCATAACCATGATCCAGTTGATGAGTGCTGACTAACCACGAATACACGGGCTAGAGTGATGTATACGACCAAAAGGCCATAGCCTCCTCAGCGGTACTTCCGATAGTCATAAACCTAGTCAAGGTCGGGACGATTACGAGTTGTACTGATTCGGTGGAGTAAATGGCAGAACACGGTTCTCTACTAGTAGGGCATTACAACTACTTCCTTGTCGTCTTGTCGGCGTCTATCGCCATGCTATCCGCTTACGCCACGCTCGATCTGGCCGAACGGGTGACCTGCGCTCAGGGGAAAGCCCGGCTCCTATGGTTGTGTTCCGGCGCCATCGCCATGGGAACCGGTATTTGGGCGATGCACTATGTAGGTATGCTCGCATTCGAGCTGCCGGTGAAGGTAATGTACGACTGGCCGCTGGTTCTGCTTTCCCTTGTCGCCGCGATGCTCGCTTCAGGCTGCGGACTGTTTTGCGTAAGCCGGAAGGAAGTAGGTGTGGTCGTCACCGTCGCCGGCGGTATTTTCATGGGCGGCGCCATCGCGGGCATGCATTACATCGGAATGGACGCCATGCGGTTGCCGGCGATGTGTTCGTACTCCCCTCGCCTGGTAACCGCGTCAGTGGTCTTGGCGGTCGCGATCTCAATGATCGCGCTGTGGCGTGTTTCGGCTTTGCGTAGCGTAGCCCACTGGAGCCACAGCCGGGTGATAAATGCTCTCGTCCTCGGAGCAGCCATTCCCCTGATGCACTACGTGGGCATGGCAGCCGTCAACTTTACACCGGCTATTCTCCCAAGCTCCGCCCTCAATCATGCCATCAACATCTCCGACCTAGGTGTTCCCAGTGTTACCGTGATCACGGTCGTAATGTTGGGATTGGTCTTCATCACCTCCACAGTGGATCGCCGGTTTAGCCGCCAGACATTAGCTCTCGAAGGAAGTGAACAGCGATACCGGAGAATCGTGGAGTCGACCTTTGATGCATTCCTTGCGATGGACAACTCCGGCCGGATTACGGATTGGAGCACTCAGGCAGAGGCAATGTTCGGGTGGAGCCGGGCGGAAGCAATGGGAAGAAGCATAGAAGAGATCTTTCCTTGGGAGGGGTGCCGGGAAGGCGCCAAATGTGGCCTGCAGAGCTTACTCGCCAAGAAAGCCGAGCGGCTACAGGAGAGAATCGAGCTGGTAGCGCGGCGCCGCGATGGACATGAATTCCTCGCCGAGGCAGCCGTCTCATCTGTCCAGTTCGGAAACAATAGCCTGCTTACAGCCTTCGTGCACGATGTTACCAAGCGTAAAGCGGAGGAGCGCGAAAAGGAGGAGGCTAAGTCGGCAGCGGAGGAGGCCAGCCGCATCAAGAGTGAGTTCGTGGCAAACATGAGCCATGAGATTCGTACTCCCTTGAATGGTGTGATCGGGATGACGGAGCTGGCCCTCGAAACAGAGTTGACCTACGAGCAGAGAGAATATCTCGAGACCGTTAAGTTATCGGCCGACGCTTTGTTGAGCGTGATCAACAGCATCCTGGATTTCTCCAAAATTGAAGCCGGAAAGGTCGACCTGGAAGCGATGACTTTCGACCTGCGCGAGTGCATGGAAGCAGCACTCAAGACACTCGCGCTTCGCGCCGACGAGAAAGGGCTGGAGCTCCTCTGCGACATCGCTAACGACGTACCGGAGACAGTCATCGGCGATCCAGGCAGGCTCCGCCAGATCCTGATCAATCTGGTCGGCAATGCCATCAAGTTTACCGATGAAGGCGAAATCGCCCTGAAGGTGCAGGCCGAGCGAACGGATGGGGATGAAGTCACGCTGCATTTCATGGTTTCCGATACTGGCATAGGGATTGCTCATGAAAAGCTGGAAACCATCTTCGAATCGTTTGCTCAGGCAGACACTTCGACTACCCGTGAATACGGTGGTACGGGTCTTGGGCTTACTATCTCGAAACGTCTCATCGAACACATGGGGGGACGAATTTGGATTGAGAGCGAACTGGGTGTCGGATCGCACTTTCATTTCACAATTCAGATCGTCCGCTCAGACACCAGGTTGAGCAGAAGGGAAGAGCTGGCTCCCCCGGAAATGCTTGCTGGCGTTAAGGTACTGGTGATCGACGACAATCGAACCAACCGGAGAATCCTTGAAGGCCTTCTAAAAGGCTGGGGCATGAAACCGACCGTAGCCGCGGGCGCGCACGAAGCTCTGGTGGCTCTCGGTGAAGCCCAGAGACCAGGGGATTCGTTCCAGCTAATTATTACTGACATGCACATGCCGAAGATGGACGGATTCGGTCTGGTTGAAAGGATCAAGCAAGCAGGCGGGGCAGCAACAGCCACCATTATGATGCTCACTTCCGGGGGACACCGGGGAGATGCCGCGCGTTGCGAGCAGTTGGGTGTTGCCGCCTATCTCCTCAAACCGGTGAGAAAAATGGAATTACACGAGGCTATCGCAAAAGTAGTTGGAGGCAAGGACCAGAAGCCTGCTGTGCCTACAAGGATGGTCACACGGGACTCGCTGCAAGAGGAGCGTGATCCGGTGAAACGGCTGGAGATCCTTCTGGCCGAGGACAACATCGTTAATCAAAAACTTGCCAAGCGTCTGCTGGAAAAGCGCGGCCATAACGTAACGCTGGTCGGTAATGGACGAGAGGCCCTCGCTTTTCTCGCGCAGCGATCCTTTGACCTGGTCCTGATGGACGTACAGATGCCTGAATTGGACGGTATCTCGGCCACAACCATACTGCGAGACAAAGAGAAGCTTACCGGAACGCACCAGCCGGTGATCGCCATGACGGCACTGGCGATGAAGAACGACCGTGAACGGTGCCTTGCAGCCGGAATGGATGGTTATCTCGCTAAACCAATTCGCCCACAGGAGCTTGACGAGGTCCTTGAGTCGCTCATGGTGGAGCAAAACAGCACCCAGATTTCTGTGCAAAGGCCGGGGCCTGTTACCCCCGTTCTCCTCGAGCCTTCGGTCGATGCAGACGAACTGTTGGACCGCCTGGATGGGGATCGGCTCCTTCTTGCGGAGCTTACCGAATTATTCCGT